>ERZ824488.1588-NODE-1588-length-23847-cov-18.924554_pt1 | contig 23847 bp, 14 predicted proteins | sample MGYA00519936_ERZ824488 | MGnify/ENA primary metagenome ERZ824488 (study PRJEB31778, sample SAMEA3449153) | human gut metagenome | biome: human gut; feature: human-associated habitat; material: faeces | place: United Kingdom | collected 2010/2012 ... | reverse complement strand
CACTCTGCGTTCTTTGACTATATCCACGCCGAACTCCACAAGCTGTTCAATGTCGCTGCGGAGCGTTCGCGGGTCGGCGGTGATGCCGTGTTCCTTCAATTGGGCGGAGATATCCGCAAGGGAGACCGGGTGCGCTTCGTCCGTGGCCTCCCAGAAGTATTTGAACAGGATGAGCGTGCGGTTTGTAAGTGCCATATTTTCCTCCTTTGCTGGAGCTTGTTCCTGTAAATAATAGGTCAGCTGCAATGAAGTGGATTGATGTCCATATTGTCTCCAGCAGTGGAAGGTCTTTCCCATAACTTATTTGCTGGCTCTATAATACAGTAACGGATGTTCCAATGGACTCCAAGAGAAGATTAAGCGGACGATCGCAGAAAAGACAGAATATCTGACCAAACGGCATCGGATTATTGTGGAAGGACTTTGACCGGATCGCCAAAGGATGCACATACCAGTGTCCTGACCATCATAAGTATTTATACCAAAATCTGTCCAGCAGATACCCAAGCAGCAGGCCAAGCAAAGACGATGAAAAAACCACAAGCAAGGTGTTCCAATTTGAAAATTCTGCGGGCAAATTCGGCGCGATAATCGAAAATGACGCAAAATCGGCTGACCCTGAAATATAGAAGCAAAGTAGGAGATATGCTACAACAGGGATGCAGCCTATCGTCACATTTTTAAGCAGCATGATCATGAAATAGAGGAAATTGATTATAATACTAAACTGCAATGCAAGACGCATATATTCCAGCCAGGATAGATGGAACATGATTACTGCAAATGCAATTGTGGGAAAGACCATCAGCAAATAAGCTGAACAAAGCAAAAGCAATTCGCCAACACAAGTTTTGTGGTATTTTGTGCAGGCACGAAGCGCTTCACACCCGTCACCTTCTACCCAGACATGGAGATATCCCATCGGCCAAAGCAGTCCACATAAGGGAATAAACACTTGTGCCATGTAAATAAAAGTGCTGCGCGCCTCTGAGGGATCAACATAAAAATACTTGATAGCAGACACGCCCGGCAGCAGGCAGTATGCGATAATGATAGGAATGAAGAACAGGGGCTTACAATTACGCAGAATAATGCGCAACAATTTCAAGCGCAGCCTCATCGTATCCCCCTTATTATATTTATATATCCATCTTCAAGTGTCGGTTGAATCGATTTGCCGGGTTGTTCTTCGTTGGAAAGCACACGCAGGTATGCTTCCCCATCAATTTGCTCCCTGCGCAGGATGTAGTATGGAGAAGTCAGTTCTTTCTGCCTTTTCTCTGAAACATGCCACACATGCTTCATTGCAGCCTTCCGTATATTTTCCGGCGTGTCCTGGCAAATACTTTTCCCGTGTGACAGTATGATTATATGGTCGCAAAGAGCTTCAACATCCTCCACGATATGTGTTGAAATCAAAATCGTGCAGTCCTCTCGGTGTTGAGAAATCAGATTTTTGAAGCGCAGTCTTTCTTCAGGATCAAGTCCTGCGGTAGGTTCATCAACAAGGATTAGTTCGGGATCCCCAAGCAGGGCTTGTGCAACACCAAGCCGCCGGATCATTCCGCCGGACAGTGTTTTTACCTTATCAGAATGGCGCTCCCAAAGATTTACATCTTCCAAGCAGTCATGAATGTCCTTTCCTTGGCGATTGGAGGGTATTCCTTTCAATTCTGCAAAATACTCCAGAACCTCATAAACCGTGAGTTCCCGAAATGCTCCAAATTTTTGAGGAAGATACCCCACGTTGGAAGGTGTAATGATTCTTCCATTATAACGGTAAATTCCTGCAACGCACCGCATAAAGGTTGTTTTCCCGGAACCGTTTGGGCCAAGCAAGCCATAAACTCCATGCGTTAGCTGAACAGAAATATTATCAAGAACGGTTTTCTTACCGAAGCTCTTGGAAAGGTTATCAACTGTTAGCATTCTTATTCCCCCAATCTATAAAGAAATTCTATTTGATTGCATTCTGGAGCCGATTTTTTCAGATACTGATAAACTGTTTTTAAGACGAAGTCTTCTCCTAACAGGTTGGCTTTATAGCTGAACAGTTCAGAAAAGAGATTGCTGGCTTCTATGTACTCTGACCATTCCTCCAAATCTTCTATTTCATTGGCAGAATCATATCGAGTAAGAATTTCAATGCTCGACCACGGGATTTCAGCAGCCTCACGGCTGCCGCCAAAAATCAGATAATCCGAGAACACGTTATACAGCAGCATTGTGCTTTTCTCCTTGGGCATCGTCGCAAGTAAATGCTGTTTGCAAAGAGAATCTGCCGTAACCGACCAGTCTGCCGTTATAATATGATCGCTGAATTCGACATATCCTTCCTGACCAGAGTTGGCAGCCATAATTGTTACCGGCTGCATGAAAATGGTCTTTCCCATCAGGTCGAATGCTGCTGTTTCACCAACTTGATCGGCGAGTCTTTTCCAAGCCTCCTGGTATCCGCTGATTTTGATACTCCGGACACCGATGGGGCTATACCAGCATACGATACCCTCTTTCTCTTCGGAAACAATCATTCCTCCGTATAATGACACCGCATCAGCATTTCCAGAGAAGGTATTATCATCGGTCTTGGGGAGATTAGATGCTACAGCCATGTTTGAATCTACATAAACTTCATAGTATGTGGGTTCAAGATCAGTAGTCACGATTATTTGCCCGGATTCGTAAAATTTCACAAAGCCGGGAATAGGATAATATGGCAAATAGCCCGGTAACGCAATGCCTTGATAATTGGAATAATACTTTCCTGCACTTCCGGAATAGGAAAAGTTCAGTTCTTTCGTTCCCATAGGCGCATATACTGTAAGATAATCGCCATTTTGGTCGAAATTCAACTTGTCTCCCTTTCCGTCTTTAATGGAGTTTATAACATAACCGTGGTATAAGGTAAAACGATATTCGTTCCGGTCGTTCTCTTTTAACTCAATACGAACAGTTGCCTTCGTATTGTTCCGAACAGTAAGCTCAATACAATATTTTGAAACATGAAAATCAGCCGGCAGTTCTTGCTGCTCAGGATATTTTTGGCGGTAAGTGAATTCATGTTGCAATGTCCCATAGGGTCTGTAATCTTTTCGTATAATGCTATCATTGCTGCGGCAAACGAACCGCACGCCGCAAAGGAAAGAAAGAACAATAAGAACAGAAGCCATCATATAGGTTTTTCTATTTCGCTTGGCTGTTGCGAAAACTATAGCCGCAGTCAATAACAGAATCCAGAATGCTGCAAGAACCCAACGATATGCTTCAATAGATGCCCCATATATGTCGTCTGCGACCCAACTTGTATTTGGGGCAAGAATAGAAAACCAATCGAAAAACGTCAATACCGGATATCCTAATATCGATTCGCTTGCAAATATCCCTGAGGGAACAGGACTACAAACCAGCGCAGAAACAATGATAATGCAGTATGCGACTTCACGAACAGTTTTTTGTGACAAGAGCGCCCCAACTAATATGGCAATTACTCCGGGCAAGAAGAAGTCAATAAAGATGCTGGGAATGGAATTAAGGAAGAACGCTGGGTAGTGAATTTGCAATTGCACATATTTTCCGAGTATCCAACCAAAGATGTTGATGCTCCAGATCAACAGCAGCGAGATCAAAACCAGACTTTGAGAGCAAAGAAGTTTCGACCTTGAAGAAGGAATAATTTCTAATGCCTCTTGTAAGGCAGATGTCCGGGGCAGGTTGGTGTATTCGTAACTTAAGAAGGAAAACACTATGTAGCCGACGATGCCGAGCTTCAAGCTGGCTACATGGAATTCTGCCAAATAATTGGAAGCATTGAAAAATCGCATCAGAAAGAAATTGGACAGCAGAAAAAGGACGGCGCAAATCGCCAAATAGATAATGGAGCGAAAAAAGATTTTTATAGAAACGCTCATAGAGATGCGCATATAATCCCTCCCTCTAAGAAAACGGAATTTATTCAAAAGGGCAGGGGGGTAAGCCAAGAGATTATCCCCCGCCCTCAGGGTCCAGTGTAAATAAGTTCATCGTATGTTAGTTCATGCCCCGGTTACTCCCTGCTTTTAGGGTTCTGTGAGCGTGTCAGTCCGTTACGGTCAGTGTTCCGGTTGCGCTGCATCCACTAGATGGCAAACCGGGAACCCAAAGTTTTGCTCTGCAAAGGTAGACATAGTCGCTGTGTCCCCAAGCCCCGGTGTTTCCCGAAGCCGCAGGAGCTAAAGTGAAAGTACCATAGTTACTCCAACCGCTCCCGGAAGACAATTGCAAAGCAGCACTTACGTTATGCTGAGATGACGCACTATTGGTAGCGGAAACTTTTGCGTGATGGCACGAGAGGCTGCCGGAAGTAGCCTCATTCTGCGTAGTTTTCAAAGTCACACTCTCACTACCACTATAGGCCATCGCTGTAACAGATAGGCAGAAAACCAAAACCAGCACAACGGGAATTGCACGTAGAATTGTACGTAGAATCTTTTTCATCATTTTCACCTCCTCTATCCTTTGTGATTTGCTTCTATTCTGAACACATAATAGAAAAGCGCACAAGCCGAAAAGAAGCTGTCCGACTCATGCGCACAAGATTACACCCCTGATACGACCTCTCCAGAATTGGGAGCCGCACCAATAGCGCCAATATGCAAAGCCGAAGCCTGTGTCGCAGGGTCGATACATGGTGTTACCTCCAATCGTTGTAGATAGACGCTTTCACATCTTCATGAATAGTATACCATATCCTAAAGGCAGTCTCAACGTCTTGATCGCTCACTTTGGGACATTTTCTTGTAAATGTGGCATAAGAACCGAGATAAATTCTCTCTTTATAAGAGGGAGAGCAAACGCAGGAAATCAAATAGCCACAGCCGCAGAGAGTTTCTGCGGTTTTTTTACGCCCATTTTCAAAATAAGTTGTTCGCGTCTTTGGAAAAACACGCTTGCCCGGCGTTGTAGGCAGCAGAGGGAAAATTGCAAAGCTGCTGTGGAGAGAGTACGTGGAAGTCTCAGAGCAAACCAACAGAGGGAACGGATGCCGTCCTCCCTACGGAACGCCTTCCTTTGCTTTCGCCGGCAACCCGTTTCCATGACTCCGGCCTTCAAATCCCGTTTCACCAGCTCAATGCCACGTTTGTCGTGGATATTCTTTCGCAGAAGATTCATCAGCGATTCGTGATTCAGGGTGACGAAATACTTCCTCAGATTCACTGGTGCTGCGCCGGCACCACGGTCACATTTTGGGGAATGGCTCCTTAAACGCAGAATCAGATAAAAAATACAGAATTTGCGTTTTTATATGGTGCAGGTGCTGACTAAACATTGGCTGAGGAGGACCCATAAAACTCCCGCTTGAGGTGGCTTTGCTTTTCTATTCACGCGTAACACTGCCCGTCATTCGCAATGCCCACTTATTAAGGAAAAAATATATTTGCATATAATGCATATTTATGCATTCACGGTGTTGACAGATATTGCCACAATTGTGTACAATAATGGCGCGAGAAGGACAGAACTTTTACCGAATACGGGCATTGCTTGACTATGCAGAACTGTTCTTCGCATACTGTTTTCCAAATTAGGAGAGCGCATAAATATACATTTTGCAGTTATGCGCAGTATCCTTCGTAACTCATACCAGAAGCCGTCGTGAACTTGACACAGGACGCGGCTGCGCAGCAACACCATCTATGAATTTGCAGCTCAGTTTACTAACGCAAGTTATATGGTTGCAAACAGATATAGCTTCAAACCAACATCCAACAACCAAAAGGACGGAACGTCAAATGAGAAAAAACATGAACACCAACCAGACAAAAACAAGCATGATCAGTAAATACACTATCGCGGTAAATTGAGAAGAATAGTGGAGCCGTTAGAAGTCGGTGCCTTTCGATACATACACGCAATTCCGCAAGGCAAATTACAATAGCGTTGGTCGAAGACCCCCATCCTCTTTGAGCCGCCCCCTGCTCCGTAGAGATGTGTTGTTCTAAGTCATTCTATAACCTTTTGAGAAGGAGGCTAAACTGCCAAATTCATTTTTGAAAGGAGTTTCTTTATGAAACGAAAACTGAAGGCGATTGCCGCTATTTTGCTGGTACTTGTCATGCTTGGCTCGGCTATGCCAATACAGCTGGTCGCCGAGGTCATGACCCTCCCGCTACCCGTTATGCAACACCGGACGGGTACAACGACCATGATTATCAGAAAATGGTTGCGTTCTTTGAACAGACGGACGAAAACGGTGTTAGAAACGGCGAGAAGCTGAGTGAGGATTATGATCCTACGGATTCCGAAACTTACCGATTAGCATGATAATGCGCCATACTCTGCATGGCTGCAAATAAACGATAGTGAGGTATACACATGAAAACACGACTAAGACGAGCGCTTGCTATGATTGCTCTCATTGCATTTGTAGTAACTATGCTCCCCCTCTCTGCATTCGCAGAAGCAAGAACGAGCTTTATACGCTCGCGGATCGATTCCCGTCCTGCCCGACCGGACAGCGGGATTGAAATTGTACCGCATAAAACCGAAAACCCGAAGCGCAGCGCCATTTGGGACGGCAGTATCGCTGCGGGCTTTGCCGGAGGCAGCGGCACTGAAGACGATCCGTATCTTATCTCAAATGGCTCTGAGCTTGCATATCTTGCTCAGCAGGTAAACAGCGGCAATAGTTATGAAAATGTTCACTTCAAACTCACGAACGATATCTATCTCAATGATACAACGGATTGGGAGCTTTGGGGAAAGACGGGCAGCGCTTCAGCCGGTAAAGCGGATACACGCGATGAAGTAATCGAGCCGACCGAGCAGGACAAAGGCGGCAAGGTGGATGTGCCGATTGCAATTCCGGTAAGACCTGCACCGAAGACTGAATTGGAGTCGGATGCTCTTTCGGACGCTCTGAATGCTGCCGGACAGAGCAACACCTTTGTCTCAACGGGCAGCTATCCGTGGCAGGTTGATTCAACCACCTACGATGGGCGCACCGCTGCGCAAAGCGGAAACTACAATGTAAGCAGCTCTACATCTTCCTTCAGCACTACTGTGACGCTTTCGGCAGGCGATATCGTTTCCTTTGAATACTGTGTAAGCTCAGAAAGCAATTACGATAAATTCAAGTTTTCGGTCAACGATTCCGTTGTGCTGACAAAGAGCGGCTTGGTTTCTTGGAACAGCTATTCCTATCAGGCAACTGCCGATGGCGAATACACTTTCCTGTGGAGTTACACAAAAGACAGCAGCGTCAACGGTAACAGCGATGCCTGCTGGGTCGATAACGTCTATATCGGTGCTCCGCTCGCTGTAACGGGTATTGATGTGCTTGAACAGCTCGATATCCCAGTGAACGGCACCGGAACTGTCGCCTACAGCTTGCTTCCGGAAAACGCATATAACAAAAATGTCTCATTTGAGTCGGCGGACGCAGGAATTGCAGCGGTTAATGCAAACGGAGTCGTAACCGGTGTTTCCGCCGGTGAAACCACCATTACTGTTACGACTGAGGACGGCGGATTTACCGGAGCCTGTACAATAAATGTTTATAACCAAGCTGTTACCGGGGTGACGATTGAACCTTCGGAAGCAGAACTCACTGTTGGTTCTTCAACAAAGCTTACAGCGACCGTACTTCCTGAAAATGCATCAAATAAGAACGTAGTCTACTCCGTAGATGATGAAAGCATTCTTTCTGTTGATCAAGACGGTAATGTAACCGGGCTTTCGTTGGGAACTGCGACCGTGACCGTCACCACCGAGGACGGAGGCTTTACCGCTTCATCCGAAATCACCGTGATACCTGTGCGGGTAACGGGAGTAGGCATTTCCCCCGAAGCGGCTTCTATTGGTATTGGACACACGATTCAGCTTACCGCCTCGATCACGCCATCAAACGCAGCAAATAAAAACCTTTCCTGGTCGGTAAGTGATGAAACGATAATTTCTGTTGACGGCCAGGGAACTGTCACAGGGCTTTCAGGGGGAACTGCGACTGTGACCGTTACCACCGAGGACGGAGGCTTTTCTGATTCTGCTGAGATTACTGTTTGCTATGCTCCGGCAAATACATGGACAGTCATAGGAAGAACATACTATAATAATTTTTGCGGTGTGTTCAATGGTGATGGCTATGCTGTTCGAGGTATCTATATAAACACGCAAGAAAGCTACCAAGGTCTGTTCGGCAATAGCGGTGGTGATTCAATAATTGCCAATCTTGGGGTTGCTGAATCTTATATTTACGGCAATAAGTATGTCGGCGGCGTTGTCGGTAATAATGATGGCACTGTCACCAACTGCTATAACACCGGCAACGTAAACGGCAATGAACACGTTGGCGGTGTGGTCGGTGACAATGATGGTACTGTCACCAACTGCTATAATACCGGCAACGTAACCGGCAATAAAGATGTCGGCGGTGTGATCGGTGATAATGGTGGCACTGTCACTGACTGCTATAATACCGGCAACGTAACAGGTGAATCCTGGGTCGGCGGTGTGGTCGGTCGTAATAATTCTTCTATCACCGGCTGTTACAACGAAGGCAGCGTAACCGGCAAAGACTATGTCGGCGGTGTGGCCGGCTATGCTCGCAATATCACCGACTGTTACAACATTGGCAGCGTAGTAGCTGGTGGTAACTATGTCGGCGGCGTGGTCGGCTATAATATCAGTGGTACAATTAGCAGCCCTGTCGCCGACTGCTACAACGAAGGCAGTATAACCGGTGTTGACTATGTTGGCGGCGTTGTCGGCGCTGGTAACACTGTCATTACCAACTGTTACAACATCGGCATCGTGAACGGCAATGAAAGAGTCGGCGGTGTGGTCGGCTATAGCAAAGCCTATAATGGTAGCACTACTGTTGCCAACTGCTACAACACCGGCAGCATAACCGGCAGTAACTATGTCGGCGGCGTGGTCGGCTATAATATCGGTGATAGCAATAATGGTACAGTCATCGACTGCTGCAACGCCGGCAGCATAACCGGCGAAGAAGATGTCGGCGGCGTGGTAGGCAGTAGTAATTGCACTGTTACAAACTGCTACAACACCGGCGAAGTAACTGGCATCGGCTATGGAAGAGTCGGTGGCGTGGTCGGCTCTGATTCTGGCACGGTTACTGACTGTTACAACACCGGCAGCGTAAACGGCGAAGAACGTGTCGGTGGTGTTGTCGGCCATGGTCTCACTATCACCGACTGCTATAACGAAGGCAGTATAACCGGCAAAGATGATGTCGGCGGTGTGGTCGGCTGTAATGCCTATAGTAATTATAATGGCACCGTCACCAACTGCTACAACATCGGCATCGTGAATGGCCATGAAAGAGTCGGTGGTGTGGTTGGCTATAATGAAAGTTATACTACCACAACCACTGTCACCAGCTGCTACAACACCGGCAGCATAACTGGTAGTAACTATGTCGGTGGCGTGGTCGGCTATAATAGCAGCAATAGCCATGTCACCAACTGCTACAACACCGGCAGCATAACCGGTGGTAACGATGTCGGCGGCGTGGTCGGTTATAATGGCAATAATGGCACAATCACCAACTGCTACAACGTTGGCAGCGTAACCGGCAATTACTACATCGGCGGCGTGGTCGGCTATGGTGTTGGTGACACAGTCACCAGCTGCTACAACACCGGCAGCGTAGCCGGCAATTACTACATCGGCGGCGTGGTCGGCTATAATTCTCGCTCTGTCATTGACTGCTACAATACTGGAAGCGTAGCCGGCAATTCCCACATCGGCGGCGTGGCCGGTACAGTTTATTCTGGCACTGTCAACGGCTGTTACAACGAAGGCAGTATATCCGGCAAAGAAAATGTCGGCGGCGTGAGCGGCGGTAGTCTTGATTCAGTCATCACCAACTGCTACAACACAGGAATCGTAATCAGCGACGAAGATGCCGGCGGCGTAGTCGGATTTAATGTCGGCAGTATTGGCGCAGTCACCAACTGCTACAACACAGGCAGTGTGACCGGCAGCAAAAGCGTCGGCGGCGTGGTTGGCAATGGTAACGGCACTGTTGACAACTGCTACAACACAGGCAGAGTAACCGGCGAAGGAGTTTCTGGCAGCGTGGCCGGCGGCGTAGTCGGATCTAGTGGTAGTATTGGTGCAGTCATCAACTGCTACAACACAGGCATCGTAACCAGCGACGGAGATGCCGGCGGCGTGGTCGGACTTAGTGATGGTGATGGCACTGTCACCAATTGCTATTATTATGTTGACTGCTGCGCAAACAGCGATTCATACGGCACTGCACTGACAAACGAACAAATGCTTCGTGCTGAAAGCTTTGAAGGTTTTGACTTTGAAACCGTTTGGACGATGGACGGAAACCCGGGCTATCCGTATCCTAAGCTTATAAATAATTTCCATACAGCAGTTTACGCTCCGATAGCAAACTCCGGTGATGCCAACGGAGACGGCACGGTCAACGCTGTTGATGCCCTTGTTGCTATGCGGTACGTTCTCGGAGTTTCAACCGAGAACCTTACGCCCGAACAGATCGCCGCCGCAGACTTCAACGGGGACGGCGCAGTGAATGCCGTCGATACCCTGCTTATCATGAGATTCTCGCTGGGATTGATCGAAGCCGTCGTGAGTGACCCTGAGTAAGGCGCCTGAAAATTCAATCCGTACTGGCATAAAATCCGAACAACGCAATCAATTAAGTTATGCCGGGCGGTTTTGCGCCGCCCGATATAAATAAATAATAAGGAGACGAAAATGAAAAAACTCTTCGCAATGCTGCTCAGTGTCGCTATCATTCTGAGCACAATCACGATCCCTGCATATGCGGAAACAGCATCGCCGACCACTGACGCCGTCGTTTTCAGTGTTGAAAACGTCACGGCAGCACCCGGCACAGATGTGTCGGTAGCGTTTAATATCGAAGGCGAGTATGAATCTCACGCTCTCACGGCATTCGTGAGGTATGACACAAACATGCTTTCCGTCGTCGGTAACGGTATTGCTCAGGGGAACATCTGGCAAAACATGATCGCGGGCGGCGGTACGATTGTCGCTGACGCCGTCACTCGTCCGGGACAAGTCCCCTTCATGGCAATCATGCCGACCAATCCGTTCAGCGGAAGCGGAACCATATTTACCATGAATTTTCATGTAAATGAATCCGTAGAGCTCGGCACTGTGATTCCTCTTGAACTTGAAATAAGGGAATTCTACTATATGCCTGTGCAGCAAACTTCTCCTACCCTCATTCCGTTCACATCCGACAACGGTTCAATTACTGCTCAGGTTTACCATTCCGTCACCTTTGTTGACTACGACGGCACGGTTCTTTCCGCTCAGAGTGTTGCCCACGGTTCCGCCGCAATTGAGCCGACAGCCCCCGAGCGCGAGGGTTATGCCTTCATCGGATGGGATAAGGACTTCTCAAACGTTACGGAAGACATGACCGTTACCGCTCAATACTCGGCCAACAGCTATTCGATTACCTACACCATCAACGGTGAGGAATACACCGCTCAGACCTATGAGTTCGGAGCAGCGGTTTCCGCACCCGAATACACCGTTCCCGAGGGACACACCTTCTCAGGTTGGGACATTCCGGAAACCATGCCTGCCGAGAACATTGTTCTTGATGCGGCACTGACCGTGAACGAATACACCGTTACTTACAATATCAATGGTGAGATTTACGCAATACAGGTTTATGCTTACGGTGAAGAAGTCTTTGCTCCCGCATATGACGTTCCTGACCATTTCACTTTCTCGGGCTGGGATACTCCCGCCACCATGCCGGCGGAGAACATCGTGCTCAATGCAGCCCTCATAGAAGATGGAAAGTATACGGTATCATTCATGGTTGATGGTGAGACGTATTTCACGTTTACGGGATATGAAGGTGATGCTATCACTGTTCCTGAAAATCCGGAAAAGCTCGGTCATACCTTTGACGCTTGGGACGGAATACCCGAAGACGGTGTTCTTCCTGCTGCAAATATAACCGTCACTGCTGTTTGGAGCGTTAATACCTATACGATAACCTATAAGGTCAACGGCGCGGAGTACAGCGTCCAAACATATGAATACGGTGCAGCGATTATAACTCCCGCGTATGATGTACCCGAAGGATACACATTCTCGGGATGGAGTGTTCCCGAAACAATGCCTGCCGAAGATCTGATTGTTGACGCAACATGCACGATCAACGTGTATGAAGTTACCATGATTGACGGCTTGAACGGAGATCCCATTGCTGTTCTTTATGTCGCGCATGGACAGGATGCGGTGCTTCCCGACGCGCCCGAACACGCCGGCTATATCTTTGACCGCTGGGACGGCGATCCCACCAATGTTACGGAGAACAGAACCATTACGGCGTGCTATTGGATGATCGGCGATGTGAACCACGATGGTGAAATCACAACATATGATGCTTTGCTGATTATGAGATACGCACTCGGGTTGGAAACCGAGGGCAACGAACTCATTATGGACTTTAACGGAGACGGATGCGTTGACTCACTCGATGCGCTTCTTGTGCTTCGCAGGGTCATTGGCGCAGCATAACCGTATCTGCAAGCACGGTCGTTCGGAGCCGAAAGACAGCGTGAAACTGCTGCTTCAGCTCCGAAAGCCAAGGGTTGCTGCAACAGTCAAAAAACAAAACCGGGCAGCTCACGACGGGTTGCCCGGTTTGTTGCTTTCACATAATTAATTTGAATGAAACAAACAGAAAGCGGGTCCGGAAAGCGGGCTCCGCAATTCAAAGATGTTTTAGCGGCTCGATGTTGACCGTTACGTTTTTAACAATAATAGTCTTTTTTGCCAAACAGGAGCGTTTCAAACTCGTTGCAAGGAGCATATAAGCCGATACTCATTTTTTTTGATATAATTCCATCGCTTTCTTTTTCCGCAGTCGGATCTGCCGATTGAATCCATTCGATTATCTCCGGACACTTCAGCGTGAGTTCTTTTCCGTTTACAATTACAAGCGTATCTGAACAGATTTCAATTGCCTCTAAGGCATTTTCAGCAGAGTAAAACAATTGAAAACAGCCGTAGTCATCAGTTGTATTCTTGCTGGAGCTGCTTTTTTTAAATTCGGCATAATCATTACCGAACGCATGTCTTACAACAGTGCGATCTGTTCCAAACGCAACTCCGTTAACGGATTCGGTTAATTGTATTTCGAGTTTTTTCATTAAATTTTGCCTCCTTGTTCCAACTTGTCTACGTATTCAAGCATTTCCTTAATTTGTGCATCGTATTTATCGCCGAATTTCCCTCTGATATCATCGATATCCATTTGGATTGCTCCTCTGAAATCACCTTTATCTATCAGCTCCTTTTGTTTCGCTCTATACTCTCGCGCCTCTATGGAGTTTCCGCAACTGGCTGTCTTGCGATGGTCCTCTTTTTTCATTTCGATGCAAGGTCCTTCCGTGCGATCCAAAGTAGAAATTGCATCGGCCGGCATATGGTGCGCTTCCACATTCTCATGTTTGTTTTCCTGAGAGTAATTTTTTACGTCTTCATAGCTTCCGCCGCCATACTTGACTGGGTTGTTTTCTTTATCGAACTTGCTGTCCCAATATTTTTGCGCCTCGTGTGATGTCATTTTGCTTTGAGGCTCAATGCATTTAAAACCGTCCGCAGTTGGTTTCTTCATTTCTGTCAATTCAGAGGATCTATTAATCTCAAGCATTAAAACACTCTCCCTTCTTTGCTGTAAATCTCTGTGAAACGGCAAAAAATGTTCTGATACGCTGAATCCCGCAACGATTGCTCGTAGAGAATCATTGATAATACCAAATCAATTTGCTCACTCGGATAATTCGTGATTAGCGGTTTCAAACCGGATACCACGGAATGAACCCAGTCCATTATTTCGGAGCAATGCTCGGAAGCTTTGATAGCTTCTCCGGCGGCGAAAAAATCATAGACCAGATGTCTCAGTGATCCGATCGCATTCTCCTCAGAAGAAGATATATATTCAATGAAATCTCGCTTCACGTTTATATCCAGTTTTGACTTAATAATCATGAATTTCAACTTTATAAGATCTTTACGATTTTTTTGTTGAAAGATCTCCCTGTTCATAATGCAGTCGAGCAGCGACTCAGCAGCCATACTTCCATCGTAATCCGTCTGCGGTTCTTCATTATCGGGCGAATAAGAATACATTTCCTGCGGCATTTCGAATTTGTTTACTTTGCACAGAACGGGCTGTATCCACTCATTCTGATAAATTGCCGCAACACCGCACGGCAGTTTTGCCAACTCAACAATTTGATCATCGTTCAAGTTTGCTGCTCCGCCCACAAGCTCACGATCGCTGCGATCCGGAAGACGCATTATAATCTTGGTATTCGTATTTCGAATTACGGAAAGGTCAAGCAACCCCGGAGCTTGATCCGCAATGATGAAACCCTCTCCGTAAGTACGCATTTCCGCTATGGCGTTGGCAAGCATTTCAACGCTCTTACCCATCAGATTGGCACTTTCGGAAGAAATCTCGGTTGACGTACGTTTCAGCAGGTTATGAGCTTCTTCAAGAACCGTTAGATGCTTCAATTCCGAATTCATACCCGCTGCGCCTGCCATGCGATATTCCTGAAGCTTTAATACGAGCATTCCCATAATAAGCGATTTTGTTTCGGACGAACCAACCCTGCTCAAATCAATGATCACATTTCTGTCAAACAGATCCCTGTCTGAAATATCATCACAGGTAAAAATCATGCCGTTAATGCCGTTTGTAAGTGATTGTAATCTTGTCAGCAGTGAACCCTTATAAGCACCTTTGTTCTCCGCGTCATACTCGCTTGAATCAATAATCTCTCTGATATTTCTTGCAACATCCGCAAAAGACGGATACAGCATTTCTTTGTATCGATTTTGGGAAAGAGTAAGATTCCAACCGCAGTCCGCATACGACTTCTCAACGGCGCTTTTCAATACGGCGGGCATGGCTGCATACATCGGCCAGCAAACATTAAAAATCTCAACCAATCTGTCCAGATGTTCCAAAATATGTATGCCCTGAGGGAAACTGAACGGATTGATTCTCAGCAGCGGACTGACTGCCGGATTGGTTCCGTACACATACACATCATCCTGCGTTCCGAAAACATGCTTATACTCGCCTTTTGCAGGTTCAACAACCATGAACTTGACATTCTGATTCAAAGCTTCGTTAAGAAGCTGATAAACGGTGTTGCTCTTGCCGGAACCGGTACTGCCGGTAATAAAAGTATGCGATGCAAGAGAGCTCTTAGCCAGTCGAACATCGGTTTTTTCAATATGATTCATATGAAAAATTTTACCGATGTCAAGCTCGGTTTTTACGGTTGGTGCCGAGTCGTAAGAAACGATGTTTCTGCCGAATTCGGCGCACTCAATAACCGGAAGCCCGGCAACGGACTTTCGGGGGAAGTTAAGGGAGTATGCCAATTCTTTGCCCGAAAGACCGGTTGTTGCGGTTACAATTGTCGGATATACATTGAAAGTCGGGTCCTTCTGCGCAATGCCGGGATTTAACCCAAACAAAGGGTGGCGCAGTTCACGAAGGTAATTGCAAATTTCCCGGGCGTCATCACTGGTTTCACCCATATCGCCGCGCCATAGGTTAATTGCGGACTGCGACATATAGGATTCTTCACCTTGAGTCAGCGCAAGATAGGAATGTGCAACATTGTTTGCCGTATTTTCATCTTCACTGAGAACATAAGCCGCAAAGTCCCACATACCCAAAGCAGTGCTGAGTTCCAATCTCTTCATTTGAGACTCAAGGAGCTCAAGCGCATGTTTAATATTGTAATTCACAAAGCTCTGAGTGATGCCTTCACTCTTGCCTATCGTTGCGGTAACTGTTGAGCTGCGAGCAAAATTGGCACCGAAATTAGCACCGAAATTGACACTTCGGAACGCACCTGCGGTTCTTGACAACGAGTTGCTGACTGCCCGTCCGAGAGTTTTTGCAACAGCACGGCCGACGGACGAGTTCACCGCTTGGTTGGTCAGGGCGGAAATTGCCGTGCCTGCGGATTTTGCAATTGCCTTACCTGCGGATTCCGATATGCTCTTTGATACGGAATCGGATATTCCCTGCGTCACCGCATCCGAAGCATTCGTTCCGATTTGGCTTGCTGTGCTGCTTTGCAATGCCTTGCTGTAGTTCGCCGTTACGCGGGTTCCGCTAAAACCAACACTTGCTGAACCTCCGAGTGTTTCGGAGTCTCCGACTGTATCCGTTTGCGAGGAATTTACTCCCTGAGTGTGAGTGCTGCTGCTCGTTTCGGCGGTGCCGGTTGTGTCCGTAACGGAACTTCCCGTTGAATCTGTCACGGATTCTCCGGTTGAGTCCGTAACTGTTTGCCCGGTCGTATCTGTTACACCGTTGTTTGTGGAATCGGTTTCCGTCCCGCTGGTTGAGTCCGTGACACCGTTTGTATTGGTGGTTGCTTGATTCTGTCCGTTCTGGATGCCTGCGCTTGCACCGATATTTATGCCTACCGTAGCGGAAGAACCGGCGGAATTCTGTTCGGTGTATGTAAAATTCGTTGTCCACGACGCGTAGGGAGCAAGCCCCGAATACATTTCGGAAAGTTTGAGCTTTCTGTTGTCAACATCGTGAACAGGTGTTGCAAGCAAGATAATGATGTATTCTTTGGCACGCTTGTCCGGAACGATGCCGTCAAGCAATTTTTCTATTGTTTGACTGATAAACTTTTCTGACTTTTCCGCAGGCACGTTGGAAGCAATTGCAACGGAATACGGAATATCATTCCGAAGGCAGGGCAAAACTCCGATGCCAACCTTATCCGACCATTCGGAACCCGGAAAGTTGCCGCGGATCGCATCTGCCAAACGAGCCCTGTAGTTTTCGGAGTCAATGTTGTTATCTGCATTCTGCGTGTTGGTAACAGCCAAATACACATGAGTTGATTCGTATGTTCGGTGAAAGACCAAAGAAATATTGCACTTATCGTTGGATAAAACTTGGTAAACATTTATAAGCTTCTCGATGCTGTTTTCGTTTTTGTCGGTTACCCACTTGGTTATATTAAAAAAACGAATGTTCCGCGCCGTATCAAAACTTGTACCGTATTCAAACTCCCTCTCGATCGGAACATACAATTCCTTGAGCTGGGTAAGATACGATTTATAAATTTCAATGCTGTTTGCCGCAAGAAGCCGTTCTGTCAACTTCTCTGCGCTGCTGTCCGTCGGGTCCGGCATTTGAGAGAGATACGCATCTCTTTGCTGTTGAACCTTTTGCAGCTGTTCCGGGCTCAATGAAGACAGCTTTGAAATACCGTCGGCCACTTTGCCGCCGGCTCTGGAAAGTAAACTTTTCGCACTCATTATTCAATCTCGCTTTCTGTGAAAATAGTCTTAAGTTAGCCTTGAACGAATCAATATTCTTTCCAGTCCATCATCCTTCGAATTTGCTCTGAGTACTCCCGAAGTTTCAGCTTTCTTGATTCAAGTTCCGCAATTCGTTCCGTTTCTTCTCTTATTATTTCGGCTTGATTATAAAGCTGAGGGCTGAATTCAACAATATTCTCGATTACAGTATCGAGCAAATTGTTCATCCATTCGTCAAAGCTGTTTGCATGGCTGCTTTCAAATGAGTTATAGATTTGCTGGACCATCAACCGCAGCTCGCTGTTGAAACGTTTGGTCAGCTTGTCGATATTAATGCGGTTTGTGTCGCCGAAAAATTTGTAAACGAACGCCGCTTTCTCGAAAATCGATTCCGCATGATTCTCGAAAGCCAATGCCTGATACTGAATGATAATGCCTGCAAGCTCACTGCGCTCTTTCTCGTTCAGTGCTGAGGATTGCGTCACGATTTTTGCCATTGCATCTTTGAAGCAGGATGTTCTGTTTTCCCAATATGCTCGGGACTGCTCCTCAAGAAGCGTTTGCGCCTGTGTGACATAGGCTGTAAATAAATCCTTCACGGCATTCATAAGTTCATCGGAGGAAATGCGGTCAACTTCTTTACGGGTTTCACGCAATTCTGCTTCATTGTCACGAATAGCTTTCGCATCCTCGAAAACGCGCTTTCCGGCTTTCTTTATGGACGGAAAGACTCCTTCCTTAGGCATGTTTGAAAAATATTTAAGGAAGTTGGCCCCAAGGGATCTCCTGGAGTCACGCAACTTATTTTTGCGTTCCTCCACAGCTTTTGAATCTGCATTTATGCGAAGAAATTCTTCTTCCTTCTCCTTTAGTGTCGCCGCATCAACCGCAACATTGACTTCATCAACATACTGAGCCATGTGCCCCGCATAGTTTTGCAAAAACTCTGCTTTCATTTCCTGACTTTGCTGTTGAATTTCAGCGATTAAAGCTTGTTTTTCTTTTTCAAGATTTACATGAACGCGCTCGCGGTATTCTTCACGCTTTCTGGTTGCAGCGGCAATTTCTTCCGATGTGATTCGAATAACACGGTCTAAAAACAGCCGGGATTGCTGGCACTTATTGTAAGGCGAAAAAACGTCTGCAAATGAACTGACAGCCTGCTCAACACTGTACAACCCACTGTTTGCATACACCAGGTTTTTATTTTCGGCGCAGCGTTCATTATAGCGGCGTTTGATTTGCTCAGGCATAATGTTGTAACGATACAACTGTTTATAGAAGCGAGATGACGGATTGGAGTATTTGTTGTACTGATCCTCAAAAATCTCTGCATTGTGATCATCAATAAATCTCTGGTCGTTCTTTGCTCCCAAACCCATGATAGATGACACAAAATACAAACCGCCTGCATACATTTGTCTCGGTATTGCAAGACTCAGAATACGATCCTGATCATCTTCGTTAAAACCGTCCTTTTTGAGCGATGCAGCATCAGCCTTGTTTACAACAATCATGGTAAAGCGATTATCAAGCTCCTTCATATTGTTAATTGCCTGATACAGTTTATCGTTATCCGTGCTGTCCAGAGTATTAAATTCCGAAACAAAAATCGGCAAGCCGTTCGACAAATCCTCCATCGCTTTTTTTAACACATGGTAATGATTCAGGTTTGATGCGGAGTTCGATCCGGGAGTATCGAAAATCACAAACCTCTTCTTAATGTCCCAATTTCCGTCATCATCAAACGGACCATCAATTTCAATGAGATCGGAAATTTCTTCTCCTACTGTCCGGTTGGCATATGCATTTATAACACTTAGAACGCGATGCAGCTTTAACGGAATGCTCTCACGCTCAATTTCACTCAAAACGCTGTTCAAATGTTCTGCCAGCGGATTGTCGTGACTGTCAGTAAGGAATTTATAGCTCTCTGCAGAGAATCGGATTCGAACACTCCTGCCGTCAAATTCGAATTTTACCACTGCTCTGTCACTCTGATCCGATTGCGCAATTTTATAAATCTTAGCCGTGGTTGGTTCATCGCTGCTCGGCAGCAGTTCATATCCTACCAATGCGTTAATAAAAGTGGACTTTCCGGAGCTGTAATTGCCTATTACGCAAATCGGTATAATGTCATTGGATGCATCGGAGAATTTATCAAGTTCTCTCTGAATTTTGCTTTTGTCTGAAACGCTTTCGGAAACAAGGGGAGCGAGTTCTTTGAAAACATCAATAACGTCATGGAGGATATCACGGGCATTTTCAAGACATATCGGAGATCTGCTCAGTTTCACTCTGTCCGAGTATTCATTGTCGCTGCAAACAGATTCAAGCTCATGATATTCGTCGTCGGTCCCCTCGAACACAATCTCAACCTTTTCAGAACCTGCATAATATGCGCCGATAATTGCATCAACAATTTGTTTGACCTTAAACGGGAAGAAACCAACCGCAAAGTCATTTTTTAGCAGAGGACTGTTGGGACATGTAATAACATCAATACTTATCCACTCATCCAAAGCATCATCCCATGTCTTGAATTCCGTCTTTTTATGATACGGGTTGCTCTTAATCTTTATCTTCACTGTTATTTCCTCCTCCTCGCAGATAATGCATTAAAAACGCGAAATCTACATCAAATATTTCACATTTGTACATATTCTCGGTGTTTTGATTCACGTTACGAGTTTCACGGCACATCGAACAGCAGAAACATTAAGCTGAGCAGGAACTGCATTCACACCGATGCAATACACCGATGCAATACTTCCGTGTTTCCGATATTCGGCACAAAATTACCCTGTCGAAACCTCATAGCATGAGATTTAAAAAACTTTTCAGTCCGCAGGCTCGCGTTCGCGACCGAATCAACCGCATCAATTGATTTGCCGCATAAAGAATATTCCTTCGCGATCGCAAAACATTTTGTGCTCTTTTTCGGCAGAAACTGTCTTTGTTCGATATTGTTATTATAACATATTCATAAATAGAATGGTAGACCGATTAACTATATTTTCATTGTTTTTTCAAACGAGCTGACCGGCAAAAACAATCGTGCATATGGTTTCAATGCAGGTGATCCGCTTCGAATGCAGACAGAGGCGGTTTCCCAAAAAGCCGTTATGAAAATCATAATCAGACACAAGCGGGATGCAGCCATTGCCGGAAAACGGTGGTGAGTACGTTCACGACTTACGTGCCGAGCAGTCTTGCGGTATAATCTTGTTGAGGTATAACGATCTTATTTGATGAGTTTGGTTTTTCTACGCCGTATTCTTCATCAATTCGGAGAGTTTTGCCTCAACTCTTGATCCCAATATTTGGTATAGTGCCAATTTAAACAGCCCCGTTCCCGCATTTATACGGGTTCGGGGCATTTAAATACAATCAAACGAAGAGTCGATTATTTACCTGAAATCATAAGCTTTTCAACAAGGAGACTCGGAGAACCGACTCTGCCGCCGCCGGGAAAGCCGAAACGCAGGTCGCTGCCTGCGGCGATAACGGAATTCATAAGCGAGAGGAAATTGCCGGCGCAGGTAATCTGGTCAACGGAACGGATGACACTGCCCTGTTCAACAAGCAGTCCTTTTGCAATCAACGAAAAATCGCCGCTGACGGGATCGAGTCCGCTGTGAAGGCCGCCGAGTTCGGTAACGATAATGCCGCTGTCAAGTTCGGAAACAAGCGTATCATAGCTCTTTTCGCCTTTTGCAATGAAAAAGTTGCTGGGAGAAACTCCGACCGGAGAGGCGACACCGGCGCGTCCGGCGTTGGAGGTGGAGTCAACACCCGCCTTTCGTGCGGTTTTAAGATTGTGAAGAAAGCTCTTAAGTATGCCGTCTTCAACAACAACAGTTTTTACGGAAGGTGTTCCTTCGGCATCGAATGCGCGGGGATTATCCTCCTCGAACGGATCGTCAATGATTGAAATGCAGGGATTTGCTATGCGCTCGCCGAGTTTGTCTTTCAACAGGGAAAGTCCCTTTTGAACGCTGTCTGCGGAGAACATGCCCGAAAAAGCGGAAAGCAGATCCGTTGCTGCATCGCTGCGCAGAAGGACACGATATTCACCGGAATCAACGGCAGAAGCATGGAACTGCATCAGTGCATTGTCGACACTCTCTTTGATAATGTCCCCGCAATCCAACATGCCTGAGCCGAATTTGAAAGCAAAACTTTCGCGCTCGTCTTCACCGATGCGCAAAATCGGTTCAATGACAGCAACGGAGTATTTGTTTTCCTTATCGGCACAAAGTCCGTACGTGTTATGGATGCGCGTGGTCTCAACACCCGTTTCAACCGCGCAGTAAGCAACACGGTTTACTCGGTCGTCAAAATCGAGAGTATCGCGTTCAAGTCTCAATGCAAGCTCGATTTTTTTGCTTTCGCTCATGTCCGCAACAGGGTTCTGCTTTTGATTTATTGTCGGATACTCGCATTTGCTCTGCATGGGGTTTTCGTCATTGTTTTCAATAACACGGGCATTGTCGATTGCACTTTCAACAAGAGCATCGGCGTCGTCGAAAACTTCGGTGTAGGCATAACCCGTTTTGCCGCCGAAAACGACACGCAGATTGAGTCCGCAAGCGTGTGCGGAGGTGTATTTGCTGATTTCGGAATTCAGCACATTAACCGAAAAGGACTCATCTTCACGGAAAAAAACTTCAGCGGCTTCACAGCCTTTTTCAAGTGCAGCCTTAAAGCAGGCTTCTTTAAAGGATTCAAAAGTCATTACAGCGCGCCTCCTTTGCCGCCGACAGTGATTTCACTTACGCGAATGCGCGGCTGGCCGACATTTGTCGGAACGCTGCCGGATGATGAGCCGCACATGCCCTGACCCATCCACATCCTTCTGCCGATGCGGTCGATTTTCATAAGAACGTCCGCGCCCTTGCCGATGAGCGTTGCACCGCGGACAGGGCAAAGAATCTTGCCGTTTTTAACCCAGTAACCTTCAAGAACGGCGAAATTGAATTCACCGGTGAGCGGGTTCACGGAGCCGCCGCCCATCTTTGCGGCGAACAAACCGTCGCCCATGGTTGCAAGCATGGCCTCTTCATCGTCAGTGCCTTCAGCAAAGAAAGTGTTGGTCATGCGGGAAGTGGGTGCATATGTATAATCCTGTCGCCTGCCGCTGCCGGTGACAGGGTGGTTCATAAGGCGTGAACCGAGTATGTCAACAAGGTAGCTCTTGAGGACTCCGTTTTCAATAAGAACGTTGCGCTGGGCGGGATGGCCCTCATCGTCAAAGCACATGCTGCCCCATTCGCCGGGCATCGTCCCGTCGTCAACCGCCGTCACGATATCGCTTGCGATTTTTTGACCGAGCTTGTTGCAGAAAACAGAATTCCCGCGGCCGACGCTGGTGGCTTCAAGCCCATGCACGCAAGCTTCATGCAGAATAACACCGCCAAAGCCCCCGTCGATAACAACGGGAACCATTCCTGCCGGGCATTCGGGTGCGTGAAGCATTGTTACCGCAATACGTGAAGCTTCTTTGCCGACGGTTTCCGGGTCGATTTGCTGATAAGCTTCGAATCCTTTTCCAAGCCCGGGGCCTTCATAACCTGTTTGCGCTTCGCCGTTTGCCATTGCAACCGATTGAATCATCAGCCTTGTTCGCGGCCGACGATCCTCGGCGTAAACGCCATCACTGTTGCAGACCGCAATGCGATGGTCGCAATCCATATACGCCGCAACAACCTGAGTGACTTCGTTTGAATAGGCCTTTGCTGCTGCTGTGCCGCTGCGCAAAAGCGCGATTCTATCTGCATTTTTTATGGTTGAAAAAGGTATTTTTTGCTCGTATCCGCCGATGCGTTCAACGCAGACGGATTTAGCTTCGAATTCCTTTGCTTCGTTAAGTGCGGATGCCGCCGCCTTTGCAGCTGCAATTAAAGCGCTTTCGCTTGTGTTCGCAGTGTATGCATATGCGCTGCGCGTGCCTTTGAGGACACGCACGCCTGCGCCGGCTTTGCGCTCATAGCTTGCATTGTCAACTGCTCCGTCAACCATTTTCACCGTGTTGAATTCGGTGTCCTGCATGTAAAGTTCAGAAAAATCCCCGCCCGTCCTGAGTGCAGCCTCAAGAACGGCCTCTGAAATGCTCTTGTTTATCAAGCTGTAACCTCCATGATTTTGTTCCAAGCATATTATACCAATTTTGTACCGAAAACACAATAATATTGTGTTGCCTGCGCATTCGGCGAAAACGGAGAAAAAACTACTTCAGTTTTGCCCGCTTCAGCCGCAATGCATTTGTAAGCACCGTAACGGAGCTGAGGCTCATTGCAAGTGCAGCAAGCATGGGGTTAAGCAGCGGTCCGCCGAATGCATACAGCAAACCCGCCGCAACGGGAATGCCGAGACAATTGTAAGCGAATGCCCAGAAAAGGTTTTCCTTAATGATTCTGAGCGTTGTGCGGGAGAGCAGAAGTGCATCGCTGATTCCGGTGAGTTCACCTTTTGCAAGCACAATATCCGCACTTGCGGCAGCAA
>ERZ824488.1582-NODE-1582-length-23942-cov-3.187047_pt1 | contig 23942 bp, 20 predicted proteins | sample MGYA00519936_ERZ824488 | MGnify/ENA primary metagenome ERZ824488 (study PRJEB31778, sample SAMEA3449153) | human gut metagenome | biome: human gut; feature: human-associated habitat; material: faeces | place: United Kingdom | collected 2010/2012 ... | reverse complement strand
AAAAATGCAAGCATTTTCCGCCTTTTTTATGAGATTTTGCTTGGCTCTGAACAGTTACAAATGAATCTTAGGAGGAACCGTATATGAATGAATATGAAATTTTTATTGAGGAAATAAATCCGTGTGGTGGAGACAAATACAGTAAAAAAACGTTAATCGAGGCAGAAGCAGACAGCCCGGAAGCATATGTAAAAGAGAATGGAAGATTTCCGATTCTTGAATCCACATGCAATGAGAGCGGAGATGTTGTAATAGTGACAGGAGATAATAAGGGTTCTTTTGTACGTTATACTTTTACGGAATAAGAATGCCAATCGGCAAGGAGAGAATTTTGTATAGTGGTTCAGCGATGGCACCGGCTATCTGTCCGATAACAGTTGCGATTGCTGGAAAGATATTGCTCAACGATGTTATAGAGTGACTGTACAAGCAAAGACAGCATCAGGGGAACTGCCATTGTGTACAGCAAAGGACGGATTGGCATTTCAGCCAGTTTGTTTCTGGAATTCATAAGACCTTCTTACGGCATTGCAAAAAAATAAGCGCGAAATCTGTAAGGACAAGCAAATCCTCATGATTTCACGCTTTTACAAGCCGGCTTTTTTATAATTATTGTTTTTTCAGGCATATTATAAACGAAAGAGAAGAGAAAATGCAAGAAAAATTTATTTGACTTTTGGAAAAACAGGAAATATAATAATCACAAACGAGTAGCAAGTGAGCGTAAATCCAGTTTACCTGCTACTCGTTTTTCTTTGTTGAAATGTAACTGTTCAGAGCCAAGCAAAATTTGCTTACATTTTTCAAAAAAATAAAGTATAATTAGTATTGTAAAAAACAAAAGAGGATGGCTCTATTGTGATTGAAATTAAGAAACAGTATAATTAAAACATTCCCAGTCTGTCGGATTTCTATAGTCCGACAGACTGGGAATGTTTTAGTTGATTGCAAGATAAGCACCAATGGTCGTATCATAATTACTTATGAATATGGCTGTTGGTCTTTTTTTGAGTTTACATAGACGGAGCATGGCCTCATAGCCGCCTAATCATCGCAGAGTGTTAAACCAGCTTCTTAATGTGATTGGCTTATAAAAATATTAGCATAATTGCAGAAATTATTCAACGCTGTTAAAGATGCATATATTCCTTAATGAATCCTGTGATTGCTGTTCGCTCCGTTCACAGCAACTTGGGCAAAATCCATTCCACTTGCTGTAAACTGTCAGGAATGCTATATTATTAAATGCTATATTATTATAAGAAATAACTGTCATACTGTACAGTTGTGTACCAAAAATAAACGGTATGGGAAAGACAGTGAAAAAATGATACCGTCTGTAAGAATACACGGACGGAAATGGGATGTGGAGGAATGGAGCATGTTTAAAGAAATTAGAGATGAACGGGCTTTCAACGGGATTTTAAATCAGATCATAGAGAACATTCAGAATGGCAGTCTCAAAGCGGGAGCTGCCCTTCCGGCGGAGCGGACAATGGCGGAGATCATGGGAGTGTCCAGACCGGCAGTCAGAGAAGTTTTGAGAGCACTGGAATTGCTGGGAATAGTCAAGCCGGTGCCGGGAGGCGGGAATTATATTACGGAGAATCTGGATACCTGGCTGATTGAACCCTTATCCATACTTTTTAAATTAAATAATGGATATCTGCGCCAGAATCAGCAGTTTCGTGTGGCACTGGAAAGAGAATCAGCAATTCTTGCAGCGAGGAAGTGCACACCGCTGAACGCAGCAGAATTATGGATGATTCTTGCACGGCTGGACGCCGCAGAAGATGAAAAGATACGGGGTGAACTGGATCGCGAACTTCACCAGAAGATTGCAAAGATCGCAGATAACCCGATGATTTACAGTGTCCTTGCGGCAGCGGATCAGCTTACGGAGAATATTGTTTCCGGGACGAGAGACTACATTATGAAAAAGAATAATTCTGCCAGAGAGGTTGATGACCAGCATCATCGGCTTGTTGAGGCAATCATCAACGGAGATGCAGAACAGGCAGAACGATGTATGTCCGAGCATATGGATACGATTGAACGTTATATGGAAGAAATGCAAAAAAAATCCTGAGAAATTTTGGACATTTTTACAGGATAAATTGATATAACCTCTATTGTATTTTGGTAATACCAATGGTATAATCAAAATACAAATTGGTAATGCCAATAAATAAAATAGGTAATACCGGAAAGAGGGGCGAAACAATGGGATATGTGAAATGGTCATATGAGACACTGAATCATTTTTGCGGAGACGTATTCAAGGCGTTTGGTTTTACAGAGGAAGAAAGCAATCAGATCAAGGATGTGCTTCTTACGGCTGACCTTTATGGAATAGAAAGTCATGGTATGCAGAGAATGGTGCGTTATCATAAGGGAATCGAAAAGGGAACGATCCATCCGCAGGCAAAGCCTGAAATTGTATTTGAAACACCGATATCTGCAGTGATTGATGGTCATAATGGAATGGGACAGCTTATTTCCGTTTATGCAATGAAAAAAGCGATCGAAAAAGCCAAAAAAACCGGAGTTGGAATTGTAACTGCCCGTGAGTCCAATCATTTCGGTATCGCCGGATATTATGCAAAGATGGCGTGCGATGAGGGACTTCTGGGAATGGCCTGTACAAATTCAGAGGCTATTATGGTTCCTACGTTTGGCAAAAAAGCCATGCTTGGATCAAACCCAATCGCAGTAGCTATGCCGGCAGACCCGTATCCATTTTTCTTTGACTGCTCTACCACGGTAGTTACAAGAGGAAAACTCGAAATGTACAACAAAATGGAGAAACCGCTTCCTAATGGATGGGCGTTGGACAAAGATGGTCATGCAAGCACAGACGCACCGGATGTCCTTGCCAATATTGTTGCAAAGAAGGGCGGCGGAATCATGCCTCTTGGTGGAAATGAAGAAGTTACAGGAAGCCACAAGGGATATGGATATGGTATGCTGTGTGAACTATTCAGTTCCATTCTTTCTATGGGTGTTACATCGGATCATTGCTGCACATTCCCGGATAAAACAGGAATCTGTCATGGATTTATGGCAATCGATCCAGCTGCATTTGGTGATCCTCAGGCAATCCGCAGACATTTTTCAGAATACCTGGAAGCTTTGAGAGAAAGTCCGAAGGCAGAAGGCAAAGATCGTATTTATACACATGGTGAAAAAGAAGTTTTGGCAGAAAAAGATAGAAGAGAGCATGGATTACCTGTAAACGATAATACGATGGTCGAACTTGCTAATCTGTGTGGATATCTCGGACTTGACTTTAATAAATATTTTGATGGATATGAGCTTCCAAAAGAAAGCAAATTCTTTACCGGTAATTATTAATAGATTAGAAGATTGCTGTGAACGGAGTGAACAGCAACAATAGAAGAGTCGAATGATACGGTTTCGCAAAATTTAAGATACCAGGGAGGACAATAGAAATGGATTATGCAAAAGAATCTTTAAGACTGCATGGAGAATGGAAAGGTAAGATTGAAGTTGTAACAAGAGTACCTGTAGAAAATAAGGATGATCTGTCACTTGCTTATACACCTGGAGTTGCACAGCCTTGTCTGGAAATCCAGAAGGATGTAAACAAATCCTACGAACTCACAAGAAGATGGAACATGTGTCTGGTAGTTACAGACGGTTCTGCTGTTCTTGGACTTGGAAACATTGGACCGGAAGCCGGAATGCCGGTTATGGAAGGTAAATGTGTCCTTTTCAAGGCATTTGGTGATGTAGATGCATTTCCACTCTGCATTAAAAGCAACGATGTGGACGAAATTGTAAATACAATCTATATGATCTCCGGTTCCTTTGGTGGAGTAAACCTGGAAGATATTTCCGCACCGAGATGTTTCGAAATTGAAAAGAAACTGAAAGAAAAATGTGATATTCCGATCTTCCATGATGACCAGCATGGTACTGCGATCATCACACTGGCAGGTCTTACCAATGCACTTAAAGTTGTTGGCAAAAAGAAAGAGGATGTCCATGTTGTAATGAACGGAGCAGGAGCAGCAGCAATCTCTATCGCTCGTCTGCTTCTCACAGCCGGATTTAAGAATATCACACTCTGTGACAGAAAGGGTGCGATCTTTGAGGGACGTCCGGAAGGAATGAATCCAGTCAAAGATGAAATGAGCAAGGTGACCAATCTGGATAAGAAAGCAGGTTCTCTGGCAGATATGCTGGTCGGCGCAGATGTATTTATCGGTGTTTCCGCACCGGGTGCCGTTACAACAGAGATGGTTAAGACCATGAATAAGGATGCAATTGTTTTTGCATGTGCAAACCCGACTCCGGAGATTTTCCCGGATGATGCAAAGGCAGGCGGAGCAAAAGTTGTTTCCACAGGAAGAAGTGATTTCCCGAACCAGATCAACAACGTACTTGCTTTTCCGGGAATTTTTCGTGGCGCATTTGATGTGAGAGCAAAAGAGATCAATGATGAAATGAAACTGGCAGCGTCTGAAGCACTTGCAAATCTGATCACAGATGAGGAACTTTCTCCGGAGTATATCATTCCGAAGGCATTTGATAAGCGAGTAGGACCAGCGGTAGCCAAAGCGGTTGCTGAGGCAGCAAAGAGAACCGGTGTAGCTCGTATTTAAACGAGATACGTAGGGGTAACACCGGAAAGTCATGAGACTGCCACTGAAGGTCATGAAAGCGTGCCAGATAGAGGTTGTCGAATGAACGGATTACAAAAAGATATAGAATAAAGTAAAGTAAAGCAGAAGGGGCTGTCGGTTAATACCACATTTCGGCATCCTCAGTAGTAATTGAAAGGATCCCTGTAAGGACGAGGCTTGTTAGCCTTCTACCTTGCAAGGGATCCTTTTTTCTATGAAAGATGAAATTTATTTTTGGCCGCAAAAATCCCTTGTCTGGATCGAACGTGTCTGCCATTTCAGAATTCCACGCTCACTTTGGATGTTTGCATGGGTGTTGGTACGATTTTGAAATGCCAAGTTGGCATTTCAAATTATAGAAGGGAATCAATAATGAAAAAAGAGATAATAGTAGCAAATAATATTGATAACATTTACGATGAAATAAATGCATTAATCAGAGAAAAGAAAACTAATGTAAAAAAAGTTGTGAATGATGCCATTATTTCTCTTAATTGGGGAATTGGAAAAAGACTTAGTGTGGAGTTAACTGGAAATAATAAGCCTCAGTATGGAAAAAAGGTTGTTGCAGAAGTCAGTAAACGGCTGGAACAGGAGTATGGTTTGGGATTTGATAAAACATCAATTTCAAGAATGATTAAGTTTTATCAGGAATTTCCTGACTTCGAAAAAGTTGCGACATTGTCGCAACAATTGACCTGGTCGCATTTTGTAGAGATTCTGCCAATACAAGATGAGTTAAAAAGAGATTTTTATGCTGCAATGTGTATGTAGGAAAACTGGTCAGTGCGAACACTGCGTGAAAGAAAAAAATCCATGCTTTATGAACGAACTGCAATATCGAAGAAACCAGAAGAAACGATTAAAAATGAAATTGCGGAATTACGAGATGATGGAAAAATGAGTCTGGATCTTTTTTACAGAGATCCATATATGCTTGATTTTCTCGGTTTACGTGATACTTATAGTGAAAAAGATTTAGAAAATGCTATTCTTGCAGAATTAGAAAAATTTATTCTGGAAATGGGATCGGATTTTGCATTTTTAGCAAGACAGAAACATTTTGTACTGGATGGCAAGGACTACTATATGGATTTATTATTCTATCATAGAGGCTTGAGAAGGTTGGTTCTTGTTGAAATCAAGATATTGTAACATTTGGGTGAAAAGCACCTTGACAAATCTTATCACAATAGTATATTCCATACGGGCAGACAACTACATACGGAGAAATTGCAAAACAACTGGCGGCTATGCAAAACACGCCTTCCATGTCTGCCCAGGTCATAGGCCGGGCGGTGGGACACAACGAGGTTTCCATTATTATCCTTTGCTATCGTGTGGTGGGAACGAACGGCAGCCTGACGGGTTATGCAGGGGGATGGATAAGAAAATTGCTCTGCTGGAGCTGGAGCATACGAATAAGAAAGGCTTCTTTGCTCCGAAGAAAGGAACCTCACTTTAAGAAATTCTTGTAGTCCGCGGATTTCTGTGATAATCTAATACCAAATGGACAGGAAAGGAGCACACAATGAGCTGGAAAACAACGACGCTTCATCTGATGAAAGGTAACGTTTTAGCTGTTTACAGGGATAGTGCGCTCTTTTTCAGGTAAACAGTTTATAATAAACAGACAAAAAGCAAAGCACTGTCTCCTGATTAAGATATCTTATCAATATTTTAAAAAGGAGATTTTTTTATGTCAAAAAAACAAATCAATAAGCTGTATCTTTTAACTGCTGTGGGATATTTTCTGCCGGCAGGTTCCTCCTGGGTGGCTCTTCTGGCGCTGAGAGGTTTTTCTGTTCTGGAAATCGGACTGCTGGAAAGTATTTTTCATATCGTGAGCTTCTGTTTTGAACTGCCATCAGGTGTGATAGCCGATGTGTTTGGACGGAAAAAGACCCTCGTACTCAGTCAGGTGATGATGATTTTGTCTGGGGGACTCATGATCCTGTCAGACAGTTTTGGAACCGTGGCACTGGCCATCGGCAGTAGCGCCATCAGTTATAATCTTGCCTCCGGAACGCGGGAGGCGCTGGCTTACGACAGTCTTAAGAAAGACGGGAATGAAGACGCTTATAATCGATTTTCATCAACAGAGATGATGTTCTACCGTATTACGCAATCTGCGGCTACCTTATGTGCAGGGTTTGCACTGTGGCTGGGATATCGGAAGGCCTATGCGCTGGATCTATTGTTTGGTCTTATTGCCCTTTTCATTGCAGGCAGCCTTCAGGAGGTCATGGAAGATACGAAGACAAAAAACAACAGTAGCAGGGAACAGCTTTGTGAGGTTGTAAAAGAAAGCTGGACCTTTCTTCGCTCCAATAAAAGAGCAAGAAATATCATGATTACAAACGCGCTGATCGGCGCAGTATCAACATTGGTATTGTTTTTCCTGCAGGCGAAACTTCCTCTTGCGGGACTTGACGGCGTTCTTCTCGGACCGGCTCTGTTTGTGATGGGGCTCGGTGCGGCAGCAGGCGCAAAAATATCGCAGTATTTTTCAGATCGTTCTTATGTCAGAATACTGCTGGCAGGCGGAACAGGGGTGCTGTTTGCCTTTGGAATGATTTTTACGGGGAGACCTTATCTTATGATTCTGGGCGGTTTTGTTGGCGCTCTGGCCGATGATTTTCTGGAAGTGCGGACAGATGTACTGTTAAATGAGATGATCCCATCGGGGCAGAGGGCAACACTGATATCGGTAAATTCCTTTTTGTTTTCCATGGTAATGATCGTAATGTCAGCGCTGATGGGCTGGATTATGGGGTAAAACAGACATGGAGTGGAAAAATATTCTTGCAAAGAAAGGGTGGTTTTCTCCACCGTTTCAGACTATAAAATAGCAAAAAAAGACGCCCTCGCAAGTAAACTTGCAGGGCGTTATTTTCACTATTTTGCATGGCTCGTAGCGTTCACACAATCTTCACAAAATAATTAGCACTCACCTATTGACGTGGCTAACAACATATGTTATAGTCTACATATAACAAAAAAGTTCCTGCGGATGGAAATAGAAATCCGTTTTCATCCGGAGTTCACATATACAGGCAGCAGCTTAAAGCGTAATTTCCTTGCCGGATCGATCATAAAGCAGTGATCCGGAGGGACAGGTGATAACCCAAGTGGCGTGATGAGCGGCTGCAGTTCATGTATCTATGTTATACACGAAAGCTGGGAGGTGTGCTTTATGAACATCAGTAAATTTACACAGAAATCAATTGAGGCAGTAAATACCCTGGAGAAGGTCGCATATCAGTTCGGTCACCAGGAGATAGAAGAAGAGCACCTGCTGTATGGACTGTACCATCAGGAAGACAGTCTGATCGCAAAGCTGATCGAGAAGATGGAGATCCAGAAGGAATATTTCGCAGACCGGCTGGAGCAGGCATTAAATGGCAGGACAAAGGTAAGCGGCGGCAGTCCGTACATCGGACAGTATCTGAATAAGGCACTGGTCAGTGCGGAGGATGTGGCAAAGCAGATGGGAGATGAATACGTATCCGTTGAGCATCTGTTTCTTTCCATTCTGAACAATCCAAGTCCGTCGATGAAGCAGTTTTTGAAAGAATTCGGTATCACGAAGGAGCGTTTTCTGCAGGCACTTTCTACGGTGCGTGGAAATCAGCGTGTGACCACGGACAATCCGGAGGCGACGTATGATACCTTAAATAAATACGGTCAGGATCTGGTGGAAAAGGCAAGAAGCCAGAAGCTTGATCCGGTCATTGGACGTGATGCGGAGATCCGGAATGTGATCCGTATTCTGTCAAGAAAGACAAAAAACAATCCGGTGCTGATCGGTGAACCAGGTGTCGGCAAGACGGCGGCGGTAGAAGGTCTGGCGCAGCGTATTGTGCGCGGCGATGTACCGGAAGGACTGAAGAATAAAAAGATCTTCGCGCTGGATATGGGTGCACTGGTTGCAGGTGCAAAATATCGTGGTGAGTTTGAGGAACGTCTGAAAGCGGTACTGGAAGAGGTACGGAAGAGTGAGGGCGAGATCATCCTGTTTATCGATGAGCTGCATCTGATCGTCGGCGCGGGCAAGACAGACGGCGCAATGGATGCCGGAAACATGTTGAAGCCGATGCTGGCAAGAGGTGAGCTGCATTGTATCGGTGCCACCACTCTGGATGAGTACCGTAAGTATATCGAAAAAGACCCGGCGCTGGAGCGTCGTTTCCAGCCGGTTATGGTCGATGAGCCGAGCGTTGAAGATACGATCTCGATTCTGCGTGGCCTGAAGGATCGTTATGAAGTATTCCACGGTGTTAAGATCACCGACAGTGCACTGGTGGCAGCGGCAACACTGTCACATCGGTATATCAGTGACCGATTCCTGCCGGATAAAGCAATCGACCTGGTCGATGAGGCGTGTGCACTGATCAAGACAGAGCTGGATTCCCTTCCGACTGAGCTGGATGAGCTGCGTCGTAAGATCATGCAGATGGAGATTGAGGAGGCAGCTCTGAAAAAGGAAACAGATAAGCCGAGCCGTGAGCGTCTGGAAGCACTTCAGAAGGAACTTGCCGAGCTGCGTGATCAGTTCAACAGCCAGAAGGCACAGTGGGACAACGAGAAGAAATCCGTTGAAAAGCTGCAGACGCTGCGTGAGCAGATCGAAGCAATGAATAAAGAGATCGAGCTGGCACAGCGTAATTATGATCTGAATAAAGCAGCTGAACTGCAGTATGGCGAGCTGCCGAAGCTGCAGAAGCAGCTGGAGATCGAGGAAGAGCGCGTGCACAAAGAGGATATGCGCCTGGTACATGAGAGTGTGACTGAGGAAGAGATCGAGCGGATTATTTCCCGCTGGACCGGTATTCCGGTAGCAAAGCTGACACAGGGAGAGCGTGCTAAAATCCTGGCACTGGGTGACGAACTGCACAAGCGAGTCGTCGGTCAGGATGACGGCGTGACGAAAGTCACGGAAGCAATTCTTCGTTCCAAAGCAGGAATCAAGGATCCGTCCAAGCCGATCGGATCGTTCCTGTTCCTTGGACCAACCGGCGTCGGCAAGACGGAGCTTGCCAAGGCACTGGCGGAGAACCTGTTTGACGATGAACAGAACATGGTGCGTATCGACATGAGTGAGTACATGGAGAAGCATTCTGTGTCCCGTCTGATCGGAGCACCTCCAGGATATGTCGGATATGAGGAAGGCGGCCAGCTGACGGAGGCAGTCCGCAGAAAACCATACTCTGTCGTACTGTTCGATGAGGTGGAGAAAGCACATCCGGATGTATTCAACGTCCTGCTTCAGGTGCTGGATGATGGCCGGATTACTGATTCACAGGGGCGTACCGTAGACTTCAAGAACACGATATTGATCATGACTTCAAACATCGGTTCACAGTATCTGCTGGATGGCATTGAGCCGGATGGCAGCATCCGTCAGGAGGCACAGGATAAGGTCATGGAACAGCTCAGAGGCTCGTTCCGTCCGGAGTTCCTGAACCGTCTGGATGAGATCATCATGTTCAAGCCGCTGACGAAGGATAACATCGGCAATATTGTCGATCTGATGATGAAAGACCTGAATAAGCGTCTGGCCGACCAGGATATCAGACTGGAGCTTGATGCATCTGCGAAGGAATACATCATCGATGGCGGTTACGATCCGGTGTACGGTGCACGTCCGCTGAAGCGTTTCCTGCAGAAGAATGTGGAGACACTGGCTGCAAAGCTGATCCTGTCCGGTAAGGTAGGCATGGAGGATGTGATCCTCTTTACCGTAAAGGATGGAGAGCTGACAGCAGAAGTCAAGGCAGAGCCGGAGAAGATTACGGGATAATCACAAATTACCGCGTCCCGTCCGGATCATTCTCATAGACAAAGTGAATGTAATCAGATATCTCCTGAAAATCAATCACACAATCCCCGTCCCATATGGCGACGGGGATTTTTGCGTCAAAGCTATAGATGACAGGATAAATTTCAGAGGAAAAGCGGATAAAAAGAGAGCATCGTGGGCAACGATGCTCTCTTTTTTAGAAAAATATCGGGGGTCTTATTGGAAGGTTATCGAATTTCCCACAGCGCCCAGTCTTTTGCCATAGGTAATGTCTTGGTAAAGGTTGTTGTCATGGTATAAGGTACGCCGGTGGAAGCGGAACGGTTGAATGCGTTCAGAGCTTCTACAACGTGAACGGACATTTCTGCGCTCATACGGGTCGGACGCTGCTCAAGCAGTGCCTGTGCCATATCGGAAACGCCAAGACCGCGCATATTCAGCATAGAATCTTCACTGTGCGGGAACTCATTCTCTACTTCTTTTTCGCAGGTATCCTGTTTTTCAATCATGGTAAAAAGCTTTGCCGGATGCGGTTCGGTAACCGCTGCAACGATATGTTTGAGCTCGTTGCCGTCGAAGACGCGGATTGGTCCACCAAACTGGTTTGGATCCGGAACAGTAAGACTGCCTTCTGTGCCATAGATTTCCAGACATGGAAGGGAAGTTTTCCAGGTATCGAAGCTCATGGTAATTGTTCCGATGGCACCACATTCAAATTTGATTGTGCCGGTATAAGTAGTCGGAATTTCAGTAGGAGTCATTTTTCCGAGAATATCACGCAGTGGACGGCCGGAGGTTGCAAAGCAGAAAACCTCTTTGATCGGTCCGAGCAGGTAAACAAGTGCGGTCAGATAGTATGGCCCCATATCGAACATTGGTCCGCCTCCGGCTTTATAATAAAAGCCTGGATTTGGATGCCATAACTCATGGCCGGCGCACGTCAGATTTGCAGTAAAACCGATTGGTCTGCCAATTCGGCCGAAATCGAGAAGACTGCGACATTCCTGAATTCCAGATCCAAGAAAGGTATCCGGCGCAGCCGTACACATCAGATTGCGGTCAGCTGCCATGGAAACGAGGTCATTTGCCTCTGAAAGAGTCATGGCAAGTGGCTTTTCACAGTAGACATGTTTGCCGGAGGCAAGAATCTGCTTATTGACAGAATAGTGAGCCGCCGGAATAGTGAGGTTCAGGACAATCTGGATTTCCGGGTCTGCGAGCAGCTCTTCAACAGAGCAGGCTTTCGGAATATGGAATTTTTCAGCGACGCCTCTTGCTTTTTCGGCAAACATGTCAGCGACTGCCAACAGTTGAACATTTTTATAGTGCTGCGTAATGTTTGTAAGGTATACGTCGGCGATGGTGCCGCAGCCGATCACGCCGATCCCGATTTTTTTTGCGTTTGTAGTCATTTTTCTTTTCCTCCTGAAAAATATATGCGGCAGTTCAAACGAAATACGCCTGAACAACTGCGAGTCTGACTTTATTTTAGAGAGAAAGACGGGAAAGAACAAATACATAATTTCCTCTTTGAAGCGGAAAAAGGAAAGTTGTTGACTAATATTGTCTTTAGTATGATTGAGTTAAACAAAAATACGGATGGGTGCAGGCAGAGAGAAAGTGAATTGTCTGTATTCATGGGGAGACATCGGAAGCGGATTAAGATGTCTGTTTTCCAGGACAATAATATAGCAGGGAGGAAGAGAGATGAGTTTTAATTTTTTTGCAAGAAGTAACATTACATTTGGACGCGGAGCATCAGCTGCATTGCCGGAACTACTGAAGAAGTATGATCTGAAAAAAATAATGTTGGTGTATGACGGTGGAGTAAAAGCGGCGGGTATTGCCGATAAAGTAATCGAGCAGATCGAAAAAGCAGGCGTAACTTATAAAATATTTGATGGAGTAATTCCAAATCCAACAAATGAGGTTGTAGAGACAGCTGCGAAAGAAGCCAGGGAATTTGGTGCAGACGGATTTATAGCAGTAGGTGGCGGAAGCAGCATTGATCTTGCGAAAGCAGTCAATGTACTGATGACAAACCCAGGCCCGATCAGGCAGTACGGAGGAATTGATAAGGTGCCAAACAGCTGCCTTCCGCTGATTGCAATTCCGACGACGGCTGGTACTTCCAGTGAGATTACGAACGTAAGCGCACTGATCGATACGGAGAAAGTAGTTAAATATGTTGTGATCGATAATAAGATCGTTGCATCGGATGTGATCGCTGATCCGGAATTTACGAAAACAATGCCGGCTGGCGTTACCGCAGCAACTGGTATGGATGCTATCACGCATGCAGTGGAAAGCTATATTTCCAATATGGCATCGCCACTGACGAAATATCATTCGCTGAAGGGTCTGCAGATTTTGTACGAGAATCTTCCGAAGGCTGTAGAAAACGGAGCAGATATGGATGCAAGAGAGAACATGATGCTTGGCTGTATTATTACGGGATTCGGTTTTTCAAATGCAAACCTGGGTCTGGTACATGGAATCGCACACACACTGAGCGCACATTTCGGACTTGCACATGGAATGGCAAATGCAGCGGTTCTGCCGTATGTAATGCGATACAATGCGCAGACGTGTGCAAAAGAAATGGCAGAAATGGCACAGGCAATCGGACTTGAGACAAGCGGAGACGAAGAAAAGGACAAATATCTTCTGGCAGACGCACTGCTTGAACTGCTGCGCCGTTTGAAAATCCGCACTTTGTCGGAACAGGGAATTAAGGAAGAGGACTTTGAAATGCTTGCGGATGATGTACTCAAAGAGCCGGTGCTCGGATTCAACCCGCGCCAGAATATTACAAAGGAAGATGTAATTGAGATTTTAAAGAAAGCATATTGATGCAGGAAGAGAGGCTGTGATGGCACAGGAAAAAAGAGAACGGGATTTGCCCATTATTTTGGCGATTGTGGCAATCTCCTTTTTGCAGGGGCTTCAGTACAGTGTTTCTCCGGTGCTTGGAAAGATTCACGAGAATTATCCTCAGATGGCGGTAAGCACCGTACAGATGCTGATCACGGTTCCGGCGATTCCTGCAATGGTAGTTTCGCTGCTTTCCGGTAAACTGGTCACGAAAGTCAGTAAGAAAAAACTTTTACTGCTTGCGGCCTTGCTTTCCGGTATCTCCGGTATCGTTCCATATTTTGCAGAAAGCTTTACAGTGCTGTTTGGATCGAGGATTCTGTATGGTGTCGGACTTGGATTTGCTTCTGCACTGAATTCTGCGGTAGTAGCGGACTTCTTTACAGGAGAAAAACGAGTAAAGGTTATGGGAGTTCAGGCGGCAAGTATCGGTGCGGGAATGGTTTTTATCACGACAGCGGCCGGATTGCTTGGAGCTGCAGATTTCAGAAATTCGTACTGGATTAATCTGATTGGATTCCTGAGCTTTGCGGTGATTGCAATCCTTCTTCCGGATACCGGAAGGGCAAGAGAGACAGAAGAAAATCAGATTCGCTTAAATCGGACTGTTTTTACGATTTGTCTGTTTGGGTTTCTGGAATTTTTATTCCTTATTACATTTACAACAAACATTGCAATGCATTTATCCGGTTCTCTGAAGGGGTCTGCGAAAGCAGCCGGATATTTGACCGGAATCTTTTCGGCAGCGCAGATCATCATTGGCCTGCTGCTTGGAAACGTAACAAAATTGTGCAGGAAAATGACACTTCCGGCAGCGATGCTCAGCTTTTGTGCCGGAGAAGTGCTTCTGGTTGCATTTCCACAGTATTTTGCAGCACTTGCAGTCGGTGCGATGCTGTGTGGATTTTCACAGGGAATCTTTATTCCAACAGCTTATGTAGAAGTAGCCGGAGCGGTAAATTCAGTGTCGGTAACGATGGCATCTGCATGCTTTGCATCAGCTACGTGTATCGGGCAGATGACGTCACCGTTCCTTATAAATCATGCGGCAGAGCTTGTTTTGGGAAATGCGTCTACCGGTTCCGTGTATATCATTGCAGTGGCAGGAATGCTGGTGGCGGCAGTGGCTATGATGTTCTGGAAAAAATAATGTAACCATTCAGAGCCAATCTTCAAAACACTTCGCATTTCATCGGTGCGGTGTATCCGCCAGATAAAATTTCAAAAACAGAAATCAAGCGGATATTCGCAATCCGCTTTCGCTACTTGCTCATAACCGAATAAAGTGCGAAGCAGTTATTCGGTTAAAATGCAGGCATTTTCCGTCTGTTTTATGAAATTTTGCGTGGCTTCGAACAGTTACAAAATAATATTATCAATTATTAAGAGAAACGAGGAAGAATGAAAATGAAAAAAATGGCGTTATGTACTCCACTCCCGGAAAAAGAGCTTGAGAAGATTCGGAAGATCTGCGATATTACAGTTTGTGGAGAGTTAAAACACGGAAAAGGAAATGTAACCGAAGAAATGACAAGAGAGGAATGCCGCGGAAATGAGATCATTGTGCTTGGCGATGAAACGGCCGGCGGCGATACGATCCGTGACTGGGCAGAAAATGGAATGAAGTTTATCGGCGTTGCGAAGGGAACGCCGGTTACCGTGGATTTTGATGCGATCACTGAGGCAGGCCTGACGCTTTCTTACACACCTGGCAGAAACCGTGTGGCAGTTGCTGAGTTTACAATCGGACTGATGATTGCAGCTGCAAGAAAAATCGCATTGTCCAGCTATGGACTGCATAATGGCGAGCATCTTGGTGCCCCGGTTGAAGATATTTATAATGTACCAGATGTAAAGAATGTAATCTGGGGACCGCTGGATGAAAATCATCCGTTTACCGATTATGGTATTGGATTTGAACTGTATGGCAAAAAGCTCGGAGTAGCAGGCTATGGTGCAATCGGACGCGAGGTGGCAGTCCGTGCGAAGGCGTTCGGCATGGAAATTCTGGCGTATGATCCGTATCTTGCAAAAGAGAAGATCGAGGCAGACGGAGCGAGAGCGGTAGATCTGGATACGATGCTGAAGGAGAGCGATATCATCAGCATTCATCTGCCGGTGCTGCCGTCCACGAAAGCAATTGTGAATAAAGAATGGTTCCGCAAGATGAAGAAAAGTGCTTACGTGATCAATACTGCAAGAGCAGCGGTAATCGATCAGCGTGACCTTGTGGAAGCACTGGAGAATGGAACGATTGCAGGTGCAGCGCTGGATGTGTACTGGCAGGAGCCGATTCCGGCAAATCACCCGCTTTTGAAAATGAGAAATGTAACGCTGACACCGCATATGGCAGGGCTGACAACAGATGTGGACAGCTGGTCAGGTAAAATGATGGCAGAAGAGGTAGAGGCGTATCTGGAAGGAAAAGCAGGAAAGTATCTCTGGAGAGTAAAGAAATAAAGGAGGAAAAATGATGGGAGAATATGCAGGAAAGAAACGATATCCGCATTTATTTGAACCACTTCGCATCGGAAATATCCGTCTGAAGAACCGGATCATTGCGGCACCGACCAGTCCGGGCATGATCGATCCGAGAGGGCACATGACACCTTCCATGCAGGCATATTTAAAAGAAAAGGCACTTGGCGGAGCGGCAGTTGTGACATACGGAGAGGCGATCGTGCACTCTGCAACCGGAAAATCACACAATATGCAGCTGCAGTTAGATTCCGAAGGCGTGGAGCAGGGGCTGAAGGAGACGACACGGCTGATCCATAATGCAGGTGCATATGCGAATATACAGCTGTCACACGGAGGAAAATACGGCGGTCTGGTAAGCGTTGGAGGAACCATCGGAAAAGACGTACCGGCGTATGGGCCAAGTGAGGAAGAGATGCCGCAGGGGCATGTGTATGAAATGCCAAGAGAAATGATTTATGAGATCATAGAGGCTTATGGAAAGAGTGCAAAGCTTGTAAAAGACTGCGGATTTGATATGCTTGAGGTTCATGCGGCACATGGCTGGTTGTTTTCACAGTTCCTTTCGCCGGTTCAGAACAGAAGAACCGATGAATTTGGCGGAAGTCTGGAAAACCGGGCAAGGTTTCTGCTTCTGGCTCTTGATGCAGTGAGAAAAGCTGTCGGACCAAGATTTCCGGTAGAGATTCGGCTTTCCGGAGATGACATGACTGCCAATGGATTAAATATGGAGCAGTGTGCCGAAGTAGCACAGATGGTTGAGAGTAAGGTGGATCTGATCAATGTTTCCTGTGGAAACCACGAGGATCCGGAAATGTTCTGCCGGACGCATCCGTCTGCATTTTTCAAGCGCGGAGTAAATGTTTATCTGGCAGCGGAAATCAAAAAACATGTGAAATGTGCAGTCTCCTGTGTAGGTTCGTTGAATGATCCGGCGCAGATGGAAGCGATTATTGCCGCAGGCGAGGCGGACTGTGTGGAAATCGGACGTGCGATTCTGGCAGATCCGTATCTCCCGAAAAAAGCGCTGGCAGACCGGGCAGATGATATCAATCCGTGCCTGAGATGCTATGAGTGCTTCGGAGAAATCACGAAGAGTGAAACGGTGAAATGCACGGTAAATCCGGTAACAGGCCAGGAGTTATGCAAGGTATGCATTCATCCGGCGGAGAAAAAGAAAAAGGTACTTGTAATCGGCGGCGGCCCTGGCGGAATGGAGGCAGCGATTACAGCAGCAGCGAAGGGGCATGATGTGACACTGGTAGAAAAATCAGGAGAGCTTGGAGGAAATCTGAAACCGGCCGGAGCAGCGTGGTTTAAAGAAGATATTCGAAAGCTGAAAGAGGTGCTGGAGCGGCGGGTATATCGGAGCGGTGTAAAGGTATTTTTAAATACAGAGGCGAATGCAGAGTATGTTCGGAGATTTGCACCGGATGCGCTGGTCGTTGCAATTGGTTCGAATGAATTAAAACCGCCGATTCCGGGAATAGAAGGAGAAAATGTTGTAATGGCGATCCAGGCAGAGCTTCATCCGGAGCTTCTTGGAAAACGTGTTGCGATTATGGGCGGTGGCCTGGTAGGAAGTGAGGCTGCAATTGCATTTGCACACGAAGGAAAAGAAGTGAGCCTGATCGAAATGAAGGCAGAGGTGGCAGAAGAAGTGAATTCTTTCTATCGCGGTGGATTGATGCCACAGGTGAAAAAGGCGGCACAGATTCATGTAAACACAAAGGTTCAGAAAATTGTGCCGGAGGGAGTGCTTGTGCAGTGTGATGGAAAAGAATTTATAATTCAGGCAGATACTGTTGTCTGTGCACTTGGATTCCGTTCACCGTATGCACTGGTAGATGAACTGTGTGCAGAAGTCGATGAATATTATATTATTGGAGACTGCAAAAATGTGGGGCAGATTTACGGTGCGATCCGGGATGGCTATTATGAGGCTGCAAGAATCTGATAAGGCTCGGATGGAACAAACTGCGAGGCAGGAAACACGGTCGGCGGCAGGCAGCAAGTATGCGAAATGCAATATCTGCTGGATCTGAATTCAGAAAGAAAAACATCCGGTGCTCCTGGGAAAGCACCGGATGAAAGAAACAAAGAATAATGAAAATAAGGAAGAAAAGGTTTCTATTCATGGCAGAATAGAGGCCTTTTGTCCTTATCTGTCAAAAAAGAAAATAGCTTCAAAGTTCAGACCTCCTCATTTTGACGTTGTAGAATATCAGGAAGCTGAGCTATGATATAGTCTTTTCTGGCGAGTAATGCAGCTCCTACAGCTGCATCATAGCGGCCGTGTTCACTGAAGAACAGATAAGCGCTTGCGGGAACAAAGCTGGACCAGCGGTCGATCCGCGAGCAGAGGTTGTTGTAATAAGGGGGCAGATAGTTCGCCATTTCGCCGCCGACAATGACTTTCAGCCCAAATACTGCATGAATGTTATGAATGGTTGCTGCGAGGCAATCCAGATATTCATCCCACATTTTCTGATAACGGGTATTTCCGTTCTGGAGTGAGGAAAAGAATTTATCGTATGTATCCGGGATACCTTCTTCGCGGAGTGTATCGATAATACGGCTGGCGGAGCAAAAAGAAGCAACACTTCCGGCTGGACCGTAGGAGGTGTCATCGCTCCCGGTAGAGATCACCATATTTCCAAAGGAGCAGTCAAACTGATTCAGCGAGAAAATATCGTTATTTAAAATCAGAGAACCGGAAATACGGCGGTTTAAAGCAACAAAAACAGAGTTTGCAAACTGGTCCTTTCCATAGAGCTGTGCAAGTCCGGCCAGTCTGGAAGCGTTATTGATGCTGAAATCAAACTGTAGATTGTTTCGGATCTGAGAGATTGGTAATGTGCAGATGCCGAGATTTTGCAAATCGAGAATCTGGTTGTTGTCAAAGTCACAGATCCCATCGATCGTCAAACCATAAGAAAATGGATGTTTTAAATCAGTCGTCACAGAAGCAGCAAAATTTCGAATGGATTCCCAATACGCCGGAGTATCTTCAAATTGACAGTAAATATTATCAGAATGAATGATGGCCCCGGAAAAATTAATGACCGCAGCAGAAACAATGTGCTTGGTGATCGACAGACCGACGAAATAGTGGTAATCGGGGTTGAGACCGATCCGCTTGGCACGACGTCCACCAGAAGACTGATTTTCGCCGAGGTAGCGAACAAGCGCATTCTGATTCAGGACATTGATGATTTTGGTAACAGTTGGAATGCTGAGGTGGTGTGCCATAGCTATATCGGTATTGGTAGTGGCGTCATGAAGTTCCAGTTCATGAAGAATAATGTGTGCGTTCTGTACGCGCACGTCTGCTAAATTTGTTTTTTTCATAGTCTAAGTCCTTTAAGAGCAAAATTACAGAATACACTGCGATGGAACATTGTATGAAAGGAAACGTGTTTTCTGCAATTTCATTGTGATATAAATACAGTAACATTTTTCAGGCTAAAAAGCCAGATAAAAAAGGGCAGTTGTTAAAACTGCCATATAGTTTTGCCATATAGAAGGATTTCTATATGGCAAATTGTAGAAAGAATGTAAAGGAGGATTTAGCCCTTATTCACAGGAATCTGCTTTCAGATCAAGATAAGCAATTTCCTGTGGGGTAAGCTTAAGCTTCATGGCACCAAGGGAGGATTCAATTTCGCTCCGGTTTGCAGCTCCAATGATCGGGAAGACATTAAGCGGGCTGTCAAGAACGAACGCCATTGCAACCTGCGGAATTGTGGCATTTTTCTTTGCAGCAAGTTCTTCACAGCGATCCAGACGCTTGAAATTACATTCATAGCAGTAACCCTTGCGGCAGAACTGATTGATGCTCTCCGGGGATTCCTGGAAAACCTTACGGCTTACACGGCCGGAGAAAAGTCCGCGTGCAAGGGAAGAGTAAGCAAATACCGGCATCTGGTTCTTAACATACCAGTCTCTGACTCCTTCGTTTTCCGGTCCGGAGATTGTCACACAGCCAGGTGCCCATGGATTTTCTACCTGCTCAGCCAGACTGTAGTTCGGACTGGATACTTCCATTGGAACAAGATTATGTGCATAAGCGTATTCATTGGCTTCTGCCAGACGTTCGGCGGTCCAGTTGGAACCGCCGAAGCAGCGAATCCGGCCGGCTGCGTGGTGCTCATTCAGTTTTTCTACGATTGGGCCAACCGGAAGCTCAGTATTGTCACGATGCAGCATATAGATATCCAGGTAGTCTGTGCCAAGTGTAGCCAGGGATTCGAACAGGTCAGAATCAATGTCGTACGGAGTAACCCTTTCGCGTACTGGGCTTGGATGTGCACCTTTTGAAATCAGGACGATTTTTTCACGATTGCCGCGTTCATTGATCCAGCGGCCTACCGTCGGTTCAGAGTCATATGCGCGGGCGGTATCGATCGTATTGATGCCAAGATCGAATGCAGCATCCAGAGTTGCCATGTGTTTTTCGATATTTTCATCTGGGAACATGCCAAAGGTTCCCATAACAAAACGACTTGCTTTTTTGTTCAGATTAGAAATAGTAGTATATTCCATAATTATTTCCTTACCTTTCTATTTTTTGTTCAGGCTTCCAGACCGCCTGTTTTGTCTTCGTTGTAGATTTCAAGAAACAGACCGAGTTCTTTTACAAGATCCAGATAAGCAAACTCCATGCCGATTGTTTCATCCTTGCACCACAGCCACGGATCTTTTCCTGTCAGGCGCTTATGTTCTTCGACAACCTTATCAAATGGATCGCGGGTGATGACTGCAATGTGATGAATTCCTGCGCCGTGCTCATCAAACCAGGTCTTATACGGGCTTGGAGAAATCGGCTGGATCAGTTCGAACTCAAAACCGTAGATATTGCAGAATGCACATTTATTTAAAAGCTTTCCCGGTTTGCCGTTGATCGTAAAGTTCGGAAGCTTGTCGGAATTCATTTCATCGACACGCCACGGACCTACACCGTAATCCTCTGTATAATGCTTTACTGCTGCGTCCAGATCCTCCACGATGATACCGATCTGAAGAAATTTTGCAAACTGTGTATTCATAGTTGTTTCCTCCTTGTTTTTGTCTGATTTTAAACAGCTTTCTGTATCTGTAATGATATGGTTTAGTTGGAGCAGAACATCCCATGCTTCAGGAAAGGGAGATGTTCTGCAGATACTTATTTGTAAATCGGATCCAGTACCGTATCGATATAGTTCTTAGTCAGCAGGATCGTGGCAAGCGGGTCAGGAGTTCCATCGGACTCAATACCAACCCAGCCCTTGTGGTTATATTTTTTCAGGAGCTTCCAAAGACCCGGGAAGTCAATCGTTCCTCCGCCCGGTTCCCAGAACCATCTTGCACCGGTTGGATCAAATTCTGCACCAGGACCAAAACGCTTTGCATCCGGAGCTGCCGGACAGGTAGTATCCTTCACATGGAAATACTGGATTCTGTCATGGTATTTCTCATAGAATTTAAGGATGTCCACGCCCATGATTGCGACCTGCGCTGTATCAAGACAGTAAAATACGTATTTCGGATCAGTCATTTCCAGAAAACGCTCATGGTCATATCGATTGACCGCGCACCAGAATTCGTTGTGAATCGAAGCAACAAGTCCTTTTTCAGCAGCCATACGGCCTACGGTATTCATGCATTCAGCAGCATTTTTTAATCCGTCCTCGTCAAGCGGACCGGTACCGTAATACTGTCCTGCCGGCTGAACGATCAGATTGATGCCGTCGCATTCTGCCAGCGCATCGATCGCTTTTTGCTCAAAAGCAAAGATTGCTTCATGGTTACGCTTGTCCTGGGAGCCTACGTGATGGGAGAACATACCTGTGATACGCTCAATTCCACGTTCATTGGCGAATTCCTTGAAATTTTTCATGCTTCCGAATGCATTTACAATGCTCGGAACACTGAAGATCATCAGCTCGATTCCCTTGAATCCGGCTCCTGCATAATAGTAGGCAGTTCCGAAATCTCCCATGAACCACTCATCAAAATTATTGATCTGCTTGTAGTTGATATTTCCCCAAAGATTTGTCATATAGGTATAATTCAGGTTTCTCACGGTGCTCCTCCTTATTTCTGCAGGCGGTTCCAGAAGGTACGCATTCTCAGGATAGCTTTTGGTACATCCAGAGTGTAGCGTGACTCCAGAACAACAGTGCCGTCAAAGCCATGCTTTTTCAGGCTGGCGAATACTGCGGCAAAATCAACAGTTCCATAGCCAAGGTCGCAGTAGCAGCGCTGCATAGGACCACTCTGCGGATATTCCGGTGAAATACTGCGATAATTTTCGGTAGTGTCTTCATAACGCGTATCTGTGAGAAAGACACATTTCATATTGTCAGCATATTCGTCAATGAGACGAAGATAATCGGCCCCCGCAATTTTCAACTGGGCAGTATCAGGGGCAAAGCTTATGTATGCCGGATCCAGCTGATTCAGAAGATCGCGAATTTTTTCACCGCGAACAAGAGTCCAGAAATCATTTTTAATACAGGTGTGAATGCCCATGGAATCACTCATCTCGCCGATCCGGCCAAGACAGGAGGCGGTATCACGAAGAAACTGATCAACGGCCGCTGCATCGTCACCGATGTACTGCGTAAGCGGGCCAACTGCCGGGGTCGGAGAGACAAGCAGGATTGTTCCGCCAAGAATTTTCAGAGCTTTGCAGACATCTTCTGCATAGCGATAGAATTCATCGAAGAAATGATCCATGGATGTACCATTTTCAAACATGGTATCCATAAGGCTCTGAGCGGAAATCGTCATGCAGCTTACTTCATGGATTCCACGGTCATTTAAGAAAGCGAGATAATCGCTGGCACTTCCATACTGCGAATTCAGAGCACCGGTGCAGACTGGTGCGCCGTTTCTCGCATCGTTTGGCGTATCTGGCACCATATTCAAAGTGACAGAATCAAAGCCGGCAGCAGCAACCATATCGGTTACTTCGTCCCAGTACCATTTTGCTGCGCGCATAAATGCACCAGGACCGCTGGTATTGCGGTTGACTGTATTAAAGCTTACCGTAGTTTTCATAATGCCCTCCTTATATTTTAATCTGCAAAATCTTCTTATTTAGTTGGTTGTCTGGATTGCGCTGTCAAAGGCGAAGGTAGATGCCTCAAAATTGTACTTTTTAATGTAAGCGCATGCTTCTGTTGCACCATAGACGCGATCCATTCCGGAATCTTCCCACTCTACGGAAAGTGGACCGGTGTAACCGCCCTGGTTTAAAACGCGGCAGATTGCGTCAAAATCGACGTCACCGTGACCAAGGGAAACAAAATTCCAGCCGCGTTCCACATCACCGAAGGTGAGATGAGAGCCCAGCACTCCGGTTCGTCCGGTAAGGTTCATCTTGACATCTTTTGCGTGTACATGGTAAATGCGGTCAATAAAATCATGAAGGAAAACAGCCGGATCGATTCCCTGCCATAAGAGATGAGACGGATCAAAGTTGCAGCCGAGTGTTTCTCTGTAATTAAACTCCTTTAAGAGACGCTTGAAGGAATAATAATCGAAAGCGATTTCTCCCGGATGTACTTCCAATGCAAATTTGACATCGCAGCGATCGAATTCATCAAAGATCGGAGACCATACATCAACGATCTCTTTAAAACCGGCGTCGATCATTTCCTCACTGGTCTGTGGGAAAGAATAGAAATATTTAAAAATCGGTGATCCCATAAAACCGGTGATCGTGTGAATGCCCATAAGTTGTGCTGCCTTTGCGCAATAGAGCATTTCTTCCTTTGCCCATGCGCGGATTTCTTCCGGCTTTCCGGCAAGCTCTGCCGGCGCAAAACCGTCCAGTCTTGGATCATAAAGATCACATACACATTGGCTCGGTACATGAGTAGCGAGAGCGACAGAAGTAAGGTTGTACTTCTTGAGTGTTTCTTTTACATATGGAACATAAGTTGGATCATTGACTGCTTTGCGAACATCGAAGGTTCCCCAGATCGCCATTTCCAGTCCTTCATATCCCATTTGATGTGCAAGCTTGCACATTTCTTCCAGTGAAAGGTCAGCCCACTGAGCGGTACATAAGGTAATTAAACGTGACATAAATGATTCCTCCATTTCTTTTCTTGATTTATATTTTCTTTTAAATATTTTCTTTAAAGAAT
>ERZ824488.1579-NODE-1579-length-23965-cov-7.995483_pt1 | contig 23965 bp, 16 predicted proteins | sample MGYA00519936_ERZ824488 | MGnify/ENA primary metagenome ERZ824488 (study PRJEB31778, sample SAMEA3449153) | human gut metagenome | biome: human gut; feature: human-associated habitat; material: faeces | place: United Kingdom | collected 2010/2012 ... | reverse complement strand
ATGGAAAGAAACAAAAACATTTCTGTGTGTGGTTTTGAAGGTATATGAAATGAGAACCAGGAGCGAAAAGCTTCTGGTTTTTTTGATGGACAAAGGGGACGGTGTTTTTGGTTAGCGGCGAATTTTCTTCCGCCGTCTGCTCCTCGTCCAGAGTCTAGTCATGCATGATACCGGCCTTTCCAAAACTCATGCAGCCCACGCAGATCTTTGAAATCTCAATGTCAGTGTTTCCAAGCTTTGTATAATCCATAGTTTCCGTCCTTTCTTTGTGTTGTTGCTTTTATTGTAAATATAGAGAGAAAAAGTCTAATACCTGTTAAACATCAGGTGATATGCCTGAAAGGTATTTTTCGGCAGTTATCATTCAGATTTATGCCTGGAAAGCATTTCAAAGAGGGATACAAAATACTTCCAAAATCTGCTATAGTAAAAAAAGAAAAGTTGAGGAGGGGAATATGGCGACAATCAAGGAAATTGCGGAGAAGCTGGGGATCAGTACGACTACCGTTTCCAATGTGATTCATGGAAAGACGGGAAAAATGTCAGCGGATACGAGGAAAAAGATTGAGGAAGCGCTGGTACGTTACCACTATGTTGCCGATTACAGAACGGAGAAAGAGACGGAGGAGCTAAAACTTATTCTGGTAAGTTTTTGCCTGGGAGACAAAGAAAATATCCTTATGGACCCTTTCTGCGGGGAAATGCTGGGAGCGATTGAAAAAGAACTCCATTCGTATCACAGACATGTCTTGTACGATTCTTCCTTAAATGAAGAAGATCTTATCCGAAAAAGTCAGGCCTTTTCGATTGAGGGAGCGCTGGTTTTGGGAGAGAGTCCGAAAACCTGTGAGTACCTGGCAAAATGTATGCCGAAGCCGGTGGTTTTTATCGATTCGGAGGAAGGGCCTTATGACAATGTCAGCGGTCAGAGCGTGGACGGGGCCAGAAGCATGGCGGAATATCTGCTCAGTCAGGGACATGAAAAAATTGCTTTTTTCTGCGATGAACGGCTGGAGTATGGGAGCACGAAGGAAAAACTGCAGGGCGTCAGGGAGGTTTTGGAGCATGCCGGGAAAAGGCTGGAGGAGAAGGACATTTTTGTGCTGCCCGAGGAGCGGCTTTTGCGCTCGGAAATTTTCCGGAGTTTTGTTCCGAGGGTAAAAAAACAGGAATATACGGCGGCTTTTTTCTGTTCAGATTATTATGCCTGCGAGGCCATGGATGTATTTTCGATTCAGGGACTAAAACTTCCCGAGGAACTTTCTGTGACAGGTTTTGATGATAACCCGTTTGCGAAACTTGTGACGCCCAGACTGACGACGATCCGGCAGTATCCGTCCCTTCGGGCCAAAGAGGCGGTAAAGCTTCTTATGAAAAGGATACGGGGAGAAGCGGTGGCTGTCCACAGCTACAGTTTTCCGTTGGAGTTGATTGTACGGGACAGTGTGAAGAACAGAACCTTTGAGCAGAAGTGACAAAAACGGGCCTTCTTTTTTGTCAAAAAATCTGGTTTTGAAGATAACCAGTTGAATAACCTCATGCAACCATTTAGTCTGTGTTTCAGCAAAAGATATTTTCAAGGAGGTTATTCAACATGAAAAAGAAACTGATTTGTGCGTTAATGACAGCTGCAATGGCCGGTTCTCTGGTATCTGGACTGACCGTATCCGCAGATTCCGACAGCCAGGTAACGATTTCTCTTTACACTACTCTGCCCAATAAGGATTCTCAGTTTGAGCAGCTGTGCGAGGAATTTATGGAGGAAAATCCGGATATCAAGGTAAATTATATTGCTTATGACAGCAGTGAGAAACAGAAATGGATGACTCTTTACGCAAGCGGAGAGGCTCCTACCGTTTCCATTATGGACCCCATCGATATTCAGGAAAATATCGAAAATATGGCAGCCTATGATCTGGATGAAGATTCCTGGATCACCGATCAGGTAGATGAGTCTTATCTGGATGTATTTAAGGGAGAGGACGGCAAGCTCTATGCGGTGCCGAACTGTGTGACAGCCATGGGTATCGTTTATAACAAGACTGTGATCGAGAAAGCCACCGGAGAGCCTTTTGATCCGTCATCCATCAAGAGCAATACAGATCTGGAGGCCCTCTGCGAGAAGATCCAGGCGGGCGGCGTGTCACCGATCATGTTTACCGGTGTGGACTGGTCTCTGGGATCTCATTACCTCAGCCAGGTATTTTCCGGTATTCAGGGAGATGCGGAGGCGCAGCAGAACTTTATCAACAGCTTGAAGGACGGTTCTGCGGAGCTGAAGAGCAATGCTGCCTGGAACAGTGTGATGGATACCTTTGATATCATCGCAAAATACAATTATAACTCCAATGATCCGCTGGTCGGAAATACGGATATTGACGGCCAGGCCATCGCAAAAGGCGACGTTGCCATGTGGTTTATGGGTGACTGGGCCTGGAATTACATCAAAGATTCTGCTTCTGCAGACGACGAGTTCGGTCTGATGCCCTGCCCGCTGACCGGAAATGAGGAGGATGCTGTCAATACAGAGCTTGGTGTTTTCTGCTCTAAGGGTTACTGCATCGATGCCAGCCAGAATTCCGAGGAAGAGCAGGCAGCAGGTAAAAAACTGGTAGAATTTTTCTGTGTGGAAAAAGCCCAGGAAATGTCAGATCTTCTGGATATGGCCCTGCCCTTCAGCAAAGTAGACGTCTCTTATGATAATCCGCTGGTATCCTCCACTCAGAGCTATATTGCAGATGGAGCAGTATCCAGTACCTATGCTTTCAGCCGCCTGCTTCCGTCTGATTTCTGGTCTGAGAATGGAGCTGTTATGCAGCAGTATCTGACCAATGTGATGGACCGCGACGCTGCCGCAGATGCGATTCAGACCTACTGGCAGAATCAGAAATAATATTTACAGGGGGAAAAAAAGATGGTTCAGTTTACCAACAGCCTGGATTCACTTATGTTTCAGAAAAAAGGAAAAAGCCGCTGTATCAATCAGGAAAATCCGAGGGGAGAAAAAGGAAAGGGCGGAATGGCAGCAGGAAGCCTTGGTCCTGGCAGAAAAGGTTCTCCCTGTATGGAGGAGATCGCGCCGGGAGAGACGAGAGTGCTGGCGGAGATGGAAGGGCCGGGTGTCATTCAGCATATCTGGATGACGGTTACAGACCGTACGGAAAAGGATTATTATGTGCTGCGCGACCTGGTTCTGCGGATTTATTGGGACGATGAAGAGGAGCCGTCCGTGGAAAGCCCGCTGGGAGATTTTTTCTGCTGTGGTTTTGCAAGGGGCTGTATGGTAAATTCTCTCCCGATTGTGGTAAATCCTTCCAGAGGCTTCAACAGTTATTTTCAGATGCCTTTCCGGAAAAAAGCCCGCATTACGCTGGAGAATCAGCATGAAGCGGAGATACCGGCATTTTTCTACCAGGTCGATTATACGCTCTACGACGAGATTCCCGAGGATGTGGCCTACTTCCATGCACAGTGGAGACGGGAGCGCCTGACGGAGCTTAAGAAGGACTATACGATCCTGGACGGCGTAAAAGGAAAAGGACATTACGTTGGCACCTATCTTGCCCTCACAACCCTGGAACGTTATTGGTGGGGAGAGGGAGAGCTGAAGGTCTACCTGGATGGTGATGAGGAATATCCGACCATCTGCGGTACGGGAACAGAGGATTATTTTGGCGGTGCCTGGAGCTTTACGAAAACGGAAAACGGCGTAGCCAGAGAACAGACCTACTGTACGCCTTTTATGGGATATCCCTATTATTCCAGAGAGGACGACACGGTCTACAATCCTTATCACATGAACGATATGCCAACGGAACGTGGTTTTTATCGCTGGCATATCATGGATCCGATCCTTTTTGATGAAGATATCCGCGTGACCATCCAGCAGATCGGCGTCTGCCACAAAGGCCTCTTTGAACGCCAGGACGACGTCTCCAGTGTAGCCTACTGGTATCAGTCCGAACCCCACCAGCCCTTCCCGAAGCTCCTGCCCAGAGAAGAGCGCTGGCCGAGATAAAATCAAATAGCAGTAATGAAAAGCAGGGACTCTTTAAAGAATGAAAGGGTTCCTGTCTTTTTTAAGAAAAGTTTTAAATTATGCATACACAGCATAAAAAAATATAGATGCAAAATTATATTTATTAAAAATACATAAAACAATGGAAGCGATGTACAAAAAAGACGTGACGGTCCGCCTTCAGGACGAGATGGCCGGCGCCTGGGCAGGTTTTGCAAAGACAGGCAGCCCGAATGAAGAGAAGTTTCCCACATGGGAGCCCTATACGGAGGAAAAGAAAGCCTGCATGATCTACGGAGACAAAACCGTTTTGAAAGAAAACCAAAGGCGGAGAATAAAATAACGAGGAAGAGCTCTTCATAAAAAAAGAAGGGTTCTTCTTTTTATGAAAAACCACTTGCAAAACAGAACGATACATGTTAATATGAAAGTGTCTTTTGAAAAGCAATTCTATATCATTTCAAAGTTTGTCTTTATTTATCGTTATTATTCAAACAATACCACACACAGCAATGGAAAAAGCGAACAGGATTTTGACAGGAGGGTATTTCTATGCAGGTATCTTTAGCAAAAAAAGAGAAAAAGGGGGCCGTTCTATGCAGATTTACTCTGCAATGATTCCGGTAAAGGAGTCATTTTCAAAGAAAGAATTTGTGCGGCTGGTCCTGGAGTGGAATCAGGGAAGTCCGTGCGACAGGATGAAGGGAGTGAACTGGGATGGAGAGAGTTACTCTTTGTGCTGGCGGGATGAAAGCCGAATGCTGGCGCTGGAAGAACTTCCGGAAAAGCGGATAATCGCGGCAAGATTTCAGAAAGAAGACATTTATGGAATGATCTGGACGATTGATCTGATCCTGAATCTGGAGGAAAAACGTCTTTCGGTCAGGCTGGATCAGGAGACTACAGAGCGGACAAGTTCCTTTTTTTATCATTTTTCCCCACCATATTTTATCAGAATGGTGATACGGAAGGGGTATGCTGGAATGGATGGCCGGCTGCCTGTCACAGGAGAGCCTGTGGCACTTGGAATCGGGGAAAAAGAACTGGTGGAAGCAGTGCTACTTGGAAAAGAGCATTTTCAGCTGCCGGTGATTTATGTGACAAAAAAATGGGATGGCGCTTATCCGCTGCATGTAAAGCGGCTTTCCGAACGGCTTCAGGGGACGGCTCATGTGCTGAAAGAGACAGATCCGAAGCTTGGAGAACTTTTGCGGAAAAGCTGCGACGGGGAAAATCCCCATCATGGAGCCATTGGTATCTATTATCCTTCAGCCTCCGCGGAAAATAAAAAGATTCATTTTGAACCCTATACAGAAGAAATTTTATCTCAGAAAATCGTCAATATGATCTATCGATACGAAAACCAGCAGACGCGCGGGCCTTTGTATCTCTGGGAAGACATCCGGATGGAACGTCTTCGTCTGAACCATTCGGTTCTTTTAAACAATCACAGGAAAATACAGGAAGAAAATCAGGATCTTTACGAAATCTTTGAGGCGCAGCTGAAAAGCCAGGAAGAGCGCATCGAGACACTGACGAATCGCGTGACGGCGCTGAGCCTGGAAAATCAGGGGCTCCATGCGAAAATGGAAGAGAGGCAGGCGGTTCCTCTCATTTATAAAGGGAGTATGAGAGAGTTTTATGAGGGAGAGGTCCGCGGCATCCTTCTGGAGCTGCTCGAAGACTGTCTGGAAAGACAGGAGCCGGATACCAGAAGCCAGGAGATTCTTAAGAATATTCTGGAAGAAAATAAAAAAGCGGGCCGGCAGGAGAACCGAAAAAGCCGGATCAAAAGGCTTTTAAAAGGTTACTCCAACCTGTCCGCATCCTTGAAACACGATCTTGAGGAATTGGGTTTCTCTGTGGTTTCCGAGGGGAAACATTATAAGCTTACTTATTTTCAGGATCCCCGCTATACCATCGTTATGGCCAAAAGCTGCAGCGATGCCAGGGCCGGAAATAATCTGGCCTCCGAGATCATTCGGAAAATGCTTTAGAATACGTTGCTGACAAAGATCTCGATTCCGATGGCGATGAGGATGATGCCGCCGAGCATCGCAGCCTTGTTGGAAAGCTTGGTTCCGAATTTCTTTCCGATCACGAGACCGGAGAGACAGATGATCAGGGTAACGGTAGCGATGATCAGGGAACAGACAAGAGCCATGAGCCAGTCATACTCTGCGATGGTGAAGCCGACGGAAAGAGCGTCGATGGAAGTGGCGACACCCTGGATGAAAAGGGCCCAGGCGGTCAGCCGGGTGTGGGAAACCTCTTCCTTATCTTTGTGACGGATACCGTTGAGCAGCATGCCTCCGCCGATATAGGCCAGCAGGATCAGGGCGATCCAGGGAATGAATTTTTCAAAGGCGCTGAAATACTCGACGATGGTATGGACACAGATCCATCCGGTCATAGGCATGAAAGCCTGAAAGGCGGCAAAGGTGCCGGCGATACAGAGCATCCGTTTTTTTGACATTTTCGGGTCGTTAAGTCCGTTTGCCATGGAAACGGAGAAAGCATCCATGGCCAGGCCTGCGCCTAAAAGAATGCTGTTAAAGAAAAATATAAAGCTCCAGTTCATTTCGATCTCCTCCAAATATGTGAAATATAGTTTGGCAGTAACTGTCCGGTCGTCACTGTGAAGACACAGAACGGTTATGTTTCAGGGCAAAAAAATAACCCCGCCACAGACGCACACGTCATACCTGGGTCGGAGAACTGATGAACGACAACATGTATAGCGATAGTGCGTTATACATGAGTCTCGCAATTTAAAACAAGCCAGACCATAAGGTCAGTATGTTGACTTGCTACGCGCTTTTCACGCGCATGCTACTCCCTCACGGAAATATCTTCGCAATCATAACATAATGAGAAAGTTTTGTCAATAAATAAAAAATCGGCTGTGAAAACGTATTCCGGATTTGAGGAAAAAATTACCGAAACTGGTGAAATCAACGATTTCGAACCATAATTTTTGGACTCTTCGCCATATGGACAAGAAGGGATGAATGCGGTATAATATCAAGTTGAATGAGACTTTCGGATAACAAGGCTTTGAAGTGGAACTTTTTGTGAAAACGTTTTCCGAAGAAAGGTGAATTACCGCCAGGAAGATTTGTCGAGAACAGATTGAGGAGGAGATAAAAGAATGAAGCAAGGAGCAAAGAGAAAAGGTAAAAATACCGTGCAGGATGCTATAAGAGAGGCAGCGAAAAACGCTCAGAAGGAAGCGGCAAAAACTGCGGAGAAGCCGGAAGCGCAGGTAGGTGCTAAAGCTGAGGCAGCAGCGAAAGCGGAAGAGGAAGTAAAAGCTGCGGAAGTTGAAGCCAAATCCAAGGCTGAGAAAGTGAAGGCTGATAAGGAAGCAAAAGAAGCAGCAGAGAAAGCTAAGGTAGAAGAAGAAGCCAAAGCAGAGGCCAAAGCGAAAGCAGAAGCAGAGGCCAAAGCGAAAGCTGAGAAGGAAGCCAAAGCTGCTGCAGCGAAAGCAGAAGCAGAGGCAAAAGCCAAGGCAGAAGTCGAGAAAGCCGCCAAAGTAAAGGCAGAGGCCAAAGCGAAAGCCGAGAAGGAAGCGAAAGAGAAAGCAGACGCCAAAGCCAAAGCCGAGAAAGAAGCCGCTGCAGCTGCCGAGCAGACCAAACGCCAGGAAGAGCTGGAGGAGCAGGAGTACCAGCGCCGTTTTGCAAAGCATAGAGACGAGCTGAAATGGCTGTACACTGAGCTCTACCAGAATGACTGGATGTTTGAGGAACTCTGCGGGCAGATGCACCGTTTCTACACCGAGCGCCGCAAGGGACTGAAGACTCTGGACCGTGAGCGTGAGGCCAATCCGGACTGGTACAAGAAGAACGATATGATGGGCATGATGCTCTATGTGGACAACTTTGCAGGAAATCTAAAGGGCGTAGAATCCAAGCTGGATTACCTGGAGGAGAGCGGTGTCAACTATGTACATCTGATGCCGCTTCTGGAGACTCCCAAAGGCCGTTCTGACGGCGGTTATGCCGTTTCCAACTTCCGCAAGGTACAGCCGGAGCTTGGCACGATGGACGATCTTGAGGATCTGACCAAGGCCTGCCACGATAAGAAGATCAGCGTTTGTATGGACTTCGTTATGAACCATACTTCCGAGGATCACGAATGGGCAGTCCGCGCAAGAAGAGGAGAGGGCGAGTATATGAGCCGTTACTTCTTCTTTGACAATGACCGGATTCCCCAGGAGTACGAGAAGACTGTTCCGCAGGTATTCCCGACGACGGCTCCCGGTAACTTCACTTATCTCCCGGAGATCGGCCACTATGTTATGACCACCTTCTACCCGTACCAGTGGGATCTGAACTACCGCAATCCCCGGGTCTTCAATGAGATGATGTACAACTTCCTGTTCTTCGCCAACGTAGGTATCGACGTTATCCGTATCGACGCCGTTCCCTATATCTGGAAAGAGCTGGGAACCGACTGCAGAAACCTGCCGCGGGTACATACCATTGTCCGTATGATGCGTATGATCGGTGAGATCGTTTGCCCGGGCATCCTGCTTCTGGGTGAGGTTGTGATGGAGCCCTCCAAGGTTGCTCCCTACTTCGGAACCGTTGAGAAGCCGGAGTGCCATATGCTTTACAACGTAACCACCATGGCAACCACCTGGAACTCTGTGGCTACCAGAGATACCCGTCTTCTGAAGAATCAGATGGATATTTTAAGCGGCCTTCCCAAAGAGTATGTCTTCCTGAACTACCTCCGCTGCCACGACGATATCGGCTGGGGTCTGGATTTCGATACCCTGAAATGGTGGGGCATGGAGGAGCGTCCTCACAAACAGTACATCAATGATTTCTTCCTTGGAAAGACTGAGGACAGCTACAGCCGTGGAGAGCTTTACAATGCAGATCCCGTGACCGGTGACGCCCGTTTCTGCGGAACCACCGCTTCCATGTGCGGCGTGGAGAAGGCTGGCTTTGAGCAGGATGCAGATCAGATGAATTCTGCCATCAAGAGAGATCTTATGCTTCATGCCTTCATGTTCATGCAGTCCGGTATTCCGGTGCTCTACAGCGGAGACGAGATTGGCCAGGTCAACGATTACAGCTACAAGGATGACCCGGAAAAGGCTGCAGATTCCCGTTACATCCACAGAGGAAAATTCCGCTGGGATCTGGAAGAGAACATCCATAAGAAAGGTACCGTGGAGGAGCGGATCTTTGACAGCCTGAAAAAACTGGAGACGATCCGTAAGAGCGAGAAGGCTTTCCTCACCACTGCAGGCTTCCACACGCTGGAAACCTACGAGCAGGCAGTGATCTGCATCGTGAGAGAGTATGAGGGTGAGAAGATCGTCGGCCTCTTCAACTTCAGCGAGTTTGGAAAAATGGCCTGGATCAATGAGGATGACGGTATGTACCGCGATCTTCTGACCGGCAAGGAAATGAAAGCTTCCGGAGTGATGATGCCGGGCAACGGCTTCTTCTGGCTGAAGAAGGAAAACTGATGGAAGGCCTCAGCAGGAAACTGTATTTAAAGCTGCCTGCCCCCACGGAGGCGGATAGCCGTTCCAGCGAGGCAAGGATTCTCTCGGCGCTTCGGGAGCAGGGCTATGAGGCACGGATGACTCTGAAGGTCATGCGGAAGCTCTATCCCCTCTGTGAAAAGGCCGGCTGGCAGCTGACGGCCTCTCTGGCCTGGGATGGTTCCTGCTGGGTACTCGTGGAACTGGAGGCAGGAGATACCACCAGAGAGCATTATGGGCTGGCGGTGGATCTTGGAAGCACCACAGTGGTGGCAAGGCTCTTTGACTGCAATACCGGAAAGTGTCTTGCAGAAGACAGCGCTTACAACCGGCAGATTGCCTTCGGTACGGATATCCTGACCAGGATCTTTTACAGCAAGGATCAGCCGGAAAAGCTGGAGGAGCTAAGACGGGCCGCTGTGGGGAGCATCCGGGAGGTGCTGGAGAAATTAGAGAAAAAGACCGGCATTGCGCCGGGGGGCTCGATTCAGCTGGTGCTGGCGGGAAATACCACAATGGTTCATTTTTTCCTGGGGTTGGATGCCTTCTGCGTTTTCCAGACGCCCTATGCCGTGCAGGCGGACCGGCCGGGCTTTCTTCCGGCAGCGGAGCTTGAGCTTCCGGTCAGTGGTTATGTCTATTGTTATCCTGGAAAATCCAATTATCTGGGCGGCGATATCATCAGCGGTATGGTGGCCACCGAGCTCTATAAAAAAGAAGGAATCTCAGTCTTTTTTGACATAGGCACCAACGGCGAGCTGGTAGTCGGAAACCGGGAGTTTCTTCTCTGCGGCGCGGGAGCGGCAGGCCCTGCCCTGGAGGGCGGCGTTGTGCGTACGGGCATGCGGGCTTCCGAAGGCGCTGTGGAACGGGTGAAACTTACGGAAAACGGTTTTGAGCTGGGAGTTATCGGAGGCGGAAAGCCGGAGGGCATCTGCGGCTCCGGGATCATCGACCTTCTGGCGGAGCTTTTTTTGGCGGGCTGGATCGATCTTCGGGGAAAATTCGTCCCGGAGAAAAGCGAAAAAATTCAGGAAAAAGACGGGATGTATGCGGTGGAGTATGCCCCTGAGCTGTTTTTTTACCAGTCGGATGTGGATGAATTTCTAAGGACCAAGGCCGCCGCTTCCACGATGGTGGAGTACATGCTCGGAGAAGCCGGGATCGGAATGAACGACATCTCGGAATTTTATGTGGCCGGCGCTTTTGGAAAGCATGTTTCCAAGGAATCCGCCGTCACGATTGGCATGTACCCCGATATGGACCGGGAGAAGCTCATCAATGCGGGAAATTCCTCTCTGGAGGGCGCAGGAAGGCTTCTTCTGGATAAAAAAATCCTGGATGAACTGGATGACATCCTGGACAAAATGGTATATATTCAGTTTGGGGCTGTCGATGATTTTCTGGAACTTATGGTAGCAGCCCAGGCGCTCCCGCATACGGATCTGGAGCGCTATCCCAGCGTGATGAAAAAGCTGGAAGAACGTAGTAAAATGCAGAAAACAGTTTCGAAAAAAACGAACTGAAAATACCAGAGCGGGAATATCCGCCTGAAAGAGGGTAAAAGGAGGAAATTATGTTCGAAAATCATTTATGGACAATGGAGCCTGTCGGAAGGGAAGAGAATACCGTACAGGGAAAGAATTATCGTTTTACACTTCTGACACCGTGTCTGATCCGAATGGAATACCGTGAGGATGGAAAATTTGAAGACCGTCCGACGCAGTCTGTCTGGAACCGTCGTTTTGATGCAGTTCCCCATCGCCTGGTGAAGGACGGAGAAGGCTTTGAGCTTTTCACAGACCGCATGCATGTGATTTATTCCGGTGGGCCTTTTTCCAAAAACAGTCTGATGGTAAAAGCCATAGGCGGACTTCATCCCTTCGGCGCTAACTGGTACTACGGGGAAGAGGACGGAAACTTAGGCGGTACCGCCAGAACACTTGATGGTGTAAATGGCGCATGTGCTCTTCAGGACGGTATTCTGTCTCAGAATGGCTGTGCGGTTCTGGATGACAGCAAGTCTCTGATCCTGACGGAGGAAGGCTGGATTGAGCCGCGTCAGGGCGAGGGCGTGGATATTTATCTTTTTGCTTATGGAAATGATTATAAAGAAGCACTGAATGATTTTTACCGTCTGACAGGAAAGACACCAATGCTTCCCAGATATGCTCTGGGTAACTGGTGGAGCCGTTATTATGCTTATACGGAGGACAGTTACAAAGAACTGGTGACTCGTTTTGAGAAAGAAGAAATCCCCTTTTCTGTCGGTGTGATCGATATGGACTGGCATCTGGTAGAGGATGTGGATCCGAAATACGGAAGCGGCTGGACGGGTTACACCTGGAACAAAAATTATTTTCCGGATCCGGAACGTTTTATGACCTGGCTTCATGACCATGGCATGCGGATCACTCTGAATCTGCATCCGGCTGACGGTATCCGTGCTTATGAAGAGGCGTATCCGGCAATCGCTGCAGAACTTGGCAATGTGGATACAGCCAATGAAGCGCCTGTTGATTTTGATATCACCAGCAAAAAATTCCTGGAGGCTTATTTCAAATGTGTGCTTCATCCGGAAGAGGAAAAAGGAGTGGATTTCTGGTGGATCGACTGGCAGCAGGGAAATACCACGAAATTACCGGGACTGGATCCCTTATGGATGCTGAACCATTATCATTATCTGGACAGTGCCCGGGACGGTAAGCGCCCCATCACCTTCTCCAGATATGCAGGACCGGGTTCTCATCGTTATCCGGTAGGCTTCTCCGGAGATACCCATATGACCTGGGATTCCCTGGATTTTCAGCCTTATTTCACGAGCACGGCTTCCAACATTGGTTACGGCTGGTGGAGCCATGACATTGGTGGTCATATGCTGGGGTACAAGAATAATGAGATGGCAGCCCGCTGGGTACAGTTCGGTGTCTTCTCACCCATCAACCGTCTCCACAGCAGTAAGAGTGAGTTTATGGGTAAGGAGCCCTGGCGTTATCCCATGGAGATCGGTGCAGTTATGACGGATTTCCTGCGCTTGCGCCACAGCCTGATTCCTTATCTTTACACGATGAACCATCGCGCTTACGCAGAGAATATTCCGCTGATTCTGCCGATGTACTACAGTTATCCGCAGAATAGGGAAGCTTACGGCGTGAAGAACCAGTACGAGTTCGGTACGGCCTTTGTGGTAGCGCCGATCACCACACCGAAGCATTCCGGCGTCAACAGAGGCAAGGTCCAGGTATGGCTTCCGGAGGGACTGTACATTGATTTCTTCACCGGCATGATTTACAGCGGTGGAAGAACGCTGGATATGTACCGCGATATTCATTCCATTCCGGTACTGGCTCATGCAGGCGCCATCGTGCCGATGACCGGGGAGATTCTCGGAACCGCAGCGGTTCATAATCCGGAAACTCTGGCAATCCGTGTATACGGCGGAGCTGACGGAAGCTTTACCCTTTATGAGGATGACAACGAGACCAACGCTTACTTAAAGGGTGAGGCTGTCAATACAAAGATGGAACTCAACTGGGAGAAGAAGACCTTCACAATCTCCCCGGCAGAGGGAAAACTGGAGCTGATCCCGGCAAAGAGAACGATCAAAGTACAGTTCTTCGGCGTAAAAGATTCTGCCGTGACAGTTTCTGTCGGCGGAAAAGAGGTTTCTGCGGAGAAGACTTACGATGCGGCTAAGAGCTGTCTCACCGTTGCGCTTCCGGAAAACAATGTGACTGAGGAGATCACCGTTACCATGACTGAGGGCGGACTTGGAAGCAACGATGTGGAAGGAATGATCTTTGATCTTCTGGATCGAGGCGAGCTGGATTTCTATGAGAAAGAGGGCGTTTACGCGCTGATGCAGAAGAAGATTTCCACAGCGGCTAAACTTGCACAGCTTCAGGCTCTGAACCTGGAGCCTGAGCTGATCGGCGCTGTAGCAGAGATTCTGACGGCTTACGAGGCTTAAAAATTTGTAACTATTCAGAGTCAAGCAGATTTTCAGCCAGAAGTGTGAGTCATGCTTGCATGAACGAACACTTTAGACTGGAAATCTATTTGGCGAGAAGCCACAACGGGATGAAGCGCAGCGGAATCGAGGTGTGGCTCTGAATAGTCACAAAAATTTTTAATGGCAGACCGGTATTCTTGAAAAAGAAGAGCCGGTCTGCTTTTTTTATAAAAGGGTTACACTTAGGTATGGAAAAAAACGGAAAGATTTTTTATAATAGAGGTACAGGCTATTTTTGACAGGAGGGATTTTACAACATGATCGTACCAAAGTATTTTGAAGACCTGAATGTACTTCACAAAAATACCATGCCGAACCGTGCCTATTACATCCCGGCATCGGTGCCCATGGATCTTCAGCCGGAGACGAGAGAGACATCAGACCGTTTTCTTCTGCTTTCCGGAGACTGGAAATTTCATTATTTCGAGAATATTTATGATGTAAAGGAAGAATTTTTCCAGGATGGCTATGACACGGCTGCCTTTGATGAGGTGAAAGTGCCGGGTGTCTGGCAGAATTACGGCTATGACCATCACCAGTACACGAATGTCCGTTATCCGTTCCCGATGGATCCACCCTATGTTCCTGTGGTGAACCCCTGCGGCGCTTATGTCCGGTATTTTTCCTATAAGAAGGACTCGAAAGCTCCGAAGACTTACCTGAATTTCGAGGGTGTGGACTCCTGCTTTTATGTGTGGGTGAACGGTAGCTTTGTGGGCTACAGTCAGGTTTCCCATTCCACCAGTGAGTTTGACGTGACCGAGTTGCTCCGCGAGGGCGAAAATACGCTGGCTGTTCTGGTGGTGAAATGGTGTGACGGAAGCTATTTTGAGGATCAGGACAAATTCCGTATGAGCGGCATTTTCCGCGATGTCTATCTTCTGAACCGTCCGGAAAACGGAATTCAGGACTATTTTGTGAAAGCGATTCCTTCTGAGGATTATCAGGACGGAACGATCACCATTGATTTTACCTACCGGAAAGAGCCGGTGCCGGTCAATATTACCCTTTCCGATGCGGAGGGAAAAACGCTTGCCCAGGTGACGGCGGAAGGACAGGTTTCTATCCCTGTGAAGAATGCTCATCTCTGGAGTGCAGAGGATCCATATCTCTATAAACTGGTTCTTTCCACCGGGGAGGAGGCTATCACCGAGCAGGTGGGAATACGCGAGATCCATACGGAAAAAGGCGTGCTCTACATCAACGGTGTGAAGCTCAAATTCCACGGAACCAACCGCCACGACAGCGATCCGGTGACTGGTTTTGCCATCAGCCTGGATCAGATCAAGAAGGATCTGACCCTGATGAAAGAACACAACATGAATGCGATCCGCACCAGCCATTATCCCAACGCGCCGCATTTTTATCAGCTCTATGACCGTCTGGGCTTTTTCATTATCGATGAGGCGGACAATGAGAGTCACGGAACATCGGATATTTACGATACGGATCCGAGCTGGGAATCCAGATCCAAACGCTGGAATGAGATCATTGCGGACAATCCTCTGTATACAGAGTCCACTGTGGACCGTACCCAGCGCTGCGTGGAGCGTGACAAAAACCGCCCCAGCGTCGTGATCTGGTCCATGGGAAATGAGTGCGCTTACGGTTGCACCTTTGAGGAGGCGCTGAGATGGACGAAGAAATTTGATTCCACCCGTCTCACCCATTACGAGAGTTCCCGCTATGTGTCCGACAAGCGGAAATACGATTACAGCGTCATTGATCTTCAGAGCCGGATGTATCCTTCTCTGGATGAGATTCGTGACTATTTTAAAGAGGACGGCACCAAGCCTTTTGTGATGTGCGAGTACTGCCACTCCATGGGCAACGGCCCGGGTGATCTGGAGGATTATTTCGAGGTTATCCAGTCCTACGACGGAGCCTGCGGCGCTTTCATGTGGGAGTGGTGCGATCACGCCATCGACCTTGGAAAGACCATCAAAGGCAAAAAGGTTTATGCCTACGGTGGCGACCACAACGAGTATCCCCATGACGGAAACTTCTGCATGGATGGCCTAGTTTATCCGGACCGCACACCGCATACGGGACTCCTGGAGTTCAAGAATGTACACCGCCCCGTGCGTGTCATCTCCTTTGACCAGGAAAAAGGTACCGCAGTTCTTCATAACTACATGGATTTCACGAATCTGAAAGATCTTCTGATGATTCGTTACGAGGCCTCCATCGACGGCGTGACCGTGGAAAACGGCATCATCGACGATCCGGCAGTTCTGGATCTTCCGGCCCATGAGGAAAAAGAAATCACCATTCCGGTACCTCAGACAGAAAAAGGAAAATGCTTCCTGAAGCTGACTTATCTTTTAAAGGAGGCCACGGAGGTGCTTCCCGCAGGCTTCGAGCTGGGCTTTGACGAGCTTGCTGTTAAGACAGCTGAGAATGTGAACCAGACGGCAAAAGCGCTTCTGGCAGCTTCCGACCATGCAGGAAAAAACTTTGCTGTGGATGAGGACGACCATTATCTCATCGTTTCCTCCGATGATTTCTGTTACACTTATAATAAGCTCACCGGCGTTTTCGCAAAGATGGTTTATAAAAATCAGAGTCTTCTGGATCGTCCGATGGAGTACAACATCTGGAGAGCGCCTACGGACAATGACCGGAACATCAAGCTGGAGTGGATGAAGGCCCAGTACGACCGGATTGTGACGAGAGCTTATGAGACGAAAGTACATAAAACGGAAAAAGAAGTGAAGATTGAGACCACACTTTCCATCTCTGCCATTTACATTCAGCGGATTCTGGATATTCAGGTGACCTGGAACATTCAGGCAGACGGAACCGTGGATATAGCCATGGATGTGAAACGAAATCCGATTTTCCCGATGCTGCCCCGCTTTGGCCTCCGTCTCTTCCTGCCGAAGGAGATGAAGGACGTGACCTACTACGGCCTTGGTCCTGTGGAGAGCTATATGGATAAGCGTCGGGCCAGCTGGCATGGGGAGTTCTCTTCTCCGGTAACGGACCTTCACGAGGATTATATCCGTCCCCAGGAAAACGGCAGCCACTACGACTGTGACTATGTGACCCTCAGCAGCAATGCAGGCCACCTTCTGCCGGAGAGAAAAACATCTCTCACAGCAGTGAGCGGTCAGACCTTCTCCTTCAACGCTTCCGTGTATACAGAGGAAGAGCTGACGAATAAGGCTCACCATTATGAGCTGGAGGAGTGCGGAAGTACCGTGCTCTGCCTGGACTACCGCCAGAATGGCATCGGTTCCAACAGCTGCGGACCTCAGCTGATCGAGAAATACCGGCTGGACGAAACCGAATTTCATTTTGAGCTGCGTCTGAAACCAGAAGCATAAGCTTATAATTCAGAGGCTTTCCGGACCTTCAAGGGAGTGGTCCGGTAAGCCTCTTTGAATTTCCGGACAAAAAAAGCATAGCTGGCAAAGCCGTTTTTCTCGGAGATCTCGTGAATCGGATAGTCCGTGGTGATGAGATCCGTGTAGGCGTGCTCCATCCGCACCGAGGTGAGGTATTCGGTGATCGTAAGATGCAGGGAATTTTTGAAAAAACGGGAGAGATAGGCGGGCGTCACAGAAATCTGGGCAGCCAACTCGTCCAGCGTCAAAGGCTCCATATAGTGTTCGTGAATGTAGGCCGTCACCGTGCGGAGCCGGTCATAGTGGCGATATTCCTTTCCCGGGGCGGCATTTTTTCCGGAAGCGGGGAAGGTGGTGCAGAGAAGATAGATCAGTTCGTAAATGAGACTTAAAATCTGCGCCTGATAGAAATCCGGCTGTTCCTGACAGAGCTTGCAGGCAGCAGCGAGAAGAAAGGAGAGCTTTTGAAGCCCTTCTTTTTTTATGGGATCGGCCTCGTCCCGGGAGAGGAGGGGCAGCTCGAAGAGGAAAGACTCCGGATTGGGAAGACAGCGCCTGAGATGCTCATAGGGGAGCAAAAGCACATGGGCCGTGGTGTCGACACGCTCGGAAAGTGTGGAATGAATGGTATTTGTGTTGAAAAGTACCGTGTCTCCGGGATAAATCGTGAATTTCTTCTGGTTTACGGTGACGGAGAGTTCGCCGGAGAGCAGATGGATGAGTTCCAGATCCTCGTGAAAATGGGGCGGAACGTAGGAGATTCCGTCGTCACTGAAGAAACAGCGAAGGGGCAGAAAACGGGCGGTGCTGACAATTTCATGCCGCAGGGCCAGGGCGGTCAGGTCGGAAAATGGATTTTCTTTCATAGATGCCTCCGAAAAAATTTGATACTGTTATCATAAGAAAAATTTCGCCAAAAAACAACTCATATTCCGAAGAAAAAGGCCAAAATCTAATATTTTTTCGGGAGAAAAATCATCTGTCCGCCGGTGGAAGTAAGGTGTATACTGGCCTTAACAGAGTGGCCGGGCCGGGTGGCCTTCGGACACGCAGAATCACAAATTTAGGGAGGTTTTACTATGGGATTATCACTGACAGAACTTCTTGTGGAATATCTTCGTTCGCCCCTGGGGCTGGACGAAAAAGCGCCCCGTTTTTCCTGGCAGCTTTCTTCTGACAAAAAGGACACCCTCCAGACGGCGGTTGAGATTCGTGTGAGAGAGGCGAAAACGGAGGAAGAGGTCTGGGATTCCGGCCTTCTGTCTACCGACGTTTCCACCGGAATCACCTATGAAGGAAAGGCGTTAAAGCCCTGCACCGCCTATGTGGTACAGGTGGAAGTGACCGATAATTACGGCAGAAAAGCCGTGGCAGAGACCGTTTTTGAGACCGGTTTTCTGAAAAAAGACAAGAGCGTCTGGGAAGGTGCCGACTGGATCGGAGCGCCGGATTTCCATGTGGCTGCCAATGCGAGAGGCGTCTTCGTGCTGGGGAGTACATTTCGCATGAAAGAGGGAAGCAAGCGGGCCGGCGTTGTCTTCGGAGCCAACGATTTCCGTCTTCTGGACCACAACCAGAACGAGTATGGTCTGGAGGGCGAAAACTACATCCGCTACGAGATCAACCGGGCTGGTGAGACGCCGGTGCTGGATATTTACCGGGTAGGCTATGCGAAGGACGACAAAAAGGACGTGCCGTTCGCGACAGTAGAGCTGGACAAAAATGTGAACTTTGATGAGTTTCACTGCTTAAAGATCGTGGTGGACGGCGACAAGGCCTTCACCTATCTGGACGAGAAGCCGGTGGATGTGCCGGAGACCGCGATGGGACCGATGAAAATTTCCGGCCGCGTGCTGAATCCCAGAGGCCACAACGATGTGCTCACCTATCCGAGACTGAACGAGATCGGATTTTTTGCAGGGGAAGGTGACACGGCTTACTTCAAAGATCTGACTGTAAAAAATCTCCGGACGCCGGGCAGAACCTTTGTGGAGGAAACACCGGAGAAAGTGGCTTCCATTTTTGCAGAGCTTCCGAAGGAGGAGGGCTGCTTTGCCGTCAGCGGAACCCAGATCACGAAGGACCCCTCGAGAGGTGCGATTCCGATGCTTCGGAGCAATATTCCGGTGCGGAAAGATGCGGCTCTCCAGAGAGCCCGGCTCTATGTGACGGCCCGAGGTATCTATGACGTTCATGTAAACGGCGCCCGGATCACAGAAAATCTTCTGGCTCCGGGACTGACCCAGTACGACAGGCGGATGAACTATCAGGCTTACGATCTGACCGGAATCTTAAAGCCCGGAAACAACGGAATCGGCGTAGCTCTTGGCTCCGGCTGGTGGTGCGATGCCCAGACATTTGTGGTAAAAAATTATAATTATTTTGGTGATAAAGAGGCCCTTCTGGCCAAAATCGTTCTGGAATTTGCCGACGGCGACCGGGAGGTTTACACCACGAATCCGGAAACCTGGAAATATTTCGGCGACGGACCTTACCGTTACAGCGGATTTTTCCTGGGCGAGCAGTACGATGCCAGAAAGAAAGCCGTTTACGATGCCTTTTCTCTGGCTGATTTTGACGACAGCGGATGGAGCGCAGCGGCAAAAGAGCCCTGGGAGCTTCCGGTCATCGCAGAAAACCGGACTTTCCCGGCTGGTTTTGGCAGAAGCTGGCCCCAGGTACACGGCGGCGAAGTTTCTTTCGAAGGCGGCTATCCGGCGCCGGTTCATGTGACGGCTGTCCGCAGCGCCAAAAAGCGGCTCGATCAGGGTGAGAAGATTTACATTTACGATCTGGAGCAGGAGATGGCCGGCGTGCCCCGCATCCATTTCCATGAAAAAGCAGGCACCAAAGTCATCATCCGCTATGCGGAGGTGCTCTACCCGAATCTTCCGGAGTATGGAGAAAATGTGGGCAAGCTGATGCTGGAAAACTACCGTGACGCCACCAGCACCGATATCTATATCTGCAGCGGCGAGGAGGGCGAGGTTTATCAGCCCAGATTCACCTTCCACGGTTACCGCTACATCGAGATCAGCGGTGTGGAAAATCCGCCCGCTCTTTCCGAGGTGGAGAGTCTCCAGTATTCCTCCATCGAAAAATTTGCCGGAAGCTTCGAGAGTTCCCATGCCCTTCTGAACCGTTTTACGGAAAATGTACACTGGTCCCAGCTTTGCAACTTCATCAACATTCCCACGGACTGCCCCCAGAGAAATGAGCGCATGGGCTGGGCAGGCGACACCCATGTATTCTGCCACACGGCTCTTCTGAACAGCGATCTGAAACCCTTTTATGAGCGCTATCTGCAGGCTTTCGAGGATCTGCAGACCGGGGAAGGCCAGTATCCGGAGATCGCGCCGGTGGGCGGCGGTTTCGGCGGCGTGACCTATGAGTGCGCCAGCATTTTCATCGCCTATGAGCTTTACGAGCAGTACGGTGATGCACGGATTCTGGAGAAATATTATCCGGGCATGAAAAAGTACATGGAATATATGAAGGACAAAGGCCTTCCGGGAGCAGGAAGCCCGGCAGTAGGGCCTTTAGGCGACTGGCTGGCCCCGGAAGAGACAGATCTTCCTCTGCTCTGGAACGCTTTCTACTACAGAGAAGCTGTCCTGATGGAAAAGATCGCCGGCATTCTGAAGGATGAGGAAGGTGCGAAGACCTATCACGAACTGGCAGAAAAATGCCGCCGTTACTGGAACGGCACCTTTGTGGATCCCGAGACGAAGAAAACCCGGACCCTAGAAGGCAAGCCCTGTGATACGCAGTGCTCTTATGTACTGGGCCTGCAGTACGGCATCATGGAGGACAGAGAGGCAGCGGCTAAGCATTTGCTTCGGAAGACCAGAGCTGCCAACCACACCGTTGGAACTGGTTTCTTTGGAACAGGTCTTCTGAACCAGGCTCTCTGCGATACGGGAGCTTCTGAGGATGCTTATAAGCTGATGCTCCAGACAGCATTCCCGTCCTGGCTCTATCCGGTAACCCAGGGAGCTACGACGATCTGGGAGCATTGGGATTCCCTTACCGAGGAGAAGGGTTTCGGCGGCCAGAACGCCATGAACTCCTTCAACCATTATTCCCTGGGAAGCGTGCTTTCCTGGCTCTACCAGTATGTCTTAGGCATCCGCCGGGAGGAGGAGCATCCGGGCTTCACCCATTTCCGCCTGGAACCCGTGATCGGCGATCTGACCTGGGCCAAAGGCAGCGTGAACTCCCCTTGCGGAGTTATCGAGAGCGGCTGGAAAAAAGAGAACGGCCGCATCCTCTACCAGTGCGAGATCCCGGTAAACACCAGAGCAACCCTGGTTCTGCCGGGTGGTAAAAGCGAGGAATTAGGTTCAGGAAGACATGAGTTTACGGTATAAATATTGAGAAAATGCGCGGCCCCGGGCTACAGTTTGAGCTGTGGCCCGGGGCCGCGGTTGTGATTAGGCGAAGACTGAGCACCTGTAGAATCCACACCTCTCTCCCCAGAAAATTCCACAAAAAAAGATTACGATATTTAGACAATATCACGAAAAAATAAAAGGGTATTGCAATTTCTATAGACAAATCATATAATGAACGAGGAATGAAACCGTTCCCATTACTTTCGAAAGAGAATGACTGACAATGAATATTATTGATGTGGCAAGGGAGGCGGGGGTTTCTAAATCAACTGTCTCAAGAGTGCTGGCCAACAGTGAGCTGGTAAAACCGGATACGAAGGAGAAGGTGCTAAATGCGATTGAGCGCCTTGGCTTTGTTCCGAATACATCAGCGCAGCAGCTGGCAGGAAAAAAGAATGGAGTGGTTGGAGTAATAACCAGTGAGACCATCAGCGATCCGTTTTACGGCTATTTTAATGATCGTCTCATGAAAGGTTTTCAGAAGTATGGCTATGATGTGATTTATGCGGTTGCTCAAAATACGAAGGCAGGCTGCGACAGAGAAATCTCAATGCTTTATGGAAAAGTGGATGCATACGTTGTCGTAGGAAGCTGTGCCCTGCAGAAAAATGTTGAGAAAATTGTTCAGATGAATATGCCGGTGGCGCTTTTTCAGACGAGAGTTACGCTGGATGGAGCAATGGCTTTACAGGTAGACAATGAACAGGGCGGCTATCTGGCAGCGTCGGAGCTTCTCTCAAGAGGTTATCAGAGAATTGGCTATCTTCACGGCAGTCCGGATGGAAGCTTCTGGGAAGGAGAAGAACGATTCTCAGGTTTTAAAAAATGCATGGAGACAGCAGGATGCACGATTGAAAAAGAATTTTTTGGAAATCGTGATTATGGAAATGCCTACAGGCTTACGCAGCAAATTGTTGAATCTGGCATTGATGCCTTATTTTGTGAGACTGACCTGATGGCCTACGGCGTTCTGCAGGGGTTATATGAGGCCAAAGTAGCAGTGCCTGACCGGCTTGCTGTTTTAGGCTTTGATAATACCAAGTTTGTCAATTATGAATCGCAGGTTCATTTATCCACGATTGGCCAGCCATTGGATGCGATGGCTGAATACACGGCGAAAGCAATCGTAAATAAAATAGAAAAAAATCAGGATTATGCAAAATTTAAAAAATTTGAAGCGGTTCTGATCGAAAAAGAGACCGTATAAGGGTATGAAATCGCAACAAAATGTTAGTTTTTCTTGAAAATGGGAACGCTCCCAATTCTGCACTCAAAAATGGGAGCGGTTTCATAAAAATAATAAAAAAATTTATATTAACAGGAGGATGGTATCATGAAAAGAAAATGGGCACTTTTAATGGCAGGGGTTATGGCTTTCGGTATGGCAATGACTGGAAGTGCGGCAGAGGCAGAGACGAACACAGACTTAAGCGGAACGCTGGAAGTCTGGGGCTGGACGACGGACCCGCAGTATCAGATTGAAGCTTTTGAGAAAGCATATCCGAATGTGACCGTGAATTACACCATGATCGGAACTGATTACGACACGAAAATGCAGACCATCGTAGATAACCGCACCGAGGGACCGGATGTTTTTTATGCAGATGTAAAGACAGTAAAAAACTATATTGAGTCTGATGCTTGGGAAACTCTGACGGATGATCCGTATAACATTGATGTGAGTGATTCGGAAGATTATACCGTAAAGCTTGGTTCCGACAGCGATGGAAATGTAAAGGCTCTGAGCTATCAGGCAACGCCGGGTGGTTTCTGGTATAAGAGAGACCTCGCGAAGAAGTATCTGGGAACCGATGATCCCGATGAAATTTCCGAGATGCTTTCTACTACAGAAGGTATGCTGGATGTGGCAGAAAAACTGAAAGCGGGCAGCAACGGCGAGACTCATATGTTCGCAAGCTATAAGGATCTCTGGCAGTTTGCAAACTATGGCATGAGATCCGTTGCCTGGATAGATGGAAATAAATTCCAGATGGATGATTATATTCCGGAATTTTTTGATCTTGCCAAAACCGTAAGAGATAACGGCTATGACGCAAAGATTGACACCTGGTCAGAAGCATGGTATGCATCCTGTGCGGATGATTCTGTTTTCGGATATGCAGAACCGACCTGGGGACTTCAGTATGTCATCCAGACCGGAGCTCCGGATTCTGAAGGAAACTGGGGAATTGCTTCCATGCCGGCAGCTTACTTTAACGGTGGTTCTTACCTTGGCGTTTATCAGGAAAGCCAGAATAAAGAACTGGCAGCAGAGTATGTCAAATTCGTATGCACCAACAAAGATTTCCTGGCACAGTATGCGAAGGACAAAGGCGACTACACTAGCCTGAAATCCGTAAATAAAGAGATTGCAGATGGCGGCTATGAGGAATCCTGGTGTGCAGGTCAGAATACCTTTAAATTCTTCTCTGATCAGATGGATAAGATCAATACCGATATTGTAACAAAATATGATGATACAATCGGAAATCTGATGCTGAACAACGTTGATCTTTATCTGAACGGACAGTTAGATAAAGATGCAGCAATTGCACAGTTTAAAGACGATGTTGCGAGCAACTACAGAAGACTGGATGTAGAGTAAATCAGAAATTCTGTAACTATGATATTATGATGATGTTGGGGTCAAAAGGTATTTTGCCCCCAACTGATGCCTACGAATTG
>ERZ824488.1576-NODE-1576-length-24040-cov-3.188868_pt1 | contig 24040 bp, 19 predicted proteins | sample MGYA00519936_ERZ824488 | MGnify/ENA primary metagenome ERZ824488 (study PRJEB31778, sample SAMEA3449153) | human gut metagenome | biome: human gut; feature: human-associated habitat; material: faeces | place: United Kingdom | collected 2010/2012 ... | reverse complement strand
CGGCGATATCGCCGTCCGCGTCCGTATAGGTGTAAGAGAACTCTTCCGTCAGCGTCTCGCCATCGGAGAGGTCCTTCACAGCTGCGTTGTCATTATTGAGCGTATAGCTGTAGCTGCCGTCAGGATTCAGAGTAATGGAGCCGTACTTGCCCTGCTGTGCGGGGTCCGTCCAGGCAAAATTCGCACCGTCCGCGCCGGCTACCGCACCCGCGAGCGCGTTACCGACGGCGGGGATAGCATCCCCTTCCGACATCTCATGCGAGAAGCTCTCGATAGTCGGCACGTCGTCCACGATGTTCACCGTGATGGTCCCGCTCTCCGTCGTGTCGTCCGTATCCGTCACCATCACACCGATCTCATGGCCGATGCTGTTGGCATCGTTGTCTCCGGGGCCGTGCTCCAGCGTATTGTCGCCCAACGTGTAGGTATAGCTCAACTTGCCATCGGCATAGCTGGCGCTAAGGGAGCCTTCACCATGCATGTCCAGAGTCACTTCCGTGCCGTCCAGGGGCACTACCACGCTCTCGGAACCAAACGTGAGCGTGATGCTCTTCACACCGTCGGGAGCCGTGATATCCAGCGAACCCGATGCCGTGGTGGGCGCACATTCCTGTCCAGCCTGGGAGCCATCCGCCAGGCCGGATTCGTACACCGTCACCGTATCCGAACCGGCAGCAGGATCGGTAGGTTCGATGACGATACCGTTATCCTTGCCGTTGATGGTGATGGTCACCTTACCTTCGGCGATATCGCCGTCCGCGTCCGTATAGGTGTAAGAGAACTCTTCCGTCAGCGTTTCGCCGTCCGTCAGTTCCTTCACCGTCGCGTTGTCGTTGTCCAGCCTGTAGCTGTAAGTACCGTCGGCATTCAGGGTGATCGTACCAAAATGCCCGTTCTGGTTCGCATCCCAGGCAAAATTCGCACCGTCCGCGCCGGCTACCGCACCCGTGAGCGCGTTACCGACGACGGGGACGGCGTCCCCTTCCGACATTTCATGCGAGAAGCTCCCGATGGTCGGTACGTCGTCCACCACGTTCACCGTGATGGTCGTACTGTCGCTGTCGCCGTCCGTATCCGTCACCGTCACGGTCAGATCATGAGAGATCTGCGTGTCCGTAGCCGGATCGCTTTTGTCGTGTTCCGTGGTGTTCCTGTCGAGCGTATAGCTGAAATCCAGCTTGCCCGTGACAGGGTCATAGCCCGTCACGGCCAGGGTGCCTTCATCTGTGGTCACAACGTTGCCGGTCAGCTTGCCGTTTTCGAAAACCACCACGTCACCGATGACGATGGAGGCCACGCCGTCGGGGGCGTTGATGTTCAGGGAGCCGCTGGCCGTAGTGGGCGTAGCGGCCTGACCTGCCTGAGAACCGCCCGCCAAGCCGCCTTCATACACCGTCAGATCGACCGCACCCGCTTCAGGGCCGGCAGCGATGGTCACATCGTAGTCGATATCGACTTCCGGAGCGCTGGGCTCCACGGTATCCGTAGCAAGTTGCGTGCCGCCGTCGAAACCGATATCCAGGCGCCCCAGATGATCGATGCCGTCCAGCAGATCGCTGCCGCCGTACTCGTTATAGCGGCCGCTGCGCGAGGCACTGCTGGCGGCAGGGCCGGCGGCGGGCATCAGGTCTTCGCCAAGGGCCGCGAAGAAATCCTGCCCGCTGATCTCCACACCTTCCACCTGGAAGGAAGGCATCTCTTCCTTGGAATAGGTGGTGTAGAAGCCCTGCAACTGGATGGAAGAGCCATCCTCAAAAGTCAGGACAAGATCGTCGCCATTGCGGGTCAGCGTCGCCGCATCCGCGGGAAAATCGAAGATGAAGCGCCCATTAGGAGCGCTGGGGACGGTCTGTGTGGTACCAGCGGCAGGCTTGGCAAGACGGATATCGGCCATGAGGGACCCCCGAAGAAAAAATAGTGTGATCTGTCAAAAAATATGAAAACGCCAAAAGCCCCGTACCGAAAGGGTTCGGGACAGGGCTCGGCTTTGCAAGGCACGCTCAGGGAGCGTCCGGCGTCAGACAGGGGGAAGACATAAAAAAATCCTGCCACGCCAGATAATTGCATAGACGTTGCCCCAGTAAGGCACACGATGACGCAAATCCCTGGAATCAGGCAGGAACGCTGCAGGCTATCCATCAATGACAGCCAGTTGCGAATAAATACTATTTTTTGATACCCCTGTCAATATCTGCCTCTCGATAGAGAAACAGCGTTCCCCGCCGGCACATCCTGTCCCGCATGCTGTGAGATCCCTTCCCTCCCCCTCCCTGACGCTCCTCTCCAAGGGGCACGACAAAAAAGGAGACCTCCCGGCCCTAGTGGGGCAGGAAGGTCTCCATGTAGCACAGCGTCATACTGTCAGGACAGGCCTAGAACAGGCCGGTCACCTGACCGGATTCCAGATCCACGTCCACATTGCGGAAGGCAGGACGCGAACCCGTACCGGGCATGAGGCTGATGTCGCCGGCCACCGGCACCACCAGGCCCGCACCGCCATAGAACAGGCAGTCGCGCACATGCAGGCGCCAGCCCGTGGGCGCCCCCTTGAGGGCCGGATTGTCGGACAGGGAGTACTGGGTCTTGACCATGCAGATGCCCAGCTCTTCGGCGTCGGGACGGGCCTGCAGTTCCTTGATGCGCTGCTTGGCCAGCGAGGAGAATTCCACGCCGTCGGCGCCGTAGACTTCCTTGGCGATGGTCTCGATGCGCTGCTCGAAGGGCATGGACCAGTCGTACAGGGGGGCGAAGTTGTTGGGCTCGTTGCAGGCGTCCATAACGGCATCGGCCAGTTCCAGGGCACCGTCACCGCCCTTGAGCCAATGCTCGGAGAGGGCCACGCGCGCGCCGGCTTCTTCACAGATGCGGCGGATGGCGGCGATCTCGTTCTTGCTGTCGGTGGCGAAGGCGTTGATGCAGACCACGGGCGACACGCCGGAACGGCGCACGATGCCGATGTGACGCAGCAGGTTCACGCAGCCGGCTTCCACCAGGCCCACATCTTCGCGGGTATAGGGCTCGGGCAGCGGGCGGCCGGGCATGGGAGGCTGGGCGCCGCCGTGGTTCTTGAGGGCGCGCACCGTGGCCACGATGACGGCGGCATCGGGCTTGAGGCCGCTCATGTGGCACTTGACGTTCCAGAACTTTTCGTAACCGATCTCGGAACCGAAGCCGGATTCCGTCACATGGATGTCGCTGAGCTTGAGGGCCACGCGGTCGGCGATGATGGAGCTCTGGCCCAGGGCGATGTTGCCGAAGGGGCCGGCGTGCACCAGCACGGGCTGGCCTTCGATGGTCTGGATCAGGTTGGGTTTGCTGGCTTCCAGCAGCCAGGCCATCATGGCGCCGTCCACTTCCAGATCGGCGGTGGTCACGGGATTGCCGGCGCGGTCAAAGGCCAGCACCACGTGCGACAGGCGCTTGCGCAGGTCGGGCAGGTCACGGGCCAGGGACATGATGGACATAATCTCCGAGGCGGCCGTGATGTCGAAGCGCGAGCGCATCATGAAACCGTCGTTGCGGCGGCCGTCGCCTTCGATGCCGATGATGACGTTGCGCAGGGCCTGGCAGCAGAAGTCCATGGCCCAGCCCATGCCCACGCGGGTGGGGTCGATGTTGAGGCGACGCATGCCGGACAGGCGTTCCAGCTTTTCGTCGTCATAGTTGCGCTCGTGCTGCATGCGCGAGGTCAGGGCCACCATGGCCAGGTTGTGGGCCGAGGTGATGGCGTGGATATCGCCGGTGAAATTCAGGGAATACGGGGTCAGCGGGATGCACTGGGCCAGACCGCCGCCCGCGGCGGAGCCCTTCATGCCCATGGGGGGGCCGCTCGAAGGCTGGCGGATGGCCGCCGTGGTCTTGACACCACGCTTGGAGAGGCCCTGCACCAGACCGATGGTGGTGGTGGACTTGCCTTCGCCCAGCGGGGTCGGCGTGATGGCGGTCACGTCCACATACTTGCCATTGGGCCTGTCAGCCAGACGGCGCAGCACCGCCTGTTGCTCGATCTTGCCCATATAGTGGCCGTAAGGCAGCAGCTCGTCCTTCTCAAGCCCCAGCTCGGCAGCCAGGGTTTCCATAGTTTTCATAGATTTTTCGGCATCCTGGGCGATCTGCCAGTCAGGGTGCTTGGTGGGATCAAGAGCCATGGCTTCTCCTTTTTTGTTTGCCTGTTACTTACCCTTTTACAGGGCTTTGGGTCAAGCGGATGCCTGCCTTCGGCTTGCCTTTGCATGCCATCTGCAGCATGCTTTGCGGATGGAGAAACCCCAGCCCTTCCTTTTGCGCTGCACGCACGGCCGGCTGGCCCTGGAACTGCGCCTGCTGCCCGCCGGGCAGGACTGGCAATTGCTGCTGACCGGCGGCGATGCCCACATCGGCGCCGTGATCCTGGCCGAGCCTGCGGAAGCCATCCTCCCGGATGTTTCGGAGGCCCCGCCCGCCCTGACCGCTGGAAACGAGGCACGACCGGGCGTCACGCCCGATACCGCCTCTTCCGGGACGAAAGATGGCGTGCGCCTGCATGTCCTGCGCCGCACAGGGCACCACGACGACAAGGCCGCCCTGCCGCTGGCCCGGGACTACTGCCGTGCGCTGAAGTCCACGGTATGCGTCAGCGCGGGCATCCACTATGACCATATCAGCCGCGAGGAGATCGACACGGTCCTGGCCCTAGCCCGAATGCTGGGCGCCTGCGGCCTGCGCCGTCTCCGGAGGCTACAGGAGAACGACCATGCTGACAGTGAAAGATCTTGAAGAATTTGAGAACTACATGCGCTCCGGCGAGCTGGAAACAGATTTCAAGGACGGCTGCGAGAACGACCGCTATTACCTGCTGGAGCTGCTGGAAAAATTCATGGATGTGGCCGAACTGGCCGACGAGACGGCCACCAAGGTCATCTTCCGTGGCCAGATAGGCCTGCTGGCCGGTGCGGGAGCCGCGCCGCAAGAGGAAGGCGGGAAGAAGTAGCGAAGAAATACCGTTGAGGGGAGGGGAGCCCCCTCGCCTGGCGCGAGAGGGGTCCCCCCTCCCCTCAAACTCCCCTTCCCCTCCTCAGCGCGCTTTACTCGTGAAGGCCCCGCCTGCCAACGGCAGACGGGGCCTTCGCTATGGTCAGGATGTGGTCGGAGGAGCGCCCTTTCCTGCCCTGCAGCGGGGAGCAGCAGACAGGCGGGGCTGTGACGCAGCTCCGCTTTTCCGGCCTCCTGAATAAAGCCCTTGCTGGAAGGATGAAGACTTAGAGGGAGGGTCCTCTTTGGTTGCCAGGGCCTCCCTCCCCAAAACATCCCTTCCCGGCAATCCTGCCCTACTCCAGCATGCCGGGCAGGGTCAGGACATCGTGCATGGCCGCGCAAAGGCGCTCCACATCCTCGCGGGGGCTCACATAAGGCGGCATCACATAGACCAGCCGGTTGAAGGGCCGGATCCAGACGCCCCGCCGCACGAAAAAGTCCTGCATGGCGGCCATGTTCACCGGCCGGATGGTCTCCACCACACCGATGCTGCCCAGCACACGCACGTCCGCCACCTGCGGCAGCTCCCGGCAGGGAGCAAGGCCCGCTGTCAGGGTCGTTTCCAGCATGGGCACTTGTTCGCGCCAGCGGCCCTCCGCCAGGATGTCCAGACTGGCGCAGGCCACGGCACAGGCCAGGGCATTGCCCATGAAGGTGGGCCCGTGCATGAAGACCATGCCGTCCCGACAGATGCCCTGGGCCACTTCTTCCGTACAGGCCGTGGCGGCCAGCGTCATGACGCCGCCTGTCAGAGCCTTGCCGCAGCACAGGATGTCCGGGCAGACACCGGCCCGCTCCGCTGCGAACAGCGTCCCGGTACGGCCAAAGCCCGTGGCGATCTCGTCGAAGACCAGCAGGGCGCCCACTTCGTCGCACCGCCGCCGCAGGGCTTCCAGATAGCCCGGCGCGGGCGTCCGGACGCCCGCTTCGCCCTGTACGGGGTCGGCCAGCACGCAGGCCGTGCTACGGAAGCTGTTCCGTTTTTTACCTCAACCGCCGCGATGCGCTCGCCCTGCTCCGCGAAGATGCGACGGGCATCGTCCAGGCTGGCCGGGTCGAAGGGCTGGTCGAAACGGCAGGAAGGCCGCTCCATGAAGATCTGGCGCGGCAGCATATGCGTGAACAGGCAGTGCATGCCGGTCACGGGATCGCAGACCGACATGGCGCCGGTGGTATCGCCGTGATAGCCGCCCCGGGGCGTGAGGAAGCAGGTGCGCTGTTTCTGGCCGATGCCCTGCTGGTATTGCAGGGCCATCTTCAGCGCCACCTCCACCGAAACGGAACCGGAATCCGCCAGAAAGACGCGCGCAAGGCCCTGCGGCAGCATGGCCAGCAGGCGTTCGCCCAGTTCCACGGCGGGCGCATGGGTCAGGCCGCCGAACATCACATGCGGCATCCTCCCCGCCTGACGCTGGGCCGCGGCCACCAGACGCGGATGATTGTAGCCGTGGATGGCCGTCCACCACGAGGACATGCCGTCCACCAGCTCCCGGCCGTCGTCCAGCACGATGCGGTTATGGTGGCTGCGCGAGACCGCGAAGACCGGCAGCGGATCCACCACGGACGTGTACGGATGCCAGAGGATGCGTCTGTCCCGCAGCGGCAGGGGCTCTTCCGTGCCCGCAGCTGCAGCCTGACCTGTCACGGACGGTACATGCCGGGCCAGCGCGGGCAGCAGCACGGCGCAGGCATCGGCCAGCTCCTGCCATCCCGCCGCATCCAGCCGGGCCACGCGGGGCAGGACGACCACCGGCGCATCCTCGCCCCAGGCCGCCAGACGGCGCCGCAAAAATTCCGGGTTGTCGGCCAGGACGCGTTCCCGGTCATGACGTTCCCCGGCGCTCAGGCCTTCCGGCTCCTCCGGCGCCATCAGGATCACCGCCGCCGGGCGCAGCCCCTTCAGGCGCAGGGCTTGCAGGGAAAGCAGCACATGGTTGAGCGCGCCCAGGCAATTGCTGCCCACCAGCAGGACAGGCAGATCCAGGGCCGCCATGAAGTCCAGCGTGTCTTCTTCCTCATTGATGGGCACAGCCATGCCGCCCGCCCCTTCCACCAGCAGCAGGGAGGCCTCCGTCTCCTGCCAGTGGGCCCGGACGTCCGCGGCCAAGCCGGCCACCGTCAGGCGCCGGCCCTCCTCCCCTGCCGCCAGATGCGGCGAGGCGGGCAAACAGAAACAATGCAGGGTCGCCGCAGGGGCCGGGACCAGAGGCGGAAGATCGGCCACGGCACGCGTATAGGCCACGCCGTCGGCCAGAACGGACGTCACCAGCTGCTCCGGCCGCACGCCGGTCTGGACGGGCTTGAGGGCCTGGGCCGCCACGCCCCGGCCACGCAGGGCCCGCAGCAAGGCCGCCGTGAACGCGGTCTTGCCCACGTCCGTCCCGGTGCCGGTCACGAAAAATCCCTGTACGGGCCCCCTGCCGCCGGGAATACCCGCTGTCATCTTTCCAGCGCTCATGGACGTGCCACCTCCAGCCCCGCGGCTTCGATCATGCGGATGTCGTCTTCCACGCCCATGCCCTGCGTGGTCAGGTAATCACCGGTCATCAGGGCATCAGCCCCGGCCCGGAACATGTCGCTCTGGCGCTCCCGCAAGGTCTCGGGCCGCCCGCCGCAGATGCGCAGGCTGGCTTCGGGCAGGATATGCCGGAACAGGGCGATGATGCGCAGGGCCTCCTCCGGCTCCAGCAGGGGCTGGCCGGCCAGCGGCGTCTGCGGATGGGGATGCAGGAAATTCATGGGCACATGGCGCACGCCCAGCTCCCGCAGGCTGAAGGCAAAGTCCACCCTGTCCTCCCAGCTCTCGCCCAGGCCGAACAAGCCACCGGCACAGACCGAAAGGCCCGCTGCCTGCGCACGCAGCACCGTATCCCGCCGCTGGTCCCAGAGCTGGGTGGTACAGATACGGGGGTAGTAGGCACGCGAGGTCTCCAGATTATGATGGTAACGGCGCACACCGGCCTGTTCCAGTTCACGCAGATGCTTTTCCGGCAGCCGCCCCAGCGAAGTGCACACCCGACGGCGTACGTCTTCAGGCAGATCGCGCACCACGGCCAGCAGGCAATGCAGTTCCTGTTCCTCCAGGGCGCCGCCGCTGGTCACGATGCCGATACGGCGCACGGGCCAGGCAGCCAGCCGCAGGATGCGTTCACGCAGTTCACCGGCCTCCAGGAAGGGGAAATGGGCGATGGGCGTATGGTTGTGGCTGCTCTGGGAGCAGAAGCGGCAGTCCATGCCGCAATCGCCGCTGCGGGCATTGATGATGGCGCACAGGCTGATGCACTTGCCGTGATGCTGCTCGCGCAGGGCAGCGGCGCTGTCCAGCAGGGCTTCCAGCGGCTCGTCAAGAAGACGGGCCGCCTCGGCGGGCGTGGCGGGTACGGAAAAAACAGGATGGTTCATGCGATGGATCCTTGGGGGGAATGCTTGGAACGAAGGAGACAGGCGCCGGGCAGATGCCTGTCCGGAGGGATGGGGAGCGGTCTGCTCACCCGGAAGAACATATGGCCCTGCACCAGGACAGCATATGCGGTTCCGGTAAAAGAAAAAACCCGCCGGGCGGCGGGTGTTTGTGCTATTGGGCCTTGCGACGCTTTTCCCACAGCTTCATGTCTTTCATCTTGCGGCGACGCTCGCGCTGCAGCGCCTTGCACACCAGAGGCGTATCTTTCTTGAAGCCCCACTTTTCGCGGTAGGCCGCGGCATCCATGCCGTGCATGGCCAGATGGCGCTTGGTGAGGATCTTGAAGGTCTTGCCGCATTCAAGACACGTTACAGATTTTTCCTTGATGGACTTGCGGGCATCCTGCTGCATGTCGGCGGAATCCAGCTCCACAGGCATTTCGCCTTCGGCAACGGTACGGATACCGGCAGCCACTTTCTGGATAAACGAAGTGATTTCTTCTTCCGACATGACGCGCACGCTGGCCTGCGCCCTGGCAATCTCCAGTGCTTCTTTCAAATAATCATCCATGGTGTACCTCATGCGTATGTCTTGCAACAGTGGAATTGCATCCCCATGTTGCACCGATTTCAGCAACTTTTTATTGGGTACAATAGACGACAGCGTTTCGTCAACAGAGGCGAAACGCAAAATCGTATATTTTTCGCCAGGATGGGCTAACGCCAGTTCATGCGGTCATAGGGAGAGACCGTACCCCAGAACGCTTCATCCATGTAACGCCACTGCAATGTACCGATGTTGCGCTGCTGCATGATGCCTGCGGCAGGGACACCGGCGGTCTCGACCGCGAAGGCTTCGCGGGCACGCTGCTCAAAAGCGGCGATATAGTCTGCGCGGCCCAGCGGCAGAGCCGTGATGGAGGTGATGTCCTCGGGCAGGGGCTCGCGGTATTCCAGCACGATCTTGTCGCTGTCGAAATCGAAACGGTTGGCGAACATGCGCGCCAGCCAGCGGCGGGGCGGCTGGCCGTCCTGCGCGAGGATGCGGGCCCCTTCGGGGTCTTCCAGGGGCAGGAAGGCGTCACGCTTTTCGCTGGTGACATAGGTGCAGGCCTGGAAGCTCACGCCGCCGATGGTCTCCACACCTTCATTGATGCTGAACGGGTGGCGCATGATGCCGTCCCAGTACCAGCCGTCAGGCAATTCGCCATGGGCCACGATGGCCAGCGGCGACGCGCCGTCGCCCTTGCCGTAGACCGTGATCCAGCTGTCCACGATGAGCCCGCCCATGGCGCCGGAACTTGTCAGGCGCGAGGCCCCCATCGTGCTGCCCATCAGGGGCAGCTCCCGGGCTTTGAGGGCAAGGGCGGGCTGGGACGACGAAACATAGGTATCACCCACCAGACCGCGCTGCTGCCCGGCCACACAGCCGGCCAGCATGATGACCAGACAAAGGATACTTGCCATTTTCATGTTCATGATAGCCTCCTCCTGCCGCAAGGGCAGGCAAACCTGCGGGCAGGCCCGCAGTCAAAAGCCGCCGGTCGTACCGGCTACAGGCCTTTTTTCTTCAGCTTTTCGATGAGGGTCGTCCGCTTGATGCCCAAAAGCTCCGCAGCCTGGTTCTTGACCCCGTCGGTCCGCTGCAGGGCTTCTTCGATAAGATGCATCTCCACGGCATCCAGGAATTCTTTCAGTCCCATCCCCTGGGTCTCCAGGATCCGGAGATCCGGCCAGACAAAACCGGAAGGCGGACTGCCGGCAGCCACCGCGGGCTCGCCGTTCCCGGCCCCGGAAAGGACATCAGCCTCAGGGGCATATTCTTCCACTTCCGGCAACAACGCAATATCCCCCACGCTCTGGAGCAGGCGTGCGGGCAGATCCTCCGGGGCCACGATATGGCCGTCGACCAGCACGCTCAGGCGCTCCATGACGTTCTCCAGCTCACGGACATTGCCCGGCCAGGCATAGGCCAGCAGGATGCGCTGCACGACGGGCGAAAGCTCCAGCGGCGGCCGTTCTTTCTTGCGGCAGAAGCGGCCCAGGAAATGCCGGGCCAGCAGCAGGACGTCCTGCCCCCGTTCGCGCAGGGGCGGCAGATGGATGGGGATGACGTTGAGACGGTAATAAAGATCTTCGCGGAAGGTGCCCGCGGCCACGGCGGCTTCCAGATCCCGGTTGGTGGCCGCCACGATGCGGACGTCCACCTTGCGGCAACCCGTGCCGCCCACGCGTTCGATCTCTTTTTCCTGCAGCACGCGCAGGATCTTGACCTGCAGACCGGGCTCCATCTCGCCTATCTCGTCCAGGAAGATGGTGCCCCCGTCCGCCAGTTCGAAACGGCCGGGACGGGAACGCAGGGCGTGCGTGAAGGCGCCCTTTTCATGGCCGAAAAGTTCACTTTCCAGAAGATCGCGGGGGATGGCGCCGCAGTTGACGGGCACGAAGGGTCTGTCAGCCCTGGGACTGGCGGCATGCAGGGCCCGCACCAGCAACTCCTTGCCTGTTCCCGATTCCCCAGTTACAAGCACAGTGCTGTCCGTGGGCGCCACTTTGCCCAGGATCTTGAACACACCGGCCAGGCTGGCGCTTTGCCCGATGATTCCATTGCTCTTGAGCTCCATGAATACTCTCCACGCTCATGGCCTTTACACTGTCAATACACTGACAGACCATCAATTTCCAGTAAAAAAACAGGGATGCATCTCCCCTTTCGCGCGACCGACATGAAAGATTCCTCTGCCGCTGCCCGGCCTTACCGTTGCCCCGACCTTCCCTCCGCTCCCGTGGATGCCGTCCGTGCGGAACTTGCTGATGCCCTGGAGCACGGCAATGCCGTCCTGAGCGCCCCTCCCGGCGCCGGGAAGAGCAGCCGCGTGCCCCTGTGGCTGCTGGAGGCCCCCTGGCTGGAGGGCAGGAAGATCCTGCTGCTGGAGCCGCGCCGGGTGGCTGCCCGTGCCCTGGCACGTTACGCCGCCCGCCTTCTGGGCGAGGACGTGGGCCAGACCGTGGGCTACCGCATGCGGCAGGAAAGCGCCGTCTCGGCCCGGACCCGGCTGGAGATCATCACCGAGGGCGTGCTGACCCGCCGCCTGCTGGCCGATCCCGAACTCTCCGGCGTGGGCTGCGTCATCTTCGACGAATTCCACGAGCGTTCCCTGCATGCCGACATGGGGCTGGCCCTTTGCCTGGAGAGCCGGGCCGTGCTCCGGCCCGACCTGCGCCTGCTGGTCATGTCCGCCACGCTGGACAGCCACAAGGTGGCCGCCCTTCTGGAGGATGCGCCGGTCATCGCCTGCGAGGGACGCCAGTTCCCTGTGGAAGAACGCTATCTGCCGCTGCCGCCCGCCGCGGCCCACAGCGGCCCCCAGGCCCTGTGGCCGCACATGGCCGGTGTCATCGCCGCCCTCATGCGTCAGGAATCCGGCAGTCTGCTGGCCTTCCTGCCCGGCACGGGCGAGATCCGCCGTGTGGCCGAGCTGCTGGAGGGACGCCTGCCCGCGGATACCCGCCTTTACCCTCTTTACGGGATGCTGAGCCCGCAGGAGCAGGACGCGGCCATCGCCCCGGCGGCCGCGGGCGAACGCAAGGTCGTCCTGGCCACGGCCATCGCCGAGACCTCCCTGACCATCGAAGGCATCCGTCTGGTGGTGGACGCGGGCCTTTCCCGCGAGAGCCGCTTCGATCCGGCCAGCGGCCTTTCTCGTCTGGAGACCGTGCGCGTCTCGCTGGCCGGGGCCCGGCAGCGGGCCGGTCGTGCGGGTCGCCTGGAGCCCGGCATCTGCTGCCGCCTGTGGCAGCAGGCCGAAGAACACGGCTTCCGCCCCCAGCAGCGCCCGGAGATCCTGGACGCGGACCTTGCCCCGTTCTGCCTGCAACTGGCCGTGTGGGGCGCACGCAGGCCCGAAGACCTGCCCTGGCTGGATCTGCCTCCCAAGGCCCATCTGGCCGTGGCCCGGGAACAGCTGGCCGGGCTGGGGGCCATCACGCCCGGCACGGAGGAACTGCTGCCCACGCCCCTGGGCCGGCAGCTGGTGAAATTGCCCCTGCCGCCCCGGCTGGCCTGCCTGCTGCTGCGCGCCCGGGAACACGGCTACGGCGCTCTGGCGGCCTGTGTGGCCTCCCTGCTGGATGAGCGCGATCCCCTGCCGCTGGCGGATGCGTCGCTGGCCCTGCGCCTGGACCGCTTCTGTTCTCCCGACGACGGCCACGGTTCCTTCCGCCGCCTGCGACAATGGGCGGAGCGCATGGCCCGACTGGCGGACATCCCCACCGGCAACGCCCCGGATGCTTCCGGGGCTTCCCTGCTGCGTACGGCGCGGCAGCAGCTGCCCCATCTGGGCGAGGTCGTGGCTCTGGCCTATCCCGAGCGGGTGGCCCTGCGCAGTGGCGAGAACAACGGCATGGCCCAGTATCTCATGCGTAACGGTAAGGCGGCCGTCCTGCCCCTGACGGACAGTCTGGCCCGTCAGGACGTGCTGGCCGTGGCCGCCGTGGATGCGGGCACGCGCGGCCGCATCCGTCTGGCCGCGGCGCTGGGCTATGGCGTGCTGGAAAAACTTTTCCGCGCAGAGATCACCGAAAGCGAAGACTTGAACGTCAGTCTGGAAGGACAGGTCAATACCCGCCGTCGTCGCCGTCTGGGGGCCCTGCTGCTGGACGATGCACCGCTGCCCCGTCCCGATGGCGACGCCTGCGCCCTGGCCCTGTGCGCGTTCATCCGCGATCAGGGCCTGCGTGTCCTGCCCTGGGACGAGCCCGCACGGCAGTGGCTGGCCCGTGTGCGTCTGCTGCACCAGACATGGGGCGACCCCTGGCCCGACCTCTCCGAAGACTGGCTGCGGGACGAGCTGGGAAACTGGCTGGCGCCCCATCTGGGCAATTGCACCGACCTGCGCCAGCTTTCCCCCGCACGACTGGCCGATGCCCTGCACTGCCTGCTGCCCTATCCTCTGCTGCGACGCCTCGAACAGCTGGCCCCCGCGCAATGGCAGGCCCCTTCCGGCAGATCCCATCCCATCGTGTATGATGCCGAAGGCGGGCCCTTCGTGGCCGCCAAGCTGCAGGAATTCTTCGGCTGCGAGGACACGCCCCACATCGCCGACGGGCGCGTGCCCCTGACCCTGCACCTGCTCTCGCCTGCCGGGCGCCCCCTGCAGATCACGCGCGACCTCGGCCACTTTTGGCGCAACGGCTATCCACAAGTGCGTGCCGAGATGCGCGGCCGCTATCCGCGCCATCCCTGGCCCGATGACCCGCTGACCGCCCAGGCCACGGCCCGCACCAACCGCCAGCTGGCCCGCGGCAAATAGGTTGTTTTTTGGGGAAGGGGGACCCCTTTGGCTGGCGCACAAAGGGGTCCCCCTTCCCCAACCCCCTTCCCCTCCCCAAACGCGCTTCGTTCAGGAAGATGGAAGCTGCGGGCAAACAAAGGTACGCCCTTCGTTCACAGTCCCCCGGCACACCAAAAAAACAGGAAAAAGTGTGTGCCTGAAAACCGGAGGGATGCAGCATGTGCCGGTCGTATGGCCAAAGACACGCGATACCCGTGCGCCCCCTTCAACGCCCTATCTGCCTTTTAGAGCACGGATCCTTTCCCGGCAGTACGCCATACATATCTTCCCGACCATAGCGCTTCCGGGAAGGCCGTCCTTAAAGAAGCCTCTCCCCTCCGGCTCCATCATGTCCATCGGGGGACCGGCAGCAAAGGCTGCCCACCGCATCACGCGTCACTGTCAAAAGACCATATGAGCGGTTTTGGGAGGATGGGGGAGTTTGAGGGGGAAGGGCCCTTTTTTCCGCCAGAAAAAGGACCCTTCCCCCTCAAATCCATCTCTCCACTCCCCTGACTCACCACAGTGAGCGCACGAAATCGCGTATGCGTTCTTCGCTGTAATAGTCCCTGCCGGGCTGGGCAAAGCCCACATGACCGCCGTGCGGGGCCACTTCCAGATGCAGGGTCCCGCTTTGGGCCGCCATATCCACCGGATAGCAGGAAGGCGAGCAGAAGGGATCGTCCTTGGCCAGCAGCATGTAGAGCGGCACACGGATGGACGGCAGCCAGGGCAACGAGCTGTTCTCGCGCCAGTAGTCCTGGGCGCTGGCATAGCCGTAGAGCGGCGCTGTGAAGCGGCCGTCGAATTCCGCAAAGGTACGGAACTTCTCGATGCCCTCCACCGAAGGATAATTGGGGAACCGGGCCGCTTTTTCACGCACCTTGGGGCACATGGTCCGCAGGAAATAGCGCAAATAGATGCGGCAGCCGGGCCCGTCCATGACTTTGGCCGCGCCCACCAGATCGCAGGGCACGGAGACCACGGCAGCAGCACGCACCAGCGGCGAGACCTGTTCCCTGGCCAGATACATGCAGGTCTGGTTGCCCCCCACGCTGAACCCGGCCAGCAGGATGGGCAGATCCCACTGCTCGGCATAGCGCACCACCGTGGCCAGATCCATCGTCACGCCCATGTGGTACAGACGGTCCGTCCGGTTGGGCTCGCCGGAGCAGCCGCGCATGTTCCAGGCCAGCACCCGGAAGCCTTCTTCCAGCAGCACGCGTGCCAGGCCCAGGATATACCGACGGCGGCTGTGCCCTTCCAGACCGTGCGACAGGATGGCCACCCCGCGTTCCGGCAGGCCCGACGGGGGCGTATAGACATCCACGTCCAAAAAATCCCCGTCCGGCGTATCCAGGCGCACCCTTCGGCAGCGGGCTGCCTGTGCCGCATCGGGAAAGTCCAGACGGCGGCATTTGGCGGACCAGATGGTGTTGACATGGGCATTGCGCAGCCAGAGCGGCGCGCGGTAACGGCTGGGCAGTATTGGCATGACGGCAGGCCTCGTGTAAGAACGGTGGGATGCAAGCAAATTTTCATCCTAGACCTGTCAGAAAGGCCCTGTCAAACGCCGTTCCCCGGAAAACGGACGTCCTCATCCTGGGGGCGGGCGCGGCGGGCCTCATGTGCGCCCGCGAAGCCTCGGCCCACGGCCTGGACGTGGCCCTGCTGGAACGTGCCCCCTCCCCCGGCCGCAAGCTCTGCATCAGCGGCGGCGGCAAAGCCAACTTCACCAACCGCCGTCTGGCGGCCCATCACTATGCCTGCTCCGATCCTGCCTTTTGCGAGCCCGCGCTGGACGCCTTCACGCCGCAGGACATGGAGCGCCTGGTGCATGGCTGGGGCCTGCCCATGGAGGAACGCGCCCACGGCCAGCTGTTCCTGACTGTCCCGGCCAAACGTTTGCTGGATGCCCTGGTACAGGATTGCCGTCGTCAGGGCTGCACTCTCCACTGCCAGACCGACGTGCATGACGTGGCGCCCCTGCCCGATGGCGCGGGCTTCGAGGTGGGCACGTCGCAAGGCCTCTGGCGCTGCCGCCGTCTGGTGCTGGCCCTGGGCAGTCCCGCCTGGCCGCAGTGCGGGGCCACGGGCAGCGGCTTCCGCCTGGCCCAGGCACTGGGGCACCGCCTTGTGGAACACGCTCCGGCACTGGCCCCCTTCCGCATGGCGCCCGGCTGGCTGGACGACAATCTGGCGGGCATCAGCCTGCCGGTGCGCATCAGCCTGCCGCAGGCCGGGCTTTCCCCCTCTCTGGCCGCGGATCCCGTCTGGCAGGACGACCTGCTCTTCACCCATGACGGCATCAGCGGCCCGGCCAGCCTCAAGGCCTCCCTGTTCTGGCGACCGGGGCAGGAGGTGGCTCTGGACTTTTTGCCCGGTAGCGATCTGACCGCCTTGCTGGACGGCCCCGGACAGGGCAAACAGACCCCGCGCGGGCTGTTGCGCCGCCTGCTGCCCCAGCGTCTGGTGGACGCCCTGCTGCCGCCGGAGACGGCGGGGCGCAAGATCGCCGAGCTTTCCCGTGCCGCCCGGCAGCAGATCTGTGCCCGCATCCATGACTTCCGTACGGTCCCCGCCGGTCTGGCCGGACTGAAAAAAGCCGAGGCCTGCCGCGGCGGCGTGGACACCCGGCAGGTGGATCCCTACAGCCTGCAAAGCACGGTGCGGGAAAACCTCTGGATCGTGGGCGAGCTGCTGGATGTCACCGGCCTGCTGGGCGGCTACAACCTGCACTGGGCCTGGGCCAGCTGCATGGCCGCCGGGCGGGCCCTGGCTCTGTTCGCGGGCAAGTAGGCATTTTGCTTTTTTTGCGGGAGAAGGGGCGTTTTGGAAAAAGCGCCCCTTTCTCTATGCCCATCAAAACCTTTCTTTGGGGCGGGATGCAGGTCCTCATGGCTGGCCTGCGGTGATGGGGCCATCAGCATCCTGCCGACATCCGACCGGGTCTGACGCCATCGCCCAAAACAGGCAACTAATTGCAAAGATCGTTTCTTTCTTCCTCCGTGTCCCCTGCCTATACAGGGAAGACAGCCAGATGCTGACGGAGGTACGTCATGAATACGATCACGAAAGAAAACCAGCTTGCCCGCCGCCGCTTCCTTGCCGGTGGCCTGGCCGTCGGAGCGGCCGCCCTTCTGTCTTCCCCCCTGTGCGGCATGGGCCATGCCGCGACACCGTCCGCCCCGTCCACGGCGAAAAGCACGCAGCTGCCCCACTCCCTGCCGCAACGCCGTCTCGGCTCGCTGCAGGTCTCTGCCATCGGCCTGGGCTGCCTGCCCATGGTGGGATACTACGGCGGCACCTATGCCAAGAAGGACATGGTCGCCCTGATCCGGCGGGCATATGACAACGGTGTGACCTTCTTCGATACGGCCGAGGTCTACGGCCCCTACACCAGTGAGGAATGGGTCGGCGAAGCCCTGGCCCCGGTGCGTGACAAGGTTGTCATCGCCACCAAATTCGGTTTTGGCGTCGAAGAAGGCCGGCCAACGGCCCTCAACAGCCGCCCTGACCACATCCGGCGGGCCGTGGAAGGTTCCCTGCGGCGCCTGCGTACCGACCACATCGATCTGCTGTACCAGCATCGCGTGGACCCCAAGGTCCCCATGGAAGACGTGGCCGGAACGGTGAAAGACCTCATCCGGGAAGGCAAGGTCCTGCACTTCGGTCTCTCCGAGGCCAGCGCGGCCTCCATCCGGCGGGCCCATGCCGTCCAGCCCGTCAGCGCCGTGCAGAGCGAATACTCCCTTCTGTGGCGCGAACCGGAGACCAAGATATTCCCCACCCTGCGGGAACTGGGCATCGGCCTTGTCCCCTACTGCCCTCTGGGGCGGGGCTTCCTGACCGGCGCCATCGACGAGAACAGCCGCTTCACCACAGGGCGCCTGTCCACCCTGCCGCAGTTCACCCCGGAAGCCCTGAAGCACAACATGCCCCTTCCCCATCTGATCCGCGCCTGGGCCGAACGCAAGCAGTGCACCATGTCCCAGTTCGCCATCGCCTGGCTCCTGGCCCAGGCCCCCTGGATCGCCCCCATCCCCGGTACGACCAACCCGGCCCATCTCGACGACTTCCTCGGCGGTGCCTCCGTGAGTCTGATACCTGCGGAACTGGAAGAATTCGAACGGGAATACGCCAAGATCACACTCATGGGGCACCGTGCGGACGCATTCACGGAAAGCCAGATCGACAAGTAAGACCGGAGTGGAATCCCCGTTGCGGCGGACCCGCACGGTAGGCAGACTGGGATGAACAAGGAGCAAGGGAGGATACAGGGCAGACAGGATATAACGTCCGGCTTGCGGCCATGCCCGCCGACAGGATGACATCCTGCCGCGCAGGTCCGGATGCCATCCAGACATCGAAACCGCCGCAGGCTGGAACCGCCCGCAGCATGTCCCCCTCTTTCCGGCCTGTACGGCATCCCCACGCTTGGACCATAACGCAAAAGAGCCCCTGCATCAGGCAGGGGCTCTTTTTTATCGCATGTGTCGGACGGAGGGTTAGCCGCCCAGATAGGCTTCGCGCACGCTGGCGTCGGCCAGCAGGTTGGCGGCCGTGTTCTCCATGGCCACGTTGCCCACTTCCAGCACATAGCCGCGCGAGGCCAGCTTGAGGGCCGCACGGGCGTTCTGCTCCACCAGCAGCACGGTGACGCCCTTCTGGTTGATGGCGCGCACGGTCTCGAAGATGGAACGCACCAGAAGCGGAGCCAGGCCCAGCGACGGCTCGTCCAGCAGGAGCAGGCGCGGCTCGGCCATGAGGGCACGCCCGATGGCCAGCATCTGCTGCTCGCCGCCCGAAAGGGTGCCCGCCAGCTGCTGCTTGCGCTCGAACAGGCGCGGGAACAGCTCGAAGATCCACTCCAGGGTCCGCTCGCTGCGTTCCTTGTCGCGGATGCAGAAGGCCCCCAGGCGCAGGTTCTCCAGCACGCTCATGGTGCCGAAGACCCGGCGGCCTTCGGGCGACTGGGCGATGCCCAGGTTCACCACTTCGTGGCTGGGATATTTGAGCAGGGGCTTGCCGTCAAAGATGATCTCCCCTTCGCAGGGCCGCACAAGACCGCTGATGGACAGCAGGGTCGTGCTCTTGCCCGCGCCGTTGGCGCCCAGGATGGTCACGATCTCCCCTTCGTCCACGTGCAGGTCGATACCGTGCAGCACTTCCACGCTGCCGTAACGGACATGTATGTTGGATAGCGTCAGCAGTGCCATATTACCACGTCTCGGAATCGTCGGAACCCAGATAGGCCTCGATGACCGCAGGATGGTTGCGGACATGGTCGGGCGTGCCCTGGGCGATGAGGGTGCCGTTCTCCAGCACCACAAGGTGTTCACAGATCTGCATGACCAGGCGCATGTCGTGCTCGATAAGCAGCACGGTGATGCCACGGTCGCGGATGGCCGCGATGGTATCCACCAGGGCCACGGTCTCCTGGTCGTTCATGCCGCCCGCGGGCTCGTCCAGGATCAGCAGCCGGGGGTCGGAGGCCAGGGCGCGGGCGATCTCCAGCAGGCGCTGGTTGCCGTAGGAAAGGCTGCTGGCGGCCTCGGCGTAATGGTCGGCCAAGCCCACGAACTCCAGCTCTTCCATGCAGCGTTCCACGGCGGCCTTTTCCTCGCGGCGCTGCCAGGGCGTGTGCAGCATGGAGGACAAAAAGCCGGACTTCAGGCGGCAGTGACGGCCGGCCAGCACGTTCTCCAGCGCGGGCAGCCTGCCGAACAGACGGATGCTCTGGAAGGTGCGGGCGATGCCCATCTCCACGATATTGTGCGGGCGCTTGCCGGTGATGTCACGGCCGCCGAACGAGATGCTGCCGTGCTCAGGCTTGTAGTTGCCCGTGATGCAGTTGAAGACCGTGGTCTTGCCCGCCCCGTTGGGGCCGATGAGGCCCACCACGCTGCCCTGCTCCACCGAGAAGGACAGCTCGTTGATGGCGATCAGGCCACCGAAGATCTTGCTGATCTCATGCAGTTCCAGCAGGCTCATGCGCGGCCTCCTTCCTTCTCGGCAGTGCGGGCACCTTCCGCCAGGCGGACCGCGTTGCCGTCGGCGGCGGCACAGGCGCGGGCCTTGATGGCCTCCAGCAGTGCCGCCACGCCGTAACGGCGGCTCTTGGGCGGCATGAGGCCCTGGGGACGCCAGATCATCATCAGCATCATGGCCAGACCGAAGATGAGCATGCGCGCGCCGGAGAACTCGCGCAGCAGTTCGGGCAGCCCGATGAACAGGAAGGCGCTCACCAGCACGCCCAGCTGGCTGCCGCCCGAGAGGATGACCACGGCGAAAATGATGACGGACTCCATGAAGTTGAAGGATTCCGGCGCGATGGTGGTCATCTTGGCGGCATAGAGGGTGCCGGCCATACCGGCCCAGAAGGCGCCCAGCACGAAGGCCATGAGCTTGTAATGGGTCACGTTGATGCCGCAACCTTCGGCGGCCACGTCATCTTCCTTGATGCAGTTGAGGGCGCGGCCGATGCGCGAACGCCACAGGCCATAGAACAGCAGCAGGCTGACGCCCACCATGCCCCAGACCAGATAGTAGAAATGCAGGGGCTTGAAGATGCGGAAACCGAAGAACACGGGACGGCTGATGCCGAAGATGCCGTTGGAACCGCCGGTCAGACCGCCCACGTCGTTGATGAGCGCGATGCGCACGATCTCCACGATACCGATGGTCACAATGAGCAGATAGTCACCGCGCAGGTGGATGATGGGCCGCGCCACCACAAGGGCGAACAGGGCCGCCGCACAGCCTGCCACCGGCATGGTCAGGAAGATGGGCCAGTGGTACATGGTGTTCAGGATGGCCGTGCTGTACGCCCCTACGGCGAAGAAGGCGGCATGTCCCATATGGAAGATGCCGGCCTGGCCCAGGATGACGTTGAGCGAAAGGGCCAGCAGGGCATACAGGCCGATGCTGACGCACACGTCCGTCCAGTAGGGATTGGTGAACAGCGGCAGGACCAGCAGGGCCGCCGCCAGCCCGACGATGACGATGGTGCGGTTCATAGCTTGTCGGCCGTCCTTTCGCCCAGGATGCCCGTGGGACGGATGATCAGGATGAGGATCAGCACCGTGAAGGCGATGGCGTCCTTCCAGGCGATGGCGATGTAACCGGCGGCCAGGGCTTCGATGACGCCCAGCAGCAGACCGCCGATCATGGCACCGGGGATGTTGCCGATACCGCCCAGGATGGCGGCGGTGAAGGCCTTGAGGCCGTAGGACCAGCCCATGGTGAAGTCGATCTGGCCGTAGTAGATGCCCACCATGAGACCGGCAGCGCCGCCCAGGCCGGGACCGATGAAGAAGACCAGGGAGATGATGCGGTCCACATTGATGCCCATGAGGCGGGCCGCGCCCTGGTCGATGGCCACGGCACGCACGGCCGCGCCGATGCGGGTGCGCTGGATGAAGGCCCACAGGGCCAGCATCAGGATCACGCTGGCCGCGATGACCATCAGGCGCACGCCGGGCACGGCGATGCCGAAGAGGTCAACGGTGAAGTCCGGGCGCAGCCAGTCGGGATAGACGTAAAAGCGCGCGCCGTAGACCAGCATGACGGCGTTCTGGAAAAAGATGGAAGCGCCCAGGGCGGACACCACGGCCGAAAGGCGCCCGGCCTTGCGCAGGGGGCGATAGGCGGCGCGCTCCAGCAGGCAGCCGATGATGGCCACCATGATGCCCACCATGATGAAGACCGCCAGCACGGCCACCACCGGCGGCAGCACGCCCGCCAGGTTGCAGCTCACCAGCAGGGTCAGGCCCAGATAGGCGCCGATGGTGAACAGGTCGCCATGCGCGAAGTTGATGAGCTTGAGCACGCCATAGACCATGGTGTAGCCCAGGGCCACCAGCGCGTAGATGCCGCCCACGGCAAGGCCGTTCAAAAGTTGTTGAAAAAACTGTTCCATGTCTCGGTCATGCGCCCCACGGCGCAGTTTGCGGGGCGGCGTTCACTGCCCGCCGCCCCGCTTCGGATGACTTGTCTATCGAGCCTGGAGCTCGAACTTGCCTGCGTTGTTCACCTTGTAGATGCGGTAGAAATCACCCACGCGGTCGCCCTTTTCGTCAAAGCCCATCTTGCCGGACAGGGTGGGCAGCTCCTTGAGCTGCTTGAGCCATTCGGCGATCTTTTCGGGATCGTCGTTGCCCTTGGCGATGGCGGCCTCGAGCACTTTGTAGGCGTCACCGGCCAGCACGGCCCACACGGAGACGGGCACGGTCTTGTAACGGTCCTTGAAGGCCTTCAGGAAGTTCTTGGCCTCGTCGGTATCCATGTCCTGCGGCAGCGGCGGGCTCACGAAGAAGTAACCGGCAGCGGCTTCGGGACCGGCGATCTTGACCAGGTCCTGATGGTTGGCGGCGTCACCGCCCATCATGGGCACGTCCCAGCCCATTTCCTTCTTCTGGCGCAGCAGCATGCCCGTTTCGGGATAGTAGCCGGTGAAGAAGATCAGGTCGGGGTTGGCGGCCTTCAGCTTGGTCAGGATGGCGGTGTAGTCACGTTCGCCGGGGGTCAGGGCATCGTAGAAGATGATCTTCACGCCGGCCTTTTCCAGGGCCGCCTGGCTTTCTTCGGCCAGGCCCTTGGCATAGGAAGAGTTGTCGTGCAGCAGGGCCACCTTCTTGTAGCCGGCCTTGATGATGGCGGCGGCAGCGGCCTTGCCCTGGGCGTCGTCACGCGGGCAGGTGCGGAAGAAGAGCGGCAGGCCCTTCTCGGTCAGGCGCACGCTGGTGGAGCCGGTCCCAATCTGCACCAGCTCGGATTCGGCCAGGATGTTCTGGGTGGCTTCGGTCACGGCGGAGCCGTAGGTGCCGATGACGGCCACCACACCGGCGGAGGCCAGCTTCTGGGCCGCCAGGGCAGCGGTGCGCGGGTCACCGGCGTCGTCTTCCACCACCAGTTCCACCTTGCTGCCGTTGATACCGCCCTTGGCATTGGTTTCATCCACGAGCAGGCTCACGATGTTTTTCATGTCCTGCCCTTCGGAGGCCCATTTGCCCGTCAACGGACACATCAGACCGATCTTGATGTCGCCCGCCAGAACCAGCGAAGGCACAAGCAAGGCTACCACTCCCAGCAAAAGCCCGAGCTTTTTCATAAGGTACTCTCCCAAAGGTACGAGTTGTTGCAAGCGGATAGCATATCCCAAAACGTACAAAAGAAAAAGCCCTTTCCTCTTTCCCCGTCCGGGGCGGAAAGGGCCTTCCACGACAGTTGCAACGATGGAAAAAAAGGACTTTTTTTGCCCTTCCCGGCATCGGGGATGCGGGGGACGGGCGGAAAAACATCTGTTTATTGTGCGGCCACCGTGGCCATGGCCACCAGGGTATCCGTGGTGATGCTGTCAAAACGGTGCAGGGCCACCGTGGTGTCCGCACCGGCCTTGATGGCCATCTCAAGCTCCAGCGCGACCGCCGCCAGCGCCTTGCCGCCCAGTTCGGCGGCAGCTTCACGCGTGGCATGGACCATGGCGCGGGCTTCTTCCTGCTGACCGTTCTTCAGCGCTACCGAGACCTTGACGGGGGTGTCCCGTTCCGTCTCGATGAAGTTTCGCAGCAGCTTCACATAGAGCCCGCGCGTGGTATCCACGCGCGCCATGGCTTCCTTCCAGTCAAGGATTGCTTCGCTCATAACCTTTCCCGTTATTGCTCGTTCTGATGATTCGGTGAATATGAAGGACAACTGTCGTGGAAGGCCGGAGACATACCGGCCGAAATAGCATGGGATCAGATGGAGAGGCTTTCAGGCAGCACGCTGAAAACGGCCCTGCTCCCGGGCTCGAGGCGCCCGTATCCGGCAAGGCCCAGTGCGGCGGCCCCGTTCACAGTGAGGCACCGTATCAGGGCCTGCGGGGCAACGTCCAGCCTTTCGCGCAAAAAAACAGCTTCCTGACGCACATCCAGATCCGTGTTGGAGCTGAGGCCGTCCGTGCCCAGACAGCACAGCAGGCCGGACTCCAGCAACGCGGCCACGGGCGCCGTGCCCACGGCCAGATATTCGTTGGAACGGGGGCACAGGCACAGGGCGCTGCCGCTGGCGGCCAGCGCCGTCACTTCGGCGGGCTCCAGCTGCACACCGTGCACGGCCAGCGTGCCCGGGCCCAGCAGATCGAGACGCCGGGCATAGGCCACAGGGCGCAGATGCGGCACGGCCCAGTCTTCCGGCAGCACCATGCCCCGGTAGCAGTCCCACAGGGGCCCCTCGCCGTCAAGCAGCAGGCGCGTCTCGTCCTCGGATTCCGCCAGATGCAGCGCGAAGGGGCGCCCCTTCAGACGGCA
>ERZ824488.1573-NODE-1573-length-24132-cov-9.079869_pt1 | contig 24132 bp, 27 predicted proteins | sample MGYA00519936_ERZ824488 | MGnify/ENA primary metagenome ERZ824488 (study PRJEB31778, sample SAMEA3449153) | human gut metagenome | biome: human gut; feature: human-associated habitat; material: faeces | place: United Kingdom | collected 2010/2012 ... | reverse complement strand
AATATATATTGGTTTACAATTTATCTCTCTATGTATTTTTGAGTGTGCTATTATATATGTATATTAAAAAAATAATAGTACATAATAATAATAAATTTTTTGTATAAATACTTGCAATTATTAAAAGTATGTAGTATAATACAAAATGAATTCAGTTATAGTAAGTAATGATGTTTAACATCTTACAATACATTTCTGGTGATGATAACATAGAGGAAATACCTGTTCCCATCCCGAACACAGAAGTCAAGCTCTATCGTGCCGAAAATATTTACGGGTTACCCTGTTGAGAAAATAGGTTGTTGCCAGATTATATATTCTCCGTTAGCTCAGTTGGTAGAGCGCTCGGCTGTTAACCGATAGGTCGTTGGTTCAAGTCCAACACGGGGAGCCACAGGTAGTAATTTTAACATTACTACTTTTTTTATTTTAAAACCTAAGCAAACAAACAGTAACTTTAAACTCATAATTCACATATACTATAATATAACACTAAATTTAGTGTTATATGGAGTTGAGGTATATGGATTCTATGGAATATGGTTATTGTTGTGAGCAAAAACCTAAGGCAAAGAAGAATAACTGTTTTAGATTAATTGCTGAAATACTAGGCGTACTTTTTGCATTAACAATTGGCATAATAATTGGAGCAGAACTTGCATCAACAATATTAGCAGCAATTGCTGCAATAATTGTTTTAGCAATAATTCTTGGCATACTTTTTGTATTAACAATAATCCTAATTATTTGCAAAAACAGAAAAAATAATCGACCTTGCTAAATAAAGAGCTCCTTCTTGATAGAGATATCAGGGAGGAGTTTTTGATTCTTATTTACTTTCATCAGAATTTATGATATAAAATATAGAGAATAATTATTAGGAGATTAGATATGCAGGAACTAGAAAAATGTAACATTTGTCCACATGATTGTGGTATTAATAGATTAAACGGAAAAATTCGGCAGATGCAAGGCAACTGGCAAGATTAAGCTTGCAATGGCATCAATACATAATTTTGAGGAACCTTGTATTAGTGGAAAAAATGGTTCAGGTACAGTGTTTTTTTCAAATTGTAATTTAAAATGTGTTTTTTGTCAAAACTATAAGATAAGCCAAGAGGGGTTAGGAAACGAAATTACTATAGAGGAGCTTGCTGATGTTTTTATAGATGAGCAAAACAAAAATGCTGAAAATATCAATTTAGTAACACCTACAATGTATGTGTACCATATAATTGAAGCAATTAAAATTGCAAGAAGCAAAGGTCTTAGAATTCCAATAGTGTACAACTCTAATGGATACGAAAATATTGAAACAATAAAGAAACTTAATGGCTACATTGATGTATATTTGCCAGATTTAAAGTATTTTGATGATGATTTAGCCTTTAAGTATTCAGGCATAAAAAACTATTTTGAAAATGCAACAGCTGCTATTAAAGAAATGTATAATCAAGTTGGAAGTCCTGTTTTAGATGAAAACGGTATGATTAAAAAAGGGTTAATTATCAGGCATCTAGTATTACCAAGTAACATACAGAACTCAAAGAATGTTTTAAAATGGATAAATGATAATATGGATAAAAATGTTTTTGTAAGTGTAATGGCACAGTATTTTCCAACTCATAAGGCAAAAGATTTCCCAGAAATTAATCGAAAACTCACAATGGAGGAGTATAAGGAAATTGAAGATTATCTTTATTCATTAGATTTAGATAATGGATATATTCAAGAACTTGGAGAACATGAAGAGGAATATGTTCCAGATTTTGAAGGAGGTATAAAATGAAAGCATTAGTTACAGGAGCATCATCAGGAATAGGCAGAGATATGGCAAGGTATCTTGCAAGTTTAGGCTATACAGTGTATGCAGTAGGAAGAGATGAAAGGAAACTTTCGGATTTAAAAAATGAATTGGGAGAGAAAATTCAAGTAATAATAAAGGATTTGAGTGTAAAAGAAAATGCAATTAGTTTATATGAAGAACTAAAAATGGAAAACATAGACTTAGTTGTAAACAATGCTGGTTTTGGTGTATTTGGAGAGTTTGCGGATACAGACTTAGAAAGAGAAATTTCACTTATTAATACAAATATAACTGCAGTTCATATACTTACAAAATTATTTTTAAAAGATATGTTAAGAGAAAACAAGGGAAAAATTTTAAATGTTGCTTCAATTGCAGGATTTGCACCAGGGCCACTTATGGGTGCATATTATGCTTCAAAAGCTTATGTATTGAGGCTTACAGAGAGTGTATATGAGGAATTAAAAAAGAAAAAATCAGATGTTACAATAAGCACACTATGCCCAGGACCAGTTGATACTAATTTTAATAATGTCGCAAATGTTAAATTTAGTATCAAGGCTCTTCCAAGTGAATATGTTGCAAAATATGGAATTGATAAAGCTTTGAAGGGCAAACTTATTATAGTTCCGGGAATCATTCCAAAACTATGTAGGTTTTTCAGCAAAATTACGCCAGATAAATTATCAATGAAAGTGGTATATGCAAATCAAACTAAAAAGGTAAACAAATAGGAGGTAATTATGAGTAAAGTAGAATGGAAATCAGGAACATTTATATACCCAATTCCAGCAGTAATGGTAAGTTCTGGAAATATGGAAAATTCAAATATTTTAACAGTAGCATGGACAGGTATTTTAAACACAAATCCAGCACAAGTGTATATATCAGTAAGGCCAGAAAGATTTTCATATGATATTATAAAGCAAACAGGTGAATTTGCTATAAACTTAACAAATTCAGCATTAGCATTTGCAACAGACTGGTGCCGGAGTAAAATCAGGCAGAAATGTAGATAAGTTCAAAGAAATGCACCTAACCAAACAAAAACTAAACCACATAAACTGCCCAGGAATAGCAGAAAGTCCAGTAACAATAGAATGCAAAGTAAAAGAAATACGCCCATTAGGCTCACATGATATGTTCATAGCAGATGTGTTATCAATAGATGCAGATGAGAAATATATTGATAAAAAAGGAACATTTGACATAACAAAATGTGATTTAATTGCGTATGCAAATGGGAAATATTTTGAAATGGGAAAGCAAGTAGGAACATTTGGATTTTCTGTGAAAAAGAAAAAAGCTTAAAATTAAAAAATGTTTTAAAAAAGGTATTGAAAAATAATTTTTTTTATTATAAAATGAAACTATCAAAATAGAGAAGAGAAAAACAAAGGAGACAAAACCAAATGAACAAAATCGCCGAAAGCCTTGGGGCCCGATATATATATATATATATATATCGATAATTTTATAAAGACAAGACTATATATTAAAGGATTAAAAGTTAATCTAATGTACAAACTATATATGGTGGGTTTTCTATGCCCACCAAAAGTACAGATGGATTAATTTTAAAATTAGATTTAGCAATAACATATTGTTATAACAAAATGGGAGGTTTTTAAATGAGAAACAAGGAAAAAGGAATCACGCTAATAGCGCTGATAATCACGATAATTGTAATGTTAATTCTAGTAGGAGTAGTAGTAACAGTAGCAATCCAAAGTAATTTACTTCGGAACTGCTAAAACAGCAGGAGATAAATACAAAACAGCGTATGAAGATGAAAGCAATATGAGTGAAGTAACAATAAATGGAGAAAAGTATGCTTCAATAGAGGATTATATAGAATCTACCAAACCATTACCAGAAATAAAAGCAGGAGAAAGAGCAAGTGAAACATCAAAATATCAAACAGCAGTAATCCCAAAAGGATTTACAGTATCAAATGCAACAGGAGAAAAGGATGTATCAACAGGATTAGTAATTTACGATATACCAGAAGGTGCAACAGTTGATTGGAATAATAAAACAATAAAATTACCAAATGAGAGTGAAATAAAAGAAATAAAAACAGCAGTAAATCAATTTGTATGGATACCAGTGGAAGTAAATAAAGCTATAGATAAAGCAGAAATAAATGGCATACAGAAATTTTCAAGAACGAAATGGACAGCAGATGCAGCAACAGGAGGGAAGAGAACAGAAGGACTTAGTTCAGATTATACAGAACCATATACAGATTCTAGCGGCAATGATTATGATTCAAGTACGGGAATTAAAAAACAAATAGAAAATTTAACCAAGAGCATATACCAATATGGAGGATTCTATATAGGGCGATACGAGGCAGGAAGTGAGACAGAAAGAACAAGTGAATCAAAAACAGAAGTCACACCAATAGGAATAAAACAAGATATGCACCCATATAACTACGTAAAATGGGGAAATGGAATGAGCAGTATTGGAACAGAGGGAGCAGTATATTTATCAAACAGTTTGTATAATTCAACAAAACCAAATTATGGAGCAACCAGTATGTTATGTACAGGAGCTTGTTGGGACAGTATGCTAGATTTCATAAAAGATGAAAAACATAATGTAACAAGGAGCATAGACTGGGGGAATTATTATAATTCTGTCTATACAGTAAATAGAGGAAAATATGCAGTATATTCAAATGGTACACTAGGAAATTTTCAAAATGTAAACAATGAATATCCAAAAGCAAAAAATACATCTGTTTTACTAACAACAGGAGCAACTGAAAGAAATTCAGCCAAAAATATATATGATGTAGCAGGAAACTGTTGGGAATGGACTACAGAGTCTGTCTCTTCGGGTAGACGAGTATACAGGGGCCGGCTGTTACAACATCTATGGTTCTGACCATCCAGCTAGCGACCGCGGCTACGGCGATCCGCCCAGCAGCGTCGGCCTCATCGGTTTTCGCCCAGCACTTTATGTAAATCTGTAAGCTTGCAGGCGAATTGGTAATTGAATAAATGATGGTAGTTTTAGGGTAGACTACTAGAAGCTAAGTATTCTTAGCGAACTTTGTACGCTAAGTGAGCGGAAAATTTTTAAAAGACCCAGAAAGGGCTTTTAAAAATTTTCCGCCACTAGTGTGGCGCCACTTGAGTAGTGGCGCTTTTTCTGCGTTTACGGGCTTTAGATGGCCTTAGAATGGGTTAAAGTGCTATAGCTAATAAAAAATGTATAGGAGGAGATTTTTAAATGGGTTATAGCCAAATGGTGGACATCTTGAGAAAAGAGCATAAAAATGAAATCGTATTTGTAAGGGCAGGGGCATTTTATATTGCAGTTGAAGAGGATGCAGTGTTTCTTAATAATAAGCTAAAACTTAAATGTTCTTGCTATAAGAAAAATAGTTGCAAGGTTGGTGTGCCTATTAATGCTTTAGATAAGTATTTGGAAAAAGTTGAAAAATTAGGGTACGCATACCATGTGTATAGTGTGAATAAGGAAAAAATTGAATTGGTTTTGGAAAAAGAACATATGGGGAAGAAACATTATACTCAAGGTAACCATATTAATTGTTTGATGTGTAAAGGTGCAAATGCTTATGCAGATGATATTTACCTAGAAGCCTTACTTAAGAGGCAAAAAGAAAAACAAGGTTTGATAGAAAATGAATGAAAAGGGTAATGTGCTAAGCCTTATACCTAAGGCGGAGAAATATATTCAATATATTATTGAAATGATAATTAAAGTTCCAAGAACTGAGAAATATAGCATTGGAACAGAATATAAGCTTTCCTTATATAAAATGCTTGAACATATAAAAAGATTTTTTTGAGTGAAAAACTAAAATTAGAATTAAACAAAAAAACACAAATATTCAAAAGCAAACAAGGTGTAAATTTTTGTGGATATAAAATAAACGAATATAGACTAAAAATACGAGATAAGGGAAAGCAACAACAACATTTCTTTCCGCTCCGTACTCTAATACAAATTTGAGATTATGTATTTCAAGGAATACATACAGTAAAGGTATTAGTATTAAAGAGATTTATTCCTTCCTAATTTAGGTAAAAATGTAACAATAAAATGTGTATTAGTAGATTTTCGAATATACGCATTTTATGATTTAAGGAGAATTTTATAGTGAATAAAGTATTTATAATTGGTAAAGTAATAGGTGAGGTTAAATATAAGTTCATACTTGAAAAACACAATAATGCAAAGGCTGTTATTAGTTTGGAATTATTAGATAAAACAAAGATAGAAGTTATTGCATACAACGAAATTGCAGATTATGTTTTTAAAAATTTGGATAAAAACGAGCTAGTATTCATAAATGGCAAAATATATGGGAAAGAGGTTATTGCATGTAATATAGCAGTGTTATAAAATTTGAGGACATTTTCTCATTTCATTACTTAAGACTTTATCACATTTCTTTCATAAATAAAGAGTCTATTAGGGTAAAAAGCTTGATTTTTTGCTTATATTAGAATATAATTTCAATAGTAGGTGATTAAATGTTAGAAAAAAATCAAGTAATAGAAGTTGAAATTATAGATAATGGATTTCAAGGCGAGGGGATTGCTAAAGTTCAGGAGTTCCCTATTTTTATTCAAGGAGCAATAAAAGGAGAAAAAGTTGAAGTAAAGATTTTAAAAGTTTTAAAAAATTTTGGCTATGGGAAAATAGTAAGAATCATTACATCATCAGAATATAGAACCCCATCAGATTGCAATAGCTTCCCAAAATGTGGAGGATGTACATTAAGGCATATTAGCTATAAACAAACATTGGCGATAAAAAAAGCAACAGTAGAAAATTGCCTTTATAAAGCTTTACATAGGGAAATAAAGGTAAATGATGTAATAGGTATGAAGGTGCCATTAAATTATAGAAATAAACTTCAATATCCAATAGGCTTAAACAAAAACAATGAACCTGCAATGGGGGTATATGCAGAAAGAACACATGATATAATCCCAGTTGAAGATTGTCATATTCAGAACGAAGAAAGCAATAAAATTGCAAATGATATTTTTGAATTTATAAAAACTCACAAAATTCCTGTTTATAATGAAAAAATTCTAAAAGGAACCGTAAGGCATATAGTTATAAGAAAAGGCATAAAAACAGGTGAAATATTAGTTACTATAGTTTTAAATGATAGAAATTTTAAGAAGGAAAAAGAATTTGTTCAATTTTTGGTTAGCAAATATCCAAATATAAAATCAATAGTAAAAAACTATAACACAAAAAATACTAATGTTATATTAGGCGATAAAAATGAAATAATATTTGGAAGCGGGTATATATATGATATTTTAGGCAATTACAAATTTAAAATATCACCACTATCCTTCTACCAAGTAAATCCAGTGCAAACAGAAATTCTCTACAAAACAGCCATTAAATATGCAGGCCATGGAGAAACCGCACTAGACCTATACTGCGGAATCGGCACAATAGGCATATTTGCAGCCCAAAACTTCAAAAAAATATATGGAATAGAAATAGTTAAACAAGCAATTGAAGATGCAAAAGAAAATGCAACCCTAAACAACCTAAACAACACAGAATTCCACGCAGGAGATGTAGAAAAAATACTTCCAGAAATCTTAAAAAACATTACAAGCAAACCAGAAGTAGTATTTGTGGACCCACCTAGAAAAGGACTAGACAACAAAACAATAGAAACGCTAAAAACACTAACTCCAAAAAAAATAATCTACATAAGCTGCAACCCAGCAACTCTAGCAAGAGATTTAGGATTGTTAGAAGAAAAATATAATATACAAGAAGTACAGCCTGTGGACATGTTCCCTTATACATCACATATTGAATGTGTATGTGTGCTGAAACTTAAATAAATGCATGAATATCAATGTTTTATGACATGTTAACTATGCTAGAAAATAATTTGTAATTATATTAAAAATATGCTTTTAAATAATAAATATTATATAGATAAAACACAACCTGGTAAACGGTTGATGGGTCAAAAAAATTAAAAAAACTGGTATCTTTCCCAGACCCAACATATGCATATTGGAGTGTGTTTAATAAAATGTTTAGAAGTAAAGATTAAATTGGAAGTCTTTGGCAAAAGGCTTTCTTTTTTAGGCTTTTTATGGTAGAATATGGAAAATGGAGGAGAATTATGAAGATAGATTTACATTGTCATACATTAAAAGTTAAAAAAGGTGAATCAGACAAAAGAAATATCGATAAAGAAAACTTTGTAAAGAAAATTATGAATGCAGGAGTAGAAATTGTTGGTATAACAAATCATAACATTTTTGATAGAGAACAATACAATCAATTTGTAAATGAAGCCAAAGGTAGTTTTCAAATATGGCCAGGAATAGAATTAGATGTTGAAAATGACTATGATGAATCTGGACATCTAATAATTATATCTAATCCTAGAAATGTTAATTCATTTTCAGCTATCATAAATAAGCTTACAGCGAATTCAAATCCTGATGAGTTTAGTATAAACATAAAAAGCTTGATAAAAGAATTTGAAGGTGAGGATGTTATTTATATTGCTCATTCGGTAGGAAAGAGTAAATCCCTTTCAGAAAATATTGTAAAAGAATTAGAAATGAATATAAAAGAAAGCTACAGGTTATTTCTTGAACCAAGCAATTATAAGACTTTAAGTGTAATGTCTGATAATGGTTTTAGAGCAATTATGGGAAGTGACATTAAGAATTGGGATAAATATTCAGAAGTACAATTTCCAGAATTGAAACTCAAAATTGATAGTTTTGATAAGTTCATATTATTGGCTAAAAAAGATGTTGCTACAATAAATACATTGTTGGAAAATAAAGAAAAAAAAGACTTAAATATAGAAATTACATTAAGTAACAGTAGAAAAGAAAGATTAAAATTACCTATATATAATGATGTCAATGTTATTTTTGGAGCAAAAGGAACTGGAAAAACATGCATTTTAGATGGAATATATCAAAAGTACCTTAATGAAGGGATAGAATGTTCTAAATATGCAGCTAAAGATGTAGATACAACAATGGCTAATATGTTGAAAATCAATGATGAAGAAAGAAATTTAGGTAAATTTAATATAGAAAATTTACAAAAGAACATGGAAAATATAAAAAATTGGAAAGATATTAATCCAGTACCTATAAAGAATTATATAGATTATATGAAAACAAAAGATAATAATCAAAATAAAAAAAGACTAAAAATAACATCATTAAAGAAAATAAATAATAATTCAACTAAGAAATATAAAGTTACTTTAAATAAATACAATAAAATGGAAGAGATTATAAGCGGTTATAAAGAAATTGATTTAAAGAAGTACATTGAGAAAGAAGAAATAGAAGAGTTAAATAAAATCAATAATAAGATAAAGGAAAATTTATTTAGAGAATTAAAAGATGAATATATACAGTATAAAGCAAAAGAATTAACAAATCATTGTATAATAAAAATAAAAGAAAAAGCAGATATATACAGTTCATCAAAATCGATTCCAGATAGTACAGGATTTCTTGATTTTGCAAAAAATAGAATAAAATTAAGACAATATACGAATGAATTACTACAGTGTTTTGAATTAGAAGAGATTAAAGAGACATCTAAAATAGGCGATTTAGATAATGGTAAACAAGTGTACTTGAAAACAATAAATAAAATGTTTCAAAAAAATGACACAGGCTTTAAATATGGAAAGACAGCAAAGAAACTAACTGTAATTGTAAATATTTTGAAAAATATTAATAAAAGCTATTGCAAGAATATTAATATGGAAATTGAAAAATTCTCATCAGTAATAAAAGAAGAGAATATTATATTAAAAGATTTTGTAGGTATAAAAAAGTTATTTGTTAATCAGTTTGGTATTCCTTATGAACCATCTGATGGTGAAAAGATAATGTTATTACTACATAAGTCACTTTTTGCAAGTAAAGAAGTATATATATTAGATGAGCCTGAAAGAAGCCTTGGAAACACATTTATCAATGACATAGTTGTTCCAAGAATAAATGAGTTAGCAAAACAAAGAAAAACAGTTATTATAGCAACTCATAATGCAAATATAGCAGTAAGGACTTTACCATTTATGTCTATATTAAAAGAATATGAAAACGGAATATATAAAACATATATAGGAAATCCATTTACAAATGAATTAATTAATATTAACAATGAAAAAGATAAAAGACAATGGCGAGAAGAAAGTATAAAAATTTTAGAAGGTGGCAAAGAAGCATTCTATGATAGGGAGGATGTCTATGAATCAAGATAAGGAAATAAATGTAATTTTAAAGAAAAATGTAGAAAATGATGAATTGGAATTTCAATTTAAAGATAAAATAATTATTAGTTTAACAGATACAGATAATACTAAATTAAAAGAAGTATTTGAAAGAATCTTAGAAGAATTGACTAAAGAAAAATTTTTGTTTAAGCTAGAAATTGAAAGTGGATATGATGTGGGTTTATATAAAGATGTTGCAGAAGAATATATTAAATCGCTAAATCAAGAAATTGAAGAATTGATAGAAACTGAAGAGTGGAAAGAAATTTTTAAATAGAGGAGGAATTTTATGAGTGATAATCAAATAACAATACAACCAGAAGAATCATACAAAATAATTAGAAATAGTGTACTAACTGCACAAGCGAAAGTATATACTGCCGTTAATTCTGCAATGGTACAAGCGTATTGGGAAATAGGACAAGAAATACATAAAGCATGTGGAGAAAATGATAGAGCAGAATATGGTAAAAAACTATTAGAATATTTGTCAGAACAGTTAACAAGTGAATTTGGAAAAGGGTTTACAGTTGCAAATTTAAAAAATATGAGACAATTTTATCGTACATTTCCAATTCGCCAGACACTGTCTAGCGAATTGAGTTGGTCACATTATAATTTATTAATGAGAATTGAAGATGAAAAATCCAGACAATTTTATGCTAATGAATGTGTGAAATCTAATTGGAGTGTAAGACAATTAAAAAGACAAATCGGAACATTTTATTATGAAAGATTATTAGCGAGTCATGATAAAGAAGCAGTAGTCAAAGAAATAGGTTTACCAGAAAAAGTAGAACCTAAGAATATAATAAGAGATCCTTATGTATTAGAATTTTTAGGACTAGAAGGAAAAACAAGTTTCTATGAAAAAGACTTAGAACAATCAATAATAGATCATTTACAAAAATTTTTATTAGAATTAGGAAGAGGTTTTTCTTTTGTAGCAAGACAACAAAAAATAACATTTGATGGTAGACATTTTTTTATAGACTTAGTATTTTATAATTATATACTAAAATGCTTTATAATAATAGATTTAAAATTAGGAGATTTAACACACCAAGATATAGGGCAAATGCAAATGTATGTAAATTATTATACACGAGAAATGATGAATGAAGGTGACAATCCACCAATTGGAATTGTACTTTGTGCAGATAAAAGTGAACAAGTTGTAAAATATACTTTGCCAGAAGATAATAAGCAAATATTTGCATCAAAGTACAAACTATATTTACCAACAGAGGAAGAATTTAAGAAAGAATTAAATTTAGAAAACTATGTAAAAAAAGACGACAGTTAAGAAGACAATAGCTTAACAAATGAGGATGAGTAAAAGTTATAAAAGGTAGAGCTTAATGTCAATGCAACGAATCAATAGTGAATATACGAGCTACCAAAAACCTATCAACAGTGGATAGGTAAGTCATGTGGAATGCTGTGCGGTACTATATCTTAAGTAAAGCACTGATTTATACATTAAGAAAAAAGCGCATATTCATTATTAATACCAAATGTAGATTTATATATTAAAATGCATGTAAAAATTGAAGCTAATAAATCAAGTAGAATTGAAGGAACAAGGACAACCGTGGAAGAAGATTTGCTAGATGTAACTGACATTAATCCAGAAAAAAGAGATGACTGGGAAGAAGTACAAAACTATGTCAAAAATATGACATTTCTATTACATTTCTGTTAAACAAAGCAAAGAAGAGTTACATTGTGTTATAATCTCAAATTTGACAGTTGAAAGCTAGAAATGTTGTAAATCAACGTTTCTAGCTTTTTGAAAGTGCACAATGTTTTTATTCTTTTAATTTTTTAATAGATTGAGTAGTGATAAAGGCACGATCATCTTTATCATTGAACTTCCTATTGGCATTAGAAACAAGGCCAGCATCAGTGCAAACTAAGCACCATCAATGCTTATATCGATTTTATATTCAATTAACTGTCAAATTCCTGTAACATAAATGTAATGAAAATGTAATATTTGATAGAAATATTGCTGAAACCCTACAGTTCCAACGAAAAGCAAAAATCGACATAAAACAATTATTTTTGACAACCCAAAAAAATAATGATATAATCCGCTCAAATGATTAGAGAGGATGTGGGAAGCATATGATTTGCCAAAACGATATCTCAAACATTAAAACAGAATTAGGCGAAAACATAGGACAAAAGGTTATTATAAGAGGAGCTATGGGAAGAAAGAAATATTTCGAAGAGGAAGCAACAATACAAAGTGTTTATCCAAACATCTTCATTTTGAAAAACTGCAAAAGAGAAACAAATGCAAGTTATAGATATACCGATATCCTTACAAATGAATTACAAATATCAATATTTAATGGAAAAGAATATTTCCCATTAACACCAGTAGAATCAAAAATAAAGTTTTAAAAAATTCCTAAGTTTTAGGAATTTTTTTTGTTCCTCTTAATATAATGTAATAATTAAGGGAGGGAATTGTATGGTAGTAGAAACAACTAAAAATCAAATTATTTTAAATCAAAAAGTAGGACAAAAAAAGGAAAACAGGCAAGTTGAGACCGATTGTATAGTAAACGATGTGAAACCGGATGTGCTTAATGTAATAAGTACAAATGGTGTGGTTAATATCTATAAAAAAGATGTAATGGATGGTAAAATTAGAATTGATGGAGCGATAAATACATATATTATTTATTTGGCAGATGATAATGAATCTACAATAAGAAGTTTGAACACAAGCCTAGATTTTACTGAAATCATTGATATGGATAATGCAAAAGAAAACATGGATTCTAAAATTGAAATAACAGTAAAGAATTTTGACACTAAGATAATTAACGGAAGAAAATTAAATATAAAAGCTAATTTAGATATTTCTGTTGCAATTTATTCAAATGAAGCTTGTGATGTAATAACAGGAGTTTCAAATGCAGAAAATTTTCAAATTCTAAATAGCACGCAAAAAATAACATCTTTAGTAGGTAAAGGAAGCAATAAAGTAAGTGCAAAAGACACTATTGCAATAGATACAGCAGATGAATTAGCAGAAATAATGAATGTAAATATTGATATAGTAGATGAGGAAATTAAAATTAGCTACAACAAAGTTCTATCTAAGGCAGATGCTAGAATTGAAATAATGTATTTAACTGAGGATAACAGAATAAATACTGCAAGTACTAAAATTCCAATAATGGGATTTGTTGATATACAGAATATAAATGAAAATTGTGATTGTGAAGTACAAAACTGCTTAAGCTATCTAGTTGTAAAACCAGACAGCACAGAACATTCAATCTCTGTAGATGCAGAAATTGAAGTGATCTGTGCAGCATATGAAACAAAGCAAATAGATGTAATAGAGGATTTGTATAGCATAACATCTGATGTGGAATTTGATAAAAAGGAAATAAACTCAATAACAGATAGGAATAAAATAAATAGTTTGCACACTTTAAATGAAAACATTAGAATTCCAGAACTAACAGGTAGAGTATTAGATATTCAAACAAAACCAACAATTAATAGTGCACAAATCAGAAACGGAAAAGTAATCTATGAAGGAAACTTAAACTTAACAATATTATTTGAACAAGGAAATGGAATAAATGCACGAAATGTGGATTTGCCATTTAGCCATGAGGTTTTATCAGATAAGATTGATGAAAATTCAAATATAGACACTGTAGTAAAAATTAAACAGAATGATTTCATTGTAAAAGATGGAGTAATAGAAGTAGCAGTTGGCATAGAGTTTAACATTTCAGAACAGAAAAGTCAAAAAGTGAATATGATTGAGGGAATAAGCTTAGAGGAAAGCAAAGAATGTTGCAACTACAGTATGGTAATATACTTTGTAAAACCAGGTGATACACTTTGGAAAATAGCAAAGATGTTTAAGAGCACAGTAGAAGATATTGCAAGACTAAATAATATAGAAGATGTAAATAAGCTAACAGTAGGTCAACAATTATATATTCCTAGATTTTGCAAGAGTAGAGTTACTTCATAAGAATGGATAAAATTTATTCAAGAAGAAAGCTGAAGTTGCCTTCTTTAAAAGTAAGTAAAATAGATAAGATAATAACAAGAAAAATATACTTTTCTATTATAATGCTTATAATATCTACATTAACAGGGTATAAGCTACTAAAATCAATAGATCCAATATTTGAGGGGCTTTGCACAGCTAAAGCACAGAGTATTGCAACAGATATTACAAACAGAAAGTCAAGTGAAGTGCTAGCTAGATATAATTATAAAGATACAGTTCAAATAATAGAATCAGAAGATAAGAAAAATAGCATACTAAAAACCGATATTGTAACATTAAATCAAATAGTTTCAGATATAGCAATAGAAATACAAAAAGAACTAAACGAAACAGGAAAACAAGCAATACAAATACCACTAGGGGCCCTAACAGGAACAAAATATTTATCAGCCACACGGCCCCAACATAAAAATAAAAATTCTACCAGCAGGAGACATTGCAACAGATATAAAAACAGAATTCAAATCAGCAGGAATAAACCAAACGGTATATAGAATTTATTTGGATATAGAATGCAATGTATCAATACTAACTAACTATAAATCCATAGAAAAAACAATAAAAAATCAGGTACTCCTAGTTGAAACAGTAGTAGTAGGAAATGTCCCTGAAACATATTTGCAGTTGGAAAATAAGTGAGACATTACAAAAATATTACAATTATATTACATTTTTGTGACATTGGCAAAAAGTATTGATAATTGTAATTTTTTTGTGTAAAATAAAATTAATTATAATCTTGAGAAAAGGGGATAAAAATATGAAGAGTAACAAAGGAATAACACTTATAGCACTTATTATTACGATTATTATAATGTTGATTCTAGTGGGAGTAGTTACAAATATAGTAATAAAAACAAAACTTTTTGAAGTAGCAAAAGATGCAACAACTAGGTGGAATAGTGCTCAAATGAATGAGAGTAAGAGTATAGATGAAGTTGATAAGTTGATTGATGAAATAGTGTACAATAAAGTAGAACCAACAGAAATGTATGCAGCTCTATATTCAGATGGAACATTAGTATTTTATAAAAACTCAGAAAACATTTTAAACGAAAGAAATGGAGCAACTCTTGTAAAACAAACAGAAAACATATCAGACACTCGAGAATTATCAGATGCTGAACAAAAAGCATTACTTTTTTGGGCAGGAGATCAAGAACAAGCTGGACAAATAACATCAGTAGTAATTGCTGAAGAAATTGCACCTATAAGTGCAAAAAGATTATTTATGAATTAAAAAAACATTAAAAGCATTACAGGATTAAACAAATTAAATACATGTAATGTAACTTCAATGTATTTGATGTTTGGCAATTGTTCAAGCTTAGAAAAACTAAACATTTCAAATTTTAATACAGAAAATGTAACCTCGATGCAAGCAATGTTTCAGCAGTGCTCTAAAATCGAAAGTCTTGATGTATCAAAATTCAATACAAAAAACACAACTGCAATGGATTATATGTTCAAAAATTGTAGTAACTTGAAACAATTAGATGTTAGTAATTGGAATACCGAAAATGTTACAAATATGAAATTCATGTTCGCAAATTGCTCTAGCCTTGAGAAATTAGATCTTAGCAATTGGAATACTGGTAAAGTAGAAGACATGTCGTGGATTTTTGCAGGGGATGATGGTGGAAATCCTAAAAATACTATGATTTTAAAGCAAATAATAGGCATTGAAGACTTAGATGTAAGTAATGTAAAAAGTATGGACAGAATGTTTAGGCATTGCCATGAATTAACATCATTAGATTTACATAAATGGAATGTGAGCAATGTTGAGATTATGAGACAATTGTTTAATAGTTGTACGAGCCTAAGTGAATTAAACATTGAAAACTGGGACATGGGAAATGTAACCAATACACAATATATGTTCAACAATTGCCCTAAGCTAAATTCAACAATTACACTTAGTGTAGATAGCACTAAACTAACAACATATGGAGGCACATTTAATTATACTGCAACAGAAAGTGGTTGTTTAGTAACAGTAAACTACACATCAAGTGCTGCAGAAATAATAGATAATATAATTGCAACAAAAACTGGAAATGTGCAAAAAGGCACACAGGTATCAAATTAAGGTTTGACTTAAAAACTTTTCTTTCAAAATCCTTGTAAAAAATCATAAAAACTTGTATAATAGTTATATATGATTTTTAGGAGGAGTTTTATGAAGGAGAAGTTTTTGAAATTTTTTGGAGTTATTAGGGGATTTTGTTTAGCTAATAGGAAAATCGTACTTAGAGGCGTTGCAGTTTTAGTTGTTTTGGTTGCGATTTTTGTGATTGGAAGTTGCTTTAAAGGAACTGAGTATGGAACTTCTGCGGGTAATTGCTATAATCAAGGTTTGGCTGTGGAGAATGGCAAAAACATTTTTTATATTTCAGTTGATGATAATGAAGTAGTTGGAATTAATAAGGTAAAGAATAATGGAAAAGGTGTTCAAAAGGTTGCTGATGGAAATGTAAGATATTTGAATGTCGCTGGAAGTTATATTTATTGCTTGGAATATGATGAGGAAAATAGTTCTAAATGCAACTTAGTTAAGATTAAAACAAATGGAAAGAGCAAAGAAATATTAGCAAGAGATATTGATGAAGCACAAGTTATGGTGGCAGATAAGTTTGTATATTATTTCAAAGATGGGAATTTTTATAGAGCTAAATTAGATGGAACAGAGAAAACTAAAATTTCAGATAAAAAGATTTCATATTATCAAATAAAAGATAATTGGATTTATTACATATTCAAAAAAGACAATGCACAATATATAGCAAAAATGAAAACTAATGGAGAAAAAAATGAAAGAATATCTAAAGCAGATGATGACAAAAACTATGAAACTCTATATGTAAAAGGAAATAAAATATATTATATTACATCAAAAGCAAATGATAGTTACGATTATGAATATTATCTATTTAAAATGAATAAAAAAGGTGAAAAAATAAAACAAATATGTAAGATGGATTCAAACATTATGGATATTAATATGCAGGATGATGTGATTTATTATACAGAAACAGAGGATTTCAACAATTATAAAATAAAATCAATAAAATACAATGGAACAGATAGAAAAGTTATTAAGAAACTAACCACATCAACAAGCATAAATATTACAGATGATTGGATAATTTTCATAGGAACAAATGAAGATACAGATATAGTAGTAAAAATGATAAACAAAAAAGGTGAAAAAGAAAAAAACATATAATTTAAGGAGGCACCCAAGGATGCAGATAGAATATAAAGGAATAATACTAGATGTGAAAGCCGGAGTGGCAGTAAACGACTTGCTAAAAGATGAAATTCAAAAAGCAAAATGCAAAATAATTGCATGTAAATTTAACAATGAAATAAAAAGTTTAAACTATAAAATAGAAAAAAATGGAAAGCTAGAATTAATAGACCTACGCCATAAAGATGGAATGAGAATATATAGAAGAGGGCTTGTTTACTTAATAAGCAAAGCCTTCAGTGAAGTGTACCCAGGCACACTTATAACAATACAATACCAATTATCTAATGCAATGTTTTGCACCACAGATAACTTGGCAATTACAGATGAAGTAATAGTAAATGTTAATAAAAGGGTACAAGAAATTATAAATCAGAATCTACCAATAGAAAAAAGATTTATGACAAAAGAACAAGCAAAAGAATTTTATGAGAAAGAAAAAACACTAAAAGGAAAATTACAACTAGACTTAGCAGAAAAAAAAGAAGTAACACTATACTACTGTGAAAACTACTTCAACTACTTCTATGGAGTGTTACCAATAACAACAGGATTTGTTGAGAGCTATGAAATATCAAAATACAACAATGGCTTTATTATAAGGTATCCAAGTAAAGAAAATCCGTATGAGCTTACAGAATTTAAGGATACACCAAAATTATTTAAAACACTTGAAGAATACTCTGAACTTCATAAAATACTAAATATAAACACACTATACAAGCTAAACAGAATAATTGAAGAAAACAAAATAGAAGAATATATATTATTAGATGAAGCTTTGCATGAAAAGAAAATAGCAGCAATAGCAGATAACATAGCAAAAAATAAAAATGTAAAATTAGTTGCAATAGCTGGCCCATCATCATCAGGAAAAACAACATTTGCAAAACGACTAGGTTTACAATTGAAAATAAATGGACTAAAAACAGTTACTATTTCAGTAGATAATTACTTTGTAGAAAGAGAACAAACACCACTTGATGAAAACGGAAAATACAATTTTGAAAGCATAGATGCAGTCGATACAAAACTATTAAATTCCGATATACTAAAACTCCTAAACGGAGAAGAAATTGAAGCACCTACATTTAATTTTCACACAGGACACAAAGAGTATAAAGGAAATAAAATGAAAGTAGCTCCAGATGAAATACTAGTTATGGAGGGGATTCATTGCTTAAACGACAATTTAACATATCTGATTCCAAAAGAGCAAAAATTTAAAATATATATAAGTGCACTAACTGTTCTAAATATAGATTACTATAATAGAATATCAACAACGGATACAAGGCTAATTAGGAGAATAGTAAGAGACCATCAATTTAGAGGATATAATGCGACACACACACTAGAAATGTGGCCATCTGTAAATAAAGGTGAAGTACAAAATATTTTCGCATTCCAAGAAGAAGCAGATGTAATGTTCAATTCATCTTTGATATATGAATTAAGTGTTCTTAAAAAATATGCAGTGCCATTACTAAAAGAAATAGATATTTCATCACCACTTTATTCAGAAGCAAAAAGACTAATATCAATGCTAAGTTACTTTAAAGATATACCAGATAGTGCAGTACCAACACACTCACTATTGAGAGAATTTATAGGAGGAAGTATATTTAAAGAATGAAAAGCTTATTTACGGAAATTGATGAAGAATTTGTTTGTGAAAACTGTGGAAACAAAGTACCAAAACTTGGCTATTCATGTAGAAATCATTGTAACAAATGCCTATATTCAAAACATGTTGATATAAATCCAGGAGACCGAGCAGAAACATGCCAAGGTCTCCTAGAACCAATAGGGATAGAAATTAGCCCTAAAAAGGGGTATGTTATAATATACAGATGCCAAAAATGTGGAGCAATACGAAAAAATAAGGCAGCTAAAGATGATAATTTAGAATTAATAATAAAATTAAGTGCAAATGGAGAAAGGTAATGAATGTATTAAAAGAAACAAAGTTTATAATGGACAAATATCATATAACTGCAAATAAAAACCTAGGGCAAAATTTTTTGATAGATGATGAAGCAGTTTCTGGAATAGTAGAAGCAGCAAAAGTTTCTAAAGAAGACTTGATAATTGAAATAGGCCCAGGACTTGGAACTTTAACCAAGGAACTATTAGAAAAAGCTGGAAAAGTTGTATGTATAGAATTAGATAAAAGAATGATAGAAATACTAAATGATAGATTTTCTATGTATAATAACTTCGAAATTATAAATGATGATGTTTTGAAAGTAGACCTACGAGAACTAATACAAAAAGAAAATATGCCTCATACAAAAATAGTTGCAAACTTACCATACTATATAACAACACCAATAATAATGAAATTATTAGAAGACAGGCTAGACATTGAAAGAATAACTGTAATGATACAAAAAGAGGTAGCAGACAGATTAGTAACTGAACCGGGAATTGGAGATACAGGGGCAATAACATATGCAATACATTATTTTACAAAACCAAGAAAAGTATTAGATGTTCCGAATACAAGTTTTATTCCAGCGCCAAAGGTTAATTCAACAGTAATAACTTTAGAAGTTTTAAAAGAACCAAGTGTAGAAACAATCGATGAAGAAAAGCTGTTTGAAGTAATAAAAATTGCCTTTATGCAAAAAAGAAAAACATTACTAAATGCACTAAGTAATAGTGGCAAATTTGGAACAAAAGACAATATAGCAAAAATACTGCTAAACTTAGGAGTGGATACAAAAATAAGACCAGAAAAATTAACTCTTGAGCAGTTTGCAAAAATTTCACAAAATATATAGAGGAGGACAAAATGCTAGAAGTTTTAGAAGATACAATTATAGATAGCTTAAAGTTAATACCATTTTTGTTTATAACATACATAATAATGGAACTTATTGAGCATAAAGCAAGTAAAAAAACCGAAAAGATAATCAAAAAATCAGGAAGACTAGGACCAATTGTAGGAAGCTTATTAGGCGTTATTCCACAATGTGGTTTTTCAGCAGTTGCTGCAAATTTTTATGCAGGGAAAATAATAACTAGAGGAACTTTGATTGCAATATTTTTATCAACATCAGATGAAATGCTTCCAGTTCTAATCTCAGAAGGAACAAATATTGGTTTAATTCTTCAAATACTTGCAATAAAAGTTATTATTGGAATGGGACTTGGAATTTGTATAGATTTACTAGAAAGAAAGCAAGAGAAAGATGAAGAAAAAACTCATATACATCAAATCTGTGAAGATGAAAATTGCCATTGTGATGAAGAGGGAATTGTAAAATCTTCAATAAAACATACTCTTCAAATATTTGCATACATTTTAGTAATAAGCTTAATCATAAATTTTATTATATATGGAATTGGAGAAGAAAAAATTGCCAATTTGGTTGTTGATGTGCCAATTGTAGGAACTTTAATTTCTGCATTAATTGGAATTATTCCAAATTGTGCAAGCTCAATAATTTTAACAGAATTATTCCTTGGAAAAATAATAACAATGGGACAAATGATAGCAGGATTATTAGTAAATTCTGGCATAGGAATTCTTGTCTTGTTTAAAGTAAACAAAAATGTGAAGGAAAACTTAAAAATTTTAGGAATACTTTATATTATAGGAATAACATCAGGAATATTGTTAGACTTAATAGCATAGGAGTTGTATTATTTCATGAAAAAAATTTATTTTATACTTACAGATGCAGGAACCATTTTAGGTAAAATAATAAAATTAAAAACTGGAAGAAAATATACTCATGTTTCAATTTCACTTGATGAAAATCTGAATGAAATGTATTCATTTTCTCGAATAAAACCGTATAATTGCTTCATAGGGGGATTTGTTCATGAAAGACCAAATTGTGGTTCTTATAAGAGATTTAAAAAATAGGTTTGGCTTATATACTTTTCAATAAAAAAATACATAGGAAAAACCACTTTTATTGTGCAGAATTTTTAAAACATGTATTGCAAAATGCAAACATAAGAGTGAACTTGCCAGAAATACCAAGACCAGAAAATTTTGAAGACTTGAAGTATGCAAAACCGATATATAGAGGACTTTTGAACAACTATAGAGCAAAAAGGTTAAACTATATTTAAAACAAATAAAGGAATGATTTTTAATGGATAGATTTGAATCAACCAAAAGGGCTAGCATTTTTGGAATAATAGGAAATGTTTTTTTACTGATAATTAAGGCAGTTGTTGGAATAGTTACCAAAAGCCAAGCGATGATTGCAGACAGCGTAAATAGTGCTGGAGATATTTTTTCATCACTTATGACTTTTATTGGAAACAAAATAGCTAGTAAACCAAAAGATGATGACCACAATTTGGGACATGGAAAAGCTGAATATATATTTTCAATGCTAGTTAGTATATCAATGGTTTTGGTCGCCATAAAACTGCTCGAAAGCTCTGTAAAAGCATTATTAAAGCCTGAAGGATATTTATTCTCCATATGGCTTGTTATAGTCTGTATTGTAACAATTGGTATAAAATTAACATTATATGCTTACACACATTCTTTGGCAAAAAAACACAATAATATTTTACTTGAAGCAAATGCAAAAGACCATATAAATGATTGCTTTGTAACAACATTCAACCTTATAGCATCTCTTTTAAGCTTAGCAGGAATATTGTGGTTTGATGGTGTAGTAGGTATTGGAATTTCAATTTGGATATTATGGACAGGTATTCAAATTTTTATTGATAGTTATAATGTTTTAATGGATAAATCAATAAGTGAAGAAAACAAGCAAAAAGTACTTGATATAATAAAAACACACAAAGAAATAAAAAGAGTAGAACACTTTAATGCAACACCAGTTGGATATAAATATCAAATATCATTTACCATTTATATAGATGGAGATTTAACAACATTTGAAAGCCATGAAATAGCTAATAAATTAGAAAAAGAGATAGACAAATTAGATGAAATATATTTAACAGTAATACATGTGAATCCAATCAAAATAGAAAAAGGAGAGGACAGTAGTGAAAAACAAGAAAATATATGAAGCAATAGTAATTATTGTAATATCTTTTATATGTGGAATAATATTATTTTATCAAACTCAAAAAGTAGGTTTTCATGAAGATGAAGCATATTCAATAGCATCATCTGTAAACCCAACCAATGGACTTATGGTAGCATATGATAATGGAACAATAAATTCAGAATCAATACCAATTTGGCTAACTAGAGAATATGTTACAGAATACATGACATTGCAACCTAAGAACTTTTTGAATTTTAAGTCTATATATGTGAACCAAGCTTACGACAATCATCCACCATTTTTTTATACTATGGTACATTGTGCAAGCATTCTATTAGGAGGAAAATTTAGCACATATACAGTATTTATAGTTAATATAATTGGATTTATTGGAAGTTTAATAGTAATCAAAAAGATTTGCAAAGAATTAGAAAAAGAGAATCTATTTATTCCAATTATAATTTTTTATGGACTTTCCATGGGAACTATATCTATGGTAATATATCAAAGAATGTATATGCTACTGACATTTTTTATATTGCTATATTATTATTTAAGTATTCAATTTTATAAAAATGATTTTAAAATTAGCACTAAATTTTCAATAGAACTTGGAATTGTAACTGTTTTAGGATTCTTAACACAGTATTATTTTGCAGTTTATGCTTTATTTATATTTGCCATAATAATAATAAAGCTTTTGAGAGAAAAAAAATTTAAAACAGCACTAACATATTTTTTGCTACATATTGGATATGCAGTAATTGGAATATTAATATTTATTCCATCAATTAACCATTTATTACATTCAGATAGAGGCTTAAGCAATTTGGCAAATGGTGAGTATTTAAAGCATTTTGCAACTTATATAAAACACTATTTGTATGCTTTTACAATTAGCACAAAAATAGCAATACCAGTTGCATTAGTTGTTCTTGCAGGAATAATATATGCAATTTACAAAAGCAAAGATAAATTCATCATGTTACTAACAATAATCCCAATACCAATATTCTTTGCTTTCACAGTAAAAATGACATCATTCCAAGAATTAAGATACATAATGCCAATAATACCATTTACTGCATTAGCAATATATTTGAGCCTGGATGAAATTTTAAAGTTTAAATATAAAAACATTTGCCTAATAATAATGAGTATAATACTTGTATCAATAGGCCTAATCTTTTCAAAACCGAAATTTTTATTTGAAGAATACACAAAATCATTAGAAATAGCTCAAAACAACAAGGAAAAATCATTTGTATATATTTACGACAACTTCTTCAACCACATGCAAAGCGTACCAGAAATGATGATATACAAAAAGACTTTAATAATAAACTATAATAGAGATGAACTAAAATATGTCCTAGAAGATGCAACATTAAATTCAGAGGATTCATATATATTGTTAATAAAAAGCTATATGGATAATGAAAAAATAATAGAAGAAATAAAAACACAAAGCGAATTTAAAAACATAAAACAGCTTTATAATAGCGGAGTTTCATCAGAAATGATAAGTAATAATATTTATTTAGTATCAAAATAGAAAAAATTACTATAAAAACCTACACAAATAAACAAAAATGTGGTAAAATAGTTATGCAAAAGATATATGGATAAAATCCATAGTAATATATAATAAATTAAAAGGGGGAAAAAACATGTCAGGACATTCAAAATGGCATAATATTCAAGCAAAAAAAGGAAAAGCAGATG
>ERZ824488.1572-NODE-1572-length-24148-cov-6.082763_pt1 | contig 24148 bp, 23 predicted proteins | sample MGYA00519936_ERZ824488 | MGnify/ENA primary metagenome ERZ824488 (study PRJEB31778, sample SAMEA3449153) | human gut metagenome | biome: human gut; feature: human-associated habitat; material: faeces | place: United Kingdom | collected 2010/2012 ... | reverse complement strand
GACTTATGACCAGTGTAGCCGGACATGCCCGTCCTTCTCTTTCAAAACCAGCAGACCAGATCACATTGCTGGATATTTATAAAGCAGTTGAAGGCGAGAAACCACTGCTTCATTTAGATACTCATACCAACCCTGATTGCGGCGTTGGCATTAATATTCAGTTGTCTTTGCAGGAATTCTATAATGAAATTCAAAAGGCTACCGAAGAAAAAATGAATACGATTACTTTACAGGACATCATAAATACCTATTATCAGCGAACATCCATGCAAATTGATTGACAGAACATTATATGACAGGAGAATATTCTTATGTACCTTCAGCAGATACGAAATGCCACCATTTTTTACCAGCATAGGAATACTGTCATAGTTGGAAGACCGGCTATCAGAATCATAAAACCCTCTCTTCTTTCTTCTTTCTTTTTTCTTTTTGTTTACACTATCCCATAAACCGATTATACCCTATCCTTCGGCCGTATAAAACAAATTGCCACATTTGTCTATGACAAATGTGGCAATCCTCAGATATGACAGTTATACAATTTTTCCCGCTACCGCGCAGGCAGCTGCTGTCTTCGGGGATGCCAGATAGATCTCCACCTTGGAGGTTCCCATACGGCCAAGGAAGTTCCGGTTATTGGTTGCCACCACGCGCTCCCCGTCTGTGAGAATGCCTCCGGTTCTGCCACAGCAGAGTCCGCAGCCCGGATGGGTGATGATTGCTCCGGCTTCCGCCAGGACATCCATAATACCAAGTTCTATCGCCTGTCTGTAGATCTTCCGGCTGGCCGGAGTCACAATAAGCTTTACATAGTCTGCAACCTTCCTGCCCTTCAGGACCTCGGCAGCTGCCTGAAGATCCTCCAGACGGCCATTGGTACAGGAACCGATAAACACCTGGTCGATGGGGATGCCGGAAAGCTCGCTGACGTTGCGGATCTTGTCCACCTGCGAAGGACACGCCATCACAGGTACAAAGTCCTCTGCCTTGTAAACGACGGTTTTGCAGTAGGAAGCGTCCTCATCTCCCACCAGACTCTTCTGATAATCATTCAGCGTCACATTACAATATTCTGCCGTCTTCTCATCCGGTGTGAAAAGCGCACATTTGGCTCCTGCTTCCACAGCCATGTTTGCCATAGTCATACGGCTGGAAACGGACATCTCCTCCACAGTGCTTCCGGTAAACTCCAGTGCCCGGTAAGTGGCCCCGTCTGCTCCCAGATCACCCAGGAGCCGTAAGATCACATCCTTGGACATGACATTTTCCGGCAGTTTTCCGTTAATCACCACTTTAATGGTCTCCGGCACACGGATCCACATGCTTCCGGTTCCCAGAATACTTGCCATCTCGGTATAACCGATACCGGAAGAAAAAGCGCCCACGCAGCCGTAGGTCGTGGTATGGCTGTCCGTACCGAAGACCACGTCGCCGGGTTTTACATAACCGGCCTCGGTCATCAGCTGATGGCAGATACCGTCGCTTCTGTGTACATGGATCATGCCATATTTTTCAGCAAAGGCATCACCCGTATGGAAATGTCTCGTGTCATCCAGCTGGCTGGCCGGTACGAGGTGGTCGTAGATCAGCACCACCCTGTCCGGGTCCCAGAGCTTCTGAAAGCCCATCTCCTCAAATTTTTCAGCGACAAAAGGGATAAAGATGTCATGAATCATGACCCGGTCCACAGAAACGGTGGCAATATCGCCCGGCTTTACCTTTTTGCCTGTATTATGATGAATGATCTTTTCAATCACTGTCTCGCCCATAATTTTTCTCCTTCCCGGTCAGTCCAGACCATTCAGTTTCCGCATGGCTTTCACCAGTCCGCCGGCTCTCAGGATATCCATGAGATTCTCCGGCAGGGAAGCGATGGGGTACTGTTTTCCCTGATGATCCACATGCTGATTCATGACAACGGTGACTTCGTCCCCCTCCTTCACATGCTCGTGAAGCTCCGGCTGCTCGATGAGCAGAAGGCCGTTGTTGATGGAATTGCGGAAAAAGATCCGCGCGAAGGATTTGGCGATGACACACTGGATTCCCAGCGCTTTGATGATCTCCGGTGCCTGCTCTCTGGAGGAACCGCAGCCGAAATTCTTTCCGGCAACGATGATATCGCCTTTCCGGATCTCTCCGGCCAGCTCCGGCCGAAGGGGGCTGAAGCCGTACTGTTTCATATCGTCAATGGTCTTGAGTGCCAGGTACTCTGTGGGGATGATGATATCCGTATCGATATCGTCCCCCAGGACCCAGACCCGTCCTGTAAATGATGTCTCCATAGTTATGTTCTCCTTCCTCAGATCTCACTTGCCAGGGCGATCTTTCCGGCAATGGCGGAAGCGGTCACTGTTGCGGCGGAGCCTAAGTAAACCTTGGAGCTCGGATGGCCCGCACGTCCCTTGAAGTTTCTGGTTCCGGTGCTGATCAGCACTTCATTTTCACCGATGACACCCTGACAGCTTCCCCAGCAGACACTGCAGTTGGGGTTCATGACGATGGCTCCGGCCTCCATGAAGATATCGATCAGTCCCTCTTTTAATGCCTGACGGTAAACCGTAAGACTGGCGGGAACCACGAGGAAACGCACCTTGTCAGCCACTTTTTTACCCTTGATGATCTCGGCACCAACACGGAGATCCTCGATCCGGCCGTTGTTGCAGGAGCCTAAGAAGGCCTCGTCAATGGGGATGCCTGCCACTTCCTCAGCGGGAACCACATTGTCCACGAAATCCGGTTTTGCTGCTACGGGACGGATCTTGGAGAGGTCGAAGGTGTACTCTCCTGCGTAAACGGCATCGGGATCGCTCTTATAAATGGCCTTCGGCTCTCTTCCGTGCTCTTTTAAATACTCCAGAGCCTTTTCATCGGCCTCAAAGATACCGGTCTTGGCTCCCGCCTCCACAGCCATATTGCAGAGCACCATCCGGTCGCTGATGCTTAAGGTCTTGGCACCTTCTCCGGTGAACTCCATAACCTGATAGTTGCAGCCGTTGGCTCCGATCTCACCGATGATAGTCAGGATCAGGTCTCTGGCATAGACACCCTCCGGCAGTTTACCGATGAGGTTGAATTTTACGGTCTCCGGAACCAGCACCCAGGAGGTACCAGTCACCATGCCGTAGAGGAAATCCGTGCAACCCACGCCCGTACCGAAAGCACCCAGGGCTCCGTAAGAGCAGGTATGGCTGTCTGCGCCGAAGATCAGCTCGCCGGGACGGACATAATTCTCCATCATCACCTGATGACATACGCCTTTGCCCTCCCAGAAATCAATATGATTCTCTTTGGCAAAGTCCCGCATTTTCTTCTGGGAAGCAGCGGTTTTCGGATTATCGGAGGGAACGTTGTGGTCCACAATAAACACGAGCTTCTTTGTGTCCTTGATATGTGGATGTTTTAATTTATTCCGGTACATATCCACCGTCAGATGGGTGGTTCCGTCATTGCTCATAAGACGGTCCAGCTCTACGGTATGGATATCTCCCGGTTTCACAGAGTCCACGCCGGCGGCTGCCGCGATGATTTTTTCAGCGATGGTCATTCCCATTATTCTTCCTCCTCCCGATTCAGAGAAGCGATCAGGCCGCCCTGATTCAGTATGTTCTGCATGTACTCCGGCAGCTTCGTGCAGGAATACGTTTTTCCATTGGCCTCAGCAGTTCCCTCAGACATATGAAGAACCATGGTATCACCGGTCTTCACCTCGTCGGGAAGATCCTTGCAGACGATGGCCGGAAGTCCGATGTTGATGGCATTCCGGAAAAAGATCCGGGCAAAGGATTTGGCAATGACAGCCTGTACGCCCAAAGCCTTCAAGACGCCGGGAGCCTGCTCTCTTGAGGAGCCGCAGCCGAAATTCTCACCGCCGATGACAAAATCGCCCGGTTTTACCTTTTTGGAGAAATCCGGATCCAGAGACTCAAATGTATGGCTCTTCATCTCCTCCAGATTTGGAAGCAAAAGGTACTGGGATGCGATGATCTGGTCCGTATCCAGATCGTTATGAAATTTGAAGATCGTTCCTTTTTCCATAAGACAGTGTCCTCTTTCTTTTGAAAAAAGACCCCTGGAATCCCATGTACACTCCAGAACAGAGTGTTCACAAGACTCCCGGAGTCTTTCCTGATTCAACTTTTCAGTTCAGTGCCAATTAAGCGTTCATCTGTTTTGCAACTTCTGCTGCGAAGTCCTCGTTCTTCTTCTCAAGGCCTTCACCAGTCTCGAAACGAACGAAGCCCTTGATGGTGATGTTAGCGCCTGCAGCTTTTGCTACAGAGTCAACATATGCTTTTACGGACTGTTTTCCGTCCTCAGCTTTTACATAAACCTGGTCAAGCAGGCAGATCTCTTTCAGCTCTTTGTTTACACGGCCGTTGATCATGCCCTCGATAACCTTCTCCGGTTTAGCAGACTCTTTCGGATCGTTTTTGATCTGAGCAAGAAGGATCTCTTTCTCATGTGCGATATAGTCTGCGGAGATCTCGTCTCTGCTGGTGTAGAGCGGTTTCAGAGCAGCTACCTGCATAGCTACGTTCTTAGCCATCTCTTTAACTTCGTCATTTACCACGTCGGTAACAACGTCAACCAGAACACCGATCTTTCCGCCAGCGTGAATGTAGGAAGCAACGAAACCGTTCTCCTCTTTCACCTGCTGGAAACGACGGATCTTCAGGTTCTCGCCGATAACAGCGATCTGAGCTGCCAGCTCCTCAGCTACAGTCTTGCTCTCATCCAGGTGCCATTTCTCAGCCAGGAAAGCGTCGATGTCGGCTGCCTCGGTGGTCAGAGCCTGATCTGCAACAGTCTTTACATAGTTACGGAATTTCTCGTTCTTTGCAACGAAGTCGGTCTCAGAGTTAACCTCTACGGCTACTGCACTCTTGCCGTCCTCAGCTACAACGTCAACTACGATACCCTCAGCTGCGATTCTGTTGGCTTTCTTCTGAGCCTTTGCAAGACCTTTCTCTCTCAGGAACTCAACGGCTTTGTCCATATCGCCGTCGGTCTCAGTCAGAGCCTTTTTGCAGTCCATCATGCCTGCGCCGGTCATTTCTCTCAGTTCTTTTACCATTGCTGCTGTAATAGCCATTTTTACATTCCCTCCGTCGTATGATGATTACTCTTCTACCGGTGCTTCCTCGGTCTCCACATCGGTTCCCTCGTAAACTTCTTCCTCAGCACCCTGATTTGCCTCGATAACAGCGTCTGCCATCTTGGAAACGATCAGTTTTACGGCACGGATTGCATCGTCGTTACCCGGGATTACATAGTCCAGCTCTTCCGGATCGCAGTTGGTATCAGCGATACCGATCAGCGGAATACCCAGGGTATGAGCTTCCTGTACGCAGATTCTCTCTTTTTTCGGATCTACTACGAAGATAGCATCCGGAATCTTCTTCATATCTTTGATTCCGCCCAGGTTCTTCTGCAGTTTGTCCATCTCTTTGCGAAGAGCGATAACCTCTTTCTTCGGCAGTACGTCGAAAGTGCCGTCCTGCTCCATGGTCTCGATCTCTTTCAGACGATTGATACGGCTCTGGATAGTCTTGAAGTTGGTCAGCATTCCGCCGAGCCATCTCTCATTTACATAGTACATTCCGCAGCGCTCAGCCTCGGTCTTTACAGCGTCCTGAGCCTGTTTCTTGGTACCAACGAAAAGGATGTTTCCACCCTCAGCAGCGATATCAAATACTGCCTTGTATGCGGTGTCAACCATTCCTACAGATTTCTGAAGGTCGATGATGTAGATGCCGTTTCTCTCGGTGTAGATGTAGGGAGCCATTTTGGGGTTCCATCTTCTGGTCTGATGACCAAAATGTACGCCGGCTTCGAGTAACTGTTTCATTGAAATAACGCTCATGTCTTTTATCTCCTTTGGTTTTGTTCTTCCGCATGTTTTATTCTTCCTTGGAAACCTCTTCGGGCACCGTCCTCGGAATCCGCATGCGTGTTTTATTTTAGACTATGGCAGTATAACACGGATCGGGGCGTTTCGCAAGCCCCTTTTTTCCGTTTTTCTGCAAAAAACAGCTCCCCGGGGAATTTCCGGAGAGCTGAAAAATGCTTACTCGTGACGCAAGGCATCGATGGGATTCAGGTTAGCCGCCTTGATGGAAGGAAGGAGACCGAACAGGATACCGATGAGCATGGAGAATACCACGGAAACCACGATAACGGGAATGCTGATGGCTGTCGGCGTATCCGTCATGTTGGATATAACCTTCGCCAGTATATTTCCCACGACGACACCGATGATGCCTCCCATACTGGTGAGCACGGCCGCCTCGGTGAGGAACTGGGCCAGAATCCTCTTTTTCTTGGCTCCGATAGCCTTCTTAAGACCAATCTCGCTGGTTCGCTCGGTGACGGTCACGAGCATGATGTTCATAACGCCGATGCCACCGACCAGAAGAGAAATACCGGCGATCCAGATGAGCTGCTGGTTAGCAGCGGTGTTCATCTTCTGTTCTTCCTCGATCTTCTCGATCATCTTATCTGCCTTGTATTTGATATCTGAATTATTTCCTACGCTTAAAAGAGCGTTGGCAATGTTCTTCACATCTTTTCCCACGGTTTTCATATAGTCCGTATTGGCCGCCTTGATGACGATATTCATCGGCTCATCATATTGGAAGGAGATTCCCCAATCCGCAGAAGGAATGTAAACTACGCCGCTGCTGTCGGAATCGCCCATCAAGCTGTTGTACTCGTCGATGGAATTGATGACGGGCTGGTATTCATCCTTTTTCTGGGCTACGCCGATGACAATGTAGGGAGTGCCGCCAAACTCAATGGTTTTTCCTAAAGGGCTGTCTTCCTGGAAAAGGCTTGTGGCTGCAGTGTCATCCAGAATCGCTACGCGGCGGAAATCCGTGTAATCTTTGTCGAGGAAGGATCTTCCTGTCCGGATCTCATAACCGCAGGTATTGAAATAATGGTTGTCGATACCCATGATGGACGCACCCTGGAGATTCGTGTTCTGATACCAGACGTCGCTGGAATAGCTCCGGCTGGTGTAAAAAGTGATATCTTCCACGCCCTCCACAGCCAGCATTTTTTCCCGGTCGCTCTCGGTAAAGACCGGGACGCCGGCCGGGATGCCGGTATAATCGTCAAATTCATATTCCGAATCGGACCGGCAGAGTTTTACGTTTACCGTATTATTTCCTGCTCCCAGAAGGTTCTGCTTCAGCTGCTCATTAGTTCCCTGAATCGTGGACGCAATGGCGATGATGGATGCGATACCAATGATGATACCGAGCATCGTCAGAAGAGAACGCATCTTGTGGGACCAGACTCCCTGAAAGGATAATCTTATATTTTCTAACACTTTTCTACCTCCGAAAATCGCCCCTGGCGATGGAATTTTGACTTAACCGGATCAATAAACCGCTTCCTCATAGGCGCCTTCCTCGTAGGACCCTTCCTCATAGGATCCTTCGTCGTAATTGCCCTCGTCATAGTTTTCGCCGTCTATATTGTCCATTCCGCTGTCATAATTCTCCATTCCAGAGGAGTTGTCATCCTCATCGTCTGCATACTCGCTCGCTACCTTGGTCTTCGCTCCCTCTTTGACATTTTTTCCATATGGAAAAGCAATCGCATCATCGATACTCAGACCTTCTTTGACCTCAATGGTGCTGCCGTAAAGAGTCTTTCCGGTGCGAACATACTGTTTTTTCAACAGACCGTCTTCTCCTTTGATGTATACATAACTCTGGCCGTTTTCCTTTCGGATATACATTTTATCAATGTAAATACTGTCTGCGGAGGTACTGGCATCTTCTTCAATCTTCAGCTCCGCATATTCATAATCGGAAAGGCCGTCCGCATTCTCAATATATGCCAGGAACGGATAACTGGAGGCATTCGGATTCATATCACTGGACCAGTAGCTCTGGGAAGTGGCAGGATATTTGGAGATCTCCGTGATTTCCGCGGTAAAAGAAGTATAAGATTCATAGGAATAACCGCTGATCCTGCTTCCAACCTTGACTTTTCCGAGATCCGACTCACTCAGGGTTCCCTGAACATAAAGGCCGGAATCGCTGGTGACAAGGATAAAGGCTTTTCCATCCACCTCACCGATGGCGGGGTCTCCCACGCTCTTTACCACTCCATGGATACTGCTGGTGACGGTGGAGTCGTCGATCTCACGCTGAGTTTTTTCGATTTTCAGGGTATTCTCTCTCTGATTCAGCTGCAGATCCTTGATTTCCTTTTCTTTATCCTCTATTGCCTTCTTCAGTTCTGATGCCGTATAGCTGTCACCGTTGTTATCATCCCAGGGCGGATCATACCAGTCATCACTTTCCGTCTCCGGTTCTTCTGTTTCATCCGGAAGTTCCGGAACTACCTTCTGCAGCCCGGAGGTCGTAAAGATCCAGCTGAGATCCGGGGCAAAGGCTTTTTCGGTAGGAGTGGTGCCGCGGATGAGAAGGGATTTGATAAAACCGCCGGACATCTCGTCGCCTTCGCGGATCTCAAGAACTGCATAGCAGCCTTCCCCGTCTCCCTTCATTCCTCCATTCTTTCTGGAGGTTCCGGCCTCATTAAAGCCCAGGATCCGGTTCATAAAGGATGCCCGGATCACCGCTCCGTCTGCGCAGAAGAACACATAGGGATTCTCCTTGGTACCTTCGCCTTTGTAAGGCTTCGTATTATAGGTCAGGACCTTCTTTGCCTTGATTCGCTCAAGCGGAGAGGGCTCCGGCTCCTCGGTGGCCGGTTCTGTAGCAGGAGTTTCCGTCTCGGTGGCCGGTTCTGTTTCCGTAGTCGGCTCGGTCTCTGTTGTCGGCTCCGTGACAGGCGTTTCCGGTTCTGTCACAGGCTCTTCGGTCTCAGTAGCCGGGGCCTCGGTCGCATTTGTCTCGCTTCCCGGAGTTTCTGTTTCCGTTGCTGACGTTTCTGTAGCGGAAGTCTCGGTCGGCGGCGTTTCTGATTCTGTCACAGGAGTTTCGGTTTCTGTGCCGGGAGTTTCCGTCCCGTTTGTCTCGGAAGCCGCGGTCTCACTGCTGCCGGTCTCACTCGTGTTTCCAGATTCGCTCCCGTCTCCGCCGATCACAATATCCGTAACATCACTGGAACCGGTCTCGCTCTCGGAGGTGGCATTTTTCACCTCATCGGAGATAGTCTCGGTCCAGAAGTCCGCTCCGTCTTTGGCCGTCAGGCGGCTTCCGTCACCCTCTTCCTCGTTTGCCGGAAGCTGTATGCCTTTGGCGGCAAAACGCCATTTGGTGTCTTTAGCAAACGCCTTGTCGGTCTCCTTTGTTCCGTCGATATCAAGGGTGCTTAGGACCTCTCCCTCGGTCTGGTTTCCTTTCCGTATCTCCAGTCTGGCGTAACAGCCCTGGCCATCCTCTGTCATTCCGCCGCCTTCTCTTACGGAACCGTCTTCTACAAAGCCCAGGATCTTATTTAAGAAAGAGCCCTGGATCACCGCTCCGTCTGCACAGAGAAACACATAGGGATTTTCTTTTGTCCCGTCTCCCTCTAAGGGTTTGCTCCGATAAGTCAGCATTTTAAGGATCTTATCCTCCGTCTTGACCGCAGGTGCGGGATCATTTCCGCCCAGTCCGTTTCCTGATGACGGATCCAGTGTGATCATATCAGAACTTTCTGCTTCCTGAGCCTGTACGGCCGCAGCCCCGGCAGATGATGGTTCTGGCGCTGTCGTTTCCGGTGCTTTTGTTTCCGGTACCGCTGTCTCTGCTGCCTGTGTTTCCGGTGCTGCCGTCTCTGGCGCCTGTGTTTCCGGTGCTGATGTTTCCGGCACTGTCGTTTCCGGGCTTGCCGGGCTTGTCTCTGGCGCCTGCGTTTCCGGCGCTGCTGTCTCTGCTGCTGCCGTTTCAGGCGTCGGTGTTTCTTCTCCGCCCTCTGCCGCTGCGGTCAGATTCATCGGATTCAGGATTGCTTTCGCCTGATCATCGATCACGCTGTCAGAATCCAAATAGCTTCCGCTGTCATCATTTTCCAAGTTGGAAAGATCCGATGAGGCAGAGGAAGAACTATCCGCCACCGGTGTGATACTCTTCAGCTTCTTCAGATCCTTTTCTGCTCCCTTGATCTCCAGTTCGATGGATTTTCCTTCCAGCTGGTAGGATTCCAGATTCAGCTCCAGAAGGGTCGTGTCGTAGGAGAGAAGCTTATCTCCCACTTTGACTTTATCGCCTTCTTTTACATAGACCTGATTGATGACATTATTGGAATCCAGATGGACTTCCTGATTGGCTTTGGATGTGATGGTTCCGCTGGAGCTGGTCTCACTTCCCCAGTACCCCTGGTTTAAGTTGGCCACGGAAGTCACCTCCACCGGACTTCCTCCGTTTTTGACCAGGTGGTAGATGCCGTATCCTCCACCGCCTACTGCCGCCAGCGAGAAAATTGTGATTAGTATGATCGTACGCTTTTTCACAGCGTCACCTCCTGAGGCTTATATTCCGATATCTCACCATCGAAGATATCGACTCTCCGTTTCGCGAATCCGGCGACATGGCTGTCATGGGTGATCATGATCACCGTCACGCCTTCCTGATTCAGTGTGGTAAACAGATCCATAACCTGGGCGCTGGACTTGGAATCCAATGCTCCGGTGGGCTCGTCCGCCAGCAGGATCTTTGGCTGGTTTACCATGGCCCGGGCAATGGCAACTCGCTGCTTCTGACCTCCGGACAGCTGGTTCGGAACGAAATTTATTCGGTCAGAAAGCCCTACTTTATCGAGGGCCGCCGCCGCCCGTTTCAGCCGTTCTCTTTTTCCCACCCCTGCATAAATCAGGGGAAGGGCTACATTCTCCACAGCGGTCTGCCGGGGAAGCAGCTGGAAGTTCTGAAAGACGAAGCCGAGTTTTTTCAGGCGGACATCCGCCAGAGCATTTTCGCTCAGGTTCAGGATATCCAGACCGTCCAGCTTGAAATCGCCCTTGGTGGGTTTATCGAGACAGCCAATGATATTCATCAGTGTGGATTTTCCGGAACCGGAAGGTCCCATGATAGCCAGGTACTCGCCCTCTTCCACATTCAGATTCACATCTTTCAGCACCGGCACCACTATGTTTCCGGGATAATAATCTTTATAAATATGATGCATTTCCAAAATCAAGGTTTATTCCTCCCCAGAAGCAGCGGTCTCTTCCTCGCCGTCAAGATTTGTGACACCGTCGTCTGCACTGTCATCCAGAAGCTCTCCGTCATCCGTATAAACGCCGTCGTCGTAATAAGCTTCGTCCCCGCTCAGATCGTCAACATTGCCGTCCCCGGTATCCAGATATTCTTCTCCGGTCTCATCCAGGCTGTAATCACCGCTGTCATAGAGTCCGTCGTCCTCGCTGTAATCGCTGTAGCCACTGTAGTCGCCGCCAATATAGGTTTCTCCGTCACCGATGCCTGTAGCGCTCGCTGCTCCGGTTCCAATTGTGGCATTGTCGATGTTCCGCTCCGCCGTCATGCCTGCCTGAATATCAGAGGATGGGAAGGCGATGTAGTCCTCTCTGGTGAGGCCGTCCGTGATCTCATAGAGATCCAGCTCCTCGTCGTATTCGCCCAGAGTCACCTTCCGCTCCTCCATCTTATCCTGAGAATCGGCAGCCCAGACATAACCCGTGCCGTCGCCATTCTGTATAATATAGTAGCTGTTCAGCCATACGCCATCCTGATGCTTATACTGGCCGTTGTCGATCTCCACATAGACGTGCTGTCCAAGAATCAGGTCGCTGGAATCATCCAGCTCCACATAGAAATTGTAATTGCTGCTGGAACTGTCGTTGGAACTGCTTCCATAATAATTATAGTTGTCGTTGTTGTTCTGGGCCGTCTTCTCTGTGTCCAGACTGCCCATCGTGCCGCTCCAGGTCTCGTCGTCGTTGACTCTGGAATGAACGATGACCGGAAGACCTGCCTGCACTGCGCTCCGGTTCTGTTCATTGGCAGTGGCCTTTACCCGGTAGTTTCCGGCAGAAAGAATCGTCATGAAGGCATTGCTGTCATCATTGCTGCTGTATCCATATGAAGAACTGCCGGCATCCTCGTTGATACTCTTGACAATACCGTCCATCTCGGACTGCACGGTGGCGTTCGCAATCGTATTTTTCAACTGCTCGATAGTGACGTTCTGTTTTTTCAGGTCGTACTGGCTCTTCTTCAGGGAATTTTCCTTGGTCTGGATCAGGTTTGTGTACTCCAGACGCTGATCCTCATCCTTGACATTGGCCAGCTCTTTATTCATCGTGTCGATCTGCTTCTGGGTGGTCTCGATATCGGAATTTAAGCGATCCAGCTCGATCTGAGCGTCCACCAGGTTCTCCTCTGCCTCTGAGGTATCATAGGTGAAAAGATCCTGTCCGGCCTTTACCTGATCTCCCTCCGCCACATAGATCTCCTTGATCTTTTTATCGCTGGAGGCCTCGATCTTCCAGGTTTTCTGAGGCTCAATGACACCGCTAAACCGCTGATTGGTTCCGCTCACGTCAGGATTCAATATCTTCTCGACAGAGTCCACATAGACGCTGCCTTCCGTTTTATCTGATTTTTTCAAAAAGGACAGCTCAAGCGTTCCGTCCTGGACCTTTTTCCAGACAACGACTCCGGAGCCGCCTGCGGCAATGACAGCCACCAGAACTACCCCGGCGATCACTTTCTTTTTTTTCATGGTCTCCTCCTAAAAATTCATGCAACTATTCAGGTGCCTTCCAGTTTGCTCCTGTTTACTGTGCCATTATAGCACGTTCATTCTGGAGTGCCTACTTAAATTTCCCTTAATGTTCCGTATTTTACCTGAATTTTGTGTTGATTTTGTGAAGATTTTGTTTTCCGCCTTCATTTGACACCGCGCCCCTTTTCCGCTACAATGGACTCAACCAAATCAAAGAAAGGAAGTTTCTCATGCAATTTTTGATCGGATGGTGTATTATTTTCAGCCTGATCGGGTTCTGTTCGATGGGGCTCGACAAGAGAAAAGCACAGTTGGGGAAATGGCGGATTCCGGAACGGACCCTTTTTCTCATCGCGATTCTGGGCGGCTCCCCGGGGTCCATTGCGGGCATGTTCTTTTTTCGCCACAAAACACGGCACGCGTCTTTCCGCTACGGCCTGCCACTGATCTTCGTTCTGGAGCTGATCGCGGTTCTCTTTCTATACCGCCTGAGATTCACGGCATAAACCACGCATAAGGAGGCTCTTATGAAAAATTTACGGAATATCCTTTTTCTCTTTCTGGTGTTTCTTCTCACCGGCTGCGGGGCGAAGACTCCGGAAAAACTGGTTCGCTCCTCTCTCGAGCAGATCAAAAAACTGGATGAAAAAACCATCCAGAACTTCGTTTCCTATCAGGATCTCGTTCAGAACAAGACCCGGGACACCGACGTCGGAGAAGAAACCATCGAGGCGGTCCGGCTGTTCTTTCAGAATTTTGACTACTCGATTCTCTCCACGGAAACCAACGAGGATACGGCGACGGTCACAGTGGAAATCAAAAATCTGGATGCTAAGACCCTGGCCCACGATCTTTGCCTGGCTTTGACAAAGATCTCCGCGGACCCGAGAACCGAGGACACAACCACGATGAACTCCTATTTCACGGTTCTTCGCGATATCCTGAAAACCAATACATACGAGGAAAGCACAACCACCGCCAGTTTTGGTCTGCTTCGTCAGTCTGGAAACTGGAAAATCCAGACCACTGAAGAATTGAAAGACGAGATCGTAAGCGGTCTCATCACTGCCCTTAAGGATCCCTACCTCCTCACACCGGAGGAAGTGGCCGACGCCACTCTGGGAGTCTTTACGGATTTTTCTCCTGAAGACTGGGTTTCTTATCTTGGCATGCACGATGTCTTCGCCATCGGAAGCGAACAGTCCGACCAGGTGGACTTAAGCCTAGCCTCCCAGATCGCCTCCTGCTTCCATTATAATGTGACCCAGCTTCGCGTCAACGGCGACGACGCCACGGCCAGCGCAGATATCACGAGCCTTGACATGGCTTCGGTTCTCAAGGCTTATAAGCAGAAACTTCTCGCCTATGCCGAAACCACCGAATCCTTACGCGCCTCCGATTCCGAGATCGCCGACAAATCGGCGAAGCTTCTGAAGGAAGCCCTGGATGAAAATGAGGCCACGATCCTCCGCTCCGTCCCCCTCACCTTCCATAATAATGGCTCCACCTGGGAAATGACTATCGGCGAGGAGTTCAGCGAGGTGATCCTCGGCGGCTCCGACGATGCCCTGAGCACCTTCCACGACAACTGACAGAAACGAGATACGCTGCGCGAATCTCGCCCTGATTAGCGATCGTCAAATGCACTTGCACAAGTGCGTGCATTTTCCTTGTCGCCATAACAAAAAACCGCTGTCCGATTTAAGAGAATCCCTCTTCTTCCGACCAGCGGTTCTTTTTTACTTTTCTACATAAAAGCTGCGGATTTCCGTATAGCCCTCTTTTTCGAGCTGCTCTACCTGGAATTTCCGGTTTTTCTTCATCTGTACCACATTGACCTGTACGCCTGTAGCTCTCTCTGCCTTGGCCTCCTCGAAGACTTTGATGAGAGCGTCCCCGGCGATTCCTTTTTCAATCAGGAAGGCTTTCTTCTCTTTTCTGGAGGGGATCTGGTAATCCTTCTCCAGAAGCAGCATGACAATACGCTCAAAGCCGACGGAGAAACCGCAGGCCGGCGTGTTCTGGCCGGTGAAACGTCCGATCATCTCGTCATAACGGCCGCCGCCGCCCACAGAACCGCCGAAGCCGTCGATGCTGATCTCAAAGATCGGGCCGGTGTAATAGGACATGCCGCGCACCAGAGTCGGGTCGAAGACCAGCTTGAAGTCTGCGGTCTTGACTGCTTCCACGCTCGTAATGATGGTCTCGAGGTCCTCGGCACATTTCGGATCCAGGAAACCGGTCAGTTTCTCTTTCAGGTAACGGATACCGGCAAGATCCGGTGTCACCTCGCGGTAGAGCTCCAGATATTTCTCTGCTTTTTCCTTCTCGTAGCCTGCTTTTACAAGCTCCTCTTCCACGCCTTCAAGGCCGATCTTATCCATCTTGTCCAGGATAATGAAAACCTCGTCGTAAGCCTCCTCCGGGAAACCACTGTAAGCAGCCATGGCTTTCAGGATCTTACGGTCGTTGATGCGGATCGTAAAGCCCTGGAAATCCAGCTTTCCAACCAGAGTGGAAGTAGCCTGGATGAGCTCGATCTCAGCGAGAATCGTCGGCTCGCCGAGGATATCGATATCACACTGCATGAACTGACGGTAACGGCCTCTCTGGGGACGGTCTGCTCTCCACACATTGCCCATCTGCAGAGCCTTGAAAGGGCTCGGAAGCTCGTTGGCATTGTTGGAATAGTAACGGGAAAGCGGCACGGTCAGGTCATAGCGAAGACCGCCATCCACGAGGTCTGCATCGCTCTGGGCTGTCTCCAGTTTGAGCTTCTCTCCCCGTTTCATGATCTTGAAGATCAGTTTCTCGTTCTCTCCGCCCTGTTTGCTGGAAAGGTTCTCGATGTGCTCCACGCAGGGAGTCTCAATATTTACAAAACCGAACATTCCGTAGGTCTCTTTGATGAGATTCATCACATAGTTTCGGATCTCCATCTCTCTGGGCAGAATGTCTTTCATACCGGTGACCGGTTTCTTCTTTAATGGCATTATCTTAATTCCTCCTCATTCAGGTCAAAAACCTGCTTATTTATTTCCATGATCTCCTCTATGTGCGGCCCGTGAACTACTCTCTGAAAAGCCAGAAAAACGCCCACGTCAAAATCCTTGATCTCGTCGATCATCAGCGCCACCGCCTCCTCCATGGAAAAGGCTTTCCGGTAGGGCCGGTCCGAGATCAGGGCCGCAAAGGTATCTGAGACTCTTAAAATCCTCGCCCCCAGAGGGATCTCTTCTCCCGCCAGGTTGGAAGGATATCCGGAACCGTCATAATTTTCATGGTGATGCAGAATGGACTGCAAGACAAATTCCGAATAATGGCGTTCATTCAGGATCGCATATCCCATAGTGGAATGTGTTCTCACATACTTCAGCTCCTCGATGGTCAGCGGATCCGGCTCTCTGCTGTAGAGATATTTGGCGATCTCAAGCTTTCCGATATCATGGACCATTCCCGCCACTGCCATCTCGTGGCAGGTTTCAGGAGGCAGTCCCATTTCGCACGCTACCTGAAAAGCCAAATTGCTCACGCACATGCCATGTGTCAGCTCCGCGGCCAGGTTCAGCCGTAAAATGTGTCCTGTTGTTCTTTTCTCCATTTTAAAAATCCTTTGTATTTTTTGTATAATTGTCCGTGTACCATTATAAGTTTCGCACGAAACCCTGTCAACCTATTTTTCTGCCCCAGCGCGAAATACGCTACGCGCAACAGCTCTACATCATATGCTTTGAAATTGACATTTGCTACATGATCTGCCTGAATCTGTGCATCGTAAGTGTCGTGTACATCTTTTCGCACACGAGAGAGACTTTGAAAAAGGAGAACTGTCCGGACAACGTGGAACTTTTTCTGGAAAGTCACACGGAGAGAGGCGATCATGCGAAAGCCACCAGAGCTAAGACAAGCCTTGCAAAAAAGAACCGCCCCACAACTCCGGGGCGGCTCTCATTTTCTTTATGAAATTTAGTTCTCTTTTACATCCTTGATGCTGAAGCTCATTCTGCCCATCTTGTCTTTGCCGAGGCAAACGACTTTGACGATGTCGCCCAGGGTCAGAACATCTTCTACATGGTTGATGCGCTCTTTGGCGATCTTGGAGATGTGAACCATTCCCTCTTTGCCAGGAGCAAACTCGATGAAGGCACCGAACTCTTTGATGCTGACTACTTTACCGGTCAGGATCTGGCCAGCCTCGAAGTCGGTTACGATGATCTTGATGAGATTGATGGCGTTCTGGATCATAGCCATATCGGTTCCGCATACGGAAACTGCTCCGTCATCGGTGATATCGATCTTCACGCCGGTCTCGTCGATGATAGCGTTGATGGTTTTACCCTTCTGTCCTACCACATCGCCGATCTTGTCCGGATTGATGCGGATCTGAACGATCTTCGGTGCGTACTGGCCAACTTCTTTTCTCGGCTCGGCGATGGCTTTTGCCATAACCTCATCCATGATATAGAATCTGGCCTCACGGGTTCTGGCGATGGCCTCCTCAATGATCGGGCGGGTCAGACCGTGAATCTTGATATCCATCTGGATAGCGGTGATACCTTTATGGGTACCGGCTACCTTGAAGTCCATATCGCCGAAGAAATCCTCAAGACCCTGGATATCGGTGAGAACGATGTAATCGTCATCAGTGTCACCAGTTACCAGTCCACAGGAGATACCAGCTACCGGGGATTTGATCGGTACACCGGCTGCCATCAGGGACATGCTGGATGCACAGATACTTGCCTGGGAAGTGGAACCGTTGGACTCGAAAGTCTCGGATACGGTACGGATCGCGTAGGGGAACTCCTCCTCACTCGGCAGTACCGGAACCAGGGCACGCTCTGCCAGGGCTCCATGGCCGATCTCACGACGTCCCGGTCCACGGCTGGGTTTGGTCTCTCCGACAGAATAGCTCGGGAAATTATAGTGATGCATATATCTCTTGGTTACTTCTGTCTCGTCCAGTCCATCCAGGCGCTGTGCCTCGGAAAGAGGAGCCAGAGTGCAGACGTTGCAGATCTGAGTCTGTCCACGGGTGAACATAGCAGAACCATGAACTCTCGGGATGATATCCACCTCTGCTGCCAGCGGACGGATCTCGGTGATTGCACGGCCATCCGGACGTTTGTGATCTTTCAGGATCATCTTGCGGACGGTCTTCTTCTGATACTGATAAATAGCCTCGCCAAGAATTGCCAGCCAATCCTCGTTGTCAGCGAACTCGGCTTCCAGTTTCTCGGTGATCTGACGGATGTTCTCTTCTCTGGTCTGTTTGTCGTCGGTGAATACGGCAACTTCCATCTCTTCGGGAGGAACGATCTTCTTGATGGCCTCGAAGAGCTCCTCGGGAACTGCACAGCTCTCGTAGGAGTGTTTTGCCTTACCGCACTCAGCTACGATGGTATCGATGAATTTGATGATCTCCTGGTTTACTTCGTGAGCCTTGAAAATAGCCTCGATCATTTTTGCTTCCGGAATCTCTTTTGCTCCTGCCTCGATCATGATAACTTTTTCACGGGTGGAAGCAACGGTCAGCTGCAGATCGGAAACATCCTTCTGAGCCAGGGTCGGGTTTACGATGAGTTCGCCGTCAATCATACCGATCTGGGTAGCGGCGCAGGGACCATCGAAAGGAATATCGGAAATGCAGGTAGCGATGGAGGAACCCAGCATAGCGACTACTTCCGGGTTGCACTCGGGATCTACGGACATAACCAGGTTATTGAGGGTTACGTCGTTGCGGTAGTCCTTCGGAAACAGCGGACGCATCGGACGGTCGATGACACGTGAAGTCAGGATTGCATGCTCGCTGGCTTTTCCCTCTCTCTTGTTGAAGCCGCCGGGAATCTTTCCTACGGCGTACATCTTCTCCTCGTACTCTACGCTCAGGGGGAAGAAATCGATACCCTCACGGGGTTTGTCGGATGCAGTGGCGGTGCTCAGAATGGTGGTGTCGCCATAGTGCATGAAAGCTGCACCGTTAGCCTGTTTTGCAACTCTGCCGATATCTACGCTCAGCGTTCTTCCGGCGAGTTCCATGGAAAACGTCTTATACATATGTTTTTCTCCTTTTCCGGCAGCTATCCATCCGAAACAACTGAAAAAAAGATTTTCCCTGAAAAATCCGCTTTTCAGTGGTCTCGGCGGCTCCTGCTGCCTCATTTGTTTACTTTACAAAAGCAGGGACGGAAAAAATCCGTCCCTTTTTGTTGTTGATTATTTTCTGATACCAAGTTTTGCGATCAGTGCACGATAGCCTTCCAGATCTGTTTTCTTCAGATATGCAAGGAGTCCACGTCTCTGACCAACCATTTTCAGAAGACCTCTTCTGGAATGATGATCCTTCGGGTTCTCCTGCAGATGAGCGGTAAGCTCCTGGATACGAGCGGTCAGAATAGCGATCTGAACTTCCGGTGAACCGGTATCTCCTGCTTTTCTTGCATACTCGTTGATGATAGCTGTTTTCTTCTCTTTGGAAATCATGATAAAATCCTCCTAAAATAATTTAATATAATCACCTGTCACTTAAGACGGGGTCGGAGTGTCCGCAACCTTAGTGACGGCTAAACTCATACTGCACAAGTATAACAGATGTTTCTCCTTCCGTCAACTCATTTTCTTGAGATTTTGCGAAGTCTCAGCCCAGAATCCGAAGCCCGAACAGAAGATAACAAACGCCGCCAGCAAGAATGAAAAGAAGCCCTGCAAAATAGAGGAGCAGTTCCACCTTTTCTTCCTTGCCCGGATGGTTCAGCGTGAAGCGTTCGGGCTTTTCCGCATCATAGCGGACAGGCACTTTTTCGCCCACCCGGAAGGCCGGCGGATTGCTGCCCTTACGGTAGCGCTCCCGGATCAGACGGCCGTTGGAGGCATAGAAGGTCATAACCGGATAATAATAGTCATGAACGCCCGCCTCTTTTCCTGCCCGGTCGGGTTTACCCGGAGCAAGCTCCACCACGGTAGCCACAGCCCTTCCTTTATAAGGGTCCTTGGCCCGGCGGATCTCCCGGAAAATCACTCCCGCGACGGTAAAAAGGATTCCTAAGACAAAAAGGACTTCGCTGGCATTTTCCAGCATTGTGCTCATTTCAGGAACTCCTTTCCGCAGGCGATATCTTTTTCCATCTGCTCCCGGAGAGCATCCAGAGATTCAAACTTCCGCTCGGGGCGGATAAAATGAAGCAGTTCCACCCGGATATCCGCTCCGTAAAGATCCTCGTCCACATCGTAGAGATAGGTCTCCACGCCCCGGAACTTTTCTCCCACCGTGGGCTTGTAGCCGATGTTCGTCATGCCGCCTAAGATCCTTCCATCCTCCAGATGGGTTCTGGAAACGTAGACGCCGTTCGGAGGCAGAAGTTTTCTCGTCGTCGGGATGAGATTCGTCGTGGGAAAAAGGAGCCGCCCGCCCATATGTCTTCCGTGAAGCACTTCGCCGGAGACAAAATACGGATAGCCGAGAAGGTCTTTTGCCAGCTCCATCTCGCCTTTTTCCAGGGCTTCCCGGATATAAGTGCTGCTGATCTCCCGGCCGTTGTAAGTTTCCTTCTTTATGATCTCTGCCTCATAGCCGTAGATCTTCTGAAGCTCCATCAGAAGGTGGGCGTCGCCTTTTCTCTCATAGCCAAAGTGGAAATCCGCTCCCACAATGACCTCCCGGGCATGGAGCTTTTCCGCCAGAATACCGCGGATGAACTCCTCCGGCTCCATATGGGCCACCTCGGGAAGAAAAGGACACTCCACCAGGTAATCGACTCCCTGCTTTTCCAACATGGCGCGGCGCTCCTCACGGGTGAGAAGCATGCCCTTTCGGTTGAAATCCAGCGTGAAAACCACGCTTTTCAGGCCCTGCCGGGCAAATTCCCGGGTGCGGCGGATCAGTTTCTGGTGTCCCCGGTGAAGGCCGTCAAATTTTCCCAGGGTGACGGCGGTCTCATCGTTGATATAAAGTCCTTCCAGCCCCTGTATGTATTCCATCTTGTTCCTCCTCCCGGTCATAAAACATTTTTTCCAGCCGGTACTGTTTTTCCGCTGCCTCGTACCGGTAGAGCGCGTAAAATCTGCCCGCCTCATCATAGACACGGACCCGCTCGTTATCTGCTGCCGCTCTTTCCGGGCGAATCTGATTCTCCTTCAGGCTGTTCCCGTTGACCAAAGCTTTCATGCCATCCTCCGGAACCACCGCCTTCAGAGCATCGGGAAACATGCCGTCGATCGGAAGGATTTTCTCCATGAGACCGTCGAGACCTTTTTCCGCCTTGATGGCCTCCACCTCTCCAAGTTTGATGGCATCCTCAAGACTAAAACGTTCCACGCGGGTACGGAGAAGGCTCTCCATACAACCGCCGCAGCCCAAGTTTTCTCCGATGTCCTGACAGAGGGTCCGGATATAGGTTCCCTTGGAGCAGGTCACTTCCATCGTCACCCTGGGAAGGTCGATCTTCTCAATCCGGATCTCCCGGATCGTGACTCTTCTCGGCTTTCTCTCCACCTCTTTGCCCGCCCGGGCCAGGTCGCAGAGCTTCTGGCCGTTGACCTTCAGGGCGGAATACATCGGCGGGATCTGATCGTAGTCCCCCACGAAGGAGAGAATGGCCTCCCGGACCTTTTCCTCCTCTGCCGTCACTGGCGCCTCGGAGAGAACTGTTCCTGAGACATCCTGCGTGTCCGTCGTTTTTCCCAGAAGGAGCACAGCCCGGTAGGTCTTCTCCTTGTCCGTCAGAAGATCGCAGAGCTTGGTGGCTTTTCCCAGGCAGACGGGAAGCACGCCCTCCGCGTCCGGGTCCAGCGTTCCTGTGTGGCCGATTTTTTTCTGTCTTAAAATACCGCGGAGCTTACCCACCACATCATGGGAGGTAAAGCCCCGCTCTTTATAAATATTGATTACTCCGTGAATCACAAGTCTGCTCCCTTTAACTGCTTTTCGATGTGGAGCGTCAGATTGTTGAGCACATCATAGACGCTTCCCTGCATGGTGCAGCCTGCCGCCCGGACATGGCCGCCGCCTCCGAAATAGGAAGCCACACGGCTTACATCCACCCTTCCGTTGGACCGAAGACTCACCTTGAACTCCTGAATGGCCGTCTCATAGAGGAAAATGGCCACTTCCACGCCGGTGGTGTTCCGCAGCTGGCTCACGATGCCGTCCAGATCCTCGCTGGTGACACCGTAGAAATCCAGATCTTTTTTCCGAAGGGCGCTGATGATGCATTTTCCATCCATCAGAAGCATGCTCTCCAGAAGGGCACGGCCCAGGATCTGGTTCTGAAGATAGGTCTTCTGGAAAAAGGTCTGATCCAGAAGCTCGTTGAAATCAAAGCCCTTCTCCATGAGCTTTCCGGCAATTTCCATCGTACGCCTGCTCGTGCAGGAATACTGGAACACGCCGGTATCATGGGCAATTCCCATATAAAGTGCTTTTGCTGCACTGACGGAAAGCTCCGCGTCATCCAGCAGAAGATAGATAAGCTCTGATGTGGAACTGGCCGCCGGTTCAATAAACTGCACATCGCCGAAGCCGTGATTGCTGATGTGATGGTCCACGCAGATCACTTTTCCCGCGGTCTTAAGATATTCTGCGGCATTTCCCAGCCGTCCGATATCTCCGCAGTCCAGAGAAAAGAACACATCGTAGGTTTTCTCCGGGTAGGAGGTACAGATGGTCTCTGTTCCCTCCAGCACCCGGAATTTCTCCGGCACGGATTCCAGATGGATATCCACAGCCTCAAGCTCCGGGTAATTTTCCCGAAGATAAAGGCCTAACCCCAAGCAGGAACCCACGCAGTCTCCGTCGGGCCGGATGTGACCGGCGATACCAATGCGCTTTGCCCCCTTTATTTCCTGGTCAAGATCAAACATTTTCCTCATCCTTTGCAGTGACCTCATCGATGATCTTTGACATATGCACACCGTACTCGATGGACTGATCCAGAATAAAGCGGATCTCCGGTGTGTTTCTTAAATTGACGGTGTGGGCCAGCTCCCGGCGAATATAGCCTTCCGCGCTCTTTAAGCCCGCAAGGGTAGCCTTCTGGGCTTCACTGTCGCCCAGAACGCTGATGTATGCCTTACAGGTCTTAAGATCCGGCGCTACTTCCACAGCCACCACGGAGGTCAGCGGGCTGATCCTCGGATCCTTGATCCCGCCGCGGATGATGTTGGCCAGCTCACGCTGGACCTCTCCGTTGATCCTTGTATTTTTGATACTGTTTTTTCTCATATTATCTCGGCACCTCTACCATGATATAAGCTTCTACCTGATCGAACTCCTGGAGGTCGTTGAATTTATCGAATACAAGACCACACTCGTAGCCGGCCTTTACTTCTTTTACATCGTCCTTGAATCTCTTCAGAGAAGCAAGAGCGCCCTCGTAGATCTGTTTACCTTCTCGCGTGATACGAACCTTGCAGTTTCTCTGGAATACGCCGTCCAGAACATAGGAACCTGCGATCGTACCGACTCCGGAAGCCTTGAAGGTCTGACGAACCTCGGCGTGACCGATAACTTTCTCCTCGTAGATCGGATCCAGCATACCCTTCATGGCTGCTTCCACATCAGCGATGGCGTCGTAAATGACGCGGTAGAGACGAAGGTCTACGCCCTCACGCTCTGCGGTAGCCTTGGCTGTGCTGTCCGGACGAACGTTGAAGCCGATGATGATGGCATTTGAAGTAGCTGCCAGAGTAACATCAGACTCGTTGATGGCGCCGACGCCGCCGTGGATGACGACCACGCGGACCTCGTCGTTCGTCAGCTTCTCGAGCGACTGGCGCACTGCCTCGACGGAGCCCTGCACGTCGGCCTTGACGATGATCTTGAGCTCCTTCATCTCGCCCTGCTGCATCTGATCGAAGAGGTTGTCGAGCGTCACCTTCGTGCGGGAGTTGAACATTTCCTCCTTCTGCTCGCTGCGGCGCTGCTCGACGAGCTCGCGGGCGAGGCGTTCGTCGGAAACGGCGTTGAAGATGTCGCCGCCCGTCGGCACGTCGTCGAGGCCCGTGACCTCCACCGGGACGCTCGGGCCCGCGGACTGGATCCGGCGGCCGCGCTCATCCGTCATGGCGCGCACACGGCCGACGGCGGTGCCGGCCACCACGATATCGCCCGTGTGCAGGGTGCCGTTCTGCACCAGCACGGTGGCGACGGGGCCGCGGCCGCGGTCGAGGCGGGCCTCGATGACGGTGCCCTTCGCCGCGCGGTCGGGGTTCGCCTTGAGCTCCTTCATGTCGGCGACGAGCGTCACCATCTCGAGCAGATCGTCAATGCCCTGGCCCGTGAGCGCGGAGACCGGGATGCACGGCGTATCGCCGCCCCACTCCTCCGGCACGAGCTCGTGCTCGGTGAGCTGCTGGAGCACATGATCCGGGTTTGCGCCCGGCTTATCCATCTTGTTGATCGCGACGATGATGCTCACGTTCGCGGCCTTCGCATGGTTAATGGCCTCGATGGTCTGCGGCATGATGCCGTCGTCCGCGGCGACGACCAGAATCGCGA
>ERZ824488.1558-NODE-1558-length-24296-cov-6.288519_pt1 | contig 24296 bp, 22 predicted proteins | sample MGYA00519936_ERZ824488 | MGnify/ENA primary metagenome ERZ824488 (study PRJEB31778, sample SAMEA3449153) | human gut metagenome | biome: human gut; feature: human-associated habitat; material: faeces | place: United Kingdom | collected 2010/2012 ... | reverse complement strand
ACCTTTGTTTGTTATCCACATTATAAATCGGTATCATTTTAACTAATGTTTAACAAGGTTTTTTCTTAAATGCGACATTTTTTTACTTAGTAATATTGTATATTTAAAAGAGGTTTTTTTATTTTTTTAACAAAAAAATATTGACAAATTATGTTTTAGTGATTATTATATATATCACCAATTCGGCTTAGACGAATTGGATGCTAGTATCACACTAGCCAACCCCTTTTTATTCTTTTTATTGAAGCCGTCCTCAGGGGGTACGGCTTCTTTTTTTTGACAAGTAATTTATTTTTAGAATTAATAAATCTTTTTTATTTTTAGAAGTCGTGATATAATGATTTATATATTATAATCGAGGTGGAGATATGAAGGCTTTAAATCATTTTTTAATATTTATAGGCTTATTTTTATTAGATGTACTTTATTCTACTTTAGTAATATCTGTATTAAAAATGATAGGCTTTAATATTTATGATCTTTCTATTGTAAATAGATATATTGTGGTAATTTTAATAGATATTAGTTTAATGTTTATTTTTTACTTAATTTATAGAAAAGAACTTAATCATGAGTTTTCAAAATATTTAAAGAATTTTAAAAAGTTTTTTAGTTTTGGACTTAAATATTGGGTTTTAGGTTTAGCTATTATGATGGCTAGTAATTTTATAATTCAACTTATTTATCCATCGGTTGCTACTAATGAACAGGCTGTACAAGAAGCTTTATTAGAAGCTCCAATTTATATTGCTTTTTCTTCTTGTATTTTTGCTCCTTTTGTTGAAGAGATTGTGTTTAGAAAATCACTAAGAAAAGTTTTTAATAATAATATTCTGTTTATTATTTGTTCAGGAATTTTATTTGGACTTGTTCATAACTTAACTAGTCTTAGCAGTGGACAAATTTTATATATTATTCCTTATGGGGCTTTTGGGGCAGTATTTGCTTATATGTATGTAAAAACTAATAGTATTTTTGTTCCAATTACTTTCCATTTTATTCATAATACTATTTTAGTTATTATGTCTTTAGCAACTTCGGGGGTGATTTAATTGCCTTCTAGATATGAGAGAAATGAAAGAATACGAAAAAAAAGTAGAAATAAGAAACGAAAAAAATTTATTAAATGTTTGATTCCTATTTTACTTGTTATTCTATTGTTAATTTTAGTTTGGGGTAGATTTGGAGAAATTAACATTCTTACTGCCAATGATTATAGAGTGGAAAATGAGAATATTCCTGATAGTTTTAATGGTCTTAAAATTGTTCATTTTTCAGATATGCATTATGGAACGGGATATGATGAGGCAAGATTAGAGAGACTTGTTGATAAAATAAATAATTATAAACCTGATATCGTAGTGTTTACAGGTGATTTGGTAGATAAGAATTATAGTCTTAGTGATGATGATATTAATTTATTAGTAAAACATTTAGCAGAAATTGATAGTACTTTGGGTAAGTATGCTGTGGTAGGAGATCATGATTTTTATAATGAAAATTATGAAAATATTATGTATGATTCTTCGTTTAAAGTTTTAAAAAATAATTATGATACAGTATATTATAAAGAGAATACTCCTATTTTAATATATGGAATCGATAATATTAGTTATGGTGATCCTAGAATTGATATTTTAGATAAAGATAGTATTAATAATATTAAATATAAGATTGTTTTACTTCATGAACCTGATTATGTAGATCAGTTTGTTAATGATTATGATGTGTCTTTAGTTTTAGCAGGACATTCTCATGGTGGTCAAGTAAATATTCCTGGGTTAAAGTCTTTATTGTTACCAGATGGGGCGAAAAATTATTATGAGGATTATTATAAAATAAATAATGTTGATATTTATATATCTAATGGAGTTGGTTCAAGTGTATATGATTTTAGATTATTTTCTGCTCCTAGTATAAATGTATATCGTTTAATTACAAAATAAAAGAATGCCTGGCATTCTTTTTAATTGCGATATTCAAATTCAAAATCTAGTATTTTTACAATATCTCCTTGTTTAGCTCCTAGTTGTTCTAGTTTTTCATCTACTCCCATCTTGGATAGTTTTTTAGCAAAACGTAGAACTGCTTCATCAGAGTTAAACTTAGTCATTCTAAATAATTTTTCGATAGATTCTCCTTTGATAATGAAAATATCATTTTCTTTTTCTATGGTAAATGGTTCTTCTTTTTTATATTTATAAAGTACATAGTCTTCGTAGTTTTCATCATCTTCTAGAGGAGTTACTTCTATTTCATCTAATAGATCGGCGATGTAAGTTAAGACTTTATCAAATCCTTCATCATTTAAAGCTGAGACTTCAAAGATGGGAATATTTTTTATTTTGTCTTTAAATTTTGATAGGTTTTCACTAGCTTTTTCTAAATCCATTTTATTAGCAATTATTAATTGTTGTTTTTTTAATAGTTTTGGATCAAATTCTTTTAGTTCTTTTAAAATAGTTTGATAATCTGTAATAGGGTCTCTAGCTTCTACCCCACCCATATCAATGACATGGGCAATTACTCTAGTTCTTTCAATATGTTTTAAAAATTTATCTCCCAGTCCTTCACCTAAAGAGGCTCCTTTGATAAGTCCAGGAAGGTCTGCTACAGTGAAACTTCGGCCATCACTAGTTTTAACCACTCCAAGATTAGGATTTAAAGTGGTAAAGTGATAAGCTGCTATTTTTGGTTTAGATCGTGATATTTTGGAAAGAATGGTACTTTTTCCGACACTTGGAAGTCCTACTAGACCAACGTCTGCTAGTAATTTTAACTCAACTTTTAAATATCTTTCTTCTCCTGGTTCTCCTTTTTCAGAAAAGTTTGGAGCAGGATTAGATTGAGTTTTAAAGGCGGTATTACCTCTTCCTCCTCGTCCTCCTTTGGCGACGATAAATTCTTCTCCATGATTTTTTAAGTCACATATTAATAGATTAGTATCATTATCTCTTACAACTGTTCCTGGGGGTACTTTTATTATAATGTCTTTAGCACTTTTACCGTTTTTATTTTTGCCTTCACCATTTTCACCACGATTACCTTTTATAATTTTATTATATCTTAAGTCTATTAAAGTTCTAAGTCCTTCATCAACTTTAAAAATAATGTTAGAGCCACGACCGCCATTTCCTCCGAAAGGTCCTCCTAATTCAACATATTTTTCTCTCCTGAAAGCTGTACAGCCATCTCCTCCAGAACCAGCGGTTACTTTTATATTTACCTCATCTACAAACATGATATCACTCCACTCGTTTTTGATTATATCAAAAAAAAAGGAAAATTTCAATTTACATTGTTTTCCCTTTTTATAAGTTCAAAAATCATTTCCAATTCATCATCATCTGTTACTGATTCTACTACTTCTTGGCCATCTTTTATTTTTTGTTTTAATATTGTTATTGTGTCTTCTCCTTTTTCATCAATTGCTATCATATAATGATTACCATTAAAATCTAATTCTTTGGTTATTATAAAATCAAAACCATTAAGTGTTATATATTTAACTTGTTCCATCTTTATCTTCCTCCAATACCAAAGTTTTCTGGGGTTCTGTCTAAAACTTCAGAAATTGTGGCTCTGCCATCAAAGTCTGGATGTGTTGATACATAATCTTCTGGATGGTTGGCAAGGTCTGCTATGGTGATACCTGCTCCAGTCATAGTGGCTGCTATAGCAAGAGCGGCAATTGTTTTTTTTAATAAACTAAATACTTTCTCAGAAGATATTTCTTTTTGTTTTACTGGTACTTCTCCCGCAAAACTAACTAAATATTTGCCGCTTATTTCTTCAAAGTCTTTATTAGCAGCTTCTTTTACATCATAGCCGTTATATATTCCAGTTTCTTGATATTCTTTATTAAAAGTTTCGTTTAATTTAGCTTGAAATTCGGCATCATCTAATTTTTTATTATTAATCATTGCTTGTAATTTTTTATAGTCTTCATTCATAATTATAACCCTCCTTATTAACATAATAACACATTTATAGTTTTTTTCAAAGTTAAAAAAAAGAAATGACGCTCTTTTGACAGTTAAGCAGTTATTTCTTTTTTATTAGCAAACATTTCTTCTTTGATAGTTATTTCATAAATATTATTCTTTTGGTAGTTTCCTTTTAGTTTTAAATATAAATAATTAGAAGTATGGCCATAAGCATAACCTTGTTCTATTTTTTCAATTAATACTTTTTCTTTTTTATCGATATTATTTTGATAATAAGCCTCTTCTAGATGATTAGATAACTCTAATAATTTTTTAGTTCGTTCTTTTTTTATAGTGCCATTTATGTGACCATTCATTCTGGCAGCTTTAGTTCCATCTCTTTTAGAATATGGGAAAACATGGACTTTTGAGAAGTTTATATTTTTGATGAATTCTAAGCTTTCTTCAAAATCTTCTTCTGTTTCATTAGGAAACCCTACGATAACATCAGTAGTAATAGAAATATTAGGTCTTATTTTTCTTATTTTTTCAATATATTTTTTAAATTCTTCTTTAGTATATTTACGATTCATTAATTTTAAAATTTTATTACTACCACTTTGAAGAGGAATATGTAAGTGATTACAAAGGATATTGTTTTGTAAAAGATTTAAGAATTTATCATCTAGTTCAGTTATTTCTATAGAAGAAATTCTTAGTCTTTTTAAGTTAGGAATAGTTAGGATTTCTTCTAAAAGAGTTGAAAAGCTTAAACCTAGATCTACTCCATAGTTTCCAGTATGAATACCTGTTAAAACAATTTCTTTATAATTATTGTTTACAAGATTAGTTATTTCTCTTATAACGGTGTCTTTATCTTTGGAGCGACATTTTCCTCTTACAAAGGGAATAATGCAATAAGAACAATAGTTTTCACAACCATCTTGGATTTTTACAAAAGCTCTGGTTCTAGTTTCAGAATTTGTTATTTCCATGTTTTCAAATGGTACTTGCATTATATTTTCTTTTTTTATTATTTGTTTTTTGGTTTTTAGATGTTCTTCTACTAAATCTACTATTTGAGATTTATTATAGTTTCCTATTACGACATCAACACCCTCATAATTATAGTTTTTGGCACTTTCAACAAAGCAACCACAGACAACAATACATGCATCTTTATTTTTGACACTGTTAATTATTTTTCTATCTTTACGGTCACTTTGATTAGTTACAGTACAAGTATTTATAATGTAAATATCACATTCTTTATTAAAATCCTCGATTTGGTAACCTCGGTTTTTGAAAAGACTTATGATAAATTCACTTTCATAAGTATTGACTTTACAGCCTAGAGTATATATTCCTACTTTCATAATTATGCTCCTTTTAAAAAATAAATTAGATTAATCTAATTTATTCTTAAGTCTTTTTAATTCAGTTAGAAATTCTTCAGTTTTTTGAATTTCTACTTCTAAATCTTGCATATTAGCAGCTTCTTCTTCTATTTCTTTCTTTTTAGTTCTAGATTTAGTACTGTCGGTTACTTTACCATTATAGAAACCAAATACTGGTGAAATAACTTCAGAGTTTCTAAATTTCTTTTCGCCATTATCTTCGAAGATGGGATTATTTACTTTGACATCTTCTTTTTCTTCTTCTAGTTTATTTTGATCATCAACATGCTTTTGATATAACTCTTCTAAAGTAATTGGTTCTTCGCCTTCATCTTCTAATAGCAAATCATTTTTTTCATTTATATCATGAGAAGCTTTTACTAGTTCATCATAACTAATTATTGATTTTTCTTCTTGTTCAGTTTCAAAATTAGTGTGTTCTATTAAGTTATTATCATCTTTTTCTTCAATAAGTTTTTTAGTTACTTCTTCTAATTTTTCTTTAGCAACTTCTTCTTTATTAGTTTCTTCGACATAAACTATTTCTTCTTCCGCCTTTGGTACTGGTTCCGGTTCTAGAAATTCTTCTGGTTCTGGGGCTTTTTTTGGTTCTGGTTTGGTTATTATAGGTTCCGGTTTTGTATAATTATTATTTATATTATTGTTTATATTATTATAGCTCGCTAATTCCTTTTTAATTTGATTTTTTCTTCTGCGATTAGTTTGAAATCTTTCAATTAAAACTATTATTATTAAGGCCATAATAATTACTATTACTACCGCGATTATGATAATAAAATTTTCTTTTCCAAACTCATTTATAAATTCACTCATTACTACTTCACCTTTTTTCTTATTTTATTCTATCACGAATATAAAGAGAAAACAATATTTCCAATTAGAAATATTTGGAAAAATTAATTATTAAAAAAACAATAACCTGTGGCTATTGCTTTATAAATTTTTTATATTTATCTATTTCTTTATCAGTTAAGTCAGTATCGTTTAATTTGTCTATTAATTTTTTTTGTTCTCTAGATAATTTTTTAGGAGTTACTACTTTTATAATGACATAAAAATCACCATAGTTATGATAATTAACATCTTTTATACCTTTGCCTTTAATACGATGTTTGTCTCCACTGGTGGATCCAGCAGGAACAGTTAAAGTTACAATACTATTTAATAGTTTAACATCTTTTTTACATCCTAATATAGCTTCGGTTATTGTAATAGGAAGTGTTAAATAAATATCATTTCCTTCTCTAGTATAAAAACTATGAGGTTTTACTTTAAATTCAATATATAAGTCACCATTAGGTCCACCATTTTTTGAAGCTTCTCCCATTTCAGATAATCTTATTCTATTTCCAGTGTCTACTCCTTCCGGTACTTTTACTTCTAAAGTCTTGGTAACTTTTACTCTACCTTTACCACGGCAATTAGAGCAAGTTCTTTCGTAAATTACTCCTTCACCTTTACAATTTGGACACGTAGTTTTGGTAAGAAAGCTTCCAAAGATTGTAGATTGAGTTCCGGTTATGGTTCCGCTTCCGTGACACTCTTCACAAGTTTCTTCACCGAAGCCTCCTTTTCCTTTACAATCAGGACAAGTATCGGTTGTAGTTATTTCTATTTCTTTTACAGTTCCTAGAGCGGCTTCTAAGAAATCTACTTCCATTAGAAGAAGACTGTCGTTACCTTTAGATTTTCTTTTTTTAGATCTAAAGCCAAAAGAAGAAGAGCCCATTCCAAAATCGAAGATATTGTCAAAAATATCGGAAAAATCAAAATCAGAGAAATCAAAACCTCCTGGTCCTCCGGCTCCAGCTTGATTTTCAAAGGCCGAGTGTCCAAATCTATCATATTGTTTTCTGCGGTTTTCATCTGATAATACTGCATAAGCTTCTTGAGCTTCTTTAAATTTTTCTTCAGCGCCGGGTTCTTTATTAACATCGGGATGATATTTTTTAGCTAATTTTCGAAAAGCTAATTTTATTTCTTTCTCATCAGCATCTTTAGATACTCCGAGCACTTCATAATAATCACGTTTTGCCATATACTACCTCTTTTCTTTATGATAAATTATTAAATTCTTCTAAAGTTTCTCTAAACAACTCTAAGGCTTTATCAATAGTATCATCATTTACTATATCAATTCCAACTTTTTTTAGAATTTCTAATGGATAGTTGTTGCCTCCGCTAGATAAGAATTCTAAATAGTTTTCTAGAGCACCTTCTTTATGGTTTAAAATGTCAGAAGCTATACGGGCTGCTACTGATATTCCAGTAGCGTATTTATAAACATAGAAACTAGTATAGAAATGAGGAATTCTAGCCCATTCTAATTTGATTAAATCATCGCTTATAACATCTTCTCCAAAATAAAGTTTATTTAGTTCTAGATAAGTTTCTGATAAAACTTCTTCAGTTAATGATACTCCTTCTTGTTCTAAATCATGAATTTTTAATTCAAATTCTGCAAACATAGTTTGTCTTATTAAAGTTGTACGGAAATTTTCTAGAAGATTATTTAAATAATAAGCTTTTTCTTCTTTAGTTTTAGCATTTTGACTACAATATTTATTTAATAATATTTCATTGACAGTGGATGCTATTTCGGCTAGGAAAATAGGATATCCAGAGTCATGATAATCTTGATATTTACAGGAATAAAAACTATGCATAGAGTGTCCTAGTTCATGGGCTACGGTGGAAACATCAGTGAATTTTCCTTCATAGTTTAATAAAACATAAGGAAGAGTTTCATAACAACCCCATGAATAAGCTCCACCACGTTTATTTTCATTGTGATAAACATCTATACAATTACTATCAAATAGAGTTTTTAAATCTTTTATATAAGTTTCTCCAAGAGGAGATAAAGCTTTTATTACTAGATCTTTAGCCTCTTCATAGGAATATTCTTTTTCACTATTTTCCACAAGTGGAGCATAAACATCATACATATGTAATTCTTCTAAATTTAAAACTTTTTTTCTAGTTTTCATATAATCATGAACTATATCTAAATTATTATGAACTTTTTCTATTAAATTTAAATATAGTTTTTTATCAATATTATCTCCATAAAGAGACATTTCTAAAGGGCTGTTATAATGTCTAGAATTAGATACAAAGAAATTACTTTTGATATTACCTTTTAGAAGAGAAGCAAAAGTGTTTTTAAAACTATTATATGAGTTATATAAACTTTCAAATGCTTGTTTTCTAACCTCTCTATCGTTTGATTTTATATAGACAGAATAATTGCTGTTAGTTAAGGCTACTTCTTTTCCTGTTTCGTCTTTTATATTTTGAAATTTTAAATTTACATCATCTAAAACGTGGAAAGTATTTTCTGGTATAGAAAATATTTCTCCTAAACGGGCCATCATTTCTTCTTGCTTCAAAGAAAGAATATGGTCTTTTTCACGGAATAAGTCTTCAAACATAAAAGCATATTTTTGTAAATTAGGATTTTCTTTAAGATATTTTTCTACTATCTCGTAATCTTCATTTAATAGCTCTGGAGTATAGAAAGCTAGTTTTTCTGATATTTCATCACAAAATTTATCTACTTTTCCTACTAGAGCTTCATTTTTGCTTACAGATAAGTCTTCATGTCTTTTCATATGGGAATAGACTATTATCTTATCGATAAGTCTAGATATTTCAAAGTATTTATTAGTGGCTTCTTCAAGATTTTTACTATCTTTTACTAAGTTTCCTTGATATTTTAATAGTTCTTCTACTTTAGTTTTAATTACTTCAATATCTTTATTTAATTCTTCTTCGTTTTTATATATTTTAGATAAATCCCATTTATATTTATCACTTACTTCTTCTCTTTTTCTTGGTTTAGTCATAGTTTCTCCTTTATTCTTTTATTTTTATGAGCTTGAAGCCTTACTTTTAGGTAAGGCTTTTAGCTTTAATATTATTATTTTTCTTCGAAGTCAGCTTCTTTTACATTATCTTTATCTTTTGATTCTTCTTCTTCGTTTTTGTTTTCTTCATTTTTTTGAGCTTCTTTATTAGCTTCTTCATATACTTTAGCTGCTAATTTATAAGTTATTTCTTGTAATGCTTCTTGTTTCTTTTTAATATCTTCGATATCATCTTTTTCTAAAGCTTCTTTTAAATCTTTGATTTTTTCTTCAGCTTCTTCTTTTTCTTTTTTGTCTACTTTATCTTTTAAATCTTTAAGAGCTTTTTCAGTTTGGAAAATCATTTGTTCAGCATCGTTTTTAGCGTCGGCTTCTTCTTTTTTCTTTTCATCGGCTTCACGATTAGCTTCAGCTTCTTTAACCATTTTATCAATTTCTTCTTCAGTAAGTGAAGTATTTGAAGTAATAGTTATTGATTGTTCTTTGTTAGTTCCAAGATCTTTAGCAGTAACATTTACGATACCATTAGCATCGATATCAAATTTAACTTCGATTTGTGGCACACCACGTGGTGCTGGTGGAATATTAGTAAGTTGGAATCTTCCTAAAGTTTTGTTATCTGCAGCCATAGGACGTTCTCCTTGTAAGACATGGATATCTACGGCTGGTTGATTATCTGCTGCGGTTGAGAATACTTGAGATTTACTAGTTGGAATAGTGGTATTTCTTGGAATTAAAGTTGTCATAACATTACCAAGAGTTTCAATACCTAATGATAGAGGTGTTACATCAAGTAAGACGATATCATTTACATCTCCAGTTAAAACTCCACCTTGGATAGCTGCTCCCATAGCAACAACTTCATCAGGGTTAACTGATTTATTTGGTTCTTTACCAAGTTCTTTCTTGATTAATTCTTGAACCATTGGAATACGAGTAGAACCACCAACTAAGATAACTTGGTCGATATCTGATTTTTTCATGCCAGCATCTTTTAAGGCGTTTCTAACTGGTTTTAAAGTAGATTCTACTAAATCTCTAACTAAATCTTCGAACTTAGCACGAGTAAGAGTCATATCTAAGTGAAGTGGCCCATCTTCTCCTTGAGTAATAAATGGACAAGATATTTGAGTTGTAGTTACTCCAGATAAATCTTTTTTAGCTTTTTCAGCAGCTTCTTTAAGACGTTGCATTGCCATTTTATCTTTAGATAAATCGATACCATGTTCTTTTTTGAACTCTGCTACTAAATGTTTGATAATTAATTCATCGAAGTCATCCCCTCCAAGATGGTTATTACCATTGGTAGCTTTAACTTCAAAGACACCTTCTCCAAGTTCTAGAATTGAAACATCGAATGTTCCTCCCCCTAAGTCATAAACAAGAATTGTTTGCATTTTATCTTGTTTATCTAAACCATAAGCAAGTGAAGCTGCAGTTGGTTCATTGATGATTCTTTCAACTTCAAGTCCAGCAATTTTACCAGCATTTTTAGTAGCTTGTCTCTGTGCATCATTAAAGTAAGCAGGTACTGTGATAACAGCTTTAGTTACTTTTTCTCCAAGATAGCTTTCAGCACTATTTTTAAGATCAGTTAAAATCATTGCAGAAATTTCTTCAGGGGTATATTTTTTACCTTCAAGTTCAACTTTTTCTTTAGTCCCCATAAGTCTCTTAATACTACGACAAGTGTTTGGATTAGTTTCTGCTTGACGTTTTGCAACGTCTCCAACTAATTTTTCTCCTTTTTTAAAGGCTACAATTGAAGGTGTTGTTCTGTTACCTTCAGGGTTTGGGATTACTTTAGCTTCCCCAGCTTCTAAGACTGCGACACAACTATTAGTTGTTCCTAAGTCTATACCTATTATTTTACTCATTTTTTATCATTTCCTTCCTTTTTTTTAGTTTTTTTATTCATTTATTATAACCATAGCAGGTCTTAAAACTTTGTCTTTATATGTATATCCTTTTTGATATACTTCTAAAACTATGCCTTGAGGCTTTTCTTCATCTTTTTTTGATGCTACTGATTGATGAAATTTAGGATCAAATTCTTCTCCTAGAGCTTTAATTTCTTTTACTTCATTGTCCTCGAGTAGTTTTAGGAGGCTATTATAGATTAATTCAACTCCTTCAAAATATGATTTAGCTTCTTCGGTTAAATTTTCTTTTTTTAAAGCTCTTTCAAAATTATCTATAATTGGCAGTAAAGACAATAAAATATCGGTATTTGCATATTTTAATAGATTAGAAGTTTCTTCATCTTTTCTCTTGCGATAATTTATTAAATCAGCTTTAGCTCGTAAAGCTTCTTCTTCAAGCAATTTTGCTTTTTCGGTTAATTCTTCAATTTGCTTATTTTTCTTTGGCTTTTTTTCTTTTTGAGGCTTATTTTTTGTCTCTTCATCTTGAATTTCTTCCTCAATCATTTTATTTTCTTTTTCCATAAACTCTCCTTGTTATTTTTTATTTAAATTTTCTTTTATATAATTTAATAATGATACTACTTTAGCGTATTCCATTCTTTTTGGGCCGATTATGGCTATTTCACCTTCATCATTTCCAGTTTGATACTTAGTTTTGATAATTGTTACATCTTCATCAAGCTGAGATTCATTACCAATGTAAATATTAATATCATCTCCATTTTCTTCAATGGTATTTAAAAGGTTCCCTTCATCTAATTTAGTGAAAATTTTCTTAATTTTATCAATATTATTAAATTCTGGTTGATTAAGAATTTTGGTTCTTCCTACAAATGATATGTCACTTTTAGTGGCAAAATTATCAAATACATCATAGAAAGCATTATAAATAGCTTCATATTGTTTAACATATTGATTAATAATGGGTTTTATTTCAAATTCTAGTTTTTCATTAATTTCATCTAGAGGAGTCCCGACGATTAGTTTGTTAATAAGTTCAACTGTTTTTTCAATTTCTTCTTGGGCTACTCCTTCCACTGTTATTTGTTTATGCTCAATATGTCCTTTGTCAGTTATGATTAAAGCTATTAAGTTATCATTTTCTAGGGGGAGAACTTCAACTTTTTTAAGTTTATTTTCACTAGCTTTAGACCCTAATACCACTGAGGTATAATCAGTAAGTTCTGAAATTATCTCTAAGCTTTTCTTTAAACAATCATTTAGCTCTAATTGATTATTACTAAAGATCGTTTGAAGTTTTAGCATTTCTTCACCAGTCATTTCTTTAGGTTTCATAAGATTATCAACATAATATCGGTAACCTTTTTCACTAGGAACACGACCTGAAGAAATATGAGTTTTTTCTAAATAACCTTGCGATTCTAAGGTGCTCATTTCATTTCTTACTGTGGCGGATGAACAATTAAGTTCATTACATATAAGTTTTGATCCAACTGGAGCAACATTTTTTACATATTCGCGAATAATTATTTCTAGGACTTTTTCCTGTCTAGTCGTTAACATATGCTTAAACACCTTTTTCTAGCACTGGGACTTTTTAAGTGCTAATTACATTATAATAGTATGCTTTAGCATTGTCAAGATATGAGTGCTAATTTTTTTGATTTTTTTCTTACTGTGTAAAATTGACTTTTTTGGTTATGATTTTGATTGACCTTAATAGAAGAAAAATATTATACTGAGATTAGAAAAATAAAAGAGAAAGGAAAGAATATTTAATATGGAAAATGAGAAAAAAGAGAAGAAAAAAAGTAAGAAAGGATTAATTATAACACTAGTAATTATTATTGTATTACTACTTGGAGCCTTAGGGTATTTTGTTTATGATAAGTATTTTAAAGAAGACCCTACTCCTACAGAAAATAAGGTAGAAAACAATGTAGAAGTTCCTGGTGAAGAACAAAATTTTTATGATTTAAACAATTTAACCGATAGCAATTATATTAAAAAAATAGAAAGTACTTCGATGGAAAGAGATTCTTATAATCCTGATACAGGCTCGATGGAATCTGTTAATGCTATTAGAATAAATAATGGAGAGGTATATGTTAATTTTAATGAAGAACTTACAGCTTCTGGTATTGAAGGCGTTCCTAAATACGTTTATTATTCAAATGATATTGGTGGACAAGCTATAGCACTTTATGTACTTACGGAAAGTGGAGATTTATATTATTCTTTAACTTATGGTGATAGTGCTAATTTTGAGAAAATTAATACTCTTACAGTAACTGATATTTATACTACTAAAATTGATAATATTCCTTATGGATGTAATATGACTGGAATATTTGCTTATTTAGAAAATGACAATTTGGTAGAAGTTACTTTTAATGGAGATTTTAATTCTAATTCAACATTTGAAAGTGTTTGTACTTATGTTGATAATGTTCCTAGACCTAGCGCAGGACTTATGAGTAATAATTTATTAATTACTTCAGAGAGAGAATTATATATTTCTAATGGGGATTCTTATAATAAAATTTCGGAAAATAATATTAAAGCTAAAAATGGATTTGCTTATATGAATTCTACTGGTGATGAATTAGTATTTAATAATTATATAATTGATGAAAATAATGTTTTATATAGAATTGATACTTATTCAAATAGTAGTAATTATAATGTCTCTAAGGTTAAAGAAGTAAGTGATTATAACTTTAAGATTACAGATAGATATACCGGTACAGTAAGTATTGATTTTACAGATGGCACTTCAGAAACTTTTGAAGAATGTACTATATCTAGTTTACATTTTAGAAGTTTGAAATAAAATAGTTTGCAAACAAAAAAAACCAAGAAATTGGTTTTTTTTATGTTAACATGTGCTAACAGTTTATTTTATTTTTTCTACATCTAAATATACTTCTATGTCATTAATATCATATTTGTTAGTTAAATCTTCTTTTTTGATAATATCTATTGCTAAAGTTTCATCTTTGATATAATCTTCAAACTCTTTAATAACGGTATCAAAATAATCATTAGAATTATAGTAAAGATTTATTCTATTTTCAATATCAAAGTCTTTTTCTTTTCTTAGATTTTGAACTTTAGATATTACTTCACGCGCTATTCCTTCTTTTATTAAATCTTCAGTTAAGGTAGTATTTAAAATAATAAAATTATTATTTTCCATAGCAACGCTCATACCTTCTTTAGATTCTATTTTGATATCAATTAGATTTTTAGTTATATCATAGTCTTCAAATTTAATAGAATTTCCTTCTTTTATAGCCTCTATTTGGTTGTTATCTAGAGTTGTTAAGAAGTTTACAAAATCTTTCATTTTGCTTCCTAGAACTTTTCCGGCTTCTTTGAAATTTGGTTTTAATTTAAAGTTCATATATTTAGATAAATCTTTTTCAAAGATTATATTTTTAACATTTAATTCTTCTTTTATTAAATCATCAAGACCTTTTAAAATTGGTTCATTTTTACCATCTAAGATTACTTCTTTGATTGGTTGTCTAACTTTTATTTTTTGTTCTTCACGAACATTTCTACCTAAAGAGATTAAATCTCTTACTAAGTCCATTCTTTTTTCGATTTCATCATTAATATAGTTTTCATTGTAAGTTGGGAAATCTGCTAAATGGACTGATTTTTCTCCAGTTAAGTTTTGATAGATTTCTTCAGAGATAAATGGTGTGATTGGAGCAGTTAATTTTACTAGTCCAGTTAAAATATCATAGGTTGTTTTATAAACGCATTTTTTAGAATTATCCAGCTTGCTACCCCAGAATCTTTTTCTATTTCTTCTTATATACCAATTTGATAAATCTTCGGAAACAAAGGTAGTTAAAGCTTTTACTACTTTATGAAGATCGTATTCTTCGTAATAACTTGTAACATTTTTTACTAATTTATGATATTTAGATAGTAACCATTTATCAATTTCTTCTAAGTCATCGTATTTTATTTGATAACTTCTAGGGTCTATTTTATCAATATTAGCATAAAGAGCGAAAAAAGAATAAGTGTTTTTTAAAGGATTAAAGAATTTTGAGTGAACTTCTTTTAAGCCATTTACATCAAATTTTAATGGAGTCCAAACAGGTGAAGTATATGGAAGATAGAATCTTACAGTATCAGTACCATATTTTTCCATAGTAGTAAATGGTTCAACTATGTTACCTCTTGATTTACTCATTTTCTTGCCTTCAGCATCTAATAAAAGATCGTTTACTAAAACATTTTTATAAGGAGATACTCCTTTTAGGAAAACTGAAATAACTAGTAAGGTATAGAACCATCCTCTCGTTTGATCTATTCCTTCAGCGATAAAATCTGCTGGGAATTGGGTTTCCCAAAGTTCTTCATTTTCAAATGGGTAATGATATTGGGCAAAAGGCATAGAGCCAGAATCAAACCAGCAATCTATTACATCTTCTACTCTATTCATAGTTTTTCCACATTTACATTTTAGATGAATATTATCAACATAAGGGCGATGAAGATCAATATCGTCAGGAACTTCTTCGATTGCTTTTTCTTTTAGCTCTTGTCTAGATCCAATCATTTCCATAGACCCGCATTCACATCTCCAAAGTGGAAGTGGTGTTCCCCAGTATCTATTTCTAGAAATAGCCCAGTCATTTAAATTTTCTAACCAGTTGCCAAAACGTTTTTCTCCAACGTATGATGGATACCAGTTAACAGTTTTATTAGCTTTTATTATTTTATCTTTGATTTTAGTTACTTCTAAATAGAATGTTGGTTTAGAGTAATAAATAAGTGGTGTCTGACATCTCCAGCAATGAGGATAATTATGCATAATTTTTTGTTTTTTAAACAGTTTGTCTTCTTGTTTTAAGTATTTGATAACTTCTAGATCAGCATCAAAAACATTCATACCTTTCCACAAACCTTCTTTATATTTTCCATCTTCTCCGACTGGATTTAAGTATGGAAGATTATATTTTTTACCAACTTGAGCATCGTCTTCTCCGAAAGCTGGTGCTAGATGAACTATTCCGGTTCCATCTTCCATAGTTACATAGCTATCACAAGTAACATAGAAAGCTTTTTTATCTACTTTTAAACTAGGTATTAGTTGTTCGTATTCTAATCCTTCTAGGTCTTTACCTTTATATTCTTCTAGTACTTTTATGTCTTCTCCAAGTACTTTGGAAGCTAGTTTCTTGGCTAGAATAAATTTATAACCTTTAGATTCTACTTTGACATAGTCTTCATCGGGATTAACACATAAAGCAACATTTGCTATTAAAGTCCAAGGAGTTGTAGTCCACACTAGAAAATAAGCATCTTCATCTTTCTTTTTCATAGTTACTGTTACAGTATCAACGCTTACTTCTTTATAACCTTGAGCTACTTCATGAGAAGCTAGTCCTGTACCACATCTTGGACAGTATGGCAATATTTTGTGTCCTTCATAGAATAAACCTTCATCAAAAAATTTCTTTAGTATCCACCATTCAGTTTCGATATAGTTATTATCATAAGTTATGTAAGGATGTTTAAGATCAATAAATTGTCCCATCTTGACAGTTAAATCACAAAAGGCTTTTTCATTTTTCCAAACACTTTCTTTACATTTTTGATTAAACTTTTCAATACCATATTTTTCAATATCAGTTTTATTTTTAAAACCTAGTTCTTTTTCTACGGCAAGTTCAACTGGCAGTCCATGAGTATCCCATCCTACTTTTCTTAGAACTTTATAACCTTGCATAGTACGATATTTACAGATTGAATCTTTTATAAATTTTGCTACCATATGATGAAGTCCTGGAAAACCATTAGCAGTTGCGGGACCATCATAGAAAACATAATAATCTTTTCCTTTTTTAATACTTTCGTCTAAAATATTTTCTTTTTCCCAATATTTAGATATATTTTCTTCTTGTTTACTTACTTTTTCTTTACTTAGTTCTTTAAACATATTTTCCTCCTTCAATATAAAAAGATGCTACCAAAGGACGATTAGATCGTGGTACCACCTTATTTTACTATATTAGTCTCATTTGCTATAACGCGCATACCGTTTTTACTTTTCATAAAAAACATCAGAAGTGATCTAAAATATACTATTCTTGTTAGCTTCCACCAGACCTAACTCGCTTATAGACTTCATATATTTTCGTCTTCATCATTTGCTTTTCGGTTATGATATCATATTATATGCTTTAAAGCAAGAATTTTTTAAAGAATTTCGATATCCTCAATTAATTCAAGTTGCTCTAATAAAGCTGTTTTAGCTTTTTTCTTATAATTTTTTAAATTTTGATTTAATCTTTCTTGTTCTTGTTCTAGTTTTTCAGTTTTTAATAATGCATCATTTACAATAATGCTAGCATTATCTTTGGCTTCTTTTATGATTAAACCTGCTTCATAATTGGCATTACTTTTTATTTCTTCAGCAGTGTTCTCCATTTGTTTTTGGAGATATAAAAAAGAATCTTCTAATTTTTTTAAACGATCATTTTCTAATTTTAAGGCTGTTATTTCTTCTTTTTGTTTTTTTATTGTTAAGATATTTTCTTCAGTTTTCTTAATAACATATTCCACGAATTCGTTTACTTCTTCTTTTTTATATCCACCTACTGTATTGGTGAAATTATCCATAATACCACCTTCTAAAAAATATTACCAATCAAATTCTTCATCTTTTTGTTTTTCTTTTTTTGGAGTTTTAGTTTCTCCTTCACTCATTTTTCCTTCAACATTGACATTGTTAGGGGTACATAAGAATATGCCACTTCCTAATTTTTGAAGGTCTCCCCCGATAGCATAGGCTGCTCCACTTAAAAAGTCCACAATTCGTTTAGCAATTTCTGGAGTAACTCTTTTTAAATTTACTACTACGGTGTCTCGTCCTTTAAGATAATCGGCGATAGTTTGAGCTTCCGAAAAAGCACGTGGCTCTAAAAGTATCATTTTACTACCATTACCATTTGTTTGTTTGAATGTATCTTTATAATATTCATTATCAGAATCTTTGCCTTGCATGGGAATATCATCATCTCCAATAAATTTTTTTATTTTATCAAATGCCATAATTAATCCTCCTCACTATCCTAGTTCTACAGATTCTAAAGTGTAATGATCTACTTTTTCAACATCATCAGCTTTTAAAATACCTAAAGCTTTAAAATCATAAACAACATCTTTTTTTAATTCATTTAATCCGGCGATAGCAGTACCTAATAAATTATCATCTTCATCATATAGATTAAATGTTATTACAGAGAAATCTTTATCTTCTTTAGCAGATATTTTACCAGTTACATAATAAGCATTGTCACTTGGTTCATAACCATCTACAGTCATAGACTGGTCATATTCTTCTACTTTACCAACATGCTCAGAATAAATAGTATAATCTTCATAAACTATATCTTGAGGTACTTCTTCCTTATATATGAAGTAGATAATTAAAGATATTACTATTAATGCAGCAATTACTATTATTGGTATAATTGTTTTCTTATTAAAAACTTTCTTTAATTTAGACCCTATTTTTTTCACTTTTACCACCCCAATTTCATGCATAAGAAAAGCATGATATTCTATCTATATGTTATAGTTTATCACACTTTTTAAGCTTCTTCAATAAAAATATTGTTTTTTATAGGATTTTTATTTTTCTTGACGTAGGGGATATTTCTTTTTTTCTTCCATCATATATTCAGTTACTTTAGTTTCAATTTCATCTAAGCTTTTTTTACTTAAATTTGATACATATACTAATTCTTTGATAGTATCTATTTTAACTTTTCCCCAGATTAATCCAGCATAGACTGTTAAGTCATTAAACATATCAGGAGTTATCGAATATAAGAAGTATCCAAATATTAACCTATCGTTTGCTATTAATAGTCTTTTATTAGTTATAGCAAAAACAGAAGTTGAAATAATATCATAAAAATTATTGTTTCTTTGCCCTACAAAGACATATAGAACTTCTTCGTCTGGATTTAGATGGTCTTCAACACGTTCGCAATGTTTTTTTAGTCTCCAAGCAACAGTTCCAGGATATCTTTTTTTAAATTTTAAGGCTTCTTGATATACTTTTCCCACTTTAGATCACCTATTTTATAACCTTATTTTCTTGTAGGAATGATACTAGTGTTTCAGTATCTACATAGCCACTTAATTCAGTTACTCTTTCTCCATCATGATATAAGAAACTAAGTGGTGTTCCCCATTCATTTTCAGTAAAGTAGTCATCTGTAGCATATAAAGTATTCATTTCTTCAGTTGTTAAATTATCAAGATTTAAATAGTAAACATTGTAATCATAATCTTCTAAAGATTCATTAATTGAAGTTTTAAATTCTGTACAATAACTGCAAGTGTCACTTCCGATGAACATAAAATGATAACCATCTTCTTCGATTATATCAAGATATTCATCTAATCCTATAGAAATATAAGTTTTTTCAATTAATCCTTCTTCCATAAAGGCACTTACTAAATTATACTGATTTATTTTTCCATCATAAGTATAGACATTTTCGCCATTTTCATATAAATATAAGCTTCCTTCTTTTAAGTCAACAGACTTAGCTTCACTTTTTGATAAGTCTTCGGGATCTAGGATACTTATTTCGATACCGGCACTATCGGCAAAAGTTTTTAAAGTTTCTTCTTCATCTTTAGAACCATAGTAAACAAAACCTTCGCTATCTTTTATTTCCATATAATCTTTATATGATATAACTTCTACTGCTTCTTTACCTGATACTAGGAATGCTAATATAAATACTGCAATTACTACCACAGCAACAATAGCTATTTTTAAATATTTATTCATAAATTACCTCCTAAAATATAATTTCTATGTTTATTTTAGCACAGTTTTTCATTTGAAGTAAACAATTTAACAGCTTTTTGTGGAAAAATATGTTATTTTGTGGTATTATACAGTGAAAAAGGAGATGAATTGAATGCAGTGTGATTATTTAATATATAGAAGTGGGTTAATTGGAGGTAGTTATTATTGCGATAAAGGAGATAAATATTTGGATAAGGCCACTATTAATTCATATTGCGATAACTCTTTAAAATATAGAGACTGTCCTATATTTCGTAAATCTGATTCCAGTTGCTATCTTACTACGGCAATGTGTGATATTTTAAATCTAGATGATCACTCAAGAACTTTAGATACTTTACGTGATTTTAGAGATAGTTATATGAAAAATAATGATGATTGTATTCCACTTCTTGAAGATTATGATAGAGTTGGTCCAATTTTGTCGGGAAAACTTTTAACTAATAAGAACAAATCTAGAACAGCACATATTATGCTTATTGAATATATAACTCCGGCGATTAAATCTATTGATAATAAAGATTATGATAATGCTATTGAAATTTACAAAGATATGACTTTAAGTCTTATGGATTATTACAGGCTAGATAAAAGTATTCTTAGTGATAAGATTATTGGTGTAAGTAAACAAAGAAAAATAGAACCTCAAACTGTATAGGTCCTATTTTTTTTATTTAAAACTTTCTAGGATTTCATTAAATTCCTTAGGGGGCTCTACTTCAAAAAATAATTCTTTATTAGTTATTGGATGAATAAGTTTTATACTTTTAGAGTGAAGCATTTGTCCAAAATCATTTATTATTTTTCTTCTTCCATAGACAGGATCATTTACAATTGGATGCCCAATATATTCCATATGAACTCTTATTTGGTGAGTTCTTCCAGTATCTAGCTTGCATTCTAAAAGAGTAACTTCTTTAAATCTTTCTATTACTTTAAAATGAGTAATCGAGTTTTTACTATTTATATCTGTGACAGTATATTTTTGTCTATCATTAATATCTCTTCCAATTGGAGCATCAATTGTTCCTTTTTCATGTCTTAGGATGCCCCAGACAAGGGCTAGATATTTTCTTTCTACTTGTTTATTTTTAATCATGCCCGCTAGCAAATCATGAGTTTTATCATCTTTGGCCACAATCATAAGGCCACTGGTATCTTTATCTAGACGATGGACTATGCCTGGTCTTATACTTTTTTTATTTGAGATCTTATTAAAATGATATAAAAGGCCATTTACTAAAGTATGACTATAATTTCCTACCGCAGGATGAACTACTAAACCACTTGGTTTATTAATAATAACTAAATAATCATCTTCATAAACTATATCTAAATCCATTTTTTCTGGTTCTAAATCTATAATGTCAGGAGCTGGTTCATTATAATTAATAACATCGCCTATTTTTACTTTGTAACTAGCTGAAACTTTTTTATTGTTAACTAAAACTTCTCCTTTTTTTATAACTTGAGAAATTTTATTTCGAGAAAATTCTGTGTTGTCTGTTAAGAAAACATCTATTCTTACATTTTCTTTATCTGAAGTTATAGTCATGTTGATCACCTTTCTTTATTTTTTTATCTTTTTTAAGAAAACTTATAATTATTAAAAATATACCTATGCAAATAAAAGTATCTGCTAGATTAAAGATAGGAAAATAGTAGTTAAATATTTTAAAACTTAAGAAATCTATTACTTCTCCATAAACAATTCTATCAAAAAGATTTCCTATTATTCCCCCGATTATAAAGGAATATCCTACTATTTCTAGTTTAGTGGTTACTTCTTTTAATAAGTATTTATGAATATAAAATAGAACAAATAAACCTATTAAAATTAGGAAAATTGTAAAGCCAGAAAACATAGAAAAAGCTGCTCCTTCGTTAGTAACTTTATTTAAGAAAAAGAAATTATCAATAACAGTTATAGATAATTTGTTTTCATAATTTGTAATTATAAGTTTGGATAATAAATCTATTATAAAAATTATGATACTAAAAAGGTAAATTTTTTTTCTCATGGTATCACCTTTATAATTATATCATGTAAATTAAAAAAAAGTTATAGTTTTTCTATAACTTAATTATTCTAAATTAAATTTTTCTTTGTCATAATTGTAATTATGAAGTATTTCATCTTCTGTTAGGGCTTTACTATATATTTGGGCTTTATACATATTCATTCCTATATAGCTTTGTGTATAGGATCCTCCAAGCATTTGGGCTTTACTTATTCCTATGTTCCCTATATTAGAAATATTTGTGTATGTTTCATCTGGAGATAATACATCTTCAAATACTTTTGCTGTGTTATCATATATCTTTATTTTTTTGTTAGTAAAATCATGTACTATTGTTATATAATGATAAGTCCCAATAGGATAATTTTCCATACTATGAGTGTGATAAATATTATTTGCTGCTCTTTTTCCGGCATATATATTATAATTAGATTCTGTGGTTGTTCTGTACCAAAATATTCCTGGTCCATTATAATATGATGCTCCAAATATTGCTCCAGCATTTCCATAAGTTGTGTTAGTTTTTGGTACATTATTTACTTTAAAATATGCACTCATAGTCCAATCTTTGGTATTAGATAAAACTGTATTTGGTGCTACTGTGGTAGTTACTGTGTCACTTACTCCATCTAACTCTAAATTATTATATTTCCATTCACCACTTGAAATAGTTCCATTATAATTACTACCGCTTAAGTCTTTCCAAACATGATTAACATAAAGATGTTCTTGACCACTATTAGCATAACCATCAAACCAAAGAGTTAAATTATCTTGTATGTAACCATTATAACTATCTGTATAAGCATTTATTCTGTGTCCATTACTTGTTTCAATACTTGCTTCATCTATTACTTCAGTCCATGAATTATTATCATTACTTACTGAAGTTATATTGTCGTAATATCTTCTGGAATTTCCAAAATAATTCCATACTGCTATCTCATCTAAATCATATGTAGAACCTAAATCTACTGTTATACACTGATTTGTACTATAAGATGTTGGGCTTGCATAATTTGAGTATGTTATATCTCCATCTGTTATTCTAGAATATGGATACGAAGAATTTGCTGAGGTCGTTCCTGTTACACTTTTACCTTTGGCTATATTTACCCCATCTTTTATAGCTTGTAATTCTATCCAATGATTAGCATTGTTGGCAGTATTATAATTTACACAATTTTTTATATATCTTACATTATCTAGTTTAGTTGTTTTCTTTTCTGGCTTTGTTCCCACATAGGTTATCTTCGCATAACCATTTCCTTCATTTTGTCCTTCAAGCATTTTTCCGCCAATAAAGTATTTTCCTGAATAATGTAAAGTTTGGTTGGTATGAGTTATTGTAGTACTTTCTTCAACACTATTTACTCCGGCATAACCACTTATATAGGATGACCCTCCTCCTCCAGGCCATGAACCATTTGATAGTCCTGAAGCTCCGCTTCCTCCATAATATCCTGAACCTCCGCCAGCTCCTCCTCCGGTTAAAGCATTAGTAGCATTACTTGCTCCTCCATAGCCACCTTTTCCAAAAGATCCTGCTGTTCCGTTTGATTGACCCAAAGAACCTTTTGTTGGCGCTGCTCCTCCGACGATTTGAGTCGCTCCATTTCCTAAATTACTTTGATAGGTTGAATATATTGGAGTTACTCCATATAATGAACCTCCTGAACCTAGTGTATAATGATCTAAATCTGTCATTCCTCCGGCTCCTGCTGCTACCATTATTCTACTTATTAATGATGAAGTATTATCCCAATCTCCACCAGCTAATCTTACATCAGTTGCGCCTCCTCCAGTTGGTCCACATATCCCAGCTTTAGCTGGTTTTGCTATTCCTCCACCGTTGAATTCATAACCTGTACTTCTGCAATTAGTATCAGAATTAGTGCCTTTTTTTCCAACATAAAAGTATAATATTTCTCCTTTTTCTAGATATATATAACCACTTGTTTTAGCCCCTAATGATAAATATGTACTTTGGGTGCCACCAGAAGATCCAGCCATTTCTATATAATAATAGCCATCTTTTGGAACTTCATATTCTTGGGAATCTCCTGTATAGTTAAATACTGTTGTTTTATTAAGAAAACTATCCACGACTACCTCTATGGTTTTTTCTCCTTTTATTGTATCTGTAAATAAGGCATATGAACTTTTAGTTAAATTTATAGAAGTGTATATTGCTATTAACATTATTCCTACACTAAATAAAGATAGAAATACTTTATTTATTTCTTTTACATCTTTATTTAATTGTTTGTAAAAGTACCCCCCCCCAAGTCTATTTTTCTTGGATGTTAGTATATT
>ERZ824488.1555-NODE-1555-length-24346-cov-4.508295_pt1 | contig 24346 bp, 37 predicted proteins | sample MGYA00519936_ERZ824488 | MGnify/ENA primary metagenome ERZ824488 (study PRJEB31778, sample SAMEA3449153) | human gut metagenome | biome: human gut; feature: human-associated habitat; material: faeces | place: United Kingdom | collected 2010/2012 ... | reverse complement strand
CGGGTCGAGGGACTTTTCGGGCGCGGCGTCGAGGTCGGGTCAGGCAACCCACGCCACCGAGACGGTGGGCGGCGTCTACTGCACGGTGCTGTCCTTGGACAATACCGCAGGAAGCGCAACGCCCATACTGGCGGAGTGGAAGTTGCCCGGAGTCGGCACTGCGGGCGCGGTGTACACGGCGAGCTTCTGGTTCAAGGGCAGCGGGAAATGCGACCTGCACTTCTACGGTCCCGAGGGGTGCACGCAGGTCTCCAGCGCCACCGTGACGGTGAACGGCACTGTCACGACAGGGACGACGACGGCCGGGCAGGTGGTTTTCATCAACCGCGGAGGCACCGTTTCAGACTGGACGCGCTGCATCGTCACGTACGAGCTCAGCGACACGCCTGGGACCTCGGCGGAAAAGAGCTTGTTCTGGACTGCTTACGAGGGCGCGAAGCTGTCCATCGCGCTGCCAATGCTTGAGCGCAGCACCAAGTCGAGCGATTGGGCGCCAGCCCCAGAGGACAAGGCCGACGTGTCGGCCATCGTGCGCACGGAGCTGGTCGAATCAACGGCAACGGCATCGCATGCGTACGCTGATGGAGACTACATGATGGTCAACGGCCTTCTGCGCAGGGCCACGGCCGCAATCGCCGAGGGAGATGCCATTTCATATGGCAACTCGACCGACACCACGGTTTCGGCCGAGATTCGGAAACTCGCGAGGACGGTAGGCGAGACCGACACATGGCACTCTTTGTACGAGACGGATGGCTGGAGCGTCTACTACACGACGCGGTACGGCATGCTTTACGTCCGAGTTCACGTTGGCAAGCTTGACACAAACTGGTGGACGGCAGGCGTGCTGCCCTTTGGCTACTATCCGCAGATGGACTTCTACGCGCCGCTGCTCAATTATGAGGAAAACCAATGTGCAGGCCTTTTCGTCGGGAAAAACGGTGAAGTCAGTATGCGCAGCTACGGAACTCATGCTTCCGGAAATGTGTGGGGTATTGTATCGATTCCGTTGTGGTAAGGAAGGGAAAATCATGGCAAAGACGATGAAGTTTGGAAACGGCAAGACCCACGACTTCACGGACTCGAGCACCGCGCTCGACTGCGTGGCGGTCGTTAGGACCTTCGCTGAGCTTGACGCCATCCGCGCCGAGTTCGCCGAGGACAACCTGAAGGGCGCGACGTTCGACGGCGCCGCGGTGCAGCATCTTGTGCCCGTTTCCGTGCAGGCGGAGACGGACGGCGAGAACGTCGTTGCTCATTTCACCAGCCGCGTGAAGGGTCAGGACGAAATCAACGCCGAGCAAATCAGCGAGCTCCAGGAAGCCGTGGCGGAAATCGTTGAGGGGGCCTAAATCATGGGATACATCTACGCGCGTTTGATTTTCAAGGGGATTCGCACTTTCGACAGCGTGCCCGCAAAGTACAAGGACGCGACGAAGGTTGCGTACAAGGACATTTACGGCGTCGAGCTTTAACGCCGTAGAAAGATTGAACGCTCGGGGGGGTGCAGCGATGCGCCCCCCTTGGCATAAAGGAGGCGTTTAAAATGGAGTATCTTTCGACTGTTCGGGTGCTTGACACCGATTACAGAATCAAGGACGAGGACGCGGCGCGAATCAACCACACGCACAAGGTTGAGGAAATCGAGGGGGCCGCCAAGGAAGGTCACCAGCACCAAGCGTCAGAGATTGCAGGGCTTTCCACCGTTGCAACGAGCGGGAGCTATTCGGATTTGAATGGAAAGCCCTCGGCTGCTACCGAGAGCGCCGATGGTCTTATGACTTCCGCCGACAAGAAGAAACTCGACGGCATCCAAGCTGGGGCAGGCTCGTACACGCACCCGACCCATACCGCCCACGAGAGCGGACTGTACAAGGTCGCGGTGGATTCGCTGGGGCATGTATCCTCGGCAACGGCGGTGACGAAGGGCGACATCACCGCCCTCGGTATCCCCGCGCAGGACACCGACACGACCTACGGCAAAGCGACCTCGGATGCCGACGGCCTTATGAGTGCCGCCGACAAGAGCAAGCTGGACGGAATCGCTGCGGGTGCGCAGGCAAACGCCGTGACGAGCGTCAACGGCAAGACGGGGGCGGTGAAGCTGGGCGCGTCCGTCGTGGGTGCCGCCTCGGCAAGCCACACCCACCCTGCGTCGCAGGTGTCCGGGCTGGCGAGCGTGGCCACGAGCGGCAAGTACGCCGACCTGGCTGGCGCTCCATCTTCGATGAAGAACCCTGCGGCGCTCACCGTGCAGGCGAACGGGAAAACGGTAGCTACTTACGACGGCAGCTCTGCGGCCACGGCGAGCATAACGCCCGCGAACATCGGGGCAGCGCCTTCCTCGCACACACACCCATATCTTCCCCTTTCAGGTGGGACTCTCACGGGCAACGTTGCAGCGCCGAAGTTCAAAGGCCCGCCTGAAGGAAACGTGACTGGCAACGCATCGACTGCATCCAGGCTTTCGACCGCCATCACCATAAACCTTACGGGAGCTGTATCTGGAAGCGCGAAGTTCGACGGCAGCGGGAATGTGAGCATCTCGACAACGGCGAAGGCTCCAAAGTTCGAGTACGATTCGGCAACGGGCAACCTTTACTACGTGACCGAGGAATAAGGAGGTGCATCTATGATTAGGGTTTTCGAATCAACCGACAATGACTTCACCAGCAACGGCGACATGGTCATTCTGCCGACGAAGGCGAAGGTGACCAAGAAGGACAACGGCGATTACTACCTAGACCTGGAAGCGAGCACCAAGTACGCGGACTACCTGACGAGCGAGCGGATAATCGTAGCCGACACGCCGCAGGGGGCGCAGGCGTTCCGCATCTCGGGAGTGACCAAGAAGAGCGCCAAGGTCTCGCTCAAGGCGTGGCACGTGTTCTACGACTCAAAGAACTACCTCATTGCGGATTCCTACGTCGTGGACATGACGGCAAACGCGGCCCTCGACCACCTGAACGAAGCGACGGAGCCAAGGAGCGAGTTCGCCACAATCTCGGACGTTCAGACGGTTGACTCGTTCCGCTGTGTCCGCGAGTCGCTTTATGAAGCAGTCCAGACGGTCATCGAACGCTGGGGCGGGCATCTGGTGCGCGACAACTTCCGCATCGAGCTTCGTCAGTCAATCGGGGCCGACAACGGCGTGACCGTGCGCTACCGCAAGAACCTCAAGGAGCTGACGTGCGAGGATGATTGGAGCGGCGTCGTCACCAAGCTTCTGCCAGTAGGCGCGGACGGTATCCTTCTCAACGACCAGGACGCTTCCGCGTCAATCTACGTGGAGAGCGAGAAGAAGTGGAGCATCCCATACACGAAGACCGTCTCGTTCTCGCAGTCCGACATCAAGAAGGACGATTACGGCAAGGACGAGACTGCCTACCGCAAGGCCCTCGTCGATGACCTGAGACAGCAGGCGCAGGATTACGTCAACAAGAACTGCGTCCCGAAGGTGAACTACACGCTGAAGGCGGACATGGAGCGCGTGACCGACATAGGCGACACGGTGGAGGTGATAGACGAGCGGCTGGGTGTGCACATCCTGACCAACGTCGTTGGTTTCACCTACGACTGTATCCTTGGCAAGTACGCAGAAATCGAGTTCGGGAACTTCCAGAAGACGCTCAACGGCCTTGTCGGGTCGCTGCAATCGTCCGCACAGAGCGCCGCCCAGAGCGCGGTAAACACAGCCATCCAGGGAGTCGCCGATACGGTGACCCAGAGCATCACGCAGTCGATGGGTGCTTCGTACGTCATCAACGACGGCTCAAAAATCATGGTGCTCGATTCGCTGCCGAAGGAGGACGCGCACAACGTAATCCTGATAAACGACCGCGGCATCGCGTTCTCGCGCAACGGCATCGCTGGGACTTTCGAGCGCGCGTGGGGCATCGACGGCACGATGAACATGCAGAACATCAACGTCATCAACTTCGTGGCCGATTTAATCAAGGGCGGCACGCTGAAGCTTGGCGGAAGCGACAACGGCAACGGCGTGATGGAGGTTCGCTCGGCGGGCGGCTCGCTTCTGGGGCAGCTCGACAAGGACGGGCTTCGCATGTGGGCGAACGACGGCTCGCGAATCGAAATCAACGCTTCGCAGGGGCTTGTCGGCTACGACGCGAACGGCAACCCGACCTACGGGGTGACCGATGGCGTTTTCTACATTGCTAACGGGTACGTCAACAGCTCGCTCGCTATCGGCGGTCTGATGAAGATGGTACCGATTCAGACGGACGCAAGCACTGGCATTGCGTTCGTGGCTCTTGCATAGGAAGGAGGAAAAGCAATGGCATCAAGCGGAAGCATCACAGGCGCTTATCGCGGCTACACGCTGCGGGCGGATTGGAGCGCGGTCCAGAACGCGGCTGGCAACTATTCCGATGTTACGGTCAAACACACGCTCGTCATCGGCTCCGCGTACTCGCTGAACATCGCCTCGCGCACGAACACGTGCTCGTTTGGAGGCGTATCGCAGGGCTACACGTCTGGAAGCATCAACCAGAAGGGCGGCTCGGTTCTTCTCGGCACGACCATCCACAGGGTTGCGCACAATGCGGACGGCACCAAGACCGCGCAGCTAGTCGACACGTTCAACATCAACGCGACAATCGACGGCAAGAAGGTCGGGAGCATCACGGCGTCTGGCTCAATCACCCTCGACAGGATAGCCCGGAACGCGACCATCGCGACGGCCAACGACTTCACGGACGAGACGAACCCAACGCTCACCTACAGCAATCCGTCGAGCTTCGCGTGCGACGTTTCAATCGAGTTCGCTGGTGGGAGCATCACAAGGGCTGGTGCGATAAGCGGGACAAGCGGCTCGTATACGATGCAGCTCACCGATTCAGAGCGCACGACCCTGCGCAACGCGAGCAAGAACTCGCCGTCGCTCAAGGTCACGTACGTTCTGAAAACGACCATCGACGGCACGGCCTACTACTCGAGGGCCGAGAGGAAGATGAACGTCGTTGCCGCGGCGCCCGAACTTGGGGCCGTCACGTATGAGGACACCAATGCGGCAACGGTGGCTGTGACTGGGGACAAGTCGCGCATCATCCAGAACCATTCGACGCTTGCGGTGAAAGTGCCTACCGCGACCGCGAAGAAGGGCGCGACCATCGCGAGCTACACCATCGCGTTCGGTGGAGTATCAAAGACAGTCACGAGTTCTGGGACGGTCTCGCTCGGTGCTGTCGACGTCTCGTATTCTCAGGCGCTGACCGTCACAGCAACCGACAGTCGCGGTTTCACTGCGAGACAATCCGTGCAGGTGACCGTCGATGATTACAGCGCACCTACTGCGGTCATCGACCTGCACCGCCTGAACAACTTCGAGCCTACGACGTACATCACGGCTCACGCTCGGTACTCGTACCTGAACGGCAAGAACGCCGTCACCATCACGGCGAAATGCAAGAAGGCGGGCGAGCCTGGATATGGAGCGCCAATAGCTCTGACTGACTCCGTCCAATCTACCGTGACGTGCGGCAGGGATTCGGCCTACGACTTCGTCGTGACCATCGCTGACAGGCTGGAATCGACCGACTACAACCTCACTCTCGGCAAGGGCATCCCTGCGTTCTTCATCGACACCCAGAAATCGAGCGTCGGCGTGAACTGCCTGCCAAGCCAACCGGACGTTTTTCAGCTGGGCGAATCGGCATGGCTCACGGCTCAGGGAGCCTACCCGGTCGGGGCAATCTACCTGAGCGTGACAGAGGTTGACCCGTCCTCGCTTTTCGGTGGGACGTGGGAGCGCATAGGCGGGCGCTTCCTGCTTGGAGCCGATTCGACATACGCGGCCGGGAGAACGGGCGGCGAAGCCGCGCACACGCTGACGGTTGGCGAAATGCCGAAGCATAACCATGATGTTGACAACCTCAACGCATCTGGCAACGCCACCCCGTTCATGACCGTTCAGGCGCAGGACAAGAAGGGACTCGGCGGCAACGTCAAGACAATGTACGCGGGCAGCTCTCAACCGCACAACAACATGCCGCCGTATCTGGCCGTTTACATGTGGAAGAGAACCGCCTAGCGTTTCCGCAGGTAGATGGCTCATTGTAAGGCGTTCTAAGGCGTTAGAAATGGCAGGCCCTAGGGGTGTAGGGGCATTTAGCGCAAAAAAAGGGGGAAACCAAGCGGTTTCCCCCCATATTCTTTTCGTATTCGATTCTATCGATAATCATCTTGAGCAGGTCGTTCTGCTCCTTCGGCTCCAAGGTGTGCATTTCCTCGACAACCCTCGTGAGAATCGGCACGGCCTTCTCGTGCCTTTCCTCGCTTTCCTCGATGCTTTTCTCCAATTCCTCGACCCTTGCCTGAAGCTCCGCTCTCGCGGCGTTGACCTTCTGGACGCGCTCCAGATATGTCTGGCGGTCGTATATGCCAGTCTCGTATGCTTCGCACGCCCTTTCGAGCATCATCGACTTCTTGCCAAGCTCGTCCCTGAGCATTTCGAGTTCGTCTTTTCTCGCGTCATGCTCTGGTGTCGTGTCGTAATCGGCTAGCATGACCTGCTGGCGTTCCAGTTCCTTCTTGTGTTCTGCCATCACCATGTCGTATACGACGTGCGTGATTGTGTTTTTCGTCTCGCATCGCGACGTGACGCAACCATAGTAGAAAGTCCTTTCGCCCTTGTAGTCGTAATGTGTGCGGCGAATCGTCTTGCCGCACACGCTGCAAAACATCAGCGATGCCAGCGGGTTCTTCAAGGTCAGGTCTGACCTCGTTCTTGTCTTCTTGCTGTCGCGGACCTCCTGGCACTTCCAGAACAGCTCCTCGTCCACTATCGGCTCGTGCTTTCCTTCCACCACGACGGGTTCGTAGTTGTTGAGCCACCTTTGCACGACTTTCCCGTCCTTGATTGACTTCTCGCAGCGGACGGTCTTGGTGTTAATCTTTCCGATGTAAGTCTGGTTCTTTATGACCTCGCGAATCGCGTAGGATAACCTTCCTTCTGCGCCTGAATCCGTCCGCGATACAGGCGCTTTTTAATCATCTTGTACTCGCTTCGACTCCTTTCCCCGCTAAACGTTGCTACCACCACGTTTGCTAAGGTAATTATATAATTTGTAGGTGTTCACTGTAAATACTAAAGTGTGTAAAAAATGCAAGTAAGTTTAGACATTTTTAGAAAAACCTATTGCAATTTGAAACTTCTTGCCGATAATGGAAATTGTTGGAGCACAAAAGGGGGTGAGTGCATGTACAAGAATCTGAAGGCGGAAGTCGCACGCGCCGGACTCACGAACTCGGAGGTTGCGGACGCAATCGGAGTCAAGTACCCCACGCTGTGGCGGCTGCTGAACGGCAAGCGCCAGTGGCGACTTGGCGAGATGACGGCTCTCCAGTCTGAGCTCGAGGAGCGCAACGGCGCGGCCTACACGCTCGACTATCTTTTCGGGGGTGACGACTATGGAGAGGGGCAACCCGACGAAGGAGCACATGAAAGCTCTGTACGACTTGATTAACGAGCTCTTCGAGGGACAAGACGTTTTTTATTCCAAGGAAGAGCTGGAAGAAATAAAAGAGAAAGGGGCAACGAAATGGGTATGAGCATCTACGAAATCGACGACTCCATCCTGGCACTGGTCGATATGGAGACGGGCGAGATTGAGGACGAGAAGCGCTTCGACGAGCTTCAGATGGAGCGCACCAAGAAGGTCGAGAACATCGGCTGCTACTACAAGAACCTCGTGGCCGAGGCCAAGGCGATGAAGGACGAGGAGACGACCCTCGCCCAGCGCCGCAGGGCCGTGGAAAACAAGGCCGAGCGCATCAAGAACCTTCTCGCATACGCGCTCAGGGGAGAGAAGTTCGAGTCGCCCAAGGTGCGTTGCAGCTACCGCAAGTCGAAGGCCGTCCAGGTCGATGACGGCTTCGTCGCATGGGCGCAGGAGCACGCAGACGACTTGCTGACCTTCAAGGAGCCTACTCCCAACCGCACGGCAATCAAGGAGGCTCTGGCTGACGGTCGCGATGTGGAGCACGCCGAAATCGTCACCAACGAGAGCCTTCAGGTGAAGTGACATGCGCGAGCTGAGGGCAGACGAGATAGAGGTGCGCGTGGCGCAATGCAGCCAGAAGGGCGTGTCGCTCCTGCTTTACAAGGACAGCCGCTGTGACATGCGCATCCTGGACGAAACGTTTGGCGTCATGGGTTGGCGCGACTCGTATCAGAGCATCAACGGCGAGCTTTTCTGCACAATCGAGGTCTGGGACGAGCAGAAGCGCCAGTGGATTGGCAAGCAGTCGAACGGCACGCCGTCAAACATGGAGGCCGAGAAGGGCAGGGCCTCGGACGCATTCAAGCGGGCCGGATTCATGCTCGGCATCGGGCGCGAGCTTTACACGGCTCCGTTCATCTGGGTGCCTTCCGAGAAGTGCAACATCAAGCAGGGGAAGAACGGGCGCCACGCCTGCTATGACAAGTTCCGCTGCGAGAAGGTGCGCATCGAGAGCGGCCAGATAACGGGGCTGAGCATCTACAACGACGTGAGGGGTTGCAGGGCGTTTGTCTTTGCAGCCGACAAATAGAGAAAGGGGAAACGAAAAATGCGCGAGAACACGGTCGAGATTAGCAAAAACGAGTACAAGAAGATTCTGGAGCTTGCATACAAGGCGGCGATGCTGAAGGAGGCGCTTCTGGACGGCGCGACGCTTGCCATCTACGGGAAGGGGCTTTACTTTGGCGGCGGCGATGAGGTCGCGACCATCATCAAGTATGCCTTCCCGGAGGACTACGAGAGAAAGCTCCGCGAGCTCCAGGACAAGAAGAAGACCGATGACGCGAAGCGTATGGAGCCTGTAACAACCGTCAAGGAGGGCGTCGAATAATGAGCATCAACAACGTCTCGGTCACGGGAAATCTCACGAGGTCACCTGAGCTTCGCGCGACGCAGGGCGGGACGCAAGTCCTGAGCTTCGGAATCGCGGTCAACGACCGCCGCAAGAACGCTTCGGGGCAGTGGGAGGACGTGCCCAACTTCTTCGAGTGCGTCACATTCGGAAACCGCGCCACGGCCCTGAGCGACATCCTCACCAAGGGCATGAAGGTCGCTATCGCGGGCAAGCTCCACTATTCGAGCTGGGAGAAGGACGGGCAGAAGCACTCCAAGGTCGACATCATCGCCAACGATGTCGAGTTGATGCAGAACCGCAAGCCGCAGCAGCAGCAGGACTACCAGCCGCCGCAGCAGGCTCAGGACGCCTACGAAGACGACATCCCGTTTTAGTCTACGTTTTAGTCTAATCGGCGGGGCGCTTCAGAGCGTCCCGCCCCCCTTACTTGAGAGGAGGTGACGCGGGATGATTGGCGGAATGATTGGGACAGCCGAGGAGATAATCCATTGGCTGTTCTCGCAGCCGCACGACGGCAAGGAACGTTTTTACGAAATCAAGGAGCGCCGCAGGAAGCGGACGCTCACGCAGAACGCCTACTATTGGTCGATGCTCAACCAGTTGGGGCGAGTCCTGCGAATGCCGACCTCGGAGCTTCACTTCCGCATGCTCAAGGAGCACGCGCCTTTCGAGGTCGTGAGTGTGTGTTCCAGCATCGACGTTTCCGGGTATTTCCGCTACTACGAGGAAATCGACACCGGGTTTGCTGGAGGGCGCGAGTTCACGCACTATCGAGTCTACAAGGGCTCCTCGCACATGGATTCGACGGAGTTCTCGCGCCTCATCGACGGGGCGCGGGAGGAATGCGAGGCGCAGGGCATCTCGGTTCTGACTCGCGAGGAAATCGCACGGCTGAGGTACGTGGAGGGCGAGGGATGAAAGAGCACAGCATCCTCGGGTGCGGCGAGTGGTGGGACGAGCGCCACGGGGTCTTGATTCAGTGGTTCGACGAGCGCGAGCCGTGGCTTGTTCGGCATGAGGTCTTCCACGGGCCGAACCGCCAGAAGTCAATCGAGTACGGGCTTTATGTGTTCCTTCCGCCAGACGCGCACAACATGGCGAACTACGGGGTGCACTTCAACCGCCCGTTCGAGGCGTACCTGCAAGAGGTGTCGCAGCGCCGCGCGATGGAGCACTACGGGTGGTCGCTCGATGACTGGATGAAGTTAATCGGAAGGAACTACGTTTAGAGAGAGGTGGCAAGCAATGGCAAGTCAAAAGCAGATGGTCCTCGACTACATCAGGGAGTTCGGCAGCATCACGCCGCTTGACGCTTTCAAGGACTTGGGAGTCACTAGGCTTGCGGCTGTCATCTTCGAACTTAAGGAGGACGGCCACGACATACACACGGAGCGGGAGCACGACAAGAACCGCTACGGGCAAGCAACAAGGTACGCAAGATACAGCTTCGGGAAGGGTGAAGTCAATGAAAATCAAGCTTGACGTGGGCGCATTCATGCCAGTCAGGGCGCACGCGACGGACGCGGGGGCTGACCTTCGCTCGCCAATCGATGCGGTGGTTCCCGCGAGGGGCACGCGCATCATCGACACGGGCGTCCACATCCAGCTGCCGCACGGCCACGTCGGAATGCTCAAGAGCAAGTCTGGACTCAACGTCGGGCTCGGCATCACGTCCGAGGGCGTCATCGACGAGGGCTATACCGGCTCCATCAAGGTGAAGCTCTACAATCACGGGGACGAGCCTTACAAAATCGAGCGGTACGACAAAATCACGCAGCTGGTAGTCGTTCCGTGCGAGTACGTGGACTTTGACCTGGTGGACGATTTGGACGATTCCGAGCGAGGGGGTGACGGCTTTGGCAGCACGGGGAAGTAGCAAGTACCACGCCAAGAAGACGGTCGTGGACGGCATCGAGTTTGACAGCGCAAAGGAGGCCAAGCGGTACACGAGGCTCCGCGACATGGAGCGGGCCGGGTTGATTCAAGGCTTGCGCCTCCAGGTGCCTTTCGAGATTCTGCCAAGCTTCGAGTGCGACGGCGTGAAGTACCGGGGCATGAGCTACGTGGCCGACTTCGTGTACTACAGCGCCGGAAAGGTTGTCGTGGAAGACTGCAAGGGATTCAAGACCGCCGAGTACAAGATGAAGAAAAAGCTGATGGCGTACATCAATCACGTAAACATCAAGGAGTCTTGATGCTATAATTTAGGAACGCGAGGATAGCGGCCTTGCAAATGACATAGCTTTTCAAGCCTTTACGGCATGAAAATAGGGAGCCCCCATCGCAGCCGCTATCTGTGATGGGGGCTTTCGTTTAGGTGGTATTTATGAAAGATATAAACAGGCTAAAAGACTACAGGAAGAAATACAAGCGATATTACGGCATCGAGTTCGATGGAAGCTACGCGATACATCATATCGACGGCAACCACGAAAATAACGACATGAGTAATCTCCTATTACTTCCGGCAGAGCTTCACTCACGGTATCACTTCCTTCGTTCATGCGTCGAACATGGAGATAGGCCGTCACTTGACATAAGCAGCAACGTTCACGGCAATCTTGCGAGGGGATGGTATTACGAACAGCTAGATAACTTTTTGAAATGCCAAGAAGAGTGCGGGAAATGGTACGACTTCAAACTTTATCATGACGGCGAATTGCCGAACATTCACGGGATAACTTTGGAGGGGTAAAAATGCCATTTTTACGCAAGGAGCATAAGGAAAATTACACGTGCATAAGCAACGACGTTTTCAGGAGCGATTTATCGCTCAAAGCACGCGGGATGCTATGCACGATGCTGTCACTTCCCGATGATTGGGAGTTCAGCGAGAACGGGTTGCAGGCGATACTGAAGGACGGCCAGACTTCGGTAAGGTCAGCAATTAAGGAACTCGAATCTGCTGGGTTCCTATCGCGCACAAGGGAGCGCGACGAGAGCGGGAGAATAGGGCGGTGCGTATGGATTGTCTGCGATTATCCACGCTTTGAAAACCCCAACTTGGTGAATTCCAACTTGGGGAATGAACCCCAATTAAGTACTAAAGAATCAAGTACTAATAGACCAAATACTAAAGAATCAAAGATAGAGACGCGCCACAAGTTCGGCGAGTACCAGAACGTCCTTCTCACAGACTCCGACATGCAGAAGCTCAAGGCGGAGTTCCCCAACGACTGGGAGCGAAGAATCGAACGGCTCAGCGCCTACATGGCTTCGACGGGCAAGGGATACAAGAACCACCCCGCCACCATCCGCAACTGGGCGAGACGGGACGAGGAAAAGAACGCGAGCAAGGTACCGAGCCGCAACGAATCGCGCTATGAGAAGACCGAGGAAGAGAAGCAAGACGATGAAGCATGGATGAAGAACATCATCATGTGCTAAAGGAAGGGAGCAAACGAAATGGACACCAATCAACTTATTCAAGGCATAGCCGAGACTGCGGCTAGGGCCAACCGTCGAGACGAGGGAGATTACATCGAGAACGGCATCCTCATGTGCGGCAAGTGCCACACGCCGAAGCAATGCGAGTTGGAGTTCAGGGGGCGGATAATCAAGCCTTACTGCATGTGCCGCTGCGAATCGGAGAATTACGAGCGCGAGAAGGAGAACAAGCGCAAGGCGGAGCGCATGCGCAGGCTCGACATGATGCGCCGCACGGGGTTCCCAGACGCGGAAATGCGCGATTGGACTTTCGCGCACGACGATGGCGGCAACGAGAAGGTCATGGACGTGATGAGACGCTATGTCGCGAACTTCCCGCGCATGCTCGAATCTGGCAAGGGCCTTATGCTGTGCGGGCCGGTGGGCACGGGGAAGAGCTACGCAGCGGCGTGCGTTGCCAACGCGCTCATCGACGTGGGAACGCCCTGCATGATGACCAACCTCAGCCGAATGGTGAACATCATCAACAGCTCGTTCGAGGGGCGGCAGAAGTACATCGACAGCCTGAACGGGTTCGACCTGCTTATAATCGACGATTTGGCCGCTGAGCGCGACACCGAGTTCATGGCAGAGCAGGTGATGAACATCATCGACGCGAGGTATCGCGCGGGGCTTCCGCTAATCGTAACCACGAACCTCACCGCGCAGGAGCTCTCTGGCACCACGGACATTCGCAAGCAGCGTGTTTTCAGCAGGCTCATCGAGATGTGCGTCCCGATAACCGTCACGGGCCGCGACCGCAGGAAGGCGAAGGCCGCGCAGAACGCCGAAATCATGGGGCTGCTTGGGCTGTGACCGAGCGCGAGCTTTCGCAGGCCGTGCACCTCAAGGCGGATAGCGAGGCGGATGCACTACGAGAGGTCAAGCCCAGCCAAGCAGCTCCGCAGGTTCCTCCGTGGTACAATCTAGCTGCGGCCCATCGAGCGCCGCACCTTTCTCTCGCTCGTGGCCCTCACCATGCTGGGGGCCACGCTCATATTTCGTGAGGTCACGAAATAGTAAATAGGCCGCGCTCATATTTCGGCAATGTTTTTCAGATTCTCGGCTACAGCTGCTCGTAATAGGTGTATACTAGCATCAGCAAGAGGGGAAAGCGAGAGAAAGGAACCACAATGATGAACCTCAACGACTTCAAGAACGCAATCAACGACTACCTGACCAACTGCGGCCAGAACCCCGAGGACTGGGACGTGTTTGGAGCCGCAATCCAGCTCCGCGACGAGTACCCCAACGCCGAGAGCATCGACGACATCGACCCCGACGACTTCAACGACGCCCTCGAGAACCACGAGAACTAGGCTCAGCGAGACGGGACATGAGAGAAAGGAACCACAAAAGAAGTTCACCAAGACCCACGAGAAGCAGATATGCGAGTTCATCGAAAAGATGGACACCAATGGCTGCGTCCCCGTCACCGAGTGGGTGAGCGGCAGCGGTCGCTTCACCAAGCCGAAGGCGCTCCCGCCGTTCGTGGAGCGCTTCGAGCGCGAGGAGTACGCGAAGACCGCCCTGCCAAAGCACGGCACGCCCGAGCGCGTCGCTATGGCGTTCTTCCGCGCGAACCCCAGGCGCAAGGCGGTCCTGGTCATGGACACCAGAGCCGCGCTGCGCTTCCTGTTTGATGCGGCGCACGGCAGCGAGTCCTAGGAGGCTCCGAGAGACGGTGCCAGTAATTGCCGCCTAGAAAATCGCCGAGAAGTCTTCCCTTTTCGTAAACATCGGTATATACTTAGATACATCAGGAAGGGAAAGGGCAAACGGCACATACCATCGAGAGACAGGCCGTCACTGCGAATCCCTCAGAGAGAAAGGACTAAAGATGTTTCAAGCACTTATCCCGCACCCGTTGAGCCCCGAGGTGAACGTCGGGGACATAATCTTGTTTTTCGTTGTGTGCCTCGCATTCCTGGTCGCGGCGGCGAAGAGCAACGGACGCTGAGTGGGTGAGGGAGATGCAATACAAGGACGACTCGAAGGACGGGGTCGAGCACCCAAGCCACTACGCCAGCGACGGAATCGAGTGCATCGATGCGATGTATGCCATATCGCCAGCGATGGCAATCCACTTCGCGGCCGGCTCGGCGCTCAAGTACCTCGACCGTGCCGGGCTCAAGGACGACGAGGGGAAGGACCTCAGGAAGGCCAAGGAGTGCTGGCACATGGCCAAGAGGCTGATGGTGAGGATGGTTGCAGATGGGCATGATTAGCGATGACGAGCGCCGCGAGGTGGCGGCAAGACTGCGCGAAGCACGCGAATTTATCAGCATCACTCCGAATACGATTCCCGAACAAAGCGGCTACGAAGCGTTTAAACTCATCCTCGCGTGCGTAGGTTACGAGCGAGGCAACGTGTTCGACATCCTTGCCGGCCTCGTCGACAGACCGGCGTGCCGCGACTTCGCGACGAATCCAGCCGACAGTATTGAGCGTGTCGCGGATGAACTCGAGGCGGCCGAGGGCTGGTGCGACCAGAACGGACGCTACGACACCGGCACCGTAAGCATCACAGAGGCGCAGCTCCGCGAATGGTCAGACCGCATCCGCAAGCTTGCGAAGGAGGACGAGCGATGAGCGAGTTCGTGAAGATGAGGATTAGCCAGGACAAGCTGCCGTCGGCCATTGGCCTGGGCCATGCGGTGCCGAACGGCAGGACCTGCAAGCCGAGGGCCAAGGGCGAGCTGCGTGACCCTGGCGACAAGGTGAGGCGCGAGGTCGTGGCGAAGCTGCTGGCCTGCTCGGAGCCTGGGCGCAAGGGATGCGAGACGCCCCTCGCGCAGGTCGTGACAGCGCTCGAGCCGTGGTGGAAGAGGAACAAGGACTCCACGCTCCCCGAGGTGCTGGCCGACCTCATAGCGCCGCGCCAAGGCGCTCGCGGAGCGCGACGCGAAGACTCCAATCCCACAGCCCTGAGGAGGAAAAACGACTGAGACCACCGCGCTTTTGCGCGCGTTGCATTGTGACCTGACGGCGGCAAACGGGCTCCTCGCCGCGCTGCTCTACAAGAATGGGAAGACCGGCTCGCCGTACGCTGCGACCATTTCCTGGGCGATGCAGAAAGCTGGCGTGTATTACCGCCTGGCCGACGTGTTGGAGGAGAAAGACGGGAGGTGACGCGCATGGCAACCGAGGCGCAGCTTAAGGCTGGATACAAGTACGACAAGGAGAACACGCGGCAGGTTCACCTGAAGTTGAACCGCCGCACCGACGGGGACGTTCTGGAAAAGCTCGACAGCGTGCCGAGCAAGCAGGGCTACATCAAGGCGCTCGTACGGGCGGACCTGGAGCGTTCGGCAGAGTAGAGCATGGGGCATCGCAGATGGAGGCGGTGCCCCTTTTCGTGCGGAAGATTTTTCAGATTCTCGCCTCTGCCTGCCTCGTATGGGTGTATACTGCTATCAGCAAGTGAGGGAGCGAGAAAGGAAACGGAAATGATGGACAAGGAACAGGCAAGCAAGCGCAACGGCGTCAAGTACCACGTTGAGCTCGGCGGTCTTTTCTGCGTAACGAAGACGCACGAGGAGGCCGTCAAGATTAAGAAAATGCGGGAAGCTGAAATAGCCAACGACCCGTCCGCGCCCAGTGACCTCAAGGTGTTAATAGTAGAGGCATAAAGCACTAAGCAACGGGCCACCAGAAGACGGTGGCCCTTTTCATCGTTCCCGCAATTCCCGCTCAGGGTGCCGTATAATCAATGGAGTGGAAAAACCAATCGGAAAAGAGTGGCATGCAGGGATTCTGGGAAAAGCTTCTGTGGGTGTGCATCCCCTGCACGCTGGCAGCGACGGCAACGGCCGTGTCAAATCCTGAACTCGATTCGCAGTTCGCAATCTACTCGGCGGCGGCGGTCGTCGCCCTCCTGGGCGTGATGCTGTCGAATAGGCGCGTCGAGAAGGATAAGGCGGCCGAGGAAAACGAGCTTTTCAAGTCGGCCCTGCGGGCGCTGCTCAGGAGCGAGCTCATGCGAACCCACCATCACGCCATGCGGGACGGCCACGCCTCAACGCTCGACAAGGAAATCATGGAGCGCACCTATAGGAGCTATCACAACCTCGGCGGCAACGGCATCGCCACGACACTTTACGACGAGATGATGGCGCTGCCGACGATTGACGACTAGAAGGTTTGAAAGTATGAAAGACTACATCATCGATGACAAGCTGTACCACGTGCTGAAGTGGCTCGGGCTCATCGTGTGCCCGGCCGTAGCGACCTTCATCGGCGCGGTGTTCCCGGCGTGGGGGATTCCGAATGCCGATGCTATCGTGCTCACGCTCAACGCGGCTGGGGTTCTCATCGGTGCGCTCATCGGTGTGAGCGCGGCAACCTCGAAGCAGCTACCAGAGGGGAGCGAGTAGCCATGGCAATGCAGGGAATCGACATCAGCGGCTGGCAGGAGGACCTAGACCTCGCGCAGGTCCCGTGCGACTTCGTCATCATCAAGGCGACGCAGGGCGTGGGCTACGTCTCGGCCGCCTGCGACCCGCACGTCCAGCAGGCAATCGCACTCGGGAAGCCCTTCGGCTTCTACCATTACGTGAACGGGGCGGGGGCCACGGCGGAGGCCGACTTCTTCGTTGACAGCTGCTCCGACTACTTCGGCAAGGGCATCCCGTGCATCGACTGGGAGAGCATCCAGAATGCTGCGTGGGGCAACGTCGACTACCTCAGGGAGCTGGTCAAGCGAGTCATCGACCGCACGGGAGTCAAGCCGCTCATCTACGCGTCAGCGAGCGCCTTCCCGTGGGACGTTGCCCAGGCCCTCGACTGCGGCGCATGGGTAGCCCAGTACGCGAGCAACGACGCCACCGGCTACCAGGACAGCCCCTGGAACGAGGGGGCCTACGCTTGCGCCATTCGCCAGTACTCCAGCAGCGGCAGGCTTGACGGATACTCCGGGAACCTCGACCTAGACAAGGCATACATGGACGTCGATGGATGGGCGAGTTACGTGGGCGCGGCAAGCACCCAGCCGACCGGCTGGATTCAGCAGGATGGCCGCTGGTGGTACCGCCATGCAGACGGCAGCTATACCAAGGACGGCTGGGAGAAGATTGACGACAAGTGGTACCTCTTCGATGCCGACGGCTGGATGCTTGCCGGATGGCAGAAGGTCGGCGGGAAGTGGTACTACCTCACCGACTCCGGCGCGATGGCCACCGGCTGGGTGAACGACGGCGGCAAGTGGTATTACATGGACCCGGACACGGGAGCGATGCACGCGGCTGATGTGCAGAGCATCGGCGGCAAGTGGTATGCCTTCGGCGCGGACGGCGAGATGCAGTACGGCGTGGCCTCTGATGCAAGCGGCGCGCTGAAGGTGTAGGCGGCCAGTAGGAAGCAAGACAACTGAGCAAGACCACCTAGCGGGTCTCGTCTAGTCGGCGAGGCCCGTTGCCGATTGAGGGGGGGATGACATGGGAGCATACAGGGCATGCAGCAGGTGCGGGAGGATGCACGCATACGACGAGCCTTGCCCGAAGAAGAAGCCCACCTACCGGTACGAGAGGACGGGCGCGGACAGACTGCGCTTCACGGCACGCTGGAAGAGGAAGAGCCTCCAGGTGAGGGGTGACGCGCTCTGGCTGTGCGAGGTGTGCAGGGACCAGGGGAAGGTCACGACCGAGGGGCTTGAGGTCCATCACATAGACAAGCTACGCGAAGACCCAGACGGACTGCTTGAGGATGACAACCTCGTGTGCCTATGCAGGGCGCACCACAGGATGGCTGACGACGGGGAGCTGACCAAGGGATACCTGAGGGGGCTTGCGCTGCGCAGGATTACGGGAGACACGCGGTAGGTTGACAGACCTCGGGCACCACGTGGCCTATGGGAGTTTTCAACAATGGGGAAGACTTTTCAACAATCCCCCCCTACCAAGGGTGTTGAAAACCGAGCGTGCCGGGCTATCTGACCGCCCAGGTCTGGACACGGGGTTTCCAATCTGCTGGGGTTTTTTGGAAAACGGCGTTTTATTGGTCAAAAACCGCGATTATCATTCAATAAGGGCGATTATCGGGGATTCTTTCGGACGTTTCCCGCATAGCGCCATAGAACGTATCGAGAAAGGAGATTTTCAAGGCATGGAGAAGACAAAAGTAACCTACATGGACGTCGATTCGCTGATTCCGTACGCGAACAACCCGCGACTGAACGACAACGCGGTGGATGCCGTAGCGGCGAGCATCAAAGAGTTCGGTTTCAAGGTTCCCATCGTCGTTGACGGCGAGAACGTAATCATAAACGGCCACACTCGCCTGAAGGCAGCGCACAAGCTGGGGATGAGACAGGTTCCCGTCATCGTGGCGGACGATTTGACGCCCGAGCAGGTGAAGGCGTTCCGTCTGGCTGACAACAAGACTTCTGAGCTTGCCGAATGGGACATGGGAAAGTTGGACATCGAGCTCGAGGGCATAGACGAAATCGACATGGCCGAGTTCGGATTCGATGACTCGGCAATCGAGGTCTCAGATGACATGGAGCCGATTGACGACGAGCAAATCGGAGACGCGATGTCGCAGGAGCACAAGATGACGCTCGACGGCTCGACAATCATCCTCACGGAGGATGAGTACAAGCTAATTCGCTCCAAGCTCGACCAGTATCTGGATGCGAACGGGGTCAGCTACGGGTTTGTGGGGTGGCTTATCAATGGTTAGCTATGTTGACATTGAATCGATGAAGCCAGCGGCATACAACCCGCGCAAGATTACGAAGGAGCAGCAGCAAGAGCTTTGCAAGAGCATACGCAGGTTCGGGCTAATCGTGCCGATTCTCGTCAATCGCAAGGACAACGTCATCATCGCGGGACACCAGAGGACGAAGGCTGCGCAGTTTGTCGGAATCAAGACAGCCCCAGTGCAGTACGTCGAGAGCATCAACCTAGGTGACGAAATCAAGTTCAACCAGATTCACAACGCCACGGAGTCTGGCACAGTCAGGGTGACGTTCGACGGGGATGCAGAGCACGGGAAGTTCATCGAACTGGACAACAAGGACTTCACGGCAATCAAGAACACCGCGACCGTGGTGAAGGAGATTTGCGGCCTTACGCTTAAGTACGGTAACGTGCTGTCTGCCGTCATATGCAAGGGCGACGTCATTCTCGGCGGCGATTACGTCAAGGCGTGCAAGGTTCTCGGCCTGAAGGTCAACGCCTACGTCTGCGACGATTCGATGCACGACGATTTGCTCCACTACTTCGGCGAGGACTATGGCGAGTACTTTTACGGCCATATCAAGCGCGACACCTACGTTCAGGGGCTTGCACAGCTCTACAGGAGCGTTAGTCGCGACGATGGAAAGCGCGCCCGGCATTCGACGCTGTACGTAAGGCACGTAATCCCATACCTCAAGGGACACGCTTCGGCGAAAACGGTACTCGACTTCGGATGCGGAAAGGGAGACTACATCAAGCATCTGAAGAAAACAGGGTATGACGCGCTGGGAGTGGAGTTCTTCAACAACAACGGCAAGGCAATAGACGTGTCGAAGGGCAACCGCATGATTGACGCCCTGGTGAAGCACCTGCAAGAGCGCAGGCAGTTTGACGTGGTCGTATGCGACAGCGTGTTGAACAGCGTTGACTCCATGAAGGCCGAGCGGAGCGTAATCGACTTCCTAAACCTCATGGCTACGGATAGGCTATTCATCAGCGGTAGACCATTAAACGATGTGACCAGAACCATGCGTATGAACCGAGACGTTGGTAATGGGAAGCGCTTTGTCGAATTCCTTGATTCCGACAACTTCAGCGCGAACTATCGAAGCGGAAAATGGTACTTCCAGCACTACCACAGCAAGGAGCAGCTAAAGAAGTCGCTCGAAGAGAGCGGGTTCGAAATCGTCAAACTCGACTGGGAGAAGTATGGCAGCAGTTGGCAATGCGAAGCAGTCAAGACGAGGGAGCTTCCATTGCAGCGTTACATCGACGCCATCGACTTCGAGTTCGACCTCCCGCTTCCGAACGGCAAAAGCTACAAGCGCAACGGAGACGTGAAAAAGGCGCTGGGCCTTGAGTGATATAGGGGTATACTTGCACAAGCAAGGTCTTACAGGAGAAAGGGGAGCGATTCGATGATTATTAAGTCGATAGAGGTCGAGGGAACGTTCAGATACCTATGGCTCAAGTCCGTGAGGGGCGTCGATTTGTCACGTCACTGCGCAAGGTGCCTGGTTGGGGATTACGACAGCAGAATCAACAACAGGCTGACGGAAGCGCACGGCATAGAGCTTGATGGAGACGTCTACTACCTTTGCGGAGTCTCGCAACCCTACAGGTGGGAGAACAACTTCCATCTGGCGTTCAGGCGCAAGGACGGGAGCACAATCGATTACTCCTCGAACGGCGTGACGGTGAGAATCGATGGAGCTGAGCGCCTGCCAATCGACGCGAAATACAACAACCCAGCGGACAGGCACTACATGACGAAATCCTATTGCACTTGCAGGAACTGGCAATTCGCCAACTACTTCGAGACGCATATGAAGAGAGGTGCCGAGAATGGCTAAGCAATCGCTCAATGAGCAGGCAGTCGAGATTCTGCGCATTGCGGAAGAGACCGGCGTGCAGACGAATTTCTTCTTCGTGACAACTTTCAAACGGTATCAGGTGCAGCTAAGCAACCTTTCCGAGCTTGAAAAGGCAATCAAGGATACTGGAACGCTCGTCACGAAGGAGTACGTGAAGGGTCGCGCCAACATCTACGTCAACCCAGCGGTCACGGAGTACAACAAGACCACCGACAGCGCCAACAGAACGGTCACGACGCTAATGAAAATCATCAAGGGGTTCGCCAAGGAGGACGAGGAGCGCGACTCCGGTTACGACCCGCTCATGGCAATCATCAATGGTGACAGCGATGACGAGGAATAGGGGATATGAGTACTGCAAGGCTGCAATAGACGCCGACACCACGCCGAAGTACGTCAAGAAGCAGATGCGCCTTTGGATGGACGTATGCGACGGCAAGAGCGACAAATACTTCGTGAGCGACGCAAAGATTCGCCAGATGGAGTCAATCTTAAAACTGCTCGTCATGCCGAAGGGCCTGAAGGCCGGGCAGACGCTTTACGAGTGCACGACTGGCTATCAATGGCTGCTGTACACGGCTGTTCTATGCACCGTCTACCGCGACAATCCCGAGAAGCGGCGCTACGAAATCGGCCTTCTGGAAATCGCCCGAAAGAACTTCAAGACGTACACGGTGGCAACAATCTTCATCATCCTCATGCTGACCGAGCCGCGATTCGCGGAGTTCTTCTCGGTCGCGCCAGACGGGGCGCTGTCTAGGCAGATTCGCGAAGCGATAGTGCAGACCCTGCGCTCGTCCCCGCTTGTCTACGAGTACAAGGGAAACAAGCGCTTCAAGATTACGAACCCATCAATCGCGTTCATTCCGAAAAGTTCGACGTACGTTCCGCTGAGCTATTCGACCTCTCGAATGGATGGCCGACTCCCAAGCGCGTTCTGCGCTGACGAGGTAGGGGCGCTGCCGACCAGCTACGCCGTCGAAGCCATGAAGTCTGGACAGCTCAACATCTTGAACAAACTCGGCTTCATCATCTCGACCAAGTACCCGACCATCGACAACCCATTCGAGGACGAGGTGGCATACGCCAAGAAGGTGCTGGACGGCATCGCCGAGGACGATACGCTGTTCGCCTTGCTGTACGAGCCAGACGACACGAAGGACTGGATGACCGACGACTTGGTGATGCGCCACGCCAACCCCGTCAGCCTGGAGATTCCGGAAATCTGGGATGACCTGAAGAAGAAGCGAGCCTACGCTATCGCGGTCGAATCGGCACGCGAGAACTTCCTGACCAAGCACTGCAACATCATCTACCAGGGGCAGGGCACCGAGACGTTCATCGACGTCGCAGACGTCCAGGCGTGCAAGGTTTCCAACATCGACTGGCGCGGGCGCGTGGTGTATCTAGGCTTGGACTTGTCGGAGACGAACGACAACACCGCAGTTGCCATGGTTGCCGCCGACGATGACGGAAACATCCTCGCCGACGTTTTCGCGTTCGTTCCTGAGGGCCGCATACCCGAGAAGAACGCCTACGAGAAAATCGATTACAACGAGTTCGTCAGGGCTGGGAAGTGCATCGCCTGCGGAGACAGGGTTATCGACTACAAGGTCGTCGAGGACTTCATCCTCGGCATCGAGGAAAAGTACGGCGTGCAGGTGCAGTCAATCGGCTACGACCGCTGGAACGCGCTCAGCACCGCGCAGAAGCTGGAGGGCGCGGGATACAACACCGTGGAAATCAGGCAGCATTCGAGCGTCCTCCATCCGCCGACCAAGCTTCTGAAGGAGAAGATTCTCTGTGACGAGTTCGAGTACACCGACAACAAGCTGCTCGAAATCAACTTCCAGAACGCCCGCTGCTCTTACGACACGAACCGCAACATGTACGTCCACAAGAAGCGGAGCAAGGGCAAGGTCGATATGGTTGTATCGCTTATCAACGCCGTATACTTGCTGCAACAGGACGCTGTTTTCAATCAAATGCCTGACTTCACGGTCCAGGTCATATAAAAAGGGGTGATTACATGGGATGGCTAAGCGACTGGCGGGAGCGCAAGCGCTCCGCCGAGAACATCATCGGAGATGACGGCACGGTGAACGACGTGCTCCTGAGGGCATTGCTCAGCAACGAGCCTATCGACCGCGAGAAGGCGATGATGCTCCCCGCAGTATCCGGCGCGGTCGACTTCATCACGAGCGCAGTGGCCTGTATGCCCGTTCGCCTGTACCGCACAAAGAAGGGCGTTGTCGAAGAGGTGGAGAACGACTCGCGAGCGAAGATGCTCAACGGGGACACGGGGGACACGCTGGACGGCTTCCAGCTCAAGAAGGCCATGGTAGAGGACTATCTGATGGGCAAGGGCGGCTATTGCTATATCGAGCGCAGCCGCAACGACGTGACGGGCTTGTTTTACGTGAATTGCGACGCCGTGAGCATCAACATCAACAGCGACCCCATTCACAAGTCGTATGACATCATCGTGGGCGCTAACACCTTCAAGCCTTTCGAGTTCATCAAGATTCTGCGCAACACGAAGGACGGCGCAAGTGGCGTCGGCCTTACCGTCGAGGTCGCCAAGGCTTTGGAGACGGGATACCAAACGCTAATGTACCAGCTTGGGTTGGTGAAGGCGGGTGGAAACAAGCGCGGGTTCCTGAAGTCGCAGCGCAAGCTGGGGCAGGATGAAATCGACGCGCTAAAGAGCGCTTGGTCTAACCTTTACGGCAACTCCGAGGAGAACGTGGTCGTGCTCAACAACGGCCTGGAGTTCCAGGAAGCGAGCAGCACTTCCACCGAGATGCAGCTGGACGAGAACAAGCGTACGATGGTCGACGAGATTAACAACATCTTCCACATCAGGGACGACTTCGAGGAGACGTGGAAGTTCGCTATCTATCCAATCGTGCGGGCTTTCGAGACGGCGCTCAACCGCGACCTCCTCCTTGAGCGTGAGAAGCGCAATTACTTCTTCGCGTTCGATAGCCGCGAAATCATCAAGGCGAGCCTGAAGGAGCGTTACGAGACGTACAAGCTCGCGAAGGACTGTGGCATAATGACAATCAACGAGATGCGCCGCAACGAGAACATGAACGAGGTTCGGGGGCTCGACCTCATCGCCCTCGGACTCGGCTCCGTTCTCTTCGACACCGCCACCGGAGAGACCTACACCCCTAACACGGACTCCACGAAGGCGGCTGGCATTTCGGATTCTGGCGGCGCAGTTCAGACGCAGGGGGGTGAAATCAATGCAGATTAACATTCGTGAGGACAGCGTAGAGATTGAGGGCTACGTCAATGCCGTCGAGCGCAACTCAAAGCCGCTGCTTTCTCGCATGGGCAAGTTCATCGAGCGAATCAAGGCGGGCGCCTTCGCGCGTGCCCTGAAGCGCAACGACGACGTCCACGTCTTGCTCAACCACGACTGGCAGCGGGATTTGGGCGGCACCAAGCAGGGCAACCTCGAGCTGGCCGAGGACAACATCGGACTCC
>ERZ824488.1554-NODE-1554-length-24350-cov-5.642519_pt1 | contig 24350 bp, 19 predicted proteins | sample MGYA00519936_ERZ824488 | MGnify/ENA primary metagenome ERZ824488 (study PRJEB31778, sample SAMEA3449153) | human gut metagenome | biome: human gut; feature: human-associated habitat; material: faeces | place: United Kingdom | collected 2010/2012 ... | reverse complement strand
AGCCGCAGCCTTTTCAAACGAGAGCCCAACGCAGTGGGTCTCGTTTGAGAGCGTGGCAAATTTTTTGACACGCTCAAAAATCCTGTGCTCCGGCACAGGATTTTTTGTAACGAAACAGGAAAAACGCGCACTTATATACGACGAAACGGAAAGGAGAGCGGTACGGATGCAGAGCATGGAAGAGATCTACCGGCAGCACACGCAGACGGTGTACCGCTATCTCCTTGCCCAGACGCGCAGCGCCGATCTTGCGGAGGAGCTGACGCAGGAGACGTTCTATCAGGCCGTGCGCACCGCCGGGCAGTACCGCGGCGAAGGAAAACTCACCACATGGCTCTGCGGCATTGCGAAGAACGTCCTGCGCACCTATCAGCGCCGCCATCCGCCGGAAGAGGAGCTGGATGAAACGGCGGCTGCTCCGGACACGCCGGATGAAGCGTTTCTTGCGCGCGAATCGCAGCTGGAGCTGCTGCGGAAAATGCAGACGCTCGGGAGTGACGCGCGCGAGGTGATGTACCTTCGCATATTCGGCGCGTTGTCGTTCCGGGATATCGGCGAAATACTCTCGCGCACGGAGAACTGGGCGCGCGTCACGTACTACCGCGGCAGGGAAGCACTGCGAAAGGAGCTGGAAAAAGACAATGAAAAATGATCTCAGCTGCGAGGTCGTCCGCGACCTTCTGCCCTCGTACCTTGACGGCGTGGCGAGCGGCGAAACGAAGGCCGCTGTGGAGCGGCATATGGAAGAATGTCCGGACTGCCGCGAAACGCTGCGCCGGATGAAGGAACCGGAGGAGACCGCGCTGACAGAAGAGAAGGAGATCGATTATCTCAAAATGGTGCGTCGACGGAGCTCCCGCAAAGTGGCCGTAATTCTGGCGATCGTCGTGCTTCTCTCGATGGCAGCGATGCTCCGGTTGTTTTATATTGGCTTTCCTGTGGACTCACGCGCGATCGCCGCAGTTGTCACCGTAAGGGACGGTACGGTGCGTCTCACCGGCACGCTTACCGACAGCGGCCAGAGCGTGTGCCGGGCGAACATCACGCAGAACGAGGACGGCGGCGTGGAGGTGCAGATGTATGCTGCGCTCCCGCTCTTCGCGCATAGCGGAGACTTTACCTGGGAATACCCCGCGGCGAAGGATGTCACCAGCGTATCGGTCAACGGCCTTGTTCTCTGGGAAAACGGCGAGGCGATCGACTGGCTCACGGCGAGGCTCTACGAGGCGAAAAACCCCTATGTCGGCGATATGAGCGCGAACGCCAATATTGCCTCGCTCCTCCGCGTCGGAAACCGCGTCGGCAGCTTTACGAATGAATTGCAGACGGACGCAGAGCCCTACGGCTGGACGCTTATTCTGGACGTTCCCATCACGGCGGAGAACGAGAAGAACATAAAAGATGAGATGCGCCGCTGCTCCTGTGTGCTGCTCGCGGAGATCGAAAATCTCGGCACCGTTTCATGGAAGTATGAGACCGAAGCAGGGGAGAAAACCTTCACCGTCACGGCCTCGGACGCCTCAAAGCTGGCGGGACAGGATATCAAGACCTGCGCCGCCTCCGCCTCGGAATTGCAGAATCTCTTGAATGAACTCGGATTTTAACACAAAAGCGCCCGTGCCGAAGCACGGGCGCTTTTGCGATATTGGATCAATCTTTTTTTTAAGACAACAACGCCGCATTCGTACGGATGGTCGTAGTATACGGCATCGCGTCCTTGCTGCCTGTGGAGCAGTATTTTGAGTATAATGGCAAAATCCCCGCCGCCGCCGAAGATCATGGCTAATGCCAGAATGAAGACCCAGAAAATTCCGGTCAGAGCCGCGGCGGCCGTCAGGCCGATACCAAGCACGAGCGTCGGCATGGCCGCGCCGAGAATATACTGCCCGCGCTTCATCGGCTGCGCACAGGTGCAGTAAGGCGTAAGCGCATTCCAGATCACGCCGAAGCGAATGGCTCTCCAGTGACTTTCGGCAAAAAGACCCCATGTAAGTCCATGGATGCCTTCGTGAACTGCGGTAAGAAGCAGCATTACAAGAAGGAATAAGAGAAAATCGAAAGGCGACATCAATTCGGCCATCGAGAGGAATGAAACGCGGGATAGAACAACGGCTCCGGAGAGTACGGCAAACGGCAGCATGACGATAAGCGCCAAAAGGTTCGCCTTTACTACGCCGATGGTGAGATCGGTCTTTCGGTATCCCTGCCGTTCCATTTCCTCACAGACGAGCGCAAACTGTTCCTTGCGTTTCTGCTCGGCGGGGGTGAGCTTTCTCTCATTTTTCGCCATTGTACCTTGCTCCGATCCACAGATTTTCATCATTGTACCACGGCAGACGGGCGATTGCAAGAAAGTATAAAACTCCGGCATGACCCTGCGGATCATGCCGGAGCTTATCGCTATATGCTTAGATCAGGTGGAAGGCAAGGATCAGGCCGGAGAACACGATGGAGACCGTGGAGCACAGCTTGATCAGAATGTTCAGGGACGGGCCGGAAGTATCCTTGAACGGGTCGCCGACGGTGTCGCCGACAACGGCAGCCTTGTGCTGCTCGCTGCCCTTGCCGCCGTGGTGGCCGCCCTCGATATACTTCTTCGCGTTGTCCCAGGCGCCGCCGGCGTTGGACATGAACACGGCCATCGCAAAGCCGGTGACGGACACACCGCCGAGCAGACCGACAACGCCGGTGGGCCCGAGGATGAGGCCGGTGACCAGAGGAACGACGATGGCGAGCAGAGCCGGAGCGACCATCTCGTGAAGAGCGCCCTGCGTGCAGAGCGAGACGCACTGCGCGTAGTCCGGATCGGCCTGGTATTCCATGATGCCGGGGATCTCCTTGAACTGACGGCGGACTTCCACAACGATGGACTGCGCCGCGCGCTGCACAGCGCTCATGGTGAACGCGGAGAACACGAACGTGAGCATCGCGCCGATGAAGAGACCAACCAGAACGGTGGGGCTCGTGAGCGTGAAGTTCAAAATCTCTTCCGTGTTGTCCTGCACGATGTTGACGTAGGAGACGAGCAGCGCGAGAGCGGTCAGAGAAGCAGAGCCGATCGCAAAGCCCTTGCCGGTAGCGGCCGTGGTGTTGCCCAGAGAGTCGAGAGCGTCGGTGCGCTCGCGGACTTCCTCGGGGAGACCGGCCATCTCGGCGATGCCGCCGGCGTTGTCGGCCACGGGGCCGTAAGCGTCGGTCGCGAGAGTGATGCCGAGCGTGGAAAGCATGCCGACGCCGGCGATGCCGATGCCGTACAGACCCTTGTTGAAGGCCTCGGTGAAGTGACCGGCGCTGTCAACGATCGTCTTGGAGCCGCCCGCGGCAAAGTAGCTGATGAGAACGGCGGCAGCAACGATCAGAATGGAGGTCAGCGTGGACTTGAGACCGAGGGAGATTCCGCCGATGATGATCGTGGCAGAGCCGGTCTCGGAAGCCGCGGCGAGCTCCTGGGTGGGCTTGTAGGTGTCGGAGGTGTAATACTCGGTGAAGTAGCCGATGGCGCAGCCGCCGATCAGACCGCAGAGGATGGCGACGTAAACGCCCCAGCCCGCCTTGCCGAGAAGGAGAAAGCAGAGGGGAGCGGCGAGCACGGCGGCGAGAATGGCCGCGGTGTAGGTGCCGGTGCGGAGACTCTTGAGCAGGGCCTGCTGGGAAGCATTTTCCTTCGTCTTGACGAGGAAGGAGCCGATGATGGAGCAGATGATGCCGACAACGGCGAGAGCCATGGGCAGCAGCATACCGGCGAAGCCGTAGCCGCCGACGGCGCTCAGCGCGAAGGTGGCGAGAATGGAGCCGACGTAGGACTCGTACAGGTCAGCGCCCATACCGGCAACGTCGCCGACGTTGTCGCCGACGTTATCGGCGATGGTGGCGGGGTTGCGCGGGTCGTCCTCGGGGATACCGGCTTCGACCTTGCCGACAAGGTCAGCGCCAACGTCCGCGGCCTTGGTGTAGATACCGCCGCCGACGCGGGCGAAGAGCGCCATGAAGGAAGCGCCCATGCCGTTCATGACCATGATGTTGCCGAGCTGCACGGGATCATCAATGCCAAAGGCATAGCGGAGCAGGAAAAACCAGATGGTGATATCCAGCATGCCGAGACCGACGACGGTGAAGCCCATAACGGAACCGGAGGAGAACGCCACGCGAAGACCCTTGTTCAGGCTCTCGGAGGCGGCCTGCGCGGTACGCGCGTTGGAGCTCGTGGCGATCTTCATGCCGACGAGACCGGCGAGCATCGACCAGATGCCGCCCGTGACGAACGCGAACGGGGTAAACTTGGAGAGCATTTTGCCGCCGGAGGCAAAAGCGATCACCAGCAGAACCACGAACACGATGGCGAAGACCTTGAGAACGGTGGTGTACTGACGCTTCAGATAAGCGTTGGCACCTTCACGAATGGAAGCGGCGAGCTTCTGCATCTTTTCGGTGCCTTCGGAATAGCCCATGACTTTCTTTGCCTGAAGAACAGCAAAGAGACCGGCAACGACAGCACCGACGAAGCCGATCCAAAACAGTTTGTCCAATTACTTCACTCCTCAAATTATTTTTTGCTTGGGGTATCAGGGCAGAGGTAAATTTTACAGGAAAAAACATTTTTTTTCAATACCGTTTTTTATGAAAAACAAGTCTTAACAAAAAATTGACCCGCAAACCAATTGCGGGCCATTCGGAAACGTTTCACTTGTTTAAAATGTATATTGATATATTCAACACGCCGGCGAAAACCAGCCACAGGAGATACGGAATGTTCGGTTTTCCGGCGGCGGGACGGATATTTCCGAACCGGAACGCCATTACCGCAGCGAGAACGAGCAGCAGGAGGAGCCAGAAAAAGGCGGTCGGACGGAGGCGCAAGGCAAAGAAAAAGATGGACCACCAGAAGTTGACGAAGAGCTGTGCCCAGTACGTGAAAAGCGCGTCGCGCGGCGGCGGACGCTTATGCCGAAAAGACCTTTTCCAGATGCTTCTGTTCAAAACGCGTCATCGCTCGGAAATCCACAAACGGATGATATACCGCCTCCAGTTCGTCGTGCAGCTCCTTCGCCCGCCGCAGCGCGGAACACGCCTCCGCCGCGAGCGAACGGCGCAGCGCGGCGGCGCGGCGGACTTCCTTTCGCTTTGCGTCGGAAATCTCCGCCGCCGTGTCGAGCCGGAAGTGCCGCGCGGCCTTGCCGTCAAAACGGAAATCGCCGGACACCGCGACGAGCGAGAGTCCATCCTCCGGCAGGATCAGCGCCGCGAGCTTTTCCGGATCGACCGGATCGGGACAGACGATGCGCGCCGCGCCGGCCGAGCGCGCCCGTTCAAGCACCGCCTGCAAAAAATCGTCCGCAAGCCCAAGCTCATTATCCAGCGTGCAGACCCGCCCGAACGACGCGGCGGTCTCCGAGAGCAGCACCGCGCCGCGGCAGGTATAGGCCGAGAGAAAACGCCGCTTTTCGTATTCTGTCTCCGAACGATGAACGGCCTTTTCTGCGGACGCTTCGGCGCGTTCTCGCACGCGCGCTTTAGCTTCTGCCGTAAGAACGCCCGGAATGCCGCCGGGGGAGACGAGCCTTGCCGCGTGCAGCATGTCATAGGCGCGCGCATACTCACGCCGGTACGCGGCAAAGAGCCGCCGCATTTTTTCCGCTTCCTCCGGCGGAATGGGACGGTAAAATGCGCCGAGGTCGAGATACTTTCCCGAAGCGCCCGGAACGGCGGGCTCCTGCACATGCGGAGACGTGGCGTCCACATACCCGAGCTTCTTTTCCGGAATGTATATCCCGTCGAGCGACTCCGGATCGCCGGAGCACAGAATGGATTCAACGGCGAATCCCGCTTCCTCCGCGCGCTCGGCGGCGCGGCGCATGAGCGTGGATTTCCCGTTGCCGGGGCCGCCCTTGATGTACCAGACAAATGCGCCGTCCTCCGGCGCGGCAAACGTCGGATAGAGCGAAACGAACCCCGCGCCGGAGTTTGCGCCGAGGAAAAACTGCCGGGAATTTTTTTGTTCCATAATGATGCACACCCTTTCCATGTATCAGGATATGCGGGAAACCGAAAACACGACGCAAAAGACACTTGATATTTTTCCGCGTATCCGATATAATAACGAAGCGGTCTTTGGCAAGGCTGCACTAGTCGGGGAGCCAGCGGTGCCCTGTAGCCTGCAATCCGCTATAGCAGGGATGAATTCCTCTCCGAGGGTATGCGATGTGTCGTCTGGCGGCAGTAAGTGGCGCTGACGGTCTGGTCTCGCGCAACACAGCCCCGTGAACCATGTCAGGCGGGGAACCGAGCAGCATTAAGCGGATCGCTGTGTGTGCCGTGAGGGAGCCGGACCTGAGCCGGCTGCTGTTGCACCGGGCATACCGCATCATTCAAGGAAAGGTGTGCAGTCTTGCCAAGGATCGCTTTCTATTTTCCCAAAAACGGAGAGATGGATTTTGTACGAAGCTCTGTACCGGAAATACCGGCCGAAAACCTTTGACGATGTGGTGGGGCAGCCGTTCATCACCGAAACGCTCAAGACCCAGGTGCGTACCGGACGGCTTAGCCACGCCTATCTTTTTATCGGCACCCGCGGCACGGGCAAAACGACCTGCGCGCGCATTCTCGCCAAGGCGGTCAACTGCGAGCACCCGGTGGACGGAAACCCCTGCAACGAGTGCGACGCCTGCCGCGGCATTGAGGACGGCTCCGTTCTCGACGTGGTCGAGCTGGACGCGGCGTCCAACAACGGTGTGGACGATGTGCGCATGCTGCGCGACGAGGCGATCTTCTCTCCGACCACGGTTCGCAAGCGCGTGTACATCATCGACGAGGTGCACATGCTCTCCAAACCGGCGTTCAACGCGCTGCTGAAAATTTTGGAGGAGCCGCCGCAGCATCTCATGTTCATTCTTGCAACAACGGAGCTCCATAAAGTTCTTCCCACGATCCTCTCCCGCTGCCAGCGCCACAGCTTCCGGCGGCTCGACGGCGACACGATCGCCAAGCGCCTCGCCTATGTCGCGGAGCAGGAGGGCATCAACCTCACGGCGGACGCGGCGCAGCTTCTGGGCCGCCTTGCCGATGGCGGCATGCGCGACGGCCTTTCGCTGCTCGACCAGTGCTCCGCGGCGGAAACGGTAGACACCGCGGCGGTGCTCAACGCTATGGGACTGGCCGGAACGCTCCGCACGCAGTCCATTGCGGACGCCGTTCTCGCCGGGAATACCGAGGAAGCGCTCACGCAGTTTGAATCGCTCTGGCAGGACGGCAAGGATCCTGCGGCGCTGCTCGGCGAGCTCTCCGGGCTCTTCCGCGACGCGCTGCTGCTCCGTCTCGCCCCGAAGGGCGGGCGGACGCTGATCTCCGGAGCTTATGGGGAAAACGTTCTGCGCGACATCCGCGCGGGCGACGGAAACCTTCTCTGGCTTCTCAATACGCTGCAGAAGCACCAGGCGCTGCTGCGCGAAACGGGCAATCCGCGCCTGCAGACGGAGCTTTGTCTCGCGGAGCTCTCCGGCGGCGGAGAGATCGCGCCGCCGCGCGCGGCCGCTCCCGCGCAGAGACCCGCCGCGCCCCGGCCGGAACAGCGGGATATCCCGACGCCCCCTCCGGCGCCGCCGGTACAGGAAACGCCGGCTCCGGCGAAGAACGATCCCGTATATGCGCCGCCGATCACGGCGAGCGAGCCTGTCCCGGCAGAAGAAGCAAAACCGGCGCCTCCGGCGGAGGAAAGCGTCCCAGTGACAGAAGCGTCGGAAAGCGTCCCGGTGACAGAAGCGTCGGAAAGCGTCCCGGTGACGGAAGCGGCGGACAGTGTCCTCGCGGGCGGCGTCAGCTGGGAATACGCGCTCTCGCAGCTTGAAAACGATCTGCCCATCGGCGTTCGCATCGTTCTGACGGACGCCACGCAGTCCTCGGGCGAGATCCGCGGGAGCGAACTTATTCTGCATCTGCTCCCGGGCTTTGCGAAAAACGCCGTCAACGTCCCGGACGTGCTCAACAAGATACGGCAGAAGGTGTCTGCGCTCTGCGGCGCACCGATGCAGATCCGGCTGGAGGAGCTGCAAAGCGGCGGCGCACAGGGGGAGGATAAACTTGATTTTCTCGGCAAATTCGGCAATGTAACCATCCAATAAAAAGGAGACAGGAAACTATGGCAAAAGGATACAGAGGCGGCAGCTTCGGCGGCGGTATGAGTATGGGCGGCGGCATGAGACAGAGCGATCTTATGAAGCAGGCACAGAAGATGCAGCAGGACATGCTGAAAATGCAGGAGGAGCTGGACGCCAAAACATACTCCGCTTCGGCGGGCGGCGGCGTCGTCACGGCGGAGGTCAACGGCAAGCGCGAGCTCATCACGCTCACGATCGACCCCGAGGCCGTCGATCCCGACGATGTGGAAATGCTGCAGGACATGGTCATCGCGGCGGTCAATTCCGCGCTCAAGGCGGCGGAAACCTCCCGCGAGGAGAGCATGGCGAAGGTCACCGGCGGGCTGAACTTCGGCTTCTGATTTTAAATTTTAAATTTTATCATGCAGAAACGGCGCGGACAGAGGAACTGTCTGCGCCGTTTTGTGCTGTAAGCGGTATTAGAGATGCTTTACCATCTGCATTTCACGGTAAAGATGGCCGGAATAGGAGTATTCTGTTTCTTTAATCTCCCGAAAGCCGAGATCCGAGTACATTTTCCGCGCGACGGCGTTGTCGAGAGATGCGCTGAGATAAATTCTGTCTGCGCCGTGTTTCTTTTTGAAATAATCAAGAAACTCCCGGACGGCCCGCTTGCCGTAACCTTTGCCCTGAAACTGACGGCCGATCATAAACCGGCTCATCGACCAGCCGGGATAGGTGTCGTCGTAGTCGTACAGAAGAAACCCGACCATAGTATCGCCGTCGTATACCCCGAGCGTGTACAGCCCGTCCTCATAGGCGGCTTCAACGAGGGAGCGCGTATTGTCTGCGACAAAGTATTTCTGACTTTCCTCGACCTGCAGTTCCATGCATTCCCGGTAGTTTGACTTATCGATCGTTTTAAAATCCATGCCCCTGCTCCTATACATTTTCCAGCGGCAGATGCACGATCTGGATATCGCGCTCGATGGCATAGCGCAGCGTGTTGAGCGTGCCGCCGGATTTACCGTCGTAGCAGGCGATGATAAGATCGGCGTGATCGACCATGTACCGGTTGCGCTTCATCATGCAGCCGGGGGAGTAGTGCTCCTGCAATACGGTGACGGTGTCGCAGCGCGCGAGAAGGGCTTCGTACCGCTGCCGCTGCGCCGCGCCCCAGTGCTCCGCCTGCCCGGTGAACGGGACGGCGGCTTCAAGCGTTATATCGGGGTGATCCTCGCACAGCGCGAGAACAGCCTCGCAGAAATAGAGATCGCACCCCTCGGCCATGCCGCAGATGAACCGGTGAAAGCCGGATTCGTATACCGCTTCCAGCGTATCGTACAGCGTCCGTTTCAGTCTCCGGCAGCGCGGATCGTTTTCGTTATAGCCCCATGGCAGCTTTTCGGCCCGGTGGCCCGTAAAGGTGCAGGTCGGCTCGCCCATGCGCATCACATCCTTTTGCCGCTATTGTAAGGTTTTTCGGCCGGATTGTCAAAGCTCTTGATTTTTTTGCGGGGCGTGCTATAATACGGCTATCTGAATATGGAACTATTCTTCAGGGCAGGGTGAAATTCCCGACCGGCGGTAAAGTCCGCGAGCCGTAAGGCAGATTCGGTGCAACTCCGAGACCGACAGTATAGTCTGGATGGAAGAAGAAGCGGTAAGGCTCTCCTTACATTCTTGTGCTGCGCCCGGAGAATGGCTTTCTTCGGACGAATTTTTTTTAAGGGGGCCTTTCCCATGACAAACACCCGTAAACTGACGACGATGGCGATCCTGACGGCACTCTCCGTCTGCTTCGTTGCGCTGATCCATTTTCCGATCTTTCCGGCGGTCGCGTTCCTTGAATACGACCCGGCGGATATTCCCATTCTGATCTGCGGCTTTGCGTTCGGCCCGGCTGCGGGATTCATCGTCACGCTGATCGCCGCATTCATTCAGGGCTTTACCGTGAGCGCCCAGAGCGGGATCTACGGCATCATCATGCACATTGTCGCAACGGGCGCGTATGTGCTCTCGTCGAGTCTTTTCTACCGGAAACACAAAACGAAAAAAATGGCCGCGGTCGCCATCGGCATCGGCACGCTGACGATGGTCGTGTGCATGTTCTTTGCCAATCTCGTCATCACGCCGTATTTTCTGATGGGCGCGGTGAACAGCGGCACGGTGTCCGCCGTGCTCTCGCTCATGCCGTTCATCCTGCTTTTCAATCTTATCAAAGCGGGCGCCAACGGCGCGATCACGTTCTTTATCTATAAGCGCGTCAAGCACCTGTTCTTCAAAGACTAAGAAACCGAGGATATCTCTCCATGACCGAGGACTTTTCCCGCCGGTTTGCCGCCGCGCGGCGGCAGATCATTGAAAAAGAATATGCCAATCTGAACCCGGAACAGCGCGAAGCTGTTCTGACGACGGAAGGCCCGCTGCTTCTGCTCGCGGGTGCCGGCAGCGGGAAAACGACGGTCTTGATCCACCGCGTGGCCAACATCCTGCAGTTTGGCCGCGGTGCGGACACGAGAGAGCTTCCGCCCGATGCGGACGAGACGATGCTCGCCGCGCTCGAAGACGCCGCAGCCGGACGCACGGACGTGACGGACAATATCCGCCGCCTGTGCGCCGTCGATCCCGCGGCGCCGTGGCAGGTACTCGCGATCACGTTTACGAACAAGGCCGCCGACGAGCTGAAAAACCGTCTGGAAGCCAAACTCGGAGAGTCCGGGCGCGATGTCTGGGCGCTCACGTTCCACGGCACGTGCGTGCACATTCTGCGGCGCTGCGCCGACCGTATCGGCTTTCCGAACAGCTTCACGATCTACGATCAGGCGGACAGCCTCTCCGTCATGAAGCGCATTCTGCGCGATATGAACATGGACGACAAGGTGTTCCCGCCGAAGGCCATGCTTGCCGCGGCGGGCCGGTACAAGGGATCGCTCGTCTCGCCGGAGGAGGCTATCGCCGCCGAGGAGCGCTCCGGTGATATCCGCCGCATCCGCACGGCGAAGATCTATGCAGCCTATGCCAAACACCTGCAGGACGCCGGAGCTATGGACTTCGACGATCTCATATACTATACCGTCCGCCTTCTGCAGGACGAGCCGGATGTGCTCGCATATTATCAGAAAAAATTCCGATACGTCCTCATCGACGAGTATCAGGACACGAACCATCTGCAATATCTCTTTGCCGCGCTCATGGCGAGCGGCAGCCGGAACATCTGCGTTGTCGGCGACGACGACCAGAGCATCTATAAATTCCGCGGCGCGACGATCGAGAATATCCTCTCCTTTGAAAAGCAGTACCCGGACGCACGTGTCATCCGACTCGAACAGAATTACCGCTCGACCGGCAACATTCTCGCCGCGGCGAATGCCGTCATCGCAAACAACCACGAGCGCAAGGGCAAAACGCTCTGGACGGCGCAGTCCGGCGGCGACCCCGTCACGCTCTTCGAGGCGCGGAATGAGGATGACGAGGCCGACTTTGTCGCGCGTACCATCGCCTCCGCGCGCCGGCCCATGCGTGATTTCGCCGTGCTCTACCGGACGAACGCGCAGTCGCGCAGCATCGAGCTTGCGCTCAAGCGCCGCTCCATCCCGTACCGCATTTTCGGCGGCACGCGCTTCTTTGACCGCGCCGAGGTCAAGGATATTCTGGCATATCTCAGCGTGATCGCGAACCCCACGGATGAAACGCGGCTTCTGCGCATTGTGAACGAGCCGCCGCGCGGCATCGGGGCGACAAGTCTGGAAAAGATCCGCGAGATCGCCGCGGCGGAGAACATTTCCGTTTTTGAAGCGATGACCACGGCATCTCACCGCACCGGCATCGCCGCCGGAAAGCGGATGGAGGAGTTCTGCCGCATGATCGCGGAGCTGCAGGAAGCGGTTTCTGCGCTGCCGCTTGATGAGTTTTACGACGCGGTGGTCGAGCGCACCGGCTACGCGCTGGCACTCGAGACGAAAGGCGGCGACGAAAATGTCACCCGCCTTGAAAACATCGCCGAGCTCAAGTCCAGCATCGTGAAGAGCGTGGAAGCCAACCCTGACCTTGATCTCTATTCGTATCTGGACGAGGTAGCGCTCTATACCGATCTGGACAATTACGACCGCGCCGAGGATGCCGCCGTCATGATGACGATGCACGCGGCAAAGGGTCTGGAATTTCCGGTCGTGTTCATTATCGGCGCGGAGGAGGGCCTGTTCCCGAGCATGCAGGCCATCGGCCAGAGCGAGGATATGGAGGAGGAGCGCCGTCTCTGCTATGTGGCGATCACCCGCGCGCGGGAAAAGCTCTATATCACCTGCGCCGCGCAGCGTATGCTCTATGGCCGCACCTCGGCCAACCTTCCGTCCCGCTTCACCGAGGAGATACCCCAGACGCTGCTTGACCGGCAGGGGCTTGCGAAAAAGAAAGCAAATCTCTGGGATGACGACGGCACATTCATCTCCGGAAGAAGCGGAACATGGGGCGGAGGCGCCTCCGGCTATTCCGGCGGAGGGGTGTCCTACCGGCCCGGCAGCTTTGGCACGAGCTATGCTGCACGCACCGGATGGATCGGCGCGGCAAAGCGCGCGGTTCCGGAAAAGCCGAAGACCGTCCTGTCCGCGCCGAAAGCGCCGGACTTTAAAAAGGGCGACCGCGTGGTACATAAGGCGTTCGGTAAGGGCGTGATCGAAAAGATGACGCCGATGGGCGGCGACGCGCTGGTCGAGGTAAAGTTTGATTCCGGGGAAACGAAACGAATGATGCTGCGCGTTGCCGCGCAGCACATGACGAAGGACGAGTGAGAAGTTATGGAACATACGGAATCCATGCATACCGCGGAGGAGCATGTTCACGTCCATGCCGACGGAACGGTGCATTCTCACTCCCACGCGCATACGCACCAGAATACCAAAACCGTAAAGAACCGTCTGGCGCGCGTGATCGGACATCTGCACGCCGTTGAGCGCATGATCGACGACGGGCGCGACTGCGCCGAGGTGCTCGTACAGCTCGCCGCCGTGCGCAGCGCGATCAACAACATCTGCAAAATAATTTTGCGCGACCATATGAACCATTGCGTCATCGACGCCGTCCAAAAAGGGGATACCGAAACGCTTTCTGAACTGGACAAGGCGATCGATCTCCTGATGAAATAATGATAGGGAGGTATTCTCCATGAAAAAATCCGCGGCTCCCATTCTGATCCTCGTTTTCCTGCTTGTCGCTGTCGGCATTTTTGTTGTGTTCCGTATATCGAAAAACAATGCTTCGGATACGCAAAATCCCGGGACGACGGCGACCGCAACGCCCGAACCGACGGCCACGACGCCCCCCACGGCGACGCCGGAGCCGACCGGGACACCTGTTCCGACAGCCGTCCCGACCGCTGTTCCTACGGCAACGCCCGTCCCGACCGAAACGCCGGTACCCACTGTGCAGCCGACGGCGGTGCCCGTCCAGGAGCAGAGCGGCGAGTTCCGCTCGGACACGGGGACGTACATCAACATCGTCGTCAAGTGGACGGTGACCGGCAGCGACGGCACGAAAACGCTCAAGCTCGACACTTACGTCGAGTCGTACGCGCTCGTAACGGGCGACCGCACCAGCGACGTTGTGTTCAATGTCGGCGGCAATGTGTCGTACGCGTCCTCCAAGGCCATCCGCCTTGACAATGTCCCCCTGACGCAGACCTTCCTCGGCAGCACGAGCGTGGATGTCACGTCCGGCACGGACGTACCGGTGAACGTGACATGGCACTTCAACGGGACTTACAGCAACCAGAACATCGCCACCATCGTGGCGGAGGACACCCTTCACATTAATTAAGGAATAGTAAAAGAATGCGGCGCGGTTTGCAGAACCGCGCCGCATTCTTATGTCTATATGTCGGATAGTTCGGGGACGCCGCATTTACGAACCCGGAGAATTCCCGGCGGATCGCCTTGTCAGCAGAAGCGCCAAAGCCGCACCCATAAGACCGCCGGTCAGCTTGGTGATAAGCAGCGGAAAGATCAGGCTCCGCTCGACGGCCACGGTAAAGCCGAGATGCGAGGCCAGCGCGGAAGCGCCGCAGACAAGAAAAGCGGCATTCATAACTTTGCCTCGCGGATCCATTCCCTTGATCATGCTGATGGCCGGAGTGGCGCTGACAAAGCCGACAAGCAGGGCGGCAAAGCTGCGGTCATCCATATGCAGCTTTCTGCCCAAAGCAGAAAACGGCCGGGAAAGGCCGCGCCGGAGAAGCTCCGCCGCAGGGAGACTCCCCAGCATGACGATCCCGATGGACGCGACCACCTGCATTGCCTCTTCCAGCGGCATCAGGGATGGCAGCAGCTTTATATTGCCGATATACTGCACCGCGCCGAGCGTCAGCCCGATCAGAGAAAAAGCCCGAAGGAACTTGGCAAAGCCGCCGAATACTTTCAGACTTTTCTGCGGGGCGAAATGGAGGCAGAGCATCAGCGTCGCGGAGAAAAGCAGGATCGGAATGGTCTCTTTCAGAAGAGGGAGAAACTGCATCCCTCCGGCAAGACCGCCGAGTATCTGCGCCGCGGGCATGCGAATAAGACCGATCAATATCCCTCGGGAAAAAGCGTTCGTGTCCTCCGGAGAGAGAAGCCCCATGCCCATCGGAATGGTAAATGCCAGCGTGCATCCCGTTGTGGCGGAGACAAGAATGCCCGCGTAAAGCCCGATGGTCGGATCGGAGGCAAGGTCAACTGCCGCCTGGTAGCCTCCCATATCGATGGGAATAAAACCGCCCAGCATTCCCGGGTCCAAACCGATCCTTTGCCAGAGCGGAGAGAGCGTCAGGGAAAGTACCCGGACAATGAGAGGAGAAAGACAGAGAATGCCCGCCATGGAGAGAGCCGTGGGGCCCAGCAGACGGAACCCCTCCTCAAATCGTTCTCCCAAGCCCAGCCGGTTGCCGAGAAGACAGTCGATCCCGCCGATAAGCGCTCCGGCGGCCAGAAGCCAAAGCAATATCCGTTCCATGGGTCAGATGCGGCGGATCTCCGCTTCGATATCGGCAATGGTGCGCGGAATAGCGGCCGAAAGGTTTTCGCAGCCGGTTTCCGTCACGAGGCAGTTATCCTCCAACCGGAAGCCGATGCCCCATTCCTCGTGGTACACACCGACATCCACACAGAAGACCATGTTGGGCGCGAGGACGGCAGGACGCTCTACCACATCGTGCACATCGTAGCCGATGTGATGCGAGCCGCCGTGCCACATGAGTTTCCCGATCTCGTCCACGCTCCGGAGAACCCCTGCTTCCACCAGACGCTCCGCGTTGTAGCGGCGGATCGTGGCATCCACCTCTTCCATGGGCATACCGGGGCGAATGATCGAAAACATATAGTCCGAGGTAGCCAGCACGCACTCGTACAAAAGCCGCTGACGAGGCGAGAACCGCCCGTTGCACGGCCAGCCGCGGGATACGTCAGTGATCATGTTGTCGTACTGCGCGCCGACGTCGTTGAGGATCATGTCACCGTCCTGCGCCTGCCCGGTGTAGCTGTAATAATGGATGCAGAAGTTGTTTTTTCCGGCGGAAATGATGGAGGGAAATCCGGGACCGTCCGGGCCGAACTGCGCCAGCGCATGATCAAAATCCGCTTTGTACTGGTACTCATATTTTCCGGGGCGGGAAGCGTGCATCATGGCCAGAATGCCCGCCTTGGTGATCTTCTCGGCTTCACGCAGCGCCTCGATCTCGCAGTGCTGCTTTATAAGCCGCAGCCGGCGGATCAGTATGTTGGCGTTTTCCAGACGCAGGAACGGATATTCCCGCTGGATCACGTTTCGCCAGCTGTGCGCCGGGCGGTCAATGTCAGCGGGGGAGATGCGGTAGAGGTCGAGATACACGGCCCCGTAGTTTCCGCTGTTCGCCAGCGCGGAAAAATCCGTTTCCAGCGCGCCGACGAAGCGCACGTCCTTAACGCCGGAAACGCTTTCCGCTTCCTGCGGCTTGATCCGAGTGCCGGTCCAGCGCTCGGCAATAGCGTCCGGCGGCAGCAGATACAGCCGCTCCGCGACACTGCCCTCGGCGTCTTTCAGCGCGAGCAGCACCGCCTGCCTGCACTTCAGCCCCGTAAAGTAGACAAAGCTCCGATCCGCGAAAAACGGGTAATATTCGTCGTTCGTTTTCCGGATCTCATCGCCGGAAAAAAGCATCAAAAGCGAACCCGGCTGCATCATGGCATAGAGCCGATCCCGGTTTCCCTGATAGTATGCGGTATTCATGGTTTATTCCTCCTTATTCAGACGTTCTTATTATAATGACTTGGTGAAGGTTTGAAAAGAAGAAAAACACAGGATATCTATACGGCATACTCAGCCCCATTGACAAATTTTCCATAAGCGGCTACAATGCCGCCTACCCGCGAAAAACGCGGGATATCAAACGAGAAAAACGAGGGATACCAAAGTGGAACACAGCGAACTGTTCCGAACGGAAAAAATCAGCAAAGTTCTGTTGCGTCTGGCGCCGCCGGTGATGCTCGCGCAGCTCATTCAGGCGCTTTATAATATCGTGGACAGTCTGTTTGTGGGCCGGTATTCGGAATCCGGTCTGACGGCTTTGTCCATCATCTATCCGATCCAGCTTTTGATGATCGCTCTCGCCGTCGGAACGGGCGTAGGGATCAACACGGTGATGGCGGCAAAGCTCGGCGTGGGCGAGGCGAAAAAGGCGGATGAGTATGCCGGTGTGGGAACACCGCTCGCTGCCGCGCTGTGGCTTTTGTTCGCTGCGGTCTGCTGGGCGGTCATGCCCGCCTATGCGAGAATATCCACCGCGTCTGACGCGGTGATACGCGATGTGACGGTATATGGCCGGATCGTATGCGTATTCAGCTTCGGGCTGTTCCTCGAGAGCATCTGGACAAAGGTGCTGCAATCGAACGGCGATATGAAAACGCCAATGATCGCCCAGATCCTCGGCGCGGTCGCGAACATCGTTCTCGACCCGCTTTTGATCTTCGGCCTTTTCGGCCTTCCGGAAATGGGTATCGCCGGCGCTGCCGTTGCTACTGTTGCGGGGCAGATCGTGGCGGCGCTCGTCGTGATGAGAAAGGGCTTTCGCCGCTCGCCCGCGGCAAAGGCGTATCCGCACCACGTCGCAAAGATCTTCCGTCTCGGCATACCGAATATCCTGATGCAATCGGCGTACACTTTTTATATTTTCGGCCTTAATCTGATTTTAGCGAGCTTCTGTGACGAGGCAGTCACCGCCCTCGGCATTTACTATAAGTGGCAGACGTTCTTCTTTATCCCGCTCGGCGCGATGCAGACGTGCATCGTTCCGGTCATCAGCTACAATTACGCCGCGCGAAACATCGACCGCTGCAAAAAGACGCTTTCGGCCTCTGTCCTGTTCGGCGCGGCGCTGATGGCTGTCGGCACGCTGATCTTCGTTTCTCTGCCGTCACAGCTGCTGCGGACATTTACCTCCGATTCGCTCGTGATCGAGATCGGCACGGTCGGCTTCCGCATCATCGGCCTCGGCTTTATCCCGATGGTCACATCGCTGATCTTTCCGGTCTTCTTTCAGGCGGTAGGCTCAAGTCTGAAAAGCTCGGCGCTCACGGTGATCCGGACAGTCGTGCTGTTCGTTCCACTCGGCTATCTTTTCTCCCGTTTCGGGCTGAGCCGGTTCTGGCTGACGTATCCGGTTACGGAGATCCTGACGAGCATCGTGGGGTTTGTATTCTACCGGCAGTTCCTCAAAAAGGACTATGTCAGCGAGCCGAAGCCGCTGCGCGCGGATGACGGAGACGCCGTGGCGCTCAAACCCTCGAAGCCGGGCGTCATCATCACCATCGCCCGCGAGCACGGCTCCTCCGGCAAGCAGATCGGAAAGCTCGTTGCGCAGAAGCTCGGCATCCCGTTTTACTACAAGGAGATGGTGGCGCTGGCCGCGCATGAGAGCGGACTCGACCGCGAATTCATTTCCGATATCCACAAAAACGCTCCGGACGCGATGCGCGATCTCTATCTCAGCTCGCAGGTGGTCCAGCGGGCCATCGCGGCGCAGGACCGGATCATCCGCCGCATCGCCGACAACGGCTCGTGCGTTATCGTAGGGCGCGCCGCGGATTATGTTCTGCGGGAGCATAAAAATGTTGTCCGTGTGTTCGTTCACGCGCCGCTCGACTACCGAATCCGTCGTGTCATGGAGGTATACGGGGACACGCTGCGGGAGGCAAAACGCAATATCCGCCACTCCGACAAGGCGCGGGCGTCGTATTACCGGCACATCTCCGGCCGCCGCTGGGGCGATGCCGAAAACTATGAGCTGACGGTGGATTCCTCCGCGGGACTGGAAGAAACGGCGGCGATCATCGTCGCCTACGCCCGCGCCGCAGCGGGGGAAAAGTGATCTTCCGTTTATACCCGATAACAGATATAGATTATGACGCCGTATCCGGTTTTTCCGGATACGGCGTCATTTTATGCGCTTATGCAGTTATCGGATCAGATGTACTGCGCGAGGTTGTAGGCAGCTTTGGTAGCGCCCCAGACGAGGCCGGCCTGGAAGGAGTCGCCGATGTTGTAGATCTCCTTGGCGACATGCTGCTTCACGCCCTCGAGATACTGGCTCTCGTCGGCACGGCGGCCGAGCGCGTTGACGAACAGCTCCGCGTGGTGCTCTTCGACGACCGTTTCGGGACCCATCTTCGGCGCGAGCGGGTTGACGACGTTCTTCGGCAGAACCGGCGTCCAGGTGCAGTAAACGTCCGGCGCGCCCTTGGAGATGTTGCGGCTGACGAGCACCCTGCCCGGCTCAAACGACTTGATCGTCGCGCAGTTGACGAACTTAGCACCGTTATCCTCAAGATAGTGGATGATGTGGCCGCGGTTGGCGGTGCAGGCGCCGTCCATGAAGTTGCCGAGCATGTCGATCACGGTGATCCTGCAGCCGTGCTCGTAGCTCAGCCAGTAGGCGGTCTCCATGCCGACCGCGCCGCCGCCGAGAACGACGACCTTCTTCGCACCGCCGAGCTTTTCGGGATTGCGCAGAAGCTCGGTCGCTTCTACCATGTTCACGGTGTCGATGCCGGGAATGCGCGGGCTGATGCGCTTGGCGCCGACGGCATAGATCACGGCGTCGTAGTTCTGCGCCTTGAGATATTCCGGCGTGGCCTCTACGCCGAACTTCACCGCAACGCCCTTCTGCCCGAGCGTCTGGCGCTTGAGCCATTCGACATAGTTGTGCATGTCGTATTTATTTTTGGGAACGGCAGCGGCGTTCGCAATGCCGCCGAGCTCGCTCGTTTTCTCAAGGATCTCGACGGTGTGGCCGCGCTGCGCGGCGTAGATGGCAAAGTTCATGCCGGCGGGGCCGCCGCCGACGACGCCGATCTTCTTCGCCGTTACAGCGGGCGCGGACTGCTTGGGTAGCACGTCCTCATGGCCGGTGCGCGGGTTGACGGCGCACTGCGGGTGACCGCCCTCGACGAACTCGTTGACGCAGGCTTCCTGACAGCCGATGCACGGACGGATCTGGTCCACGTCACCCGCATAGGCTTTCCTGCACCAGTCGGGATCGGCGAGCACCGGGCGGCCGAGCATGATCATGTCGCACTTGCCGTCACGCAGGGCTTTCTCGTCCATATCGGGATAGTTGAGCTTGCCGACAGCGACGATGGGAACCTCAAATCCGGCGTTGGACTTCACGCCGCGCTCCTTGAAGTATTCCTTGGCGACCTTCGCCACGTCAAGGAAGCAGCCGGCGGGCATATACGCGGGCGGATGCGGGAGCCACCAGTTGTCGTAGCAGCCGAGGTCCACGTCGAACATATCGACGCCCGCCTTGACGAGATTTTCCATATAGTCGAGCGTTTCATAAATGGAACGGCCGTTCCTGAAGCCCTTGAGGGAGGAAACGGTGTCCATGCGCTCACCGTAGGTCTCTTCGAGAGCGCAGCTCAGATCGATGCGGTACATGATCGGGAACCACGGACCGGTACGCTTGCGCATCTCCTTGACGATGTTGATGCCGAAGAGCTGCCAGTCGGTATATTTGCCGAGCTTGCGGTGGTTGAACGCGGTGTTGGTGAGCTGATCGATGAGATAGCCCTCGTGGCCGTGCAGATACACGCCGTCGATGCCCATCGTCTTGGCGTCTGCTGCGCCCTGACCAAAGTTGCGGACGATCTGGTCCAGCTCAAGGTCGGTAAGGGGACGGCAGGGAATGCTCGGAATATAGAAGTTCGGATTCCAGGAGGCGGACACGGGCAGCGCGTACTTCGTCATAAGGCACTGCGGGTTGCCGACACGGCCGAGACCGGCGGTGAGCTGGATGAAAATGCGGCTGTTGCGCGCGTGGACGCCCTGCGCCAGATCGCGCCAGCCCATGAAGTTAGTGCGGGTGTTGTCGATGCGGGGGAAGTAGGAGAAGTTGCCCTTTTCCGTCACGGAAGAGTCGATGTGGTGGCTGATGGGGATGAGGCCCGTGGTGAGAAGGCCGACGCCGCCTTCGGCGCGGGCAAAAAAGTACTCGCGCATTTTGTCGTTCGGGCGGCCGGTCTCTTCCGCCATCTGGCAGTTGCCCATCGGCGCCATCACAAGACGATTCTTGATCGTCAGACGGTTGACCTGGATGGGGGAGAACATCGTGTCATACGGCCAGAGCTCCCTGGTATAGCGTCCGGTACCGCCTTCGGTATTTTCGCAGTCCTTCTGCACCCAGCTGCCATAGCTGTTGACGAGTCTTTCGACCAACGCATCGGTTTTCAAATCCAAATCCCTCTTTCATACTTTATTTGTAATTGTTCTCAATTTCTTAATGATTTGTTCACAGCCGTTGTGAATCCTACACCAACATCATGTTCAATTTAACACAACCAGCACAGATAATCAACAAAAAATAATAAGAAATCCTTGATTATTTTAGTAGAAAGTGATACAATGATTATGTGATTAAAATCTATAAAAGTGTCTAAAAACGCACACAAATTCATTAAACTGCGCGAAAGGAAACTTGCGATGGAAACAACTGCGAAAGTGATTGCCGTATCCGGAAAGGGCGGAGTGGGAAAAACGACGCTGGCGGCGGCCATGGTGCGTCACCTGACGGAGTGCAAACCGAACGCGAGGATCCTCGCGATCGACGCCGATCCCGCCGTCGGTCTTTCAACGTGCCTCGGCGTGGAGGTCACGCTCACGCTTGACGAGATCCGCAAGCAGATCATTGATAACGTGGAAGAGGGCCGCACGAAGGAAGCGATGGATCTCGTGGAGGAATCCCGTTACCGCATCTTCGACGCACTGGTGGAAAAGAACGGTTTCGCCTTTCTCGCCATCGGCCGTCCGGAGGCGGAGGGATGCTACTGCCGCATCAACGCCTATCTGAAGGACGTTATCACGATGCTCTCCCGCGAGTTTGATTATGTTGTTATCGACGGCGAAGCCGGTATCGAGCAGATCAACCGCCGCGTGCTCGAGAAGGTCACGCACCTTCTGCTCGTCTCCGACCAGAGCCGCAAGGGCATTCAGGTCGTCGGAACGATCAAGCAGGTCGCCGATGAGCTTGTCATGTACGACCGCATCGGCGCGGTGATCAACCGCGTGACAAACCCGGATCTCAACAAGTTCATCACGATTCCGGGCGTTGAGATCCTTTCCTATATCGAGTCGGACGATTACCATGCCGCCAACGACATCCAGGGCAAAACGGTGTACGATCTTCCGCCGGAGTCGAGCGTGTACCGCGGAACGAAGGAAGTTCTGGAAAAGTTCGGCATTCTCTGAAAAGCGCGCAATTAAACTTATAAATAAAGGGCAAACAACAAGAGAAAGAAATCAAAAAGGGGTGTGACATTTGAAGGATCTCAAGCATCTGATCTACTTTGAGCAGCTTCTGGATAATGCCGACAACGAGCTTGTGCGAAAGGCAGCCGCGGAAGGGAATCTGGCCATGGGGTACACCTGCTACCATGTCCCCGAACCGATCCTCAACGTTGGCAACTGCTTCTCCGTCCGTCTCCGCGCTCCGCACACCGGCTCCATCGACATTGCAACGTACTACATGTCGAACTACACCTGCGAGTTCGCCAGAGCGCTCACCGAGCGCGCCATCGAGGGCGGCTACCAGTTCCTGGACGCCATGATCGGCGTGGACGCCTGCTCCATGATGAACCGTGCTATGGAGCACTTTGAAATCCTGCAGGTAAACGACAAGCCCAATTTCTTCGTGACCCACGCGGACATTCCATTCAAGATCACCGACTACACGCTCGAGTCCTATGTGAAACAGATGCGCTATCGTGTGCTCGATGTTATGAAGGAAAAGCTCGGCGCGGACACGTCGGACGAGGCGCTGCGCAAGGCCGTGGAGGAGCACAACGAAGTCTGCCGCATCCTTACCGAGATCGGCGAGATGCGCAAGATGGAAAATCCGCCCATCACCGGCTACGAGTACCACGTTCTCAATCTGGTTTCCTACACCTGCCCGAAGGCGCTTATCCTGCCGTACCTGCGCGAGACGCTTGCCGAGATCAAAAAGCGCAAGGTCGATGCGAAGCCCTGGTACCGCGCCCGTGTTTCCATCGTCGGCAGCGAGATCGACGATCCCATGCTCACCAAGCTCATTGAAAACTGCGGCGCGTTCGTAGTTTCCGACCGCTACTGCTTCGGCTCCACGCCGGGCCGCGAGGTCATTGAGCTTAACGACACCGACGACGTACTTACGCAGCTCTGCCTGCACTACATGCAGCATTCCGAATGCGCCCGCTACATCTCCGATGAAAAGGTCCAGCAGCGCCGTGACACCGCCGACCGTCTTGCCCGCGAGTTCGGCGCCGAGGGTATCATCTATGAACAGATGAAGTACTGCGACTACTGGGGCTTTGAGCGCGCGCTCGTCAGCCACATTATGGCGGAAGAGAAGAACTGGCCGGTCCTTTCGGTCGACCGTCTGTACAACAACGGCAATTCCGGACAGCTCCGCACCCGCGTGCAGGCGTTCGTTGAATCGCTGGAGATCAAGCGCATCCGCAAAGAGGGAGGGGAGAACTGATGGCGAAAACTCCGAAATACCCCAATCCGGCGTTCTTCCGTACGAAGAACAACATGGATTGGAAGGCGCAGGGCGAAAACCTGAAGGAAGTCTTTGATATCGCCAAGGATATGCTCCTTGCCACCGACTGGAAAGCCTTCGGCGCACGCCAGAAACAGGGCTGGATCGACTTCGGCAAGCGCGTTGCCGAGGAAGCCGCCGAGATCGCCGCCATGTCCTGCGCCGAGCGCCGCGAGCTTTTGCTCAAGGGCGAAAAGAAGCTCGGCCGTCTCTACAAGAAGGGCGCTATGGCTACCGTTCGCCGCGAATGGCGCGGCGTCGCCGACACGGCGTACGATTTCTATGAGTGGCTGCGCATTTGGGGCATGCTGCTCGGCACCTTCTCCAAGGATCTCATTCCGGCGCTCAACTCCGTGCTGCACTATCGCTGGATGATGTCCTATCTCTGCTGTGTCGGCTTCATGGATAAGAACACCATGGGTCAGCACGGCGCGGCTCTCAAGATGAGCCACCTTATGATCTACGACATTTTCCGCTACGTTGCCGAAAACCTCGTCCTTCAGGCGAAGGGCGACGCGAAGAACGGCAACAGCGCCGAGCTGAACAAGAAGGTCGTCCTCTTCGACGAGATGACGATGGGCCAGATTATGGCGGGCTTCCCCGACCTGATCGGTATTCCGTATCAGCTCTTCGCGGTGTTCCTGGTCTCCGAGATCGACCAGCTCACCTGCGTGCCGTACATCGACGCGGTCGAGAGCTTCGGCCTGCCGGCGGACTGCTGCCCGGTGCCCTCCTCCGAGTGCGGCGCTCTGGTGCTGGATGCGCTGCCGCATATGGGCAAGTGCTTCATCTCCAGCTCCATGCCGTGCGACGGCTCGACCATGGCGTCCTCCTATATGTCCCGCCGCTTCCCGGATCTCCCGGTGTTCCATCTGTGCTTCCCCGTCCGCTACGAGGACGAGGAGACCGTGCAGTGCGCCGCTGAGGATATCAAGGCCTGCATCAAGTTCATTGAGGAGCAGACCGGCGCAAAGTGGAGCTGGGATGCTTACTTCTCCGCCATGAAGCGCTTCAACACAGAGACGAGCTACGAGCTCGAAAAGTGGGCGGTCAACCAGACGGCGTATCCGCAGATCATCGGCCCGTGCTACGAGCTGTTCCGCAAGTGGAACTACGAGATGGACGGCGGTGCCGATCCCAGAGCGCATGAGACCATGAAGAAGGTCAACAAGATCCTCATGAAGGCC
>ERZ824488.1544-NODE-1544-length-24456-cov-18.048768_pt1 | contig 24456 bp, 22 predicted proteins | sample MGYA00519936_ERZ824488 | MGnify/ENA primary metagenome ERZ824488 (study PRJEB31778, sample SAMEA3449153) | human gut metagenome | biome: human gut; feature: human-associated habitat; material: faeces | place: United Kingdom | collected 2010/2012 ... | reverse complement strand
TGGGAGAAGCGCTTATTCTGAAACACGAAGGTTCGAGAGAACACGCTTTCAGGGGGTTCCGGGGCCGGGGTAAGCCGGAAACGGAAACTGGCGTATTTTTCCGTGAAAGAAAAGTTTGCTGAGGAACGGCAGATTCATTTGCCGCAATCATCTGAATAGAGTCCGTAAGGCCGCCAGGCAGGGGAGAAGAGCTCCTGTCCGGCGGCTGCTTGTATGCCCGCCATGGGCAATAGATAGATGTTAGTCATTCCTTCCCGATTTTAAAATACCTATAATTATATAATGTAGCCGCTTTGAGCAGAGGGAGTAGACTATGTAAATTCATTTGTTGAAGGTCAAATGCTTTCACGACGAAAACATTATAACACAGGAGGTGGAAAAAGAGGTTGAGCAAATTCCTAGTGGGAGCTTGTGATTCTGGGGGGATTCGTATATAATGGGATTGTGGGGATGGAATGCTTGGAAAGGAAACGGGTGGTATGAACTCGGACGAAGCGCTGTACCGCCGGTATCTGGCCGGGGATGAGCAGGGGCTATCGGAGCTGATGGAGCGTTACGGGAATGCGCTGACGCTATACATAAACGGGTATCTGCATGACGTTCATGAGGCGGAGGATTTGATGATCGAGGCCTTTGCCTATCTGTTTCTCAAGAAGCCCACAATCCGGGACGACGGGTTACGCGCGTATCTCTACAAGGCGGCGCGGCACATGGCTTTGCGCAGGAAGGGAAGAAGGCAGCGCGAATTCTGCATGGAGATGCTGCCGGAAACGGCGGATAAACGGGCGCTGGTCGAGGAAGTGGCGCGTACGAAGGAACGCCATCGCGTTTTACATGCCTGCATGGCGGAGCTGAACGCGACCTATCGGGAAGCATTGTATCTGCTGTATTTCGAGGAAATGAGCTATGCGCAGACGGGCGTGGTGATGGGGAAAACTGTCCGTCAGATCACGAATATTGCTTACAGAGGGAAAATCAGTCTTCGGGGACTTCTGGAACGAGAGGGGATTATGGATGCGCAGTCGTGAGGAGCGGGTGCGGGCGGTTTGCTGTCGTGTGGCGCAGATGCGAAGGCAGCGGCGTTTACGTGCGATTACGGCGGGAGCAGTTGCGGCAAGCGTGTTGCTGATTACACTCTTGGCGGTTCAAATGCCGGAGAGAATGCGCGCGGTGGCCGGAAATGAGGTGGAAGGCGTTCGGGCGACGGCCAGCGTTTTTCGGAACGGCGGCGCGGCGGGCTATGTTCTGGTTGGCCTGCTTGCGTTTGTGCTGGGAATCTGCGTGACGGTGCTGTGCTTCCGCATCCGAGAGCTTGAGAAGGAAAAAGCGGACGCGGAGAAGCGGGAGGACGGTCATGGCGGCGCGGATCGATAATCTGATGCAGCTTTTTGCGGCGCTATTGGGCGCGGTGCTTTCGGGCGTCTGCTATCTGAAATCCCACAGACAGGCCTATTTTCTCATGGTCGGCTTTTATGGCTGCTTTGCGCTGGGCGCATTGTACTGGACGCTGTACCTGTTTCTGTTTTCGCAGACGCCGCAGGTGTTTTATGTTTCGGAGGTCGGCTGGATTTCCAGTGTATTGTTTCTTCTGATTCTTCAGGACAAGCTCGCATTGGCAGACGGAAAGGGGCGCAGTACGCGCGCCGCGTGGCTGACTCCGGCGGTGGGCGTGCCGCTGATGGTGTTCTTCTGTACATATGGCGACATTCTGTCCAACCTGATCTGGTGCGGCCTGATAATGCTGGTTTCTTTTCGCGCCATCTGTGGGCTGTCGCAGAAACGCGCGCGGGTGTTCCACGCGGCGGCGCTGTGCTTCGCGGTTGCCGAATATGCGCTGTGGACGGCGGGTTGTTTCTTTGAGAGCGACTCGCTGCGCAGTCCCTGTTTTTATCTGGATCTTCTGCTGACGGGGACGGTGCTGGCGCTGTTTCCCGCGGCGCGAAGGGCGGTAGAAGCATGACGTATATCGAAAATATCTTCGTCTGCGTGGCCTCGCCGCTTCTGATCGCCATGCTTTGCATGGGGAAGGAGCGCGTTCGATTTTTCCTGTTCTGCCTTGCAGGCATGGGGGCGTGCCTGCTGTCCGCGTATATAAACAGCTTTTTCTCGGCGATATATCAGGCCGGAAATCTGACGGCTACGGCGGAAATCGCGCCGGTGGTAGAGGAAGTCATGAAGCTTCTGCCGCTGCTGTTTTATCTGACGGTCTTTGAGCCGAAGCCGGAGCGGATTCAGAGCGCCGCGTTTACCGTGGCCATCGCCTTCGCGACCTTTGAAAATGTCTGCTATCTGGTTCACGGGGGCGCGGACGATTTCGCGTTTATTACGTTCCGGGGACTCGGAACGGGAGCAATGCACGTGATCTGCGGCGCGATGATCGGACGTGGGTTAGCGTATGCGTGGGGGCAAAGCTGGCTGAAGGCAGCCGGCACATGCGGCCTGCTGGGCGCGGTCATCACGCTGCACGCGAGCTATAACCTTCTCGTGGCTCGCGGCGGCGCGGCGCAGTACGTCGCCTACGCGCTGCCGGTGGCGGTCATGCTGGCGGGGCGGCTGCTTGGAAGAATGATCGCGCGGCGTATGAAAAAGTAGAAGATGAAAATTTTCCCATTTTCCGACTGAGAGTTTTTGGCGTTTCATGTACCTATAAGAATGAGGGAATTGCCAATATGCTTTCGGGGGGAGGAGTGGGCCTATGTATGATACGCCGGAGCGCGTCCGGCGGGTCGAAAAGCGTCTGCTGGAAGGGCAAAGGCGGAAAAGGCGGCGCTCAGTTTATCGGCTCGGCGCGCTTTGCGCAGGCGTATGCGCGCTGCTCGTCGGTGTGCTTTCCGCGGTGACGAAGCGTCAGCCGGTATCGGCAAGCGGTACGTTCGGCGCGATGCAGGTGCATGCGGGCGCGGGCGGCTACGTGCTGGCGGGTGTGGCCGGTTTCAGCGCGGCGGTCGCGATTACCACGCAATGGATTCGATTCAGGAAGCGAACGACCCATTTTACCGGAGAGGAGAATGAGAAGTGAGAAGAAACGGACGGAGAAGGCTTGGTTGGCTGGCGGTGGTTCTGGTCTTAGTCGCGCTGCTGGCGACGTCGGCATGGGCGGAGGAGAAGCTGGCCACAACGGTGGAAAACCCGACGGGAAGCGGCACCGTCTACGGAATGACGACCCGCGTCAGCGGAAGGATTATATGCGCGGGCGAATGCGCGCCGACAGGCAGCGTGAAGGTTACCGTCACCACGTATCTGACGCACACGAGCGGCCTGCCGCCCTTCACGGCGAGCGGAACGCTGAACGCCGAGGGACGGTATTCGGTTTCGTTCACAGGACTTCCGCACGGGGTGCATAGCATGAAGATCGAATATCCGGGTGACGATCAGCATGCGGCTTCCATGGATGCGGATCAATTGCTGTCGATTTATTATCCGTTCCTGCAAACGGAGTTCAATGTGACCGAGGGCGCTTCCTACGGCGACGACATCACCATCAGCGGATACATTCGCGGCCAGGCCGGCACGGTGCCCCAGAAGCCGGTGCAGCTGATCGTCGATGGGAATACGGTCGCTACGCGCGCGCTGGGCAGCTCGGGCGAATTCAGCTGTACGCTGTCCGGCGTGAGCGCGGGCAGTCATACGCTCAAGCTCGTTCTGGAATCGGACGGCAATCATTCGAGCTACCAAACCGAGCGCACGTTTGAAGTGAAAAAGCGCGGCGTGCGTCTGGCGGACGTGCAGATTCAGCGCGGCGAGGGAAGCGTTTTCCTGAACGGAAAGCTGCTGACGACGGATGGCAAGCCCGTGCAGCCGGGCAACGTGCGGGTGGTTTTTGATGGCGGCAAGTCCGTGCTCTGCGCGCTTTCGCAGGCGGGCGGCTTCAGCGCCTTTGACGACCTTCCAACCGCGGAAGGGAAGCACACGATCTCCGTGCGATATGACGGCAACGAAAACTATGAGGTGCTGGGCGGCAACGCGTATCATTACATCATTGGCAAGCTCACGCCCGTGGTTGCGCTGGATTTCATCAGGGATATTGCCTATAACGACTCGGGCACGGTCGTCGGCAGCGTGCGCGGCGACGCGGACGTCGGCAAGCCGACGGGAACGGTGACGGTGGATATAGAGGGTCTGAGCAGCGAAAACGTGTCGCTGAGCGCCGACGCGCGCTATGAGCGTCCGTTCACCGCGACGTGGGCGAAGCTGGGAACGTACACCGTTACGGTTACCTATTCGGGCGACGAGCGCTATTATGGCGCGAGCGCGACGACCACCGTCACGGTAGTGGCCGCGCGCCCGAGCACTCCGGCGATTGGCGAGGGCTATACCATTGACTATCGGGCGGAAACGATCGACGTCTGGGTCGGCTACGAAATGAACCGCGCCGTGGACTTCAGCGGGGAAATCGTTGCCAGCGGCATGACGGTTCAGCCTGGTCAAGGGCTGTTCCTCCGAAAAGCGGCGCAGGGCAACTATCTCCCGAGTCTGGTCGTGCTGGTGAACATTCCCGCACGCCCGGATGCGCCCACGGGGCTTCAGGGCGTGGACGAAATTGTGCCGGGACGGAGCGACGGCCGAATCGAAGGCACGTCCACGGCCATGGAATATCGGAGGAGCGGCGAAGCGAGCTGGACGACCTGTCCGGACGGCGCGGTGACGGGACTTGAGCCCGGTGCGTATGAGGTGCGCGTGAAGGCGACGGAACGCTCCTTCGCGGGTCAAACGACGCAGGTGACGATTTCCGTGAAGGCGCGTCTGGCGGTGAAGGTGCGCGCGTTTGAAGCCGTGACGTACGGCTACGAGCGCCCGCTCGCGCGATATATCTACATTACCAATACGGGCGACGGCGACGCGGTTATCGACCGTGTACAGGTAAGCGGAGCGGCGTATTCCGTGGGCGGCAAGGGCGATCTTGTGAAGGCGGGCGAAACGATGACCTCGCGGCGCATTCAGCCCAAGGCCGGGTTGAACGCGGGAACGTATGTTGCGGCGGTTACCGTCACCTATGAGGGCGGCGCGAAGGCGACGACGCGGGTGTCCTTCACCGTGAACAAGGCGCAGCAGGATGTGCCCGCCGCGCCGGAGGTGCTTGCGCCCGCGTCCGGCTGGGTGATTCTGAAGGAAGCGGCGGCGAGTTCGGCCGGAACGGCAGCGCAGTATTCCAAGGACGGCGGCGAAACGTGGCAGGCGAACGGCGTGTTCGTCGGCCTTGCCGAGGGCGAGACTTACGCCTTTGCCGTGCGTTACGCGGAGGATGAAAACCACGAGGCCTCTCTGGCGAGCGAGATCACCAGAATCGCCGCGGAGGATGGCGGCGAATCCGTCGCCTGCTCCCGCGAGCTGGCGGCGCTGCTGCTGTGGCATGCGGAAAATTGCCCCGAGCCGACGGGCGAAATCGTCCCTGCGGACGTGGAGCCCGAAAGCTGGTATGCCGACGCGATTGCGTGGGCCACGGAAGCCGGTCTTTTCGAGAACAGCGAGGACGGACTCTTCCAGCCGGAAGAACCGCTTGCGCGGGATGTGCTGGAAACGGCGCTTCAGCAGCTTGCGCTGTATCGCGGCTACGACGAAACCGAAATCACGCTGCGCCAGAAGTCCGGGGACACCTTCCTTCCGGCGCACAACGGCGAGGATGCTTCGGCTCCGGTAATCGTGGGCGAGTTCACGTCGGCGCTTCGCAGGTTTGACGAAGCGTATGCCGAAAAGCCGTAATCCCAATTCGACTGGATGACCATTTCAAAAGGGCTGCCGCAGACGGTTTGTCATGCGGCAGCCCTGCTATATAATAGAAGAAACGGTTTACAGCTTCCACGCGGCGGCTTCTTTTTTGCTGCCGACGAAGCTGCGGTAGATGCCGGGCTGGGCGATCAGCTCCTCGTAACGGCCTTGCTGGACGATCTGCCCATGGTCGATGACCAGGATCTGATCGGCGTCGCGCACGGTCTTCAGCCGGTGCGCGATCATCAGAATGGTCTTGTTGCGGGTCAGCGCTTCGATGGCCTTCTGAAGCCGGTCTTCGTTTTCGGGATCCACGTTGGCGGTCGCTTCGTCCAGAATGACGATGGGCGCGTCCTTCAGCATGGCGCGCGCAATGGAGATGCGCTGCTTTTCGCCGCCGGAGAGCGACGCGCCGCCTTCGCCGATGACGGTGTTGTAGCCGTCCGGCAGCGCTTCGATGAAATCGTCGCAACAGGCCTTTCTGGCGGCTTCTACCACCTGCTCGTGCGTGGCGTCCGGGCAGCCGAAGCGGATGCTGTTCTCGATGGTGTCGGCGAAGAGATAAACGTTCTGGAATACCACGCTGATCTGATCCATCAGCGATTCCAGCGTGTAATCGCGCACGTCTACGCCGCCGATTCGCACACAGCCGCTGTCCACATCCCAGAAGCGGGCAATCAGGTTGCAGAAGGTGGTCTTGCCGCTGCCGGAGGGGCCGATGACGGCCGTCGTGGTCTTGTCCGGCAGGTTCACGGTGACGTCGCGGAGAACGGGCTTCTTTTCATAGGAGAAGCTCACGTGCTCAAACGAGATGTCATGCGTTTTCGGTGCGAGCGCCTTTCCGTTTTCGTCCATGCGGGGCATCTGTTCGGTTTCGACGGTGCGGTCGATGGCCGCCGCGGTCATGCGCAGTATGGAAACGTCCATGCCGAACAGCTTGATCTGGCTGAACACCATGAAGGACAGAATCAGCGTCATCAGCGCGTCCGAAAGAGACAGATTCCCGTGGATTCGAAGCAGAATGCCGGCCGGCATAATTGCCCATGACCATCATCATGAACACGAACGCGACCGGGAACACCGCCAGCGACAGAAGCGCCATTCGCCAGTCGAGCACGAACAGATAGACGACCGTCAGAAGCGGCGCGACGATGTTCGCCGTCATTTCCGGGAACGGATGCGCCGGCGTGGTTTCCATGCTGGCTACCTGATCGACGATGATTTCCTTCAGCTTGCCGCTGGAGGTGTCCATCACCGTGCCCAACGGAAGGCGAGGCAGCTTGGCGAGAAGCGTCTCGCGGATGGATTTGAGAATGCTGAAGGTGGCTCTGTGCGAAATGGACAGCGAGCGATTATACAGCGCCGTGCGCACCAGATAGCCGCCCAGCGCCAGAAGCAGCCACGGCGCATACGCGGAAAGAGCCGTCTCGCCAGCCAGCAGCCGCGTGATCAGCTTTGCCGCCGCGAAGTAGGGCAGAATGCCGCCCGCCGCGCCCATCACAGCGAGAACGACGGACGTAATGAGCCGCCCGTGCTCCTCTTTGCCCAGCGCCCATATGCGCTGGACGGGACTCTGTTTTTTCATACCGGATTCCTCCTTTGGTTAGATGAGACTAACTTATGGCGCGAGAAAAACTGCCGTTCCCGGCAGTTGGGGAAGCTTACAGCTGCAAGCCGAAAATCGCGAAGAAGCCCGCGCGATGATACCGGCTCAGCAGACGGATGTATTCAATGGCTTCTGCGCGGCTCATCCCATGGCGGATGACCTCGAAGATGCTCTCGAAGCGGGAGGTCGTGACGATGTGCAGCAGCTTTTCCGTCAGCGCGTCGCCCAGCTGCGCGGGATAGCCGACGATTTCCATGTATTTTCCGGTGTATTCCACCTCGATGCGCACGAGCGCGTCCACGAAATTGTGAAACCGCGTATCGTAGGAAGCGTCGAGCAGCAGCCGAAATTCATCCAGATGCTCATACATGTACTCCACCAGCTCCAACGTGCCGCCGTCGGCATACTGCGCCATGTGCGCGGCCTGCGCGGCGCGATCCATCTGGTGGAATTCCTCCTGTATCTTGAGGAAGCGCTCCGTCATTTCGTTCAGCACCGGCTCCACGATGGCGGAAAACAGCCCTTCCTTGTCGCCAAAGCGAACATAGATGGAGTTGGTGCTGGTGTCCGCCGCCGCCGCGATGGTGCGAAGGGAAGCGCCCGTAAACCCCTTATCCCAAAATTCGCCGCGGGCACACGCCAATATGCGCTCCGAAACACCCTCAATCTGCTTCGCCATTCGCTTTCTTCCATCGGTAACACTGTTATGAAACGACGTTATTCATTATAGCTGCGCGTGTCAATCGTTTTTTCGATAAAATAACATGGCATGCGCCGCCCCTTTCACGCATGCCGTGAAACCACTTCGACAATCAGGCTCTCAAAAATCCAACCGAACAATCTGCATCTTCATAAGCCGGTCTCCAACTTTCGCCAGAAGCCGGTAAAACGTCCGTACAGACGGATCATTGAGCCGCTGATATCCCAGCATATATCCGCGGCTGGATACGCGTATTCCCTCTACCCACGGCGAAAGTTCCTGCTTCGCATCCGAAACCGAAAAGTACGCGCCGACATCCTGAATACGCGCGTCCTTAATCCACGTTTTCAGCATCAGCTTCACAGCCGCGCGGCATGCCGCGTCAAATACCAGCCGAGCGCCCGGAAACGCCTTTGCCATAGCCTGTACCAGCGTCCGAACCTGCTCGGTCAGAAAATAGTAGAATACGCCCGCGGCGAAGAATATGGCGCCGTCCGACGCGTCAATCCTCGAAAACCACGAGGTGTCGTTCAGATCGCAGGCAAGATTTTCCTCCCGCTCCCCGGCGGGAAGCAGCGCGTTTCGCACGTCGATCACATCCGGAAAATCGAGATTGTAGATTCGGCACGTCCCGTTGTCGCAGCTCCGCCCGGTGCCGTCCAGCCCGCAGCCCAGGTTGACCACGGCCGCCCGAGGATGAAGCTTCAGATAATCGCGCACTTCCCACGCCAGATCATTCTGCCGCATGGCGACCTCAAGAAACCCGAACTGCCGCATCGTGCTTTCAGACTTCTTCGCCAGCATCGAAAAATCGTAATCCACCCGCTCAATCAACCGAATGGCTGTCTCATCCCTGAACAGCGCCGGAAACCGCTCCGAACACATCTTCCGCCCATATAACGGCACAATCAGCGTCTCCTGAACGCTGTTCTTCTTAATCGGATACTTCATAGCGTCCCTCCATTCATGAGTTAGCCTTATTTAACCGCGATTCCTTTGAAAGGCTGCCCTTATAGGCAGCCTGAATATGAACGTATCTTATTGTAGCACTGGGAGGTATATAAATCAAGTGAAATATTGCTTTGATAAGGTGAATTGCCTTAATGGAGTTTGCGTTATTGGAAATATCGATGTTCATATGCAAATGCGTACTTATAGATTGTTCCAGATATGCTTTGACATGAAAAGAAGACGCAACGATGGCCAATCAAAAAGAATGTCATATTTACTGATGCGGAATCATATAAGATTTGCAGGGAGAGAAAAAGTGTGTCGACAGGATGAGAATGTTATTTCTTTGATATATACGTGAATCTCGAAGAAAATGTGTTATAATGGGTAAGGATGCGATGAAAGGCTGTCAGAAACGACGGAAGAAGAAAGGATGTTTTTAAATGCCCAGAGGCGTAAAGGGTTCCAGAAAGAAAGCCAAGACGGAGACGGTTGTGGTTGAGAAGACTCGCAAGGCGTATCCTACGCTGGACGAACGCATTGCGATTGCCGACAAGAAGGTTGAATCCCTTACCAAGCTGAACAACGAGCGCGAGGTGCTGGTTGCGAAGACCGAGAAAAAGCTTGAAGAGCGCAAGGTTGCTCTGGCGAGAAGCACCGAGCAGCTGAACAAGGTGCTGGCTCACAGAGAGCATCTGGTGGAGATTAAGAATCGTCCCGCTACGCAGCAGGGCAGAAGAGCAACCAAGAGCGAAGAAAGGAAGCGCGCCGAGGAGCTGCTTTCCGTGATGAAGGCCAAGGGCATCAGCATGGAAGAGCTGCTGGCCAGGCTGGAACAGCAATCATAATGAATATCAAGGCGCTCGGAAATTTCCGGGCGTCTTTTTATGACCTTTTTATGGCTTTGCAGGCAACACAGACTCAACTTGCGTGCGGGGCGCGAGGGGGATATAATAGAAAGGGAACTTTTTCGTCTGTCGTGCGACAGACGGAGGGGACTACTCTGGAATATTCGAGGAGAAAAACATGATGCAACCGGCACAGAAACTCAGGCAGCTGCTTACGGAGAACATCGGCAGGGTGATCGTTGGCAAGGAGGGCGTGGTAGAGCTGATTCTGAACGCCATCCTGTGCGGCGGGCATGTGCTGATCGAGGACGTACCCGGCGTTGGAAAGACGACGCTGGCTTCCGCGTTCGCCCGTTCGCTGGCGCTGGATTATAAACGCATTCAGTTTACGCCCGACGTGACGCCAAGCGACGTAGTGGGCTACACGTTTATTGACTTTAAAACCAATGTGATGGAGTACAGGAAAGGCGCGGTGTTTGCCAACCTTCTGCTGGCAGACGAAATCAACCGCACGTCCCCCAAGACGCAGTCGAGTCTTTTGGAGGTTATGGAGGAGGGGCAGGTGACGCTGGACGGCGAAACGCATCCGCTGCCGAAGCCGTTCATCGTGCTGGCTACGCAGAACCCCGTGGATTTTGTGGGCACGTATCCGCTGCCGGAGGCACAGCTGGATCGATTCTTCATGCGCGTGTCGATCGGTTATCCGACTGAGGCGGAGGAAGCGGAGATTCTAAACATGTATATGTCCGGCGAGAAGCCGCTGAACGACCTTCAGCCCGTGTGCACGCGCGACGACATTCTGAGACTTCAGAAGATGGTGGGCGAGGTGCGCGTTTCCAAGGAGATGCGTGCGTATGTGGCGGCGATTGCCCAGAATTCGCGCACGAATCGTTCGTTCGCCCGCGGCATTTCCACGCGCGGCGCGCTGGCGCTGATGCGTTCGGCGCAGGCTTGCGCGATGCTGGACGGGCGCGACTATGTGATGCCGGAGGATATTCGCAAGATGGCGTCTCCCGTGCTGTCGCACCGCGTGGTGCTGAGTCCGGAGGCGCGCCTGAGCGCGAAGGGCATGACGGCGGAACGCGCGGTTCTGCGGCTGATTGCCGGGGTACCCGTTCCGGTGAGGGCAAAGTGAAGCCGAGAACGAGCAGTTTCATATTTATCATGCTGCTGGTAGCCGTGATCGCGCTGACGATCGGCTCGCCGGTTTTGCTGAGCGCGGCCATCTGCATGCTGGTCATGCTGGTTCTGGCGCTCGCGTCGGTGGCGACGGCGCTGCTTACGCTGCGGGCGCGGGTCGTCTGCGCGGCGACGCGTCTTCTGCGCGGGGAAAAGGCGGCGTATCAGGCGGAGGTTTCGTTCCGGTCGATTCTGCCGGTCGGCGACATCGTTGTAAACGTGGCGGGCGGCGCGGGAACGGATTCCATCCGCTTTGGCGGCATGCCGTTTCGCGTGTATCGCGCGTCGGGCGAGAAGGTGTTTCAGCACAGGGGCGTGTACGCGCCGGTCTCTGGGAACGTATGGGTGACGGACGTGTTCGATCTGTTCACGTTCCGCAGAACGCTTTTCGCCGCGGGCGGAGAGGTGACGGTGCTGCCGCGGCGCAGGCCGCTGCTTCCGTTTCAGATGCAGATGGGCGACACCGGGCCGGAGGAGGTTCGCCGGTTCCCGGACGACGCGTCTTCGCCGTCTGGCGTGCGCGAATGGCGCGACGGCGACCTGATCAAGCGAATTCACTGGAAGCTGACGATGAAAACCTACGATCCCTCGATGCGCAACCTGAAGCCGATGGTACGCACCTATGACGAGGCGGCGCGTCCCGACATGCTGGTGATGCCGGATCTCGCGCGGCTGGACGCGGTTGCGGAGCGTGCGCGGACGATTGAGGACGCACTGTGCGAAGCGACGCTGAGCGTGATCGCCGCGCAGCTGGAAGAGGACGCACCCGTGCGTCTGCTTCTGGGGCGCACGGGGGAAATTGAGGGGCACGGCGCGCAGGATGTGGGCGCGTTTGCCGGTGCGCTGGCACGCGTGGCCTTTGACGCGGAAACGCCGTATGAACAGGCGCTGGCTGACGCGACGCGCCGACTGGATCGTACGGGCGCGATTGTGCTGATTACGAGCCGGCTTACTTCGCGTCTGGCGGACTGCGCCATTCGCCTTCGGCAGATGAGCGGCGTGGCTGTGGCCGTGATCTGGATTACCGATACCGGCCGTGCCGACGCGGACGCGCTGATGGCGAGGCTGGAGTTGGCGGACGTGATCGCCCGCCGTGACAATCCCTTCCGCGCCGGAGAGGGGGCGGAGGTGCAATGAGAATGTTGGATACGCATACGCGCGCCCGGCTGGGCGAAGCGCTCGTCGCGGCGCTGCTGGCGGCGGGATTGACGATGCTGCTGGCGGCCGATGCGGAGCTGACGGTTCACTGGGCGTGGATATATGGCGGCGCGTTTGCGGCGGCGGGCGCACTTTTCGGCTTTTCGCTTTCGCGGCGCCCGGCGCTGATTACGGTTTCGGCGATTGCGGCGGCGATGGGAATCGCGCTGATCGCCGGATGGCGGCCGGTTACGCGAATCGCGGAGATTCTGCGCGCGGCGAGGGCGCAGCAGCCTTTGGACGAATACATGAACGAGCTTGGCGTGGGCGTCATGCTGGCCATGCTGGTTGCTTCCTATATTATAGCGCAGCAGTCCAGGGGCGTATATCTGATGGCGTTTCTGACGCTGGCCGTGCTGGCGGTCGGCTGGTTCTATGGGGACAGCCGACTGTCGTGGCACCTTGCGCCGGTGCTGGCGGCGCTTTCAGCCATGTTCGCGCGCTCTGGAACCGCGGAGAAGGCGCATCCGAAGGCGCTTTTGTCGCTGTCGCTCGTGGCCGCGATTGTGGCCGTTGGCTGTACGCCGGCGGCGGGCGTTCGTCTGCCGGTGCTGGAACAGGCTTCGCAGAAGACGCTTCGCTTCATTCTGCGCACGCTGAACATTGAAAAAGACAACCTGAACGAACGGCGTTCGTTTTCCATCGCTTCCGACGGCTGGATTATGCGGCGCGACCGCTTCGGCGGCCCGGCGTATCCTTCTGACAGCGAGCTGATGCGCGTGGAGACCTCCGAGACGGTATACCTGCGCGGAGGGATTCGCTATGTGTACGACACACACGCGTGGGTGGACGAAAGCAATGAGGACAAGGCGGGCAAGGTTCGCCGATATATGATGCACGGCATCGAGGGGCTGATTTACCGGTCGGAGTTCGAGGCCGCGTTTGACGTGGGCAAAAGGCTCGCGGAGCGGTATCTTGCGAACGGGACGATCGGGGTCGAGGTGCTTATGGATAACCCGAGCTGGTCGATCTACGCACCGTCGCGCACGAAAGACGTGGATATTGCGGACGCGAACGTGTACTTCAACAATCTGGGCGAGCTGTTCATCAATCGTCCGCTGCGCGCGGGAGACTGGTATACGCTGGATATTGACCGCCTTACCGTGGGAGAGCTTGAGATAGAACAGGCGCTGGCCGACTGCGAAGGGGCGGACGATCCGGCCTACGCGGCCGCGCTGGTGCTGAACCGCGATCTGCCGCTGGGCATCGATTCGGCGCTGTATCAGCAGACGTATGAGATTATTGCCGGGGCGGAAACGCCGTATCAGCGCGCTTTGGCCATCTGCGACTGGCTGAAGCTGCGCGGGGCGTACACGCTTACGCCGGAGCCCGTGCCGGAGGGACGCGACATGGTGTCCTATTTCGTGCTGGAAGCGCCGGAGGGGTATTGCGTGTATTTCGCGTCGGCCATGGCGGTTATGGCGCGCATTGCCGGGCTTCCGGCGCGCTATGTGGAGGGCTATCTGGCCGTTCCGGACGAAAACGGTGAATGCGTCGTGACCGGCCGCAACGCGCACGCGTGGGCGGAGGTCTATTTCAAGGGCTTCGGCTGGGTGGTGTTCGACGCTACGCCGCCGGACGATCAGCAGGATGAGCAGGAGTCGGACGAAAGCGAAAATGCGCAGGGCGGAAACGCGGGCGGAGCGCAGCCCACGGCTACGCCCGCGCCGACGGACGGAATGACGGAGGACGGGCCCACGGCCACGCCGGAACCGACGAACCCGTCGAACGGTTCGGAGGGGAACGAGCCGACGCCCACGCCTACGCCCGACCCGAACGGGGACGGGATGTTTGGAAATACCGGGAACGATGAGCCGGAAACGACGCCGGAGCCGGACAACATGCCGCGCGCGAAGGAGGAGGATTCCTCGCGCGGCCGCGCATGGCGGCTTGTGCTGCTTCTGATTCTTCTGCTGCTTGTGATTGCGGCGGCGGTGCTTCTGGTGCGCAGGCGGCTGAAGGCGACGGATCCGCTTTCCGGTTCGGAGAGGTTCAGCGGAGAGGATCGGCTGATGTTCTGGTATCGGGCGATGCTCACGGCGCTTTCACAGGCGGGCGTTCGCTATGAACCCGGCGACACGCCGTCGTCTCTGGCGGCGCGGGCGCTGGAACGCGGGGCCTGCACGGAGGCGTTCGTCGCCTTCTCGGCGGCGGTGGCCGTGTGCCGCTACGCCGCGCGCCCGGCAGACCGGCAGACCTACGCGCTGGCGCGGGACGCGTACCTGGGCATTGTCGGGCGGATGAAGCCCGCGGCGCGGATGAAATGGCGGACGCAGCGCGTGCTGCACGGCGTCGGTCCGGTAGGTCAGGTGCCGTAGCTATTGCCAGAAATGGAAAAGCATGCTATAATAAACTGATTTGGAAACGGGGGAGTACCGTTCATGGAAAAAATGTTTGATTTCTTTAAGCGAATTCTCTCCGGCTCGAACGAGGCGGAGGTCAGAAAACTGATGAAGATCGTCGACGCCATCGAAGCGCAGGAAGCGAAGATGCAGGCGTTGACGGACGCGGAGCTGCGCGGGCAGACGGCGCTCTTCCGCGAGCGGCTGCAGAAGGGCGAGACGCTGGACGATCTGATGGTCGACGCGCTGGCGGCGGTGCGCGAGGGCGCGAACCGCGCGTTGGGACAGCGAGCCTTCCGCGTGCAGCTGGTGGGCGCGATTGTGCTGCATCAGGGTCGCATCGCGGAGATGCGCACCGGCGAGGGCAAAACGCTGACGGCCGCGCTGGCCGCCTATCTGAACGCGCTGCCGGGCGAGGGCGTGCACATCGTAACGGTGAACGATTATCTGGCGAAATATCACAGCGAGTGGATGGGCAAGATCTTCCGGTTCATGGGCTTGAAGGTCGGCCTGATTCTGCACGACATGACGCCGGAGGAGCGCCAGACCGCCTATGCCGCCGACGTGACCTATGCCACTAACAACGAGCTGGGCTTTGATTACCTGCGCGACAACATGGTCGTTCGCAGGGAGGACATGGTGCAGCGGCCGCTGAACTTCGCCATCGTGGACGAGGTCGACTCGATCCTGATCGACGAGGCGCGCACGCCGCTGATCATTTCCGGCCAGGGCGACAAGTCCACCGAGCTGTATCAGCAGGCGGATCGCTTCGTGCAGCGTCTGCGCGAGGGCGAGGACAAGGACTATGTTCGCGACGAGAAGGAAAAGACGATCATCCTTACCGAGGAAGGCGTTCGTAAGGCCGAGCAGGCATTCGGCATTGAAAACCTCACTGACCCGCAGAACAACGAGTTGCATCACCACATCCTTGCCGCGCTGCGCGCCAACGTGCTGATGAAGCGCGACGTGGATTACGTGGTGAAGGACGGACAGGTGATCATCGTCGACGAGTTCACCGGCCGTCTGATGACCGGCCGCCGCTATTCCGACGGCTTGCATCAGGCCATCGAGGCCAAGGAGCACGTGAAGGTGGAGCGCGAGAGTAAGACGCTGGCCACGATCACGTTCCAGAACTATTTCCGCATGTACAGGAAAATCTCCGGCATGACCGGTACGGCCAAGACGGAGGAAGAGGAATTCCAGGGCATTTACAAGCTGGACGTCGTGACCATTCCCACCAACCGCCCGATGATCCGCGTGGATATGAACGACGCGGTGTACACCACAATGAAGGGCAAGTTCGAAGCGGTCGCGGACGAGGTTGTTCGCCGCCACGCCACCGGTCAGCCGGTGCTGGTGGGTACCGTTTCAGTGGAAAAGAGCGAATATGTGAGCCGTCTGCTTGAGCTGCGCGGCGTGAAGCATACCGTTCTGAACGCCAAGTTCCACGAGAAGGAAGCCGAGATCGTCGCGCAGGCCGGTAAGAAGGGCGCGGTTACGATTTCTACGAACATGGCCGGTCGAGGCACCGACATTCTGCTGGGCGGCAACGCCGAATTCATGGCCAAGCATGAACTGAGAACGCAGGGCTACGAGGAAGAGGTCATCGAGGAAGCCGTCGGCCACGCGGAGGACGTGCCGGAGATCGTGCGCGAGGCGCGCGAGAAGTATAACGCGCTGTATTCGAAGTTCCGCGAGGAAACCTCGAAGGAGCACGACGAGGTTGTGAAGCTGGGTGGTCTGCACATCATCGGCACCGAGCGGCACGAATCCCGCCGCATCGACAACCAGCTGCGCGGCCGCGCGGGTCGTCAGGGCGACCCCGGTTCCAGCCAGTTCTTTATTTCGCTGCAGGACGATCTGATGCGCCTGTTCGGTTCCGACCGCATTCAGCCCATCGTCGATCGACTGGGCGTGAAGGAAAACGAGCGCATCGAATACGGCATTCTTTCCAAGCAGATCGAGTCGTCGCAGAAGCGCGTTGAAAGCCGCAACTACGAGATTCGTAAGAACGTTTTGCAATACGACGACGTGATGAATCAGCAGCGCAACATCATCTACGCGCAGCGGCGCGAGGTGCTGGAAGGCGGCGACATGAAAAAGCGCGTCGACGATATGCGCGAGGCGCTCATTGAGGAAGCCGTCAAGCGCCATGTGGCCGAGAACGCCGCGCTGGAGGACTGGGACATTGCCGGTCTGTCCGAATATCTGGAGCGCGCGTGCCTGATTCCCGGCACGGTGCGCGAGGTCTTTGAGGGCTTGCAGCTGAGCGACCGCGACCAGTTCGCGAAGCTTCTGCTTGAGCGCAGCCGTAAGTTCTACGAGGAGCGCGAGCGCAGCATTACTGAGGCGGGCTTTGACATGCGCGAGGTGGAGCGCACGCTGCTTCTGAACAGCGTCGACCGCCGCTGGATGGATCACATCGATTGCATGGATCAGCTGCGCGAGGGCATCGGTCTGCGCGCGTACGGCAATCGTCAGCCCATCGTGGAGTATCAGCACGAGGGCTACGACATGTTCGAGGAAATGGTGCGCCTGATTCAGGAGGACACGCTCCGCAGGCTGCACTTCGCCATCATCACCCGGCCGCCGGAGCGCAAAGAGGTGGCCAGGAACATCGTGACCAACGCCGATCAGTCCGTCGCCAAGCAGCCGGTGAAGGCCGGTCAGAAGGTGGGACGGAACGATCCCTGCCCCTGCGGAAGCGGGAAAAAATACAAGGAATGCTGCGGCAGGAACGGATAACCTGACGAAAACGGATGGAGGGAAAAGCGTATGTATGAATCGGAAGTGTTTCGCCAGGAGATCACCAGTCTCAAGGCTATGATTGAGGAAACGGGCAAGTCGCTGGACATCGAGCATCTGAAGGAACAGCTGATCGAGTATCAGGAGGACATGGCTTCGCCCGGCTTCTGGGACGACGTGGAGCGTGCCCAGAAGGTGAACCAGAAGATGCGTTCCTGCGAAAACCGCATCAACCATTATAAATCCCTTCAGTCCCGCGCGGATGACGTGGAGGTCATGATGGAGCTGGCCGAGGAAGAGGGCGGCGACGAAATGGCCGGCGAAATCGGCGAGGAGCTGAAAAAGCTGCGCGAGGAGCTGGAAGCGCTGAAGCTGACCACGCTGATGACCGGCGAATACGACGGCTGCGACTGCATTCTGTCGCTGCACGCGGGCGCGGGTGGAACCGAGGCGCAGGACTGGACGCAGATGCTGTATCGCATGTATACCCGCTTCGGCGAGCGCATGGGATTTACCGTAAAGGAACTGGACATGCTGGAAGGAGACGAGGCTGGCGTCAAGTCGGTCACGTGGGAGGTTTCCGGCGATTACGCCTATGGCTTTATGAAGAGCGAGCGCGGCGTACATCGTCTGGTGCGCATTTCGCCGTTTGACGCGGCGGCGCGCAGGCACACGTCGTTCGCTTCGCTGGACGTGGCGCCCGTTATTGAGGATGAGGGCGAGATTCCGATCGAGCCCGAGGATCTGCGCATCGATACCTATCGTTCGTCCGGTAAGGGCGGCCAGCACGTAAACCGTACCGACTCCGCCGTGCGCATCACCCACCTGCCCACCGGCATCGTGGTGCAGTGCCAGAACGAGCGCAGCCAGCTGCAGAACAAGGAAACCTGCTTCCGCATGCTGCGCGCCAAGCTGGCTGAGCTTCAGGAGCAGAAGCGGCAGGAGCTGATGGGCGAGGTAAAGGGCGAGCTCAAGAAGATTGAATGGGGCAGCCAGATTCGTTCCTACGTCTTCCAGCCGTACACGCTGGTGAAGGATCACCGCACCGGCTACGAGATGGGCAACATCGACGACGTGATGGACGGCGATCTGGAAGGCTTCGTGACGGCCTATCTGCAGAAGCTTTGACCGCTTCGAATCACGCGCGGAGGCCGTCTTCCGGTGCGCGCCGAAGGGGCGCGCGGGGAGGAAGCATGAAGACACTGTGCACGTATCTCGCGGCGTTCTTTCTGACGCTGTGGGTGTTTCTGACGGCGCTGTTTTCCGTGGGGCTGAACGACGAGATATACAACCTCGCGCAGATGCGAAGCGGCGTGACGGAGGAAAGCTCTTCCGTGACGACGGAGGAAAGGCTGGCGCTGAATCAGGACGTGGCGAAATACCTGTCCGGCCGCAGCGACTCGATTGATGGACTCAGCGAACGCGCCCAAGCGCACATGCAGGATGTGCGCGCGCTTTTAAACGGCGTGCGCGTCGGAATGTATGTGCTGATGGGACTGACGCTGGTCTTTGCGGTGCTGTCGGAGAAAACGCGGCTGCCGCGGGCGTTCGTGCGCACGGCGGGCGGTGTGATCGCGGTATGCGCCGCGGTTGGCATCTTCGCGGCGACGCGGTTCAGCGGCATGTTTGAAGCGTTTCACAGGCTGTTTTTTGACAACGACCTGTGGTTTCTGAATCCTGCGGAGGACGCGCTGATTCGCGTGATGCCGGAAAAATTCTTTATGAACATGGCGCTGGGCGTGGGGATTTCCGCGGTGCTGCGGTGTCTGCTCGCCTGCGCGATTCTGTACATGATTCGGCTGGTTTTAAAAGGAAGAAGGACGGAAGATGAGCTACGCGGATGAAGCGAGGGAACGGGTGCGCGAGCTGAAGGCGCGCGGACACGCGGTCATACTGGCGGTGGAATCCTCCTGCGACGAAACGGCGATGGCGCTTGTGGCGGATGGCCGCCGCGTGCTGTCGGGCGAAATCGCGTCGCAGGTGGATACGCACGCGCTGTACGGCGGCGTGGTTCCGGAAATCGCTTCGCGCATGCATGTGGAGGCGCTTGATCCGCTGCTCGACCGCATGCTGGCCGAAGCGGGACTGGGCATGGACGCGATTGACGCGGTGGGCGTGACGTTCGGGCCCGGGCTCGTCGGCGCGCTTCTGACCGGCGTGAGCTGGGCGAAGGCGTTCGCGTATGCCCGCCGTCTGCCGCTGATTGCCGTCAACCATATCGAAGGGCATGTGAGCGCCAATTTTGTCGCTAATCCGGAGCTGGAGCCGCCGTTTGTGTGTCTGGTGGCGTCCGGCGGGCACAGCCATATCGTGAGCGTGGAGCGCTACGGCGCGTACAAGATGCTGGGGCGTACCACGGACGATGCGGCGGGAGAGGCCTTTGACAAGGCGGCGCGCGTGCTGAACATTCCGTATCCGGGCGGACCGCTGCTGGATAAGCTGGCTGAGGAGGGAAATCCGGAGGCCTATCGCTTTCCGAAGATTCACACGGAGGGCAAATACGATTTCTCGTTCAGCGGCCTGAAGACGGCCGTGATCAATCAGGCGCATATGCTCCGGCAGAAGGGCGAGGAGATTCGCGTGGCGGACTGGTCGGCGTCGCTGCGCAAGGCGGTCGTCGATATGCTTGTGGATAAAACGCTGGCGGCCTGCCGCGATACCGGCGCGAAGTCGGTGGCGCTGGCGGGCGGCGTGGCGTCCAACCGTCTTTTGCGGCGGGAAATGGAGCGCCGTGGTACGAAGATGGGACTGAAGGTCTATATGCCGCCGGTCGCGCTGTGCACAGACAACGCCGTGATGATCGGCTCGGCCGCGTTCTACCGTCTGATGACGGACGAACCCGCGCCGCTGTCCCTGAACGCTCAGCCGTCGATTCGCCTGATCGAAGAATAAATGGAAAGAAGATCTTCCGCGTTCGCGAGAAAGCTCGCGTCCGCGGATTTTTTTTATCCACAGGCGACATCGCTTGTGTGTATAGTACGAATACCCTTATGACGGAGAAATGAATGAAAGACGTCACGAAAAAAACACGGAGAAATTGTGATATTTGTCGCCGGGAAGGCCGGATCAAACCGGGGTCTGTAATAGTGCTGTAATATATCCGACAAAATCTGGAACCATCCACAACTTCCCACCGACCTGTGGATAACTTGTGGAGAATGTGGATAAATTCTCCACATTTCGGTGGAAAACCGGGGAGATCGGCCTGAAAAGGGCGGTAAAACGTGGATAACCCTGTGGAAGATGTGGATGAATCCTGTGGATGGAAAGGCGAGTGAAAACGCATAAGACTATGTTCTGACAACAACTTTTGTCATATATGAACTTTTTATTGAATGTGTGACAAACCGCGCGATATCTGATATACTATAGAAAATGGGAGCATAGTGGGAGGAAGGCAAAAAATGCTGAACAATGTCAGGTACTATCTGGGCTTTGACTTCGGCGCGTCCAGCGGCCGGGCAATTCTTGGCATGCTGGGCACTGACCCGGCGGACGGCAAAAAGAAGCTGGAGCTGGAAGAGGTGTATCGTTTTCCGAATGAGGCGGTTCGCGTGGGCGGCGTTCTGAAATGGGAAATGAAGCGCCTGTTCGGCGAGATGAAAACCGCCATTGGCATGGTCGCGCAGCGCGGCGTGCGCATCGAGTCGATCGGCATCGACACGTGGGGTGTGGACTTCGGCATTGTGTGCGGAGACGAGGTTGTTTTTGAACCCGTATCCTATCGCGACGAGCGCACCGACGGCATGATGGAGGAAGCGTTCAGGATCATGCCGAAGGCAGAAATTTTTGCTCACACCGGCCTTGCGTTTTTGCAGTTCAACACGCTCTATCAGCTGCTGGCGATGAAGAAGAATCCGGAAACCGCCCATCTGATCGACGCGAAGAACACGCTTCTGTTTATGCCCGACCTGTTCGCGTGGTATCTGACCGGCAGGGAGGGCACCGAGTACACGATCGCGTCGACCAGCCAGATGATCGATCCGTCCGTGCGCACGTGGTCGAAGGAGATTCTGTCGGCGTTCGGTCTGCCCGAGGGGCTGTTCGCGCCGATTCAGCAGCCGGGCGAGATTCGCGGCATGCTGAAAAAGGAAATCTGCCCCGCGCTGGATTACGACATTCCCGTCGTGGCCGTCGCGTCGCACGACACCGCGTCCGCCGTCGCGGCCGTTCCGGCGAGGAAGGGCGAGAGCTTTGCCTATCTTTCCAGCGGAACGTGGTCGCTGCTGGGCGTGGAAACGGAAACGCCGGTATGTACCGAGAGCGTCATGGACGCGAACTTTTCCAATGAAGGCGGCCTGAACGGCACGACGAGGCTGCTGAAAAATATCATGGGTCTGTGGATTATTCAGGAGTGCCGCAAGCAGTTCAACGAGGAGCGCGCGAAGGCCGGGCTTGAAAAGCTGAGCTTCGCCGACATCGTGGACGAGGTGCGCAGGGTGAAGGAGCCGGTGGACGCGGTGATCAACGTGGACGATGACGCGTTCTTCGCGCCCGACGGCATGGCTGACCGCGTGGCCGACTATGTGAAGACGCACGACGGTGTGGAGCTCGGCGGGGATCGCGTTGGCAAGATCGCGGACATCGTGTATCGCGGTCTGGCGGTCAAGTATCGCTGGGGCGTGGAGACGCTGGAAGCGATTACCGGCGGCAAGATCGACACGCTGTACATCGTGGGCGGCGGCGGCAAGAACGAGCTGCTCAACGCCTATACGGCGAACGCGCTGCAGCGCGCCGTGCGCATCGGCGCGAGCGAAGGCACCGTGATCGGCAACCTGCTGGTGCAGGCGATGGGCATGGGAGCGGTGAAGGATCTGTGGGAGCTGCGCGAGGTCGTGGCAAACTCCTTCGACAACCGCGCCTACGACTTTGACCCGGCCGCGGCGGAGAAATGGGCGAAAGCCTATAAGAAGCTTCTGAAGCTGATGGGAGAATAACGCATGCAGACGGACGCGATGCGGTTTGCGCACGGGCAGCTGCCCGGTGCGCTGGAGCTGGCGTTTGTGGGCGACAGCGTGTATGATCTGTATGTTCGCTCGCGTCTGGTGTCGGCGGGCGGCGGGCACATGCGCGAGGTGCATCTGGCGGCAGTGCGATATGTGAACGCGCACGCGCAGTCGGAGGCGCTCGCGCGCGTGGAACCCCTTCTGACCGAGGAGGAGGCGGGCGTCGTGCGGCGCGCGAGAAACGCCCGCCAAACCCCCACAAAGAACGCCGACGCGAGGGAGTATCACCGGGCGACGGCGCTGGAGGCGCTGATCGGCTATCTGTATCTGACCGGGCAGCGCGCCCGCATGGAGGGGTTTCTGGGCATTTGTATGCAGACGGAAGGACAGGAGTAGCTATGCCATACGATCGTTTTTCAGGCGGCGAGGAACGTCGCGGATACCATGGCAATCACAACGGCAAGCGTCCGGATGGAGGCCCGTCCGGCTGGACGGGCACGGCGCAGCGCAACTACGGCGCGTCCCGTCGGCCGACGGTCGATCCGAAGAGACGGATGGGCGAGGAAGCGCTTCCGCGCGAGCGGGAAAACGAAGCGCCCGAAAACCTGCTGGTGGGGCGTAATCCCATAAGGGAAGCGCTGCGCGCGGGTCGGCCGCTTGAAAAGCTGCTGGTGATGAAGGGCGACCTTTCCGGCGCGGCGCGCGACATCGTGCGCATGGCGAAGGACGCGGGCGTGGTCGTGCAGGAGGTCGAGCGCGTGCGGCTCGATCAGGTGTACCCCAATCATCAGGGGCTGCTGGCGTATGCTTCCAGCGCGTCCTACAGCACGCTGGACGAGATTTTCGCCTGCGCCGGGGAACGCGGAGAAGCGCCGTTTCTGATTCTTCTGGACGGCATTACCGACCCGCACAATCTGGGAGCGATCATCCGCTCGGCGGAATGCGCGGGCGCGCACGGCGTGGTGATTCCCGAGCGTCGCAGCGCGGGGCTGAATCCGGCGTGTGTGAAGGCGGCGGCGGGCGCGGTGGAATATATGAAGGTGGCGCGCGTGAGCAACCTGTGCCGCGCCATTGAGGAAATCAAGGAACGCGGCGTGTGGGTGTACGCGGCGGACATGGACGGCGAGAACGTCTATGAGGCGGACCTGACCGGCGCGGTCGCCATCGTCATCGGCGCCGAAGGCGAGGGCGTTTCCCAGCTGGTGCTGAAGAACTGCGACAAGACGCTTTCAATTCCCATGAAGGGGCATATCAATTCGCTGAACGCATCGGTAGCGGCCGGCATCATGCTGTTTCAGGCCTCGAGGGCGCGAAACGGCTGACGGCGGTAAGAAACAAAGGCGCGGAGGAACGCGATGTACGAGAAATTCGAAAACATGACGGATGAGAAGCTCGTCCGGCTGGCGCAGGAAGGCGACAATGACGCGCTGGAGTATTTGCTGAACAAATACAAGAATTTTGTGCGCTCCAAGGCGCGCAGCTATTTCCTGATCGGCGCCGACCATGAGGACATTGTGCAGGAGGGAATGATCGGCCTGTACAAGGCCATCCGCGATTACCGGACGGACAAGCAGGCTTCCTTCCGCGCCTTTGCCGAACTGTGCATCACGCGCCAGATCATCACCGCCATCAAAACCGCGACGCGCCAGAAACACATTCCGCTGAACAGCTATGTGTCCCTCAACAAGCCCATTTACGACGAGGAAAGCGACCGGACGCTGCTGGATGTGATCACCGAGGACAACTTCTCAAACCCCGAATCGATGATCATTTCCAAGGAGGACGTCGGCGCCATCAAGGGCAAAATCGGCTCGATTCTGTCGGAGCTTGAGCTGGACGTGCTCGTCAACTATATGGAAGGGAAGAGCTATCAGGAAATCAGCGCCGAGACGGGACGGCATCTGAAGAGCATCGACAACGCGCTTCAGCGCGTGAAACGGAAGCTGCAGCGGTATCTGGAGGAAAAGTAAAGGAATTCTTGAGAAAATAACACATATTTGACGGTCAGATACGCAGAATACCCGTTGACAAATGTTGACGCTCTTAGTAAAATGTATATCGATTAGGCATGGGTTCGCGGGTGTAGCTCAATGGTAGAGCTCCAGCTTCCCAAGCTGATCACGTGGGTTCGATTCCCATCACCCGCTCCACAAAACTATGATTCATTTGGGAGGACTGACGACAATGGGCAAGGCAAAATTTGAGCGCAATAAGCCGCACGTAAACATCGGCACGA
>ERZ824488.1543-NODE-1543-length-24468-cov-6.611027_pt1 | contig 24468 bp, 29 predicted proteins | sample MGYA00519936_ERZ824488 | MGnify/ENA primary metagenome ERZ824488 (study PRJEB31778, sample SAMEA3449153) | human gut metagenome | biome: human gut; feature: human-associated habitat; material: faeces | place: United Kingdom | collected 2010/2012 ... | reverse complement strand
ACAGGTCGGTACTGCTCTCCTTGGAGGTGCGGCTCATGCTGCCCGCGTAGGGCAGACTCTCCGCCGCCGAGGTCTTGTAGCTGGTCAGCGTGTTCTCCGTCACCGGGGCCAGCGCAATGCCCTTGAATCCCGTTGCCGCGCGTTTGCTCATGTCGTTTCATCCTTTCGTCAAATGGTCTTCTCAAATCGGTAGGCCGTGTGGCGTACGTCCGCCATGCCTTCCTCCCAGTGGAAGGTGCGGCGGTAGCCTAGCCGCGCCATGGCTTCCTCCACTCCGCCGCACAGGGCCCATTGTTCGCTTTCCTTGCGGGCAAAGACCCGCACATACCATTCCAGCCGGGTCAGGTATTCCCCGTCGTCCCGGCTGTCCGCCGCGTCCTCGCCCGCCAGCTGCACCAGCACGCAGGGCAGCGTGTCAAAGGTCTTGGGCCAGCCGGTGCACACCAGCCGCACCCCCGGAAGGGCCTTCAGCGCGTCCTTGATCGCGTCCAGCTCCTGCTTGACCTGTTCCATCAGCCGCCCCCTTTCAGGCTTTTCAGCATCGCCGCGCGGATCGCCTTTTCCAGCCCGTCCCGGTGCTGCCGGTAGGCCGGGTACAGGTAGGGCCGGGCCGGCTGGCCATACGTCCAGAAACCGGCGGACGCGTCCTTCAGGATGGTGTCTTTCACCATCACCGCGCCCCGCGCAAGGGGCACGAACCACCCGCCGTGCCGGTAGCTGACCTGCACGCCGCTGCCGTTGCCGCCGCTGGCCCTGCCCACGTCGCCGGTGCCCATCTCCACATACACCGCGTGATCGGAGTTGGCGGAGAGCTTCCCCTCCACGCTGCCGCCCTTCACCCGTACCTCGGCGCGGATGCTGTTTCTAAGGTCGCCGGTGTCCACGGGGCACAGCTGCTTCGCCGTCCGCTCCATGGGCAGAAGCCCGGCCCGCATCCCCTCCGCCGCCGCGGCGGTCAGCCGCTCCGTCAGGCCGTCCAGCCCGCTCAGCTCGCCGCTTAGCGTCACGTTCATGCGCACGCTCATTCGTCTGCCCCCCGATCATCCTCCGGGATCCATTTCAGGTGCGCCCGCTGGTGCCGGGGCCAGCGCTCCACATACGTCACACGGTAGTCCGGCGCTGCGTCCGCCGCCGCGTCCACGCACAGGCCGTCCCCCTCGCAAAGCGGGGTCTCCGGCCCGCACAGGAGCAGCAGCATCCGGCTCAGTTCCAGCCCGTACAGCTGCGCCGCCGCCGAGCCGGTCAGGGGCTGCACCGTGGCCGTGAGGGCCGTCCCGGCTGCCTCAAAGGCGTTGCCCGGCACGTCCGGACGGGCCTTTTTCACCGTGAGGGCGCGCTGGCTGCTTCGCTGCATTCCCCGCATTTTCTCACCCCACGATGGCCAGCCGGTAGGCTTCCAGCTGGCGTCGCTGTCGGTCGCTGAGGCCCTCGAGGGTCAGCGTCACGCCGCCCTCGGTGTGGCTCTGCTGCCCTTCCAGCCCCAGCCGCTGGTAGCTCCCGGCGGCCAGCTCGCATACCAGCGGGGCCAGCGCCTCCGGCACGGCCCTGCGCCGGGTGTAGCCCTTCACAAAGGCCTCCGCTTCGTCCAGCAGGTCGCAAAGCAGCCCGTCCTCGTCCGTGCTGTCAGCCGCCTTGTCCAGCCGCCGCTTGAGCCTCGTCAGGTCCTTCATGTTCCTTGTCCCCCTTCTGGCCGTCCTTCCGGTCGCCCTTCTGACCGCCCTTCTTCTTCTCCTCGGGGAATACCAGCCCTACGATGGTCGCCATGGGTTTTGCTCCTTTCCAAAAGGGCGGCAGGAGACCCCGCCGCCCCGGCTTTTCCCCTGTCGAAGCCTATTTTTGGCTGTCTACTGGGGAGTTGTCAGAGGGGGAAACCCTCTGACGGTAATCGTATCGACCGGCTTTGCCGGTCGGGCGGGGAGTTTGCGCCTGGAGCGCAAACAGTACCGCCAGTAACTAGCGGAAAAAGCCGCCGTAGGCGGATTTTTTCGATAAAGGCCGTCAGGCCTTGTGGTGGAGATAAACGCCCGCCAGCTTGTTCTTGTACAGGTCGTTCACGCCCACCTGACGGTAGCCGAACTTCCACGCGTCGGCGGTCTGGTTCTGCTCGGGGGTGATGACCTTGGGCGCAATGTGCTTGGGGAACTGGATCACGGCGGACTTGTGGACGATCATGAAGTTGATGTCCTTGCCGCCGCTGGCCTTGGTATAGCCGCCTGCGGTCTCGTCGGTGGTGGTCTGGCTGGGCGCCTCGCCGCTGACGATGATCTTGCCGCTCTTCTGGGCGATGGCGGTGTAGAACCGGGTCTGGGGCACGGCGATGACCTGTGTAAAGCGGGCCAGCACTTCCCGGCTCTTGGTGGTGTCAAGGTCCTGCACCATGCCCAGCAGGGTCGGCGTGATGAACAGAAAGCGGTTCTCCATGGGCACCTCGTCCTCGTCCATCTGGTTGGTGCCCGCCCGCAGGGCCGTGATCACGTCGCCGCCATTGGCCAGCGTGGCCCCGGCGGAAACCTTGCTGATGCCCGTCTTGCCCGCGTAGGTGGCGAAGCGGAAGGCGTCCAGCTCCGGCACCACCTTGGTGCGGATGAACTCGCCCGCCAGCATCCCGAAGGCCAGCCCGGCGGATTCCGCGTTATCCATATTGTCCACCATGAACATCCGGCCCCGGTCGAAGTTGCAGGGCACGGTCTGGTTGGTCAGGGTCACATCGCCGCTGACGTAGCCGTCATTGCGACTGTAGTCCCCAAGGCCCTGCATGTCCAGCATGGGGATGATGAGTTCGTTGGCGTTGGCGCCCGCCCGGGCCAGCTCCGGGTTGCCGTCCAGTACGGCGGTCTTGCTGGCCTCCTTGTACACCTCGTCCAGCAGGGGCACATACTGCTTGAAAAGCGCGATCGAATTAGCCATGTGTTTCTTTTCCTCCGTTTTTCGTTATTTCAGTCCCATGGTCTGCCGCATCCGCGCCAGATAGTCCTGACCGGCGGACGGGCTGGCCTGCTTGGGAGGCTCGGCCTTCAGCTGCTCGTTCACCGACCGCTTGACGCTGTCCCGGAAGGCCTTCTCCGCCGCGTCCAGCGTGGCGGCCATCTGGTCGTCGTCCTCCAGCGAGACGCAGCCCACCAGCGACGGGGGCAGTCCCCGGCTGGTCAGCGTCTCCACGGCGCTGGCCCGGCGTTCCTGCCGTTTCAGCTCCCGTTCTCTCATGTCCAGGGCGGCGGAACGCTCCTTCAGGGCGTTTTCGGCCCGCTGCTCCGCCGTCAGGCTCTGCTCCTGCTCCCATTTGGTTCGGGCGGTGTTCAGGGCAACCGTGGTGTGCTTGTCCAGCTGGCTGCGCAGCTCCGGGTGAGTTTTCAGCAGCTCTTTCAAGTCCAGCGTCTGGCGCTGGGCCGCCGGTTCGTGCTGCTGCTCGGGCTGGGCGTCGTTCGTCTGGTTCTGGGTGACCTGTTCGGTGATCTCGCTCATGTGGTTTTCTTCCTCCCTGTTTCATCCGGCGTGTGCTCTGCCGCGCCGTCTCATTGTCTGTATGAGAAAAGCGCCAGTTCGGCCCGTTTCGCTCGCCCTTCTTGGGTTCGTTCTTTTCGGCCTGATGGCGCTTTATCCCCGTATGTGGTTTGATTCCGCCTTGGGCGGCTTGTCCTCGGCTGCCTGTATCCCGTCCTCCCGGAAGGCCCCGGGGGTGAACAGCTCCTGCTGCTGTCTGCGGCGTTCTTCCTCCTCCGCGTCCAGCATTTGCAGGGCTTTGTCCGGGTCTTCCACAAAGGGCACCTGACTTAACAGCAGCTTCCGGGGCACCATGTCGGAATAGTTCATCAGCGTCTGCGATACTTCCAGATCGTTCACCGGCAGGGAGCGGGTGAAGGCGATCTGCACCGCGCCGGTGTCGCAGTCCGGCGCGCCCTTTAATTTCAGAAAGTGGTTCAGGCAGCTGAGCCGCTGCCGCAGCCCTTCCCGGAACCACTGTTCCTTTTGCCCCACCAGCTGCTCCAGCCCGAAAAGCTTGTAGCGCATGGAAACGCCGCTGGCCGTCCCCGCAAAGTTCTTGTCGGACAGGTCGGGCACGAAGGAGAACTTGTGGATGTCCTCCTTCAGGCCGTTGCGCAGCACCTCGTTGCCGCTTTCGCTGTCCGGCTTGGTGATGTATTCGGCGCTGGCGTCCTCCGGCAGAAACAGCATCCGCGTGCGGCGCAGCCGTTCGGAGGGAAGGGTCTGCTCCTTTTCCTCGGTGGTGGCTTCCCCGATGCCGTCCTCGGTCTGCACCTCCTCGGCGGTGTCGTCGGGGCTCAGGCCCCCCACGCCCTTCAGGATCATAATGGCGTCGGTGAACTGCTGCTTGTCGTTCAGCCGGTCGCTCTGCAAAAGGTCGTAGGCGTCAATGAGGCTCGTCACCGGCTCAAAGTCGCCCATTTCCCGGCTGTTGTTCCAGTACTCCGTCAGGGGCAGCTGGCCGAAGAAGTGCCGCTCCTCCGCCACCAGATGGGGCGTTTCCGTGCTTTTGCGCTGGTAGTAGAAGATCTTCTGCGCCGTGTACACGGTCACGTGTTCGCCCGCCCGGTTCAGGTTCTCGTCCAGCATTTCCCGCAGCATCAGGCCTAGTAGCGGCCGGTGCTCCACCGTGTCGTCGTAGACCACAAAGCAGCTGCGGGGATCCACCGCCGCCATGCGGGGCTCGGCGTTCTCGTCGGCGTAGCACAGCTCCACGCCCTTGCCGTACACCGCCGCGTCCACCGAAAGCTCGCTGTCCACGCTGGCGCTGCTGGCGGCCTGCAGGGCCTCCTGAAGGGGCTGGAAGGCTCCTTCCGCGCCCTCCGGCGGCGTGTAGGTGACGGGTTTGCCCGTCAGGAAGCCGCTGGCAATGGTGACGATGTAGCCGGGCAAATCGTGCACCAGCCGGTTGTTGGGCAGCCCGGCCATACGGGCCCGGCGGCTGATGGCATGGTCGCGGTCGTAGATCCTCTTGAGGCCGTTCAGGCGTTCGGCTTCCGGCTGCCATTTTTGCAGGATGGCACTGAGCAGCTTGGGGGACGGCGCACCGCCCTCGCTGAGCAGTTCCGCAGGGATGACGATCATGGTCAGGGATCCTCCTCGTTTATCTGGGCACGACGGCCCTGCGTTCGGTGGCTACGGCCTCCATGGCGTAGCGCACCGCGTCGATGGTGTGGTTGTTCTTGTCCGGGTATACGCCGCCGATCAGGTCCCCGGCCCGGTCGCGCCCGTATTCGTACTGGGAAAACTCTCGGGCGGCGCAGGGGCAGCGGGCCGTGTCGATGACGATCTGAAAGCGGTTCTGCAGCCAGCGGATGCCGTGATCCACGCTGTCGGGGCCTTTCTTGGCCCCGGAGGCGTTCACCCGCAGCCGCCGCAGGGCCTCCCGGCTGCGGGGGTCGGCGCTGTCGCAGGTGACGGGTTCGTCCGGCCGGCGCAGGCGCTTGCGGATCTGTCCGGCCAGCTGCTCGTGGCTCTGGCCGCTGGCCACGAACTCGTCCACCACGTACAGGCGGCGGTATTTGCGGCTGTAGGCGCAGCGGACGAAGGCGTCCGGGTCGCTGGCAAAGCCGAAGTCCAGCCCGTTGTAGCGGGGCAGGCCGTCCACCTCGTCCGCCGCCACCGGGCGGCAGCACAGGTTGGTGAAGATCTGACCGCCGGTGCCGGTCACTTCGCCCAGGTACATATGCCGGTAGGCCCGCTCGTTTATCTGCCGCAGGGCTTCCGCCTCGGCGAGGAAGCTCTCACCCAGCCATTCCGGCGGCATTTGCCGGTAATCGCTGTGATGCTTCCGGCGGCCCGGCACTTCCTGCAGGGCTTCGCCGTTCACCCAGTTCTGGGCGCTCATGGGCGGGTTGTAGCTGTAGAAGGTCACGGCCCGGCGGCTTTCCGTGCCGCGCAGCACGCTGGCCTTGATGGTTCGCACATCCTCCATGCCGCCGAACTCCGTCAGCTCCTCAAACCACAGGAAGCGAAAATAGCCCCCATTGGGGGCTTTTAAGCCCTTCGACTTCTCCGCCTTATCCGCGCCCCGGAAAAGGATCTTCTGCCCCGTAGAAGGGCACTGCAGCTCCATGGGCGACGTGCGGCGCTGCCAGTACGCGCTCACCCCCAGCTGCTCCGCCGCCCACACCATCTGCTCGAATACCGTGTCCCGCAGGGTATCGCCTACCTTGCGGTAGATGACGGCGCTGGCGCGAGTATCCCGCAGGAGCATGGTCAGGATGCACAGGGAAATAAAGCTGGACTTGCCGCTGCCGCGCCCGCCGCTGAGCCAGTACTCCGAATAGCGCTCCCGCCGCACCTCGTCATACACGGGGAAAAAGCCCGGGGCGATGAGCTGGGACAGGCGGACGTCAGCCATCTGGCCCCTTTTGCGGCCCGGCCGGGATATCGTCGATGATCTTGGGCGCTTCGGCCACCACCACGCTTTCGGTGTACAGGCCGTAGCGCTTGCCCAAAAGCTCCGCCGCCTTCAGCCGTTCCCTTTCGTCCGGCCCCTTGCGCAGGATGTTGGCCTCGGACCAGCCGTCGCCCGTGCCCTCCACCACCACGATCTCCGACTCCGATTCCCCCCGCAGCACGCTGGTCAGGTATTTCAGAATTTCGTCCTGCTTGGCGATGAGTTTTTCTTCCTTCGCGGCCATCCGGGCCTCGATATACTGTTTTAACAAAGGTTTCGTTAAGTTCTCCGACCCGATGGCCTGCGCGGTCTTGGCCGAATACCCCGCCCGGATGGCGGCCTGGGTGGCGTTCAGGTCGATCAGGTATTCGTCGCAGAAGCGCTGCTGCTTGGCGGTCAATTTTTGGCCCATCGTGCCACCCCTCCTTTCTGTCGGCCCACTCCACGCCTGACGGCGCGTTGTGGGCTTCGGGCTTGCAGACTGCTTCGCAGTGTCCTCAGCCCTTGGTTCGCTTCGCTTACCCTCCGTAAACAAAAAGACCCGCCCTTTTCAGGTTGGGTCTCTGTTTTTGTATACTTGTTCACAGTACCATTATAGCACGATTTGAACTCTCATGCACTCTCATTTTGCCTTTTCGGCCAAAAATTTTTCAATCGCCGCTTTGATGACCTGCGCCTGCGGAATGCCTGTTTCAAGGCACTTGGCCTTGAAAGCCGCGGCCATTTCCTTGGGGACACGCACAGCGATATTGTCATATGCCTTTTCATTGTATCGCTGTTTTACCGCTGTGGACGTGTGGGTTTTCCGTTTCGTCTCGGTCATGTTTTTCAGCCTTTCTTCTGATTTTTTCGATGCTTGCGGATGACGTTCCGAATTTCCCGAATGCCGTCGACTGCTCCCACTGCCGCCAAGATCAGCAGCGCCACAGTCAAAATGACCCGAAGAATCATGCTCATCGTTTGACTTTTCCGCCGTCTATGGTAAAATGAAAAAGAAGGGGTGGGGGACTTTCGTCCCCCGGGAGTGTTACCTCCAAAGAGCAATCGCTGTCAGCAGTGCAGCCACACTACCGATCAGCTTAGCGGCGGCTTTCATCAGCGCTGCTTTCTCTTTGGGGCTTAACCCCTTCTTTTTCTTTCCCATCGGCGTTCCCTCCTTTCTCTCGGCCCGTTCCACGCCTTGCGGCGCGTTACGGGCTTCGCGTCTGCGGGTGCGCTTCGCGCCGTCCTCAACGCTCGGTTCGCTCCGCTCACCCTTTCCTCTCTTGATGGTCTTATTATATCATACTGCTTGCAGTATGTCAACCCTTTTAAAAACTTTTTTGCTATTTTTGCTTTCAATCCACTCTCCCCATACGGGGAGAGACTGCCACGAAGGCCCCCACAAACAGCGCCACGGCGGGGATCTACTCCCCGGCTCTGCTCTTTTCCCCCGCCCGTCTCAAGCTCTCCAGCGCCTCGCCGTGCACCCGCCACAGCTGGGCGGCGGAAAGGCCCATCCGGCGGCACAGCTCGTCCTCGCCAAGCCCGTGCAGATAGCGCAGCTCCAGCACCCGGCGTTCCCGCGGGTCTTCCAACTGCGCGATCAGGGCCATGCGCGCCGCCACCGCCTCCTCCAGATGGGCGATCTGCTCCACCAGCTTTTCCTCGTTGCGGACGATCTTCAGGGCGGCGTTGGCCATACTGTCATGTTGGCCTGTGCCGGAGCAGCGCACCGCGCTCAGGCGGCTGGTGGCCCGGGTGGACTGCTCCCGCAGCCGGCTCAGCAGCTCCTTCGTCTCGGCGATCTCCCGCCGCAGCTGGGCCACTTGGCGGAGGTAGACCTTGGCGGGATGTATCGTTTTTTTGACTGGCTCCATTTTCCTTCTCCTTTCCCATTACGCACAGGGAGAGGCCTCACAGCCTCTCCCTTTTGGATATTCGATTCCGTTTTCACTTGTTACACACCGTATTTGACGGCCATTTCCTTAACCAACTGCACATAGCCCTCAATGGCCCGCTTATCCTCCGCGATCACGTCCAGATAGCTCAGCTTGTCCCGCTTGGAGCGGCACATGCCCTCGTCCGCGGCCCGAAGGCGCTTATTGGTCAGCCGACGTTTCAGGTCGATGCCGAAGCGTTCCAGCATCAGCTTGTAGATTTCGCTCTGTACGTCCCGGATGTAGTTCATCCCGCCCAGCTTTTCAGCAACGCGCACGATCATCTGTTTGCACTCCCGCCGCCAGTCGTTGGGGTTCAGGGCCACAATCTCTCCGATCGAGGCCACCTTCTTTTCCACCGTGTCCTGCCGCCCCTCCAGCGCCTTCTGTTTCTCCTCCATTGCCTGCATGGCTGCCACGCTCTGGGCGAACAGCTCCAGCGGCGACAGCGGCTTCGATTGATACCCGCCTGTCTTGCGGATCTGGGGAATCACCTCGTCGGCGATCAGCGCCTGAAACTGTTCGGCAGTCTCATTCTTCGCCTTCATGGCGAGGCGGTAGAAGATGTTCTCGGGGATGTAGGTGCCTTTCCCCACTTCTGGAGAAAAACCAAGCTCGGCCAGATAGCCGTTTACTCGCTCCCACTTCACATACTCCACGCCATTCTTTTCCTGCGTGAATCCCAGTCCCCGTGCCACCGTTTCCAGCTTCAGATAGGCAACCCCGTTTTCCTCGTAACAATCGATTCCCTGAATATTCATAATTTCCTGCGTCATTGTACTTTCTCCTTTTTTTCAGTCTTTTCTCTCATCTGGGCGTACGCGGCGTTCACGGCCTGCTCCAGTATTTCGTCGGCGCGCTGCACCAGGTCTTCCGCCAGGCTGAACAGTACGCTCATGTCTTCATAGTGGAGGGCGGCGTACCGCACAAATTCCTCCTTGGGCAAATCCAGAAAATCCGTGCCGTACACGCTCATCAGGCTGCTCAGCTGTTCCAGCCTGCAGCGGGCATTTTCTACCTGATCCCAATGGTCTGATACCGTCATAGAAAAAACCTCCTTGTTGGTCATAGGGGTTGACCAAAGGAGGCAAGCATGTTAAGATTTACTTGCCCGCCTTTGGTGGGTGACGCCTGTGAACTGTTCAGTCCGGCAAGAGTGAAACAGTTCACAGGTTTTATTTTTGTCCGTCGAGCTTTTCCTTCACAAGCTCTATGCCTTCACGAACGACTTTGCTACGGTCTAGTTTGAGCTTTTCCGCACATTCGTCCAAGTCCTTTACAGTTTCCTCGTCCATGCGGACGCGAAGCATGTAATCCTTTGGCTTATCGGTCAACCGCTGTCCGGGCTTAGGCCCCATGTTGCTCACCTCCTAACTTTGTAGCAACATAATATCATGTAGCAACAAAGTTGTCAACCCATTTTCCGAAAAAATTTGCAGTTGTCAAGTTTCACATAAAGGGAACTAGGCTCTCAACTTGACCACCCGCACATAAATGCCCGGCTGCTCCGCCCAGTACTTGCCCGCGTACTCCTCGCACACCTGGGCGTCGTCCTCCCAGAAGCGCAGGGCGGTCATCACGTCCTTGAGCAGCTTCTGCAGGTTGTCCGTGTCCGGGCGGCTGGTCTTGGGTTCCCCGTCCTCGTGAGGCCCCACGATGGGGAAGCACCACTTCACCATCAGCTGCAGGGGACCCTTCAGGGGTCTCTCCGGCACATGGGACGCCAGATGGCCCGTCAGCTTGGCCCGGGCGTCCGCTACGGGCTGGGGCTCGTAGAAGTGGGGCTTGCCGCCCTGAATAGCCACCTGCTGCATCTGGTGGGTGGCGGTGGGCGGGATCATCGGCATAAAAAATTCCAGCATTTTTCTTCTTCTTTCGCATTTTTTCATTTGTCAGTAGGGAAAACCCCTTTGCTGACGAAAAGAGATAATGTTGTGCAGACACACCGTTTTTTCTCTTCGAAAAGTTGTGTGCGTTTGCGGTCTCTCCCCACACGGGGAGAGTGGATTGAAATCCCACATAGGTGCAGGGTCAAATTTGCTTTCGAGGAGAGAGGGGTCCAAAATGGGGTGAAGTCAAATCCCCCTATATATATAGGGGGATTTGACTCCCCTTTTTTGACCCCCTCTTTTGACCCCTTTCGACCTGTTATTTTGAGGAACTGACCCCTGATTTGACCCCATCTTCTGACCCCTCCTTCTCGCGCGTTACGACCCCGTTTTCCCGGCGGAAATCCGGGTGATCGTCGATGTAGCCGCGCACGGTGTTCTTCGTCAGCCCGGTCTCGGCCATCAGGTCGGCGATCGTCACTTTCTCAGCCCCTCCAAACAGGATGGATTCATAGGCCATTTCCAGCGTTTTCCGGCGGCTTTCCGACCGGTTTTCCTGCTGCTGTTCGCGGCTTTGGCGCCGCTTTCCCTGCGCCTTCCACGGCTGGGGGATTGCGCCCTCCGCCTCCACGTCCCGAAGCACGTCCGTGCCGTCCAGCCGGTGCACCGGGTAGTCGAACCACAGGTCCACCGGGTCGAAGCGGGCAAATTCCCGCAGGGTGCCCTCCACCCGCCAGCCCGTGCGGCTCTGGGCCCGGCGGCTGGCGGCCTCCCCTGCGTCCGTCAGGCAGCGCACCACACTTTCCGGCAGGGCGGTTTTCGCCCACGCGTGCAGGTTGGCGGGCACCAGCGCGTCATCCTGTCCAATCTGTTCACGCCAGTGTGCTGCCATAGGTAAACCGTCCAGCACCGCCGCCACCGCGTCGCACCACGCCCGGTCGGCCTGCTGCTTTTTCAGCGCGTCGGTCATTTCCAGCTCGATCATGTCCAGCATGGCGTCCGGGTCCCGGGCGAACACGCCGGAGCCGCTGGCCCGATCCATGCTCTTCTTCGCCCCCTGCCCGCCCTTGGAATGGTGGTGGCAGTAGATGGTGGCGCAGCCCAGCTCGGTGCATACCTTGTCGAACTGGTTGCAGAAGTTGGCCATCTGGTCGGCGCTGTTTTCGTCCCCGGTGATGACCTTGTAAATGGGGTCGATGACCACGGCGATGTACCCCCGCTTCAGGGAGCGGCGGATCAGCTTCGGGGCCAGCTTGTCCATGGGCAGGGCCTTGCCCCGCAGGTTCCAGATGTCGATGTTGCTAAGGTGGCTGGGCGGCCACTGGAGCGCCGTGTACACGTCCCGGAAGCGGTGCAGGCAGCTGGGCCGGTCCAGCTCCAGATTGACGTACAGCACCCGCCCCCGGGCGCAGTTCCACCCGAACCAGGGCCGCCCCTCGGCAATGGCGATGCACAATTCGATCAGGGCGAAGCTCTTGCCCGCCTTGCTGGGGCCCGCCAGCAGCATCTTGTGGCCCTGCCGCAGAATGCCCTCGATCAGCGGCGGGGCCAGCTCCGGCAGGTCGTCCCACACGCTTTCCATGCTCTCCGGGTCGGGCAGGTCGTCGTTCACCGCCTCGATCCACTCCCGCCATTCATCCCAGCTGCTTTTGCCGATGTTCCGATCCACGATGTACTGGGGCCGGCCGTCCCGGAGAACGCCGGGCATCCGGCTCAGGCGGGATGGGTTGCGGTTCTGGGTGTCCAGCTGCAGGCCGTTTTTCTCGCACACGCTGTACAGGTAGTCCACCCGGCTGCGGTACTCGGCCTTGTTGGCGGCGTTCACCTTCACGATGGCGTGAAGGCTCTTTTTGCCGCTGTGCACCAGAATGGCGATGGGCAGCTCCAGTTCGTGAAGGATGGCGTACTGCTCGGATATTTCCCGCTCGTCGCTTTCCACCAGCGCGTAGCGGTAGTCCGTCACGTTGTCGTCCTTCACGCCGTTTCCGTCCAGGGGGTTAAAGCGGATCCACGCGCCTGCCTCGGGCCGGTAGTCCCCCAATACGCTGCCGATATCGCCGCCGCACTTGCTCAGCTGCTCGATCAGCTCCCCGGCGGTGCGGTCGTAGCAGCCCTTGCTGGGCAGGAAGCGCCCCTCCTTCTCCCAGCTTTCCGTCACGTAGCCCACGGTCTCGCTGGCCTCGAACAGGGTCTCCAGATAGGTGCTCAGCTGCCGCGCCTGTTCCCGGCCGTCGAAGTTTCCGGGCGGGGGCGGCACATCCTTGCCTTCCAGCCAGCGGGGGTCCACCACCACGGCCTCCGGCCCGCCCCGGCCAATGGTGCTGTCCCAGTCCAACGCCCGGTCTTCATCCTCCCGGCGGGGCGGCTGCCAGCCCTGCGAAAGGGCCAGCTGCACCAGTGTGCCGCCGGTGACGGGCTGGCCGCTGCCGGTGAAGCCGTTCCACTTCTTCCGGCATTCGCCGGGGTGGTAACGGCCCCCGTCCCGCTGGCTCCACTCGTCCCACGCTTCCGCCGGGAATCCCTCGTGTTTCAGCGCCATGCCCACCTCCAGCCATTCCTGATAGTTCAGGTCCCGGGGGTCGATATGGTTCAGGGCCTCGCTTAAGTCGTATCGTTCTCTTTCGCTCATGGCTTCCATCCCTCCGGCTCATAGGTGGCGGGCACGACGTCCCGCGGCACCCGCCAGCCGCTGGCGGCGATGCGGTCGATCAGCTTCCGGGCGCCGTCAAAGGACCACGTGCCCACGTGCCGGAAGCCCCGCCCTTCCAGAAAGCGGATCTGCTTGGGCGTGGTCAGGCCCTCCGCCCGGCGCAGGGCCAGCTTGTTAAGCAGCAGGGCGGCCTTGCCCGCGTTTTCGATCTCGTCCGGGAAGATGCCCTGCTTTTCCAACGCCTGCACCTGCTTCTCGCTGGGCGGCGCGCATTCCCAGCCGAAGGCGGGCACGTACCCGGCCAGGTCTTCCGCCTGAATGCTCATTTCGAACTGCAGCGGATCCACCAGCTTCCGCTTGCGGCCCCGCATCTCGCTCAGCTGCCGGGCCAGCGCTTCCTCCCGCTGGGCCACCACGTCGCTTTGGGCTTTCTCTTCCGCCGCTTCCAGATCCACCGGCCCCCCGGCGGCTTCCAGATTTTCCGTCATCTTCCGCGCCACCTCGTCGCTGCCCGCGATCAGGCAGGCCGGACGGCACAGCTCGTGGCGCTCCGTGTGCCACAAAAAGTCCAGCACCAGCAGATATTCCTTGCCCGAATGCAGCCTCGTGCCCCGGCCGATCATCTGACAGTACAGGCTGCGCACCTTCGTGGGCCGAAGCACCACGATACAGTCCACGCTGGGGCAGTCCCAGCCCTCGGTCAGCAGCATGGAATTGCACAGCACGTTATATTCGCCCCGGTCGAAGGCGGCCAGCACTTCCGCCCGGTCGGCGCTTTCGCCGTTGACCTCCGCCGCCCGGAAGCCGCGCTGGTTCAGGATGTCTCGAAATTTCCGGCTGGTCTGGATCAGGGGCAGGAACACCACGGTCTTGCGCTCCATGCATACCGCCGCCATTTCTTCGGCGATCTGTTCAAGGTACGGGTCCAACGCGCTGCCCAGCTCCCCCGCCTTGAAGTCGCCCCCGCTGACCCCCACGTTCCGCAGGTCCAGGTCAAGGGGGACGGTCTGGGCCTTGATGGGGCTCAGGTACCCTTCCCGGATGGCCCGGGGCAGGGTGTATTCGTACGCCAGCGATTCGAATACGCTGCCCAGATTGCGCATATCGCCCCGGTCAGGGGTGGCGGTCACGCCCAGCACCTGCGCGCCGGAGAAGTGCTCCAGCACCCGCTGGTAGCCGTCGGAGAGCACGTGATGGGCCTCGTCGATCACGATGGTGCCGAAGTAGTCCGATGGGAACTGGTTCAGCCGCTTTTCCCGCATCAGGCTTTGAACGCTGCCCACCGTCACCCGGTACCAGCTGTCAAGGCAGCTCTCCTCCGCCTTTTCCACAGCGCAGCGCAGCCCGGTGGCCTTCAGCAGCTTGTCCGCCGCCTGCTGCAGCAGCTCGCCCCGGTGGGCCAGGATCAGCACCCGTTCCCCCGCCCGCACCCGGTTCTCCGTCAGTTTGCAGAACACGATGGTCTTGCCGCAGCCGGTGGGCAGCACCAGCAGCGTGCGCCGGTGGCCCTGTTTCCACTCCCCTTCAATGGCGGCGATGCTCTCGGCCTGATAGGGGCGCAGGGTGATGGCGGCGGGTTTCGGGACGGCGCTTCCTTCGTTCGCGGCGCGGCGAGCCATGTTCGGGGCGGCTTTCGCTGCGTTCGGTGCCGCGTTCGCTGCGTTCACGGGGGCGGGGGGAAGGTTCCCCCCGCTCCAAAAACTTAACTGTTCTTTCGGCCCACCCCAGCCCTTCGGGCTGTCGTGGGCTTCGCGTCTGCGGAGCCCCTGCGGGGCTGTCCTCAACGCTCGGTTCACTTCGTTCACCCTCCTTTACGGCCCGCCTCTGGCTTAGAACTGCCCCGGCGTGTAGCCGGCGGCGGGGGCGGCAGCGCTCTGCGCGGCAGGGGCGGACGGCTCGTAGAAGCGCTTGATCTCGTTTGACTGCATGGTCTGGCCGTCCCGGCCGATCCAGTCCCGCACGCCCACCTTGCACCGGCCGTGAGCGCCCAGCACCTTTGACCAGTCCATGCGCAGCGGCTCGCCGTGCTTGCGCTGCCCGATGGCGGTGAAAAACTCGCACAGCATCCCCTCGCACCGGCTGTGCAAAAACAGGTTGTGGGTCACGCTGGTGCGCTGCTGGCCGTCGGTCACTTCGAGGGTCAGCACCGCCTTATTGCAGGGCGGCAGCTTGCTGTTGGGGCCGGGCTGGTGCCGTGCCCGCTCGAATTTGGTCACGGTGAAGTCATAGTCCCCCGCGGGCAGCAGCACAAAGGAAGAGTCGTTCTCGATGGTGTCGTTCCAGTCAAGGCTCCGTTCGGGTCGATCGTTCATCATGGTTTTGCTCCTTTTCTTTCGTTTTGGGCGAATTTGTCGCTCTATTTTGCGATCCATTCTCACAATGGGGGTGATTTTGTCGCTTTATTTTTGGGGTCCCGTTCCGCCGCTATCTTCGCGGCCCGGCCCCTCAAAACGGGCAGTCTTCCCGATTTTGTTTTACCATTGCCCGCACCTGCGGCCACGCGCCAATCAGTACGCCCTGCACGAAGTCCGCCGGGTAGGCGCTGATGGGCATATCGTTGGGGAAGTACCCCTTGGCCGCCACGGCGTACTGGATCTCGTCCGCCCTGACGCCGTCCTGCTGCATCAGCTGGAGCAGGGCCGGGGGGATGCTATTGGCGTCCGCCGCGCTGCGGCCCGTCCCGGTGGCGGTTGGGGCCGGACTGGCCGGGGCAGCGCTCCCTTGCGCAGGGGTGGACGGGGCGGCTGGATTTGCTGCCCCGGTCACTGGGGCGGTTCCACCTGCGCCCGGCTGCGCCACAGTTGGCTTCACCACGTCTCCGTCCTCCGGCAGGGCCGAATTTCGCGCTGCAGGGGCCTGCTTTACCCTCTCTGGTGCTTTAGGCGAGGAATCCTCCGCTTTCTCCGTTGACGGCTTAGAAAGCCCTTCTGATGCGTTTCCGTGGGTGCTGTTCATTTCCGTCAACGCCATGTCCCCCTCCAGCGTGTCCGTGCGGCTCTGGTCGGGTTCGATGGTCTCGAAGCACCGGGCGATCTGGTAGTAGTCGAAGTCCATCTTATCCGGGAAATTCTCCCGGTTCTTGGCGTCCCAGCAGGGGTTATGGGTGGTGAACATCACCCGGCGGCCGCCCTGGGCCTTGGCGGTCTTGGTCTTATCATCCCGCACCACGTAGGTCTCGTAATTGGCGAAGAGCAGCATGTCGCTCCACTCCTTCACCATGGGGGCCACCTTCTTACTGAGCTTCAGCTCCCACCGGTCATAGGCGCCGAACTCGTCCGGCTGCTCGAATTTGCGCATATAGGCGTGGGCCGTCAGGATCACGTGCACGCCCTTGCGGGTCAGGTCGGTCAGCAGGTTCAGCAGCCGCCCGAACTCCTCCTGCACCATCACGTAGCCCTTGCCGTAGCCAAAGTCCTCAATGCTGCGCACCTTGTTGGCCGTGAGGATGTTCTGGATGCACAGCCGCTCGGCCCAGTCCGCCGTGTCGACGGCCAGTGTGCGCAGGGCCTCCGGGTTCTGGATGCACCATTCCACTTCTCCCAGCAGCATGGGCCAGCTTTCCGGAGCGGGCAGGCGGCGCACGTTATAGCGCACCGTGCTGCCCTCGGTGTCGATGAATACCGGGTCCGGCAGACAGGCGGCGAAGCTGGTCTTGCCGATGCCCTCGGGGCCGTACAGCACCACCCGCTGCGCCCCGCCGATGATTCCGCTGGTGATCTCCATTAAAATTCTCCTTCCCGCCACATCTTGGGTGTTTCTACCGGGGCAACGCCGGCTTGCGCAGGGGATGTATCACCGTTTTCAACGTTTCCGTCGCTGATAATGAGCGTGCATTCCTCCGCATTGGTACTGACCCTCGTGGCGATGGCCTGCAATCCTTCCTCCTGCAGCCATGCGCCGAAGCGGGCCATGGTGTCCGGGTCCAGTTGCTCCAGCTTGTCCAGCAGCACAAAGCCGCAGTTCGGGTTCAGCCGCCGCACGATGGCCGTGGACACGATCAGCTGATCGCTGGCGGACATACAGTCCCAGTTCTTCCCCTGATAGCACAGCTCGCCGTCCCGGACGCTGAGACCGGGCAGGGGCAGGGCCGCACCGTCCAGCAGGGCGGCTTTCTGCTGCCGCACTTCTTCCAGCTGGCCGGTCAGGCCGTCGTACTGCCGCCGGTACTCCCGCGCGTCCTCCTCGGCCTTCTCCCGGTCCAGGTTGGCCCGCACCCGGGCGTTGATCTCCTCCACGTTGCGGATGGACGCTTCCAGTTCGGCGGTGCTTTCATCCTGCAGGTCGGCGGCGTCCTTCTGGGCGGTGGACAGGTCGCACACTGCCGCTTCCAGTCGTCGGTTCACGTCGGCCGCCTCCCGGCTCAGGCGATCCACCAGCGCCTTTAGCTCGTCCCGTCTGGCCCGGAGGCGCTGGTGCTCCCCGTTGCGGGCAAGGATCTCCTGCTGCTGGCGGATCAGCTCACTGGCGCTGACGGGCGCGTCGGGGGTATCGGGATAGAAGGGCTGCTCCTTGGCGTACTTCATCTTCTGGTCGGCGATCTGCCCCACGGCCCGGCGCTGGTCGTACACGCTGCGCTCCTGCCGGTTCAGCTCCGCCAGCGTGGGGCCGATGCCCAGGATGTTCAGCAGGGTCTCGGCCTTTTCCCGGCTGCTCTGCTGCATGAACCGGGGCAGGTCAAGGGCCAGCTGTTCCACGAAGGTATTGAGCAGCTGTTGGCCCGCCCGTTTGCCGCTGGGGTCGGTCACGTACAGGTCGCTGTTCTTGCCCCGGCGCTCCACCACCAGCCCGTTATCCATCCGCACCCGGATGAAGGGCGGGATCACGCTATCCTCCCGTTGGGCGCTGCTGGGGCGGAAGCGGTCGCCGCCCAGCGCCCACGCGATAGCGTCCAGAATGCTGGTCTTGCCCTGTCCGTTTTTCCCGCCGATGACGGTCAGGCCGTTAGGGGTGGGTTCCAGCGTCACGGCCTTCACCCGTTTCACGTTCTCGATTTGCAGACTATTGATCTTCATAGGCTTAAAACTCCTTTGTGATTGTTCGCACGTCGCTGCGCGCCGTGCACAGGCGCGGTCTGTGTTCGCCGCGAAGGTTTGGGGGTGCCGGGCGCGTCACACCAGCCCGTGCCCCCACAGCACGAAGGCCGCGCAGAAAAAGGCCACTGCGCCTACCAGCAGCAGGATCACCTGCCAGCTTTTATCCGGCGGGCACACCTCCGACGCCATGCGGCGCAGGCGGCGCTTGTAGCGGAGGAGGTTCAGCCCCGTCCGGGGCACGATCTCGATCAGCAGCATGGCGTTACCTCTCCTTTCTTCGGTCGGCAAAGCTCATCTCGTACCGCTCCACCTGCCGCAGGGGAAAGCCCCGCTGCCAGCGCAGCCGGGCGATCTGAGTCATCATAGGCTTGTCCTCCTTTCCGGGGCCGCCGCATCAAAGCGGCCCGGAAGAACCGACAGGCACTTCCACCAGCGGTGTTTCCGCCATTCTGCGCTCCAGTTCCCGGCCCTGCTGCAGGCGGCGCTCCTGCTCCTCCCGGGGGAGCCTGGCAAAGTCCCGCCGTATCTGGCGGCCGATGTTCAGCAGCGTATTCTGCAGCCGCCGCTGTTCCTCCGGGGTCTTGACCACGTCGTCGTCGAAGATACGGATGATGGCCGCGCCGCGGCGGTATTCCTTGATACATGCCATAGTTGCTTTCTCCTTTCTTGCGGCCCACCCCGCTTCGCGTCGTGGGCTTCGCCGTTGCGCTGGCGCGTTGCGCCGTGCTCACGGCTCGGTGCTTCCAGCCTATGCAGCCGGGGGTCGTCCTCAGCCCTTACGCTTCAGGCCTTTATTTCCAAGGTTTCATTTAGGACACTTTCGTGGTAAAAAAAATGTCCATGGGATCCTCCAAATTCAGAAAATCGATCATTTTCTGGATCTCACCGCGGGTAAATTCCGTCCTGCCCTTCAGCTTCCGATAATACGCCGCCTTAGACATTCCAATGGCTTTGCACAGTTCTTCGACGGTTACTCCTTTGCTTTTCATCTCGTATTCCAGTTTGTAGCGATCCATTTCTGTCCTCCTTTCGTTGTGTCTTTCAGGACACGCCAAGTATAACCACACTCCTTCTCATTGTCAACCCTTAAAGTGTATTTTATGGCACATTTTTTTCAAAACCGTTTATTTCTGTTGCAAAAAGGACACTTTTATGGTATCCTATCAAGCGAAAAGGCGGTGATGCAAATGGAGTTGGGTGAAAAGATCCATTCACTCCGTATCAGTCATGGAATGACTCTTGAAGAACTTGGAAATAAAGTCGGTGTTGGCAAAAGCACGGTACGCAAATGGGAAACCGGCATGATCACCAGCATTCGCAGCGACAAAATTGAAAAAATAGCTGCTGCATTGGACACAACTCCCGCCTATCTTCTCGGCTGGCCCCGGGAAATGGATGAACTGGACGGCATCGTTCATGATTCATACCCGGACTTTGTTCCCGGGAAGGGCTATATCGCGGAGAAGCGCCCCTCCAACCTGCTCCCCATCCGTGCCCGCAAGGTACCCATTCTGGGCGGCATCGCGGCGGGCGAGCCCATCTATGCTCAGGAGGAGCACGAGGAGTATGCCGACGTGGACGAGGACACCCCCTGCGACTATGCCCTGCGGGTGGAGGGCGACAGCATGGAGCCCACCATCTGCCTGGGCGATCTGGTGTTCATCCGCCGCCAGTCGGACGTGAACGACGGCCAGATCGCCGCCGTCCTCATCGAGGACAGTGCCACCCTGAAACGCATCTTCCACCAGTCCGGCAGCCTGACCCTCATTTCCGACAACGCCGCCAAATATCCCCCCCGCCACATCACCCGCGAGGACGGTGAAGTCCGCATTTTGGGCCGGGCCGTGTCATTTAAGAGGTTTCTCAAATAGATCTCATCTCCACAAAAAAGTGCATTTGAATCTTGACCTTTTTTTCGCAAACCAGTATGATGGGGGCGGGCTTGCCGCGCATAGGAATAAATAGCTCAGGCAGTCTGCCCTCTGCACCGGCTTTTCCCGCAGGATCAGCCCCTATTCGAGCATCCTTTTCCGTTGCTCAGAAAGGAGAGTCCCATGGGTCTATCCCTGATTTACAAGTTCAATACCGTTTCCTCTACGGAATCACTGGAATGCATCAATGAAATGGCTATTTTTTTATCGCAGCCGCTTCGTTATGATTCTTCCGCTCTGACCCGTATCGTCCTGGACTTTGGGGAAGATGTTTACCCCTGCCATTCCTATGCTGTGATCCTGTACGCATTAAAAAGGCTCTGTGTGGAAAGAAAAATTTCTTTAACATTTCGCCTTCCCTCCCGTTCAAAAAACAGCAATCTCATTCAGTTCTTCAGCGATACGGGGATCGATTCCATTCTGGAAGACGAAGCGAAAGATCGGTTAAGGGATGAATTTGCTGCCTGCCGAAAAAACGATGATCGCTTGAGCGCAAATGTCGGCGTGCATAACCTGAAGGTTCCGCAGGACCTCACTGCCCAAAGCATCGATCAGTTTATGGACAATTTCAAAAGAAAACTGATGGAGATCAGAACCTTTATCACCGCTCAGGAAATAGACCCCAAGCGCGAACTCTCTTCTCAGATTTTTGAACTGTACTCTAATTCCATTTGCCACAGCAAAAGCAGGGAAGGCGTATTTGCACAGTGCAGCGTTTCTTCCGCTGAGCAAATGGTCACCATTACTTTTTATGATGTGGGCATTGGCATTCCGACATCCGTCAGGAGCTTTTTGCAAAAGACGGATACTGAATTTTCGGATGTAGAAGCGCTCGATTGGGCCATGCAGGAAGCCAATTCGACAAAGCAGCAAGAGGATGACTATCCAAGGGGCGCTGGTTTTCCAACCTTAAAATCCTTTACACGCCAAAAGCATGGCATGATGTTCGTTGCCAGCGGGAAAGCTTACTTTTGCAGTCGTCCGGGAGCAGAGAAATACCAGCAGCTCGCCACTCCTCTTCCCGGAACGCTTATCATTATCAAAATACCGCTCAATAAAGTTATGGAGGTTGCAAAATGAAAACGATTTATGTTCAAGATATATCGCACTTCGCCGCTTTTGACGAAGATGGGAAAACATTGCGCCGCGAAATCCTTTCCGTTTTGGATGCCGATCCAACCGAAAAAATTGAATTGGACTTTTCTGGGATCACCATGTTTTCTACCATGTTTTTCAATGCATCTATCGGTTATCTGGCCTTAAAAAAAGGCGTCGACTACATCAGGGAACATATCTCCTATAAAAACTTGTCTGCCCTTGGCGAGACGACCTATACCCATTCTATTGAAAACGCCATCGCTGTCAAAAACAATAGCGATTTGAAGAAAACCTTGTCTACGATTGACTTTTCCGAAGAGGAGTAAATCGATTATGCCGTTTGTTTATAATTTTTCCCAAAAATTTGATTCAGAAAAAGTCCCTTCTCCGATTCTTCTGGATACCAATGTATTGGCTGATCTTTATTACGATCGGAATGGAATTATCCAAAATAATTCTATGGAAAGGCTTCTTCCCTATCATCAGGTCATTCGAGCTTGCCTCTCAAATAAACATCCCCTTTATATTTCTGCGCATAATATTTTAGAACTGTTTCATATTTTTCTAAGGCACGATCATGAAATATATAATAAAATAAGCAAACAAAACTGCTCTATAAAGGTTTATCGTGCTATTTCTTCCGAAAAGCAAGCGAGAGCTTCCCGCTACCAGCTCATTCTGGATCAGATTCGGAGTTCAGGCATCCTGATTACAGGTCTCTCTCTTGAGGAACAGATCGTCAACGAGTTTGTTCAAGCTCTAGATAAAAACACAATGGATGCAAACGACTTTCTGTTAGCAAATCTGGCTCTGGAAAAGGACTATGCCGTTCTTACCGATGATGGCGACTATGCATCAGAGCATCCTCAGTGCAATATCATCACCATCAACCAACAATTATTATCTGCGGCTCAGACTCTCCATTATCAAATCGTTGCGTGACGTTAAATTCGAATATGAACTCATTTCTTGATGGCTGCTTCCTTTTTTCAATGTATAAGGAGTAAAATCCATGTCATCCACCCAATACGCCGCCTATCTGCGCAAAAGCCGGGCCGATCTGGAAGCGGAGGCTCGCGGGGAAGGGGAAACGCTCACCCGCCACCTGACCATGCTGCGCTCCCTCGCACGGCGCAACGGGCACGAGTTCAGCCACATCTACCGGGAGATTGTCTCCGGCGAATCCATTTCCGGCCGGCCGGAAATGCAGCAGCTGCTTCGGGACGTTGCCGCCGGGAAATGGGCCGGGGTCTACTGCACCGAGGTGGAACGTCTGGCCCGCGGCAATACCATGGATCAGGGCCGCGTTGCCGAGACCTTCCAGTTCAGCCATACGAAGATCATCACACTGTCCAAGACCTATGATCCCGATAACGAGTTCGATACCGAATACTTTGAATTCGGCCTGTTCATGGCCCGACGGGAATACAAAAGCATCAACCGCCGCATTCAGGCAGGCCGGAAGCAGTCTGTGCTGGAGGGCCGCTATATTTACTCCCGCCCGGCTTACGGCTACCGCAAGGTAAAAATTCAGGGAGATAAAGGCTTTACCCTCGCCATCGACCCCGAAGAAGCCGAGGTTGTCCGGCGGATCTTCCTCCAGTATGCCCAGACAGCCGACGGGCTGGTGGTCATCGCCCGCCAGTTGACCAAAGCAGGAGTGCCTGCGGGTCAGTACGGCACGGTCTGGAACGAAGCCCGTCTGCACCGTATGCTGACCAACGAGGTCTATCTGGGCATGATCCGGGATGGCCATGACAAGCAGGTGCGTGTGCTGGAAGATGGGGAAATTCGCAAAAAGCGGCTGATCCAGAAAGATTATACGCTGGTGCCCGGTCTCCATCCGGCCATCATCGACCGGGAGCTGTTTGACGCCTGCGCCCGGAAGCTGCACAGTCCGCGTCCCCGCGGTAGCGACCAACGACCGGGCTTTAATGCCGCGCAGGGCATCCCGAAAAACGACGGGAAGCACCGGGCCAATCCGCTGGCAGGGCTGCTGGTCTGCTCAGAGTGCGGCCGCGTGATCCGCCGGAAGGCCGCCTGTGGTCGTCAGCGGGACCGTCTCTTTTGCCACACGCCCGGCTGTCCTACCGTGGCTACCTACTACGACGAAGTGGAATCCTCTATTCTGGACACCCTGAAGGACTGGCTTCACGAGGCCGACATGCAGGGCGATCCCCCCGCCGCGCCTCTCCCCTCCTATGCTCAGACTCGGCTGGAAAACTTGCAGAAAGAGCGGGAAACTGTCGGCAGCCAGCTCAATAAGCTCTATGATCTTCTGGAACGGGGCGTGTATTCCGAGGAGCTTTTCACCACCCGGCATATCGCCCTCAATCGCCGCCTGAAGGAGCTGGACGCTCAAATTGCCGACGCGAACGTCGATCTGAAAACGGAGTACGTTCCTCTCTATCAACTTCGCGATGACATTCAGAACCTTCTGGAAGCCTACAACGGCGCTGACGCCGCCTCCAAAAACCGTATGTTAAAGAACTGCATTTCCAAGGTCGTGTATCACAAATCCGAACGCGGGAACATCATCAATGGCCGTGTCGTCACAGACAGCAAGCAGTTCAAGCTGGATGTTTTCCCCCGTTTGCTCAACTGGAAGCCTTAATTTTCTTTGTTTTGTCTGTATGGGTTATTTGATGCGTCGCACACATTCTCCGCAAATTCTTCGCAGGGCGGCACGGTGCAGAAGCCATACGAGGGAATCAGGATCTCCACCTGCGCCAGCACCTTGAGAATCACGGTGACGCAGACCGTCAGCTTGAACTTGTTATTGCCCTGATAGGTGCCCGCTACGCAGATGGCGCTGACCATGCTTTCCAGCGCATAAGGCACGATGGACTCATCGGGGATGGAGAGCAGCACATCCTTATTGACCGTGATCACGCCCTTGCCGATGTACTCCACGCAGCGGCTGTCCACGAACAGAATGTCAATGGGCACGTCGATCTTGCAGCGGACCCGGGCGAAGCAGGGACGGTCGCACAGACGTTCTACCGTCAGGTCGCGGATGGTACCTTCCGTGGTAGTAGAGCGGCAGCTTTCGAAGGTGATGGGCGGCACGGGTGCGGACGTGGGGGCCACGGTTTCCGTATTGTCGTTGTTATTGCAGCTGCATCCGCAGCCGGAGTTGGCTACCTGCGCATAGCTAGTGATGGTGACTTCCTTGTTATCCAGCTGTTCCTGCTGCAGGCAGCTATCGTAGACCCGCTTGACCTGTACGCAGACCTTTTCTTGCAGGCCGTCCAGCGCATTGCCCGAGATGGTGCCGGGGCAGGAACAGGGATTGGCGTTCTTGTAAGAATAGAATTATCTCACCCTCCCCCATTCATAAATCCCTTATTTCTCAACACTTTTTCCTCTACACATCCATCTGTTTTTGAAAAAAAGGTTGCCAAAAGGTTGCCAAAACCCACCTAAAAAACGCCCCTTCCGGCGGCATGAAACCGTGGAAGGGGCGTCGTATGATTATTCAACTTCATTCATTTTATCTTCGGGAGGTTTTACTTTTTCCTGCTGGTAGGGTTCTTCATACCCCAACGCCCGCTGGCTGTCGGCCACGCCCGCCGTGGTGGGGTCTACGATCAGCCCCAGCAGGGACAGCACCTGCAAAACCG
>ERZ824488.1542-NODE-1542-length-24488-cov-28.976630_pt1 | contig 24488 bp, 26 predicted proteins | sample MGYA00519936_ERZ824488 | MGnify/ENA primary metagenome ERZ824488 (study PRJEB31778, sample SAMEA3449153) | human gut metagenome | biome: human gut; feature: human-associated habitat; material: faeces | place: United Kingdom | collected 2010/2012 ... | reverse complement strand
CAAACTTTTTCATAAAATTTATCATTTTAGACTTGACTTATATATAGTTGTCTTTAATACATAGTAAAAATGGGTAGAATGATTCTATCCATTTATTTCATGCAAAAAACTATTTAACTTTAAGTTAGTTAGAAGATAATACCCCCCCCGTTTAGTACTTTATTTTGTACTATAGGTGAAGACATATAAGCTAATTTATTTACATAATTATTAGTCATATTTTGTGTCCTCCTTCTATCTTAGCTAGTTTAATTTTATCAAAAAAAAGTACTCTTTTCAAGTAAATTTGATATTTTTTTAATTTTGTAATATAATATAATGCACAGGGAGGAAATATTATGGATTTTAGAAAAACTAAAGAGTATATACCTAGTAAAAAAGAAAATGTAAACGTTATGGTAAGTGATCCTAACCATGAGTATATGTTTTATGATATTAAAAATGACTTAAATAAAATAACAACTTTTAAAAGTGTACTTATCAATACATTTATTGAAAGTGATTCATTAGAATTTTATAAGTTAATTTGTAATGATAATAATTGGTACTATAAAGAAGGGTTATATGTAAAAGAGAATAACGAATTATTTGAGTTAGCATTAGTTAAAACTAAACTTAGTAAAGAAGAAATAAAATTATTTGTTAAAAACTTTATAAAAGATAATAATCCTAATCATTATAAAATGATAAAAATAAATAATGAAGTACATTATATTTATACACCAAGTACTATTGATAAAAATGGTAAAACATATGTAGTTAAACCAGTTATTGAAATAATTGAGTCACTTTATTCATTAATTATGTTAGTTAATAAAAAATTTGATTTAATAACTAGTATTAAAGATGTTCAAACATTTAAAGATTATTTTGAAGTAAGTGATGTACCTTATGCAGTTAAAAACGAATATTATTTAGAAAGTAAACTAATAAGTGGTGAAATTACAGTAGATGATTATAAAAGAATATTAAATAGTTATCAAAACGAAGAAAGAATTGTTAAAGAATTAACAAAAAGGAATTAGATTAAATTTTCTAATTCCTTTTTAGTTTCTTTGTCAGTAGTATTTTTACTTATTTCTTTAATTTTATTATATAAAGTATTTATTTTTAAAGTACTCTCTAAATCATTTAATTTATTTTCTATTTGTTTTAATGTTTTACCTACAAATGCTTTAGAAACTAACATATTTTCACTTATTTCACTAAGAGATAAATCTTCAAAATAATAATACTTAAAATACTCTTGTTGTTTCTTTGTTAATAAGTCTTTATATATTAAATATATATTAATTAATTCTTCTCTATTATTCATTTTATCATATCCTTATATAAGAAGAAACTTATTAATGTTTTAGGGTCTGTTACCACTCTTTCTTTAATAAGATATTCTATTTCTTCTAAAGTATAAAACTTAACTTCTTCTACATCATCTTCTTCATGAGGAAGTGTATCCATTGTTTTTACATGTATTAAGAATATATGCATTTCTCCATCAGACATATTTTCAATTATTTTATAAGATAAAACAGGTTCATCAGATATATCTATTATATTTTCTTTAGATATACCACATTCTTCATCTAATTCTTCAATTATTATTTCTTTTGGAGAAATACCTTTATCTAAAGTACCAGCAGGTACTTCTAAAGTTTTAACTCCTATAATAGGTCTATACTGAGTAACTAAGGCCATCTTACCTTCTTCATTAATAACTATTCCAGCAGAAGCACCTCTTAAATGTACTTTAGTAAACTTTTCTATTTTCCCATTATTATTTTTTGTTACATCATATATTTTAACATACCCATCATAAATTAATTCTTCTTTATCCATTACTTCCACTCCTTAAATAATCCATATATATAGTTTTCAATATCAAATGGAATTAAATCCGTTTCTTTTTCACCAAAACCTACATATTTTACTGGTATACCAACCACATCTTTAATTGAAAGAACAATACCTCCTTTTGCAGTACCATCTAATTTAGTAAGTATTATACCAGTTATATCACATATACTTTTAAAATTAACTGCTTGACTAATACCATTTTGTCCAGTAGATGCATCTATTACTAAAAGTGTTTCATCTATTTTTCTTTCAGTTACTTTTTCAGTTACTCTTTTTATTTTATCTAACTCTTTCATAAGATTATCTTTATTTTGAAGTCTACCAGCAGTATCAATTAATGCAACATCAGCACTTATTTCTTTCGCTTTAGATAAACCATCAAACACTACACTTGCTGGGTCAGTTTCATCACTTCCATAAAAGTCTACTCCAATTCTACTAGCCCATTCATTTAACTGACTAACTGCACCTGCTCTATAAGTGTCTGCTCCTATAAGTATTACTTTCTTTCCATCTTTTTTCATAACACTTGCTAATTTAGCAATACTTGTAGTTTTACCTACCCCATTAACACCAATAAACAAAATTGTAGTTAATCCATCTTTATTATAATTAATTTTACTAGTTAATTGTTCCCCATTTACATAAATCATAAATAATTCATCAACTATTACTTCTTTTAAATATTCAAAGTCTATAATATTTTCTTCTTTAACTCTTTTTCTTAACTTATCCATAAATTTAAAAGTAGTTTTAGTACCCAAGTCAGCCATTATTAAAATTTCTTCTAATTCTTCATAAAATTTTTCATCTATTTTAGTATATTTTATACCTAATAAATTAAGTTTATTTACAAAATCTTCTCTTGTTTTAGTTAATCCTTCTTCATATTTATTTAAACTCTCTTTTGGTTCACTTTTTATTAAATTTTTTAGTTTATCAAATATTCCCATATTTAACCCTCCTTTATGATTATATCATGAGATTATCTCTAATGCTAGACAAATCGACTTTTTTGTAGTATAATAAATGTTACTTATATTTCATTTAAGAAATAAATTGGAGGAATGATTATGAAAACACAAGAATGTGAGACTTTTGTGTTCGCTTTAGGCGGACTTGGAGAAGTCGGTAAAAATATGTATGCAATTATGCATGATGATGAAATTATAGTAATTGATGCAGGTGTTATGTTTCCTGAAGATAATTTACCAGGAATAGATTATGTACTTGCTGATTATACATTTTTAAAAGAAAATGAAAGTAAAGTTAAGGCTCTACTTATTACACATGGACATGAAGACCATATTGGAGGTATACCTTATTTACTTAATCATGTTAATATTCCAGTTATATATGCACCTAAAGTTGCAGCAGAATTAATTAGGAATAAACTTGCTGATAAAAATGTTAATTTTAGTAATATTATTATATTTGATGAAAGTACTAAACCAAAATTCAAAAATTATGAAATTGAATTTTTTAGAACTACTCACTCAATTCCAGATAGTTATGGAATAAGTATAATGACACCTAATGGTAGAATTGTTACAACTGGAGACTTTAAATTTGATTTAACACCTATTGGTCCAATGGCTAATTTAAGTAAAATGGCGCATCTTGGAGATGAAGGAGTTAAATTATTATTAAGTGATAGTACTAATGCTCTTATACCTGGATTTTCTACAAGTGAAAGTGATGTTGATGAAGCACTTAGTGATATCTTTAGAAGTTGTAAAGGAAGAATTATCTTAGCAACATTTGCATCTAATATTTATAGACTTGTTCATATTATTGATACTTGTCAAAAGAATAATAGAAAAGTTGCAGTATTTGGAAGAAGTATGGTTAATAGTATAGAAATTGCTAAAAGTTGTGGTTTAATTAAAGATAAAAATATTTTTATTACAAGTGATGAAGCAAATAAAAGTAAACCTGAAAATGTTTGTTTATTATGTACAGGTAGCCAAGGAGAACCTCTTGCAGCACTTTCTAGAATAGCAAATGGTGTTGATAACAATATTAAGTTAATGCCTGATGATACAGTAATATTTTCAAGTAGTGCAATTCCCGGAAATGCAATGAGTATCAATAGAGTTATTAATAAACTTTATTTAAAAGGTGCTACTGTATATACTACTAGTGATGATGCTAATGTTCATACAAGTGGACATGCTAAGCAAGATGAATTAAAATTACTTTTTAGATTATTTAAGCCTGAGTATTTTATGCCAGTTCATGGTGAATATAGAATGCTTAAAAGTGCTGTTGATTTAGCAAGTGAATGTGGAATTGATAAAGATCATTCATTCATTTGTAGAAATGGTGATATGATTGCAATTAGTAAAAATGGTATTAGAAGAGCAAAATCTATACCAATTAATGATATTTATGTTGATGGTAAAAGAATTGGTGATATTGGTTCATCTATTATTAGAGATAGAAAGATAATGAGTACAGATGGAGTTCTTATTATAATATTAAATATTGATACTACTAAAAATCAACTAGTAATAGATCCTAATGTTACAACTAGAGGATTCGTTGTAGTTAATGATAATCAAGAATTATTAAGTAATATTCAAAATAAAGTTAGAAGCATTGTTAATAGTGAGATATCTAAACCAAATTATTCATTAACAGACTTAAAAAATAGAGTTATACTAGATTTAAATACTTATATTATTGAATCAACTGGAAGAAGACCTCTTATTATGCCAATGATTTTTGAAATAAAATAGCCACTATAATTAAATAGTGACTTTTTTTATAATTTTATTAGCATATAAGCTATTCCAACACCTACTCCCATTATAAAAGATAGAATTATAAAAAGAGTAAATAAGTTTATAAATCCATTATTCCAAGATAAATTATTATCTTGTTTTTCACTTTCAAACATTGGATTTGTTTTTATTAATTTAGAAGAATTACTTTTTCCATCTAAATCACTTTCTTTATGAGATAATTCATTAATTAATACATTTTTAATGCTTTCATCTTTTGTAGTTTGTATTTCAATTAATTTTAATACTATATCAGTTAATTCAGTCTTATTACTAGCACCCATTTCTAATGCATAATTAATATTTTCTATTATATGATTAATTAAGTTAGTTAAGTTTCCAATTGTAGAATTAGTGTTTTTTAAGTTTTCTTTTATTCTTTGTAAATGAAATGATTTTTCAAAAGCATCTTTATTTGAATTATTTAACTCTTCTATCCTTCTAAATTCTTTTTCATCTAAAAGTGTTCCTTCTTTAGTTATTTCATCAATATATGACTTTAGACTAGTTGTTAAATAATATAAAACTTCATTTTTGTTATCAAATGATGGCATTTTTTCAAATATCTTATTTAGAAGACTACTAGCATACATTGTATATATTGTTTTTTGTTTTCCACTTCTTAGTTTCCTTACTATATCTAATCTTTGAGTTAATATTCTATTTACAATTGGATTATAATCACTCTTAACTAAATTTAAAGAAATACCTAAATTTTCTAAAGTTTCTATTTGTTTTTTTCTAAAATTATTCATATCTTTAGGATTATGAACATCCATTCCTAATATTATTTTTACTTTATTTTTTGATGCGATTTGATAAAATTTTTTTATTAATGCATTATCCTCATATTTATTAACATTAAGTTCAATAGGTATATTCCATTCTCTTGCTTTAGAAGTTATTATTTCACTTGCTTTTATAACGTTTTCATCAAACACTTTAACTTTTTCTTCACTAGTCAAAGTATTTCTTACATTAATAAAAACACATGGATCAACAACTATGTCAAATAATCCTGTATCTAATGCATCACTTATAGTACTTGCATATTCTAAAGGGTATGACTCATTGTCTAACTTTGACACACCTTTTACAAAATGTTGACTAAGTGTCATATATTCTACCCTATTTCTAAGTTCACTTAAAAACTGTTCTTTATCTTTATCATATTCAGATTCTAAACCCATGAGTATTGTTATATCAGGGTTTTCTTTTTTTAACTTAGATATTTTTTCTATATATAAAGGAAATTCTTCTAACATCATTCTATCAAATGTATTAGAAAATTCTATATTTGAAAATGGAGCATGTTCTGAAAAACCAATTGTTCTTATACCATTAATTCTTGCATAATAAATATAATCTTCATCATTATATAAGCCAGCATGACCGCATCTTTTGGTATGAGTATGGTAATTAAAATTTTGATATATATCTCGCTCCATAAAACTTTTTCCTTCCTATAATATCTTCTAACCTAATTTTATCAAAAATAAGTGTAAAAGTCATTACTTTATTTTAAAATATTTAAAAAGTAGAGAATACTCTCTACTTAGCAATTTCTTCTGCTCTTGTTTCACGAATTACTACTACTCTTATTGTTCCAGGATATTGCATTTCTTCTTCTACTCTGTCTTTTATATTTCTAGCAATTTTATAACTTTCTAAATCATCAACTTCTTCTGGTCTTACAATTACGCGTAGTTCACGTCCTGCTTGCATTGCAAAAGTTTTTTCTACTCCTGGTATTGAATTACCAATTTCTTCTAATTTTTCAAGACGTTTTACATAATTTTCTAACGAATCATTTCTAGCCCCTGGACGAGCCGCAGAAAGTGTATCTGCTATAGCAACTAATTCACTAATAACATAAGTTGGCTTTTTATCCCCATGATGGCTTTCAATAGCATTTATTACAACATCTGATTCACCATATTTTTTTGCAAATTCACTACCTAATTCTACATGAGAACCTTCAACTTCAAAATCAATAGCCTTTCCTATATCATGTAAAAGTCCTGCACGTTTAGCTAGTGCAACATTTTCACCTAATTCACTTGCTAATAATCCAGCTAAATTTGCAACTTCAACAGAGTGTTGCAAAGCATTTTGTCCATAACTTGTTCTAAAATATAGTTTCCCAATTAATTCGACTAATTCTGGATTTACTCTTGTAATACTAAGTCCAAATAATGCTTCTTCTCCCTTTTCTCTAATAGTTGTTTTAAAGTCTTCACAAACTTTATCATATATTTCTTCAATTCTTGCTGGGTGTATTCTTCCATCTTTTATAAGTGTTTCAATTGTTACCTTAGCAATTTCTCTTCTTAAAGGATCAAAACTAGATAAAACTATTACTTCAGGAGTGTCATCAATTATTAAATCAACACCTGTAATTGCTTCAATAGTTCTAATATTTCTTCCTTCACGACCTATAATTCTACCTTTCATTTCGTCATTAGGTAAAGTTACAGTACTTACTGTTTGTTCATTTGCAACATCAGTTGCATATTTTTGCATACTACTTACAAGATATTCTTTTGCTTTTTTATCTGCTTCTAATTTGGCATCATTTTCTCTTTCTCTTAAGTATATTGCAATTTCTTTAGACATATCGTCTTCTACTTTTTTCATTACTAGATTTCTTGCTTTTTCTTTACTAAATCCAGATATTCTTTCTAGTAATTCAATTTGTTCTTTCAATATAGACTCCATTTTTGCGTCTTTTTCTTGAATTTCCTTTTGTTTAGCTAATAAATCTTTATCTCTTAAATCTAAATTTTTTTCTCTTTCTTGTAAAAGTTCATCACGTTTGTTTAAACTATTTTCCCTTGTTTCAACAAGTGCTTTTAAGTCTTGTATTTCTTTTTTCTTTTCTTTAATTTCTAAATCAGTGTCTTGTTTTAGTTTATAACTTTCTTCTTTTAGTTCAATTAATTTATCTCTCTTAAGTTTTTCAGCTTCTTTAGTAGCCTTTTCAATTAATTTATCAGCTTCTTTGCTAGAGTTTAATATTCTTAATTTATTCATTAAAAGTATTAATAATGCTCCCAAAAATAATCCAACTATTATTAGCAAAATGGAGTAACCAATATTTTCCATAATTTCCTCCATTACTATATATTTTCAGATTTGAAGTATTTTTATACTTCTAATTCTATTTTAAAGTTATTTTTAAGTATTGTCAATTAAATTTTTCTTTTTTCACCAAATTAAAAGAAGAAAAGTCTATTTTTCCTCTTTATTAGCGTCTTTATTAAAATTATAATGTTCACGTACCTTAGAATTAATTTCTTCAAATAATGCTTTATTTTCTTTTAATAAAAGTTTAACATTTTCTTTTCCTTGACCAATTTTTTCTCCATTATAAGAAAACCAAGCACCACTTTTATCAATTATTCCTAAGTTAGAAGCAATATCAACTATTTCGCCTTCTTTACTTACTCCTTCTCCATACATTATATCAACTTCTGCAGTTTTAAATGGAGGTGCTACTTTATTTTTCACTACTTTAACAACAGTTTTATTTCCAATAACATCAGTTCCTTGCTTTATTTGTTCTGCACGACGTACATCTAATCTAATTGAAGAATAGAATTTTAAAGCACGACCACCTGGAGTTGTTTCTGGATTACCGAACATTACCCCCACTTTTTCTCTTAATTGATTTATAAATATACATATTGTATTTGTTTTGTTAATAGCACCAGAAAGTTTTCTTAAAGCCTGACTCATAAGTCTTGCTTGTAAACCAACATGAGAGTCTCCCATTTCCCCTTCTATCTCAGCCTGAGGTACCAAAGCAGCAACTGAATCTATTACTATAATACTCATAGCTTCACTTCTTACAAGTGCTTCACATATTTCAAGTGCTTGTTCACCAGTATCTGGTTGGCTTAATAATAAATCATTTATATTAACACCCAACTTTTTTGCATAGACTGGATCAAGTGCATGCTCAGCATCTATAAAAGCTGCTTTGCCTCCAGTTTTTTGTACTTCAGCAATAGCATGTAAGGCAAATGTAGTTTTACCACTCGATTCAGGTCCGTATATTTCTATTATTCTACCTTTTGGATAACCACCTACACCTAGAGCTATATCTAATGCTAAACTACCTGAAGATACAACGTCTATATCTTTAAGTCCACCTTCCCCAAGTTTCATAATTGCACCTTTTCCAAATTGTTTTTCAATATCAAGTAATACCTGTTCTAATGTTTTATCCTTTTCTCCAGTTTTATTTAATTTTGTCATTTCTTCCTCCTACTTTTTACTTCTTATTACTCTTTCATTATACATCAAATATAATTGTTTGTCAATACATTTTTCAAACACTTGTTTTCAAAAACAAATTTTCACAATTAATTAATACAACTAAGTTTATTTTATTAAAGAAATAGTTTTATGTCAAGAAAAAATGAGCTAATTGCTCATTAAATATTGTTTATTATTTACATAATATTCTATTCCACTAACTATTGATAAAACTGTTGCAGTCATTATTAACATATCTGCTACTCTTAGTCCCCATATTTCAAAAGGTAAATTATAAAATAACATAAGAGTAACTCCACTCATCATAAATATAGTTTTTATTTTACCTGTTTTAGAAGCTCCTACTGTACCTACTTTATTTCCTACAACCATTTTAATAGAATCAACAATAGTATCTCTACTTATGATTATTACTGGAATTATCATATGAATAAATCCATTACATGCAAGAATAATAAGTACACCATTTACTAAAACTTTATCTGCTATTGCATCCATAACCTTTCCGTAATCTGTTACCATATTGTATTTTCTTGCAATATGACCATCAACGAAATCAGTTACTGATGCTATTAAAAACAATATTCCACAAATTAAATATTTTACATCTACTCTTAATGTAGAAGTAACTTTTATTGTTCCAAGATCAAGTCCAATTTTATTTAATGGAATAATTAAAAGTATTAATACTATTACTGATAAAACTAATCTTGATATAGTTATTTTATTTGGTAAATTCATAAGTTATTTCACTTCCTATATTATAATTTAATTCTTTTTTACTACTTAAAAATACATTTAAAAATATTAATGTTGCACTCACTAAAATAATTGTTAGTATTGAAAAGAAATACACTAATTTCATTTTTGCTTTTCTTACTTTTTTTCTAGTATAAGGTGAACTAATTCTTTTTCTAGTTTCCTTCTCATTTATTTTTTCTATTTCTTTTACTTTTTGTTCTATTTCATCAACTGGTATTCTTGATGTAAAATCAAAGACAAAATCATTAAATTCTTCTATCATTTTTTCCCCATCAACATTTAGATAAGTTGCATATTTTTTTATTAATTCCTTCAAAAAGAAAATATCTTTAAAAGCATTAATATTTCCATCTTCTAGATTTTCTAATTGAGCAACTGTTATATCTAAATCACTTGCAGCTTCTTCTAATTTCACACCAATTTCTTCTCTTTTTTCCTTAAATATATTTCCAATGTCCTTCACAAGTACACTCCTTTTTATTTAACAAACATCTAATAAGCCATTTTCTGTACCTTAATATAAGGTGGTAAACATTTATCTAGCTAATGCTCCTTTACTCTTTTCATTTCATTTGTAAAGACTCCCCTACCAATTTTGGGTTTCTCACTCGTGGGGTTTACCGCGTTCCACTCCTTTTATTCCTAAAAGGCATCGTCTCTATGGCACTTTATAACTACTCATGAAAGAACTTTTCATTTTCGTCGCCGTTAGGTTTATAACCTACCTAGGGTTATCGTTTCCCCTAGCACGAACACTATAGTCAATCGCAGACTATGTGAGTATGGACTTTCCTCTACATTATTATATGCAGCGTTTACCTAAGATATTTATTTCCTATTCTTCTCCATAAACTGTTTTTTCTAATTCTCCTAATCTTCTTAGTATATCAACATTTGTAACTCCACGACTATTTTCGGCTACACTAAGTGTTGACTTTAAATTTCTAATTTCATTTTTTAACCTAATATTTTCTTCCATAACGCTTTTAAGTTCGTTATCATATTTAGCAATAATTTTATGAAAATTAGTATAGTCTCCAATAATGATATCTAAGAATTTATCAACTTCTTGTAATCTATAACCTCTTGCATCAATTTTGAATTCTTTTTCCAATATGTCATTTTCAGTCAAAGTGATCTTTTCTTCCATAGAACTCTCCCCTTTTCCATTATAATTGTACAATGAAGTTTGTGATTTGTCAACAAACAGAAAAAAAGTTTATCCTTTTAATAAACTTTCATCTTTAAATTTTGATTTTGTTTCTAAAATTGAAAGTGTTAAATCACTTATCATCTCATCAAATGTAGATAATATTGCTTCTTCTATAGTATCACCTCTTCTGGTAATAATATATAATGTTTTTTATAATATTTCATTATTTTAGACAAAACTAGATATATTTTTTAACTTAATTTTTCTTTTATCCAAGTTGTATCTTCTTTACTTACTTCTTCAATTAAAACTTTATATTGAATCATCTTATATTCTGTATTATTTATCAAGTTATATATTGGTGTTGCATCAATACTTATATCATTTATTTTTTCATTATTAAAAGTAAATACAATATTAACACTTTTATCTTCCAATGTATAATAGTTAGTTTTATTTATTTTGTTATAAGTAGTTAAAAAATCATTTAAATTATATTTGTATGTTACTTCATTATCTTTTTTTATTATATTTATTGTTTTGGTATTAATTAATTCTTTTAAATTTTTAAAATCAATAAATGTTTTATCATAAGGAAAACTATCAAAACTAGCATTTTCTACAAAATTGTCATTATCTAAAACATAATATTTATTATTATAATTAACAAACTTATCTATAACCTTGTGATAATATTTTTCTCCAATTAATATATCATTTTGTTTTTCAAAATCTAAAGTAATAGCATCATCATCCATAACATAATGAATATTCATTTTATAAAAATCTTCACTCATATCAATTATACTTTTTATATAATTAACTCCATTATTTTCTTCTTTTATTATTTCAGTTTTATTAAGACTCATTCTTGCTACATATATTAATATAACAAAGAATCCAATATAACCTATAATTTTTAATAAATTCTTTTGATCCTCATTCATTACTTAAAAAATTCTCCTAATAATTCTTTTTTATAACCATTTATAAAATCTATAGCCTTCATTTCTTTTTTTCCAGATGGTTTTAATTTAGTAATAACTATACTTTTATCTTTACATTTAACTGTTATTCCATCTTTTCCTACATTAGTTATTTCACCACACTCACCAATTTCACTATTCGAAATAAAAGACTCAGTAACTTTAATAACTTCATTATTTAAGTTTGTGTATGCTACAGGATATGGGTATAAACCTCTTATTTGATTAAATACTTCTTTGCTAGTTTTATTAAAATCAATTTTTTCTTCTTCTCTAGTTATATTCCATGCATATGTAACATCACTCTCATTTTGTTTGATTCTTTTATTTGTTCCATTAAATATACTAGGTAAAACTTTTATAAGTAATTCACTTCCCATTAAACTTAATCTATCATGAATAGTACCAACATTATCTGTATCAGTTATTAAAGTACTTTCTTGTTCAATTATATCACCAGCATCCATTTTTTCACTCATATACATAATAGTGATACCAGTTACTTTTTCGCCAGTAATTATTGCTTTATGTAGTGGTGCACCTCCTCTTAATTTAGGTAAAAGTGAAGCATGAACATTAATACACTCATATTTTGGATAGTCTAATAATTCTTTTGGTATTATTTGACCATATGCACAAGTTATTATTATATCTGGATTATATTCTATTACCCTTTCATAATCTTCTTTAATCTTTATTGGTTGAAAAACTGGAATATTATTTTTAATTGCAACTTCTTTAATAGGAGTAAATAATAACTCTTTATGTCTTCCAACAGGTTTATCTGGTTGAGTTACAACTAATACCACATTAGTTTCCTTAATTAAATTTTCTAAAACAGGAACTGCAAAGTCAGGTGTCCCCATAAACACAACTTTTTTATCTTTCATAATGCCTCCCTAAGTATTTTCATTATATCAAAATCTTATAATAAATTCAAAGGATTTATATTTATATCAACGCTTACTTTATTTGTTACATACATTTCATTTATATTTTTAAGTACTTCTAACATATTTGCCTCATTTTTATATTTAAGTATTATTTGAAAATAATATTTATTCATTAATTTAAATACACTTGCTGTAGAAGGACCAAGTACAATAATACCTTCATTTAAATTTCTAGTTAAATAATTTTTTACATTATTTGCTTCATCTCTAGCAAGTTCATATTTATCACTAATTATTTTTACTGTAGTTAAATAATAATATGGAGGATATTTCAAATCCTTTCTAATTTTCATTTCTTTAGTATAAAAATCAATATAATCACCTTTCTTAACACATTCTAAACAATAATTATCTTTATTATAAGTTTGAATTACCACATCACCTGGTAAGTCATACCTTCCAGTTCTACCACCAGTTTGTGTAAGTAATTCAAAAGTTCTCTCACTACTTCTAAAGTCAGGAATATTAAGTGATGCATCTGCATTTATTACACCAACTAAAGTAACATCTTTAAAGTTTAGACCTTTACTTATCATTTGAGTTCCAATTAGTATATTGTATTTATGATTTTTAAAATCTTCTATTATCTTTGAATGACTTCCTTTATTTCTAGTAGTATCCAAATCCATTCTTACTGTCCTACCAAGTGGAAACATTTTGTTTATAATACTTTCTAATTTTTCTGTACCCATACCTAAATCTTTAATAGCATCTTCTTTACACTTTGGACAGATATTTGTCATTTTTGTAGTATATCCACAATAATGACATCTTAAATTATTTGTACTTTTATGATATATTAATGAAATATCACAATTAGGACATTTCCAAACAAAACCACATGATGAACAACTTAAAAAAGTTGAATAACCTCTTCTATTTAATAAAAGTATTACCTGTTTATCACTTTTAATGGTATCATTTATTTTTTCTTTAAGTACACTACTTATTATAAAGTTTCTTTTTTTTACTTCTTTATTCATATCTACTAGTACATAATTTGGTAAATTATCACTTACACGAGAAGTTAAACTAACTAATTTAAATACACCTTTTTGACCACGAGCATATTGCTCTAAAAGAGGTGTTGCACTACCCATTACTACTTTACATTTATAAGTTTCACTTCTCATAAATGCCACATCAATACTATTATATTTTGGATTAACATCTTGCTTAAAACTAGGACTAGAACACTCATCAATAATTATAAGTCCTATATTTGAAAGTGGCGCAAAAACAGCACTTCTAGCTCCTACTACTATGCTAACTTCTTTATTAACAATTCTTCTATACTCATCAAATTTTTCTCTTTCACTTAATCCACTATGTAAAACTGCTACATCATCACCAAAATCACTTTTAAATCTATTTACTATTTGAGGTGTTAAACTAATTTCAGGTACAAGCATTATCACACTTTTACCAAATACTAGAGTATCTTCAATCAGTTTAATATATATTTCTGTTTTACCACTTCCAGTAACTCCATGAAGTAATATTTTATTATTAGTACTTGTTTTTATTTCATTATAAGCACGCATCTGTTCGCTAGTTAAAATAATATTCTTTTTTTCTTCTTTAATATAGTCAACACTTTTTTTAACTTCAACTTCTTTAATCAAAACAATATTATTCTGAATTAATTTTCTAAGTGAAGAACAATAAATATCTTTTCTTTTTGCCTCTTTATTAGTTAACAAAAAATTTATAATTTCTATTTCTTTTTTATTTCTACTATGAGTATTAATATATTCATCTATATCAATATTCTTATTAAGAAAACAATATGTTTCAGTAACTATACCCATATTAACTTTACTTTTTGCTTTTAATGCTTTAGGAAACATTGCTTGATATGCACTTATTTTTGTAGATAAAGTTTTTTCACTTATTTCTTTTCCTAAACTTAACAATTCCTCATTTAAACAAAACACTTTTTCTACTATTTCATATACTTCTTTATATTCAATATTTTCATCAAACTTATTAGAAAGACTCATTACAAATCCCTCAACTATTGTATTACCAAAAGGCACTAAAACCTTTTGACCAATTTTTATATCACTTAAAAGTTCTTCTTTAACTATATAATCAAAAGTTTTATCAAGAGATTTTACACTATATTCAATTAATACACTTGCTATCATAAATATGGATTATATTTTAACTCATGAGATAAAGTAGTTAATTGTCCATGCCCTGGATATAACTTAATAGCCTCATCCATCTTTCTAAGTGACATTAAACTATAAGCCATTTCTTCTTCATCTCCACCAGTTAAATCTGTCCTTCCTATTGTTTCATAAAATATAAAATCTCCTACAAACATATCGTTACTATCTTTAAAATAAAAACTTACACTATCTTTTGAATGTCCTTTTGTAGGTATTACTTCGAATTTAAAATTTTTAACTTTCTTTAATCCCAATGATCTATAATCAAATACAGGTATATCATATTTGTTAACAAAATAATCTAATGCACCAATATGATCATAATGATAATGAGTTATCAATATACCAACAAGTTCCACATCTAACTCTTTTAAACACTTTTCTATTACATCTTCTTCACTTGAAGGGTCAACTACTAATGCATACCCATTATTTTTAAGTACATAGCAATTATTATCAAGTGGTTCTAATACTAATTTTTCTATTTGCATACAACACTTCCAAACATATTAATTAATTCATCTAACTTATCAATTACTAAGTACCCTTTCCCATTTAACTTAGTTGAAAATCTAACAGGTATTCCGCCTTCTTTTTCCCATTCTCTTAAATTACCTGCATAATCATCTACTAATATTGCTCCTTCAGTATGAACCATCTTAGTTTTACTTATTTCTTTAGGACATATTATTACAGTCATATCTTTAAAGTGTTTTCTTATATATCTTACCTTATCAGCGCCCTCTTTAATAGAATTACAATGCGTAAGTATATTCACATCAAAAAGTTCACTATCAATTATTTTTTGAATGCAATTAATTGAATCATTTATTATATACTCATCTTTTAAAATATCTTTAAAATTATAATTTTCGTAAAATTTAGTATCATGAATATCATAACCATTTTCTTTTGCATCTTTATAAAGTATAGTAATTGTATCTAATACCACTCCATCAAAGTCAATATATAATTTTTTCATAATAACCTCCCAACTTCTAATTACATTTTACATTAGCCATTAAACATTTTCAAGCATTATTTACCTCACTTACAAATCAATATTATCATACAACAAAATGTTTGTCAATACTTTGTTTGTTTTTTTCGTAATAAGTATATTTAAGTTTAGGCTTTATAATATTTAATTTTAAAAATTGTATACTCATTCTTCTTACTTTCCACACTTATTTTACCATTATCCATTAAAATAATCTTTTTAGCAAGAGAAAGACCTATTCCTGCACTATTAGTGTTACTATTTTCTCCCCTATAAAATCTATTGAATATGTTTTTTAAGTCTTTTTCAGAAATTCCAATTCCATAGTCTTTTATTATAACTGTAGTATAAAGTTTATTATCATTTACAGTAATATCAATTTTACCAAATTCTTTAGAATACTCTACTTCATTTTTTAATATATTACTTATTGCTTCCACTTCAAAGTTATAGTCACATTTAATTAATACGTCTTCTTTTATATCCAAGTTAACTTTAACATTTTTTAAATCCATTATCAAGCTTACATTTTCAATAGATTTTTCAAGTATACCTTTTAAACTATTATATTTTCTATCAAACTTAATAGCGTTTACTTCAAACATAGATAACTTTAACATAGTATTAACTAAATTATTAATTTTACTAATCTCTCTATTTATATCTTTTAAAAAACTTTCTCTTAACTTGTTATCCATATTAGGATTATCTATTAAATTATCTAGTATTATACTAATAGATGCAAGTGGTGTCTTTAACTGATGTGAAGTGTCTTCTATAAACTCTTTTATACTTAGTTTATCTTTTAGGGAATTCTCTGCACTTTCTTTAAGCATTATTGTTGTTTTATATAATTCACTTTTAAGTATAGAAGTATCGTCTTCTACATTATCTTTCATATCTAACACATAATTTTTATTATTAATTTCTTTAATTAAATCAGTCAACTCTTCTATTTTCTTATTTTTATATAACTTTAATATCAAATTATATATTATTATAAACAAAGATAAACAAGTTACTATAATATTCAAAATTATTAAATATTTTAAGTTATCATTTTTCATTTTTAAACTAATAAAATCACTTATATCTATTCCGTATTTACTTAAACTTGTCTCTTTTAATTCACTACTATTTAATTCTTTTATTATATCTTCAACAACTACACCTGAGTACTTATTTTCTACTAAATTAATTATATTATTAATTATTAAATTTGTACTTCTTTTAACATTATTTGAGTAACTTATAAAAAATATATTTAAAGAAACACTAATAAACAATATCAAACAACATAAATAAACTAAAACTTTCTTATTCATCTATTCTATAACCTACTCCCTTAACTGTTTTAATTAAATCTACCCCTAGTTTCTCTCTTATTCTTTTTAAATAAACTGTAAGAGTGTTATCATTTACATCATTTCCAGTAATATCCCAAATATAATTTATTATGTAGTCTCTTGTTACAACTTTATTGATACTTTTAAAAAGCAAGCCTAATATTTTAATTTCTAAACTAGTTAAATTAACTAAATTACCATCATTATATACTTCCATTTTATCAAAATCAAAAGTAATATTTTTAACTTTCACTATATTTTCATTTTTTATATATTTATTAATTTTAGCAAGTAATACTCTTGTACTAAATGGTTTAGTTATGTAGTCTTCTGCACCCAGGTTAAGTCCTTTTACCACATCATCTTCTAAACTCTTTGCAGTTAAGAATATCGTAGGAATATTCTTATTAGAAAGCATATCTTTATAAAAGTCAAACCCACTTCCATCAGGTAAACTTACATCTAGTAAGATTAATTTATAATGAGCTAGTGTTAAATCATAAGCATCTGTTAAATTATTTACAGATTTAACAGTTAACCCGTTTGTTTCAAAAGTATAAGTTAGCGCTTTTGTTATTGTTAAGTTGTCTTCAATTAAAAGTATATCCATATTTCCTCCTTCTAAATTATACCATATTTTTTACTTTTCAGCGAATTATTGGCTTTTCACTCGTCATATTATGAAAAAAGAACACTTTAAATGTTCTCATTTCTAATAGTTTCTATTACATTACCCTTATTTGCTTTTTTAGAACTATAATTATTAAGCCACACTATAAGTAAACAAACAATAGCAATACTAACTATAATTCCTTTAAATGGAACTTTATAACTAAATAATACTTGATTAGTAAATCCTTTAAATATTAAATATGAAAGTAATACTCCAATAGGAATACCTATTAATAATGACTTAAATATATAGAAGAAACTCTCTAAGAAAATCATTCTATTAAATTCATTACTAGTCATACCTATACTTTTTAAAGTTGCAAATTCTCTTTTTCTTAAAGTCATATTAGTAGTTATAGTATTAAATATATTAGTAATACCAATTAGTGAGATAACTATAATAAATCCATATAAGAATATAGCAATAACTGTATAAATAGATTTCATTTGTTTAACAGTCGCATCAACATTATTAACATAGCATCCTTCAGTATCTTTGCACATCTTATCAATATCACTTTGTAATTTATCAGGGTCTGTACTTTCTACATACAAACTAACACTTTCTAATTTATCTAGTCTTTCCATGTACTCATCACTTATTACCATTACAAGTGAACCATAATTATTTTCATAACCAAATGGTCTAATATTTGTAACACTAGCAAGTTCCATATCAAAAGTTTTATCTTCTTTCATACTAGTAAAGTTAATTATATCTCCTTTCTTATTATCAGTCATATTATAACTAACTTCAAGTTTCTTTTTTGTATCATACCCAATATTATTGTCTATTAAAATACCTTTATCTTTAACACTATTATAGTTAAGTCCAAGTTTACGAATATACCTTAAATATTCTTCTTTACCAACAGATATAAATGTAACAGAATTAAGTATTGGCTTTTCTTCACTCATATAGGCATTATATTTTTTAAAATCCTTACTTGCTTTAAAGTTACCAGTTATTATACTCGTTCTAACAACAGAATATTTTTTAACAGTATCATGCTTACTAAAATTTAAAACATTGTTATAGTTTAAATTATAATCTTTTGTATATGAAGTATAAACTAAATTGTAAGTATAAGATCCTTTTGCCATTTTAACTACATCAAATGCAGTATTAACAAAATATGATAGAGCAATATAAACACTTACAGACATTACTATTGATACTATAGTTGTCCTATATTTTTTCTTATTTCTCTTAATATTTTTATAAGACACTACCCCACCTATACCAAATAGTTTATTAATATATTTAGGAGTTTTAAGTTTCTTACTATTAACTTTAATATCATCATTTCCCCTTATTAAAACCATTGGACTAGTCTTACTTGCTATTTTAGCGCCTTTCTTGCTAGACATAAATATTGTTATTATGCTAAGTATAATACTAATTACTATAGATAAATAACTTATTTTAAAAATTAAGTACTCATTACCTACAAACATACTTCTAATAAAGAAGTTAACTACATGTATTAATATGAAACTAGCAAGTACCCCTGAAAGTATTCCAATAGGTATACCAACACACCCCAGTAAAAATGCTTCATAATAAACACTTTTCTTGATTTGAGAAGTTGTAGCGCCAACACTTTTTAGTATTCCATATTCTTTAGTTTTCTCTGTTATTGAGATATTAAAACTATTTTTAATACAATATACACTAGTTACTATAATTATCACTGTCACAATAGTGCTTAACACTAAAAGTGCTTTCATTGAACTATCACCATATGCATTTGTTTCTAGCATTATCAAATATCTATTAATATCAAAATAAAATTTACTCTTTCCTTGTTCTTTTTCATTAACTTCCTTGTAGTTAAATTCCTGTATATTCTTTTTTAAAACTTTCTCATTCACCCCTAAAATACCAGCAGTAACTTTATATTCATTTTTAAGTCCTTCCCTTGTATATCTAGCAAATACTGTATAATTCTTTACTCCACTAGCATTAGTTGTTATAAAAGTATACCCAGGAGAAGAAAAAGGCTCTAAAGCGGTAGATGGTCTTTCAAATATTCCTACTACTTTATAAGTAACTGAAACCGTATTTTCTATAGTTTCGTTGTTTGTTTCTTCATATGGATTATTTTGACCCAAAGCGTAGCCTTCACTCATTCTTGAACCTACTTCTAGTGTAATAGTATCTCCCACCTTCAAATCAACCTTACCATTGTTTCTTAGGTGTCTTGGTATAATTATCTCATTATTATTTTTTGGTAACTCTCCATCTGTAAGTTCAATTCCAACACTATTAAAATCATTCTTATCCATAGTTATTACATAAGCATAAGGTTTATATTCATTTTCAGTGTTTATTTTAGCATATCCTAAAGTACCTACTTTATAAAAATTCTCTATACTTCTATTATTTTCAAAAATACTGAGGTCATTACTTTGAACACCATCAAAACTATAATGAAAGTCACCATTTATATGTTTTTCTAAATTTATTATACTCTCTTTAAAACTAACAACTAGTGAACTAAGTGCAGTTATTAAAGCAACTGAAAGTATTATACCAATTACTGTAACTATGTTTCTTTTTTTGTTAAGTTGTAAGTTTTTATATGCAATATTTTTTAAAATATTCATTTTTCTTCACCCACAATACGTCCATCTGCTATTTCTATAATTTTATCAGCTACTTTAGCAAGTTCTAAGTTATGTGTAATCATTATAATAGTTTGTTTCATTTCTTTATTAGACTTTTTAAGAAGTGATACTATTTCTTCACTAGCCTTTGTATCCAAGTTTCCAGTTGGCTCATCTGCTAATACAATTGCTGGTCTTGAAATTAAAGCACGGCCAATACTTGTTCTTTGTTGTTCTCCACCTGATAATTCGTTAGGCAAGTGTTTACTACGCTTGTCTAATCCTAACATTTTAATAAGATTATCCACTTCTTCATCACTTACTCTTTTATTATCAAGTTCAAGTGGTAAAGTAATATTTTCTCTTACATTTAATATAGGTATTAAATTATAAAACTGGTATATTAGTCCTACTTGTCTTCTTCTAAATATTGCTAACTCATCATCATTCATTTTAAAAATATCTGTATCATTTATAAGAACCTTTCCACTTGTTGGTCTATCTACTCCACCAAGTAAATGTAAAAGTGTACTTTTTCCTGAACCAGATGCACCGACTATAGAAACGAATTCTCCTTTTTCAACACTAAAACTCACATTATCTAAGGCAACTACTTTATTGTTACCACTTCCATAAACTTTAGTTAAATTTTCAACTCTTAATATTTCCATAAATACCTTCCTTTCAAGTAACTTAATTATACAACACTCAAAGTGACTACAAAGTGACAAAAAACTTTTTCATAAAATATTTTATCACACTGTTACCTACAAATCAAAAAATGGTTTTAAAATTTTGACATATTGCACCAAATATGGTATAATTAATGTATAAGGAAGTGAAATTATGTCAAAAAATATGTATGATGAAAATGGAATACTAAAGTCTAATGTAACAGAAATTGAAGATAAAGTAAAAACTGATTTTGGTAAAGGAATTGTTTATAAAGGTATTGATGGTAAAGAGTATGCTACAATGGAAGAAGTTGAAGCTGCTGATAAATTGTTTTGGGATAGTTTAATGATCCCTACACCACAAAAAAATTATACTAATTTTAGTAAAATAGAAAAAGAATACTTTTATTATGTTACACAAGGGTTTGATATCAATGATAAAACTATGTCCCAAGAAGCAATTAAAGAACTAAGAGAGAAAGCCATTGCTTATATCCAAAATAGATATGGAAATTATTTATCAAGTTTATTAGACCAATATGATTATGATAATCAAGAAGATAAAACGCAAAAAAGATAAAAAAAATTATAAAAAACACTATTGAATAGAAAAAATGCACAATATTTTAAAAATATTGTGCATTTTTATCTTTTTAAAATTCTGTTTTGCACAATCATTGTGCATTTTTAAAATATATAACTAAAAATTTTAATAATCACTAGCAAATTAAATCATTTACTTTTTAATGCAACATTATTTTCTATTAGATTTTCTATTTTTCCTAAGTGACTATTTTTAAGTGAAGATAACAATTCAATATATAATTGAATAGAAAATTGTTTATTTGTATTTTTTACTGATGTTTCACTAAATTCTTTTATTTTTTCATAATTATCCTGAGTTATATCAATATTTAAACAATTAACAAAGTCACTTATATCATTATTTTTAGTAGCAACAGCAAATTTATATGTCTCACTATCCTGTATATAACCACAAAACCTTATTTCTGAAGAATTAGGTCCCATAAAACTTAATATAAATTTTTCGGCAAATGTTTCTGTATTTGATTTAATTATTGTAAACGAAATAGAACATTGTGATACAACGTAAAATTTAAAAGAATTAATATTATTAATATTTACAACTTCCTGTGTTGGAGCAGGATACCTAAAAATAATAGTACGTTTTTCTATAGGTGAGTTTTCAATTGTTTCTTGTATTGTAGCATGTTTGCCTAATAAAAAATTAGTATTTTCTTTCATATTTTTTCTCCTTCCTTAAATTAATTGATGATCAACGTCTTTTTATTAACACATCTAATTTAATTATATCATAATTTTACATTTTTTCATATTTTTTATTATATCTTTAAAAAACTTGGATTAATATTATAATGAAATCGGATATAAGGTAATGTACAAATATGAGGTATAATAATTAATAAATATAATCTAAAAGAAAATTATAATAAAATAGAAGATCATAGCAACACTGGTGAAGCACATATTAACAGAAAAATTTCAGATGTATTAAACGAAATATCAAAACATATTGTTACTGCTGAAATGAATAAATTTATTGTATCTGATAGAAATAAATATATAGTAGGTACTGTTGGTTTGCAACTTGTGATGGAATAATTCTTTATGTCAGGAAAAATAAATGTGGTATTGTTGGACATGCTGTTGGTGACAGTGATATATAAATAGCTTTGCTCAAAGATACGTTAAAGGAATTGTCAACAGAGAAAGATGTAGTTACAGAATATGCAATAATTATTGGATATGATAATGTTAAATTGTATTTTACAAAGATTAGAATTTAATGTTACAATATTTAAGAAGTCATCATACTATTAATATTAAATTAATACTACTTAAAACTAATTTATGAATTAAAGTAGTACAAAGTTATGGTATGGAATTTTACTTTAATGTTTCAAATGATAAGACTGTTAGTCAAATCTTAAATTATTACAATTATTTAAAATTTTCTTCCAATGAAAAATTAAATGATAGATGTATCTCAAAATAAAACTAGTTTCAATTTTAAAATAATATGTATTATCTACAAGTAAGTATGAGGTATGTGTATAAATATCTACAAAGGTCATAAGTGTATTAAACTGACCATCTTTTAAATAAGCCAAAGTATATCTTCCATCATGTTCCCAATATCTTCTAGTTCCAATATCCGTTTCTTATATTTTAACCAAGTTACAAATTTTAACTAAATATAAATTTTCTGTTTTAAATTTCATTATACAAAACCTCGCTTTAATACTAATTACATTTTAACACACTATAAGAATATAAGCAACAAATCGCTCTAACTAGTTCAATATTACTTAAATACTTATAATAATGTTTTACCACTTTTTATAAATTTACTATATTTTAAAAAAAACAAAAAATATTCAATAATTAACATTTGGTGCGATACAAAAGCCTATTTTGAACAATTTTATCTATAAAGAATAACTAATAAATTCCAATTCTATATATAATATATTTTTTATAAAATAAAAGTAGCAATATTTATTGCCACAATTAATTATAATTATTTTTTTAGTGTTTTTGATATTTTTTTAGTATTAACCTCATTTAATACTAATAATAATCCATATTTTGGAATGATATCAGCAACATCTGGAACTTGTTCTTTCAAAGATACAATATTTACAACATATGGTAAATCAAAATAATGGCTTTCCTCAGCATCGGCTATAAATCCAGTAAATATTTCTCTATATCTAATTTTTCCATTTTCTTTTAATAATTCAAATATATATTTTTGTTCTGTTTGTTTAACCATTGGTCCGTATGGTGTTAGTTTACTTGATATATAATCTAAATTAGCAACTACTAAATTATCAGTCTTATAATTATCATTAAGTTTATAATTATCGCTTTTAAAATTTAGTGATTCTTTTTTCTCATTCTGTTTTTTCTTTCCAAACATAATAAACCTCCCTCATTAATTTTATATTATATCATAGTTTTTGATGTTTGAAACAAATTTTACATATTATCTTTCAAAATCATCTTTTTCTTTCACACAACAAAAAATAAATTATTTCGATTGATTTCTATATATCAAAATTCGAATAGTTCGAACAGATTCTTCAATGGTACAAGTGTCGTAGATATCTACAACTTTTTTATTAATCTTGGAAATAACTCCTCAACTCTTTTTATATCACCATTTTCGTTAACATATATTGTCTTAAA
>ERZ824488.1537-NODE-1537-length-24587-cov-3.963109_pt1 | contig 24587 bp, 20 predicted proteins | sample MGYA00519936_ERZ824488 | MGnify/ENA primary metagenome ERZ824488 (study PRJEB31778, sample SAMEA3449153) | human gut metagenome | biome: human gut; feature: human-associated habitat; material: faeces | place: United Kingdom | collected 2010/2012 ... | reverse complement strand
TTCTCTCACGAACAACTCTTTCAAGTCTTGTTAAACCAATTCTAAATTGGTTTTGTAATAATTCACCAACACATCTTATACGTCTATTTCCTAAGTGGTCAATATCGTCTGTTTTTCCGATTCCATGATCTAAGTTAAATAAATAACTAATAGATCCTAATATATCTTCAGTTGTAACATGTTTTGGAACTAATTCATCAATTCTTTCTTCGATTACTTTTGCTAAATCTTTTTCGTCTGTGTTTTCTAATATGTTTTTTAACACTTCATAATTAACAAGTTCTTTAATTTGTTTTGCTTTTACGTCCTTTAAAACATCTTCACTAACATAAGCTTTGATATCAACTGTTCCGTTTCCTATGATTCTAATTTTCTTATCTTCATATTTAACATCTACAACATTTATTCCTGAATTTTGAATTTCTGTGGCTATTTCTTTTGTTATAACTTCGTCTTTTCCTACGAAAAGTTCTCCTGTTTCTGGATTGATTACATCTTCATATGCAACCATGTTTGTAATTCTTGATGCTAGATTTAATTTCTTATTATATTTGTATCTACCAACTCTAGCTAAATCATATCTTCTATCATCAAAGAATAATCCATTGAATAAGTTTCTTGCTGCATCAACTGTTGGTAATTCTCCTGGTCTTAATTTTTTGTATATTTCTATTAAAGCATCTTCTTGTGTTTTTATTGGGTCTTTTGCAATTGTTGCTATTAATTTATCTTCTTCTCCAAAGAAATCTATCATTTGATCATCTGTTAATAGTCCAATTGCTCTTAATAATGCTGTTACTGGTAATTTTCTTGTTCTATCAATTCTTACCCAGAATACATCATTGCTATCTGTTTCATATTCAATCCATGCACCTCTGATTGGCATTACTGTTGCTGTATATATTTTCTTTCCTGTTTTATCATAGGCTGAATCATAATAGCATCCTGGTGAACGAACTAACTGACTTACTACAACTCTCTCTGCACCATTAATAACAAATGTTGCACTATCTGTCATTAGTGGAAAATCACCTAAGTAAATTTCTTGTTCTTTGATTTCTCCTGTTTCTCTGTTTATAAGTCTAACTTTTACGTGTAATCTTGTAGAATATGTAGCATCTCTTTCTTTTGCTTCTTCTAAAGTATATTTTGTCTTTTCTTCCATATAGTAATCAAAAAATTCTAAGACAAGGTTTCCAGAATAGTCGATTATAGGTGAAATATCTTTTAATACTTCTCCTAGACCTTCTTTTACAAACCATTCATAAGAATCTTTTTGTACTTTTATAAGATTAGGTATTTCGATACTGTCACCTATCTTAGAAAAGGTTTTTCTTACACATTTTTCATGCTCGATATCTTTAACTTTAACCAAAAAAAATCACCCCTATTTTCCGTTTGTGGTTAATACAAACTTTTTTTAAAATTAAAGCAGGTATGTGATATATTCTTAAGAAAGTCCCTCTTAAACAACAGGTTGTTATTTTTTAAAAATATTCCCTGCTAAAAAACATTTTTAAAAAATAGTGCCACTGAAATCTAATTCCTCTTTCTTTATATATTAAAATTGTCCTAATAAGTATATCACAGTTTGGCCCATATAGTCAATAAAATTTAACATTTTTGGAATTTTTTCCATACTAAATGAGATTTTAGCTACAACTTTAGCTAAAACCTCATTTTTTTTCACATTTTTATGTTGACTTTTTTCTATATCCATTATATACTCTCACTAATTTAATATAATTGCAAAGTGGAATTTTTCTTTTTAAGGAGGGCTTCATTATGTTACCATATGTTCCAGGTCTTATAATTATCGTAATGATTGTTGCAGTTGGCGTACTTATATTTGTTGATCAGAAACAAAACTACACTGGTAATATTATACTTGATGGCGAAAGTGATTCACCATTAACGAATTTTATATCAGTTCTTATTGCTATAATTGTAATTCTATTAATATATAATACTTATGTATGGTTTACTAGCACATTTTAACTTTTAACTCTCCACTTTGCAAAACGGATTTTTTTCCGCATTTTTGAAAAAGAGATTTTGGTTATAATTTTAACTAAAATCTCTTTTTCAAAATATAGTAAATTTTTACATTTTCAGTTGACATAAGTTGGTGGTAGCTGTATAATAACTAATACAGCTTTAAGCTATCTATATAGAAAGGAGAAGAAACTATTAACTTATAACTTATTTAAAAGAAGGTGATATCTTTTTTTAGTAACTATTAATCATGGCTTTTTAATAAGGAGGTTCACCATGAGAAGTAGAATTTTTAAAGAAAAAGTTGATGGTAAGCAATACTCTGTAGACGATGCAAAAAAATTATTTATTGATTATTCCCTTCGTCACAATTGTTACATTTCTTCTGACTTTTTGAAATGTAAATTGACTGTTCATGACAAATTGCCAAACAATCAGAAGATTATTTTAAACATTGGAAATAACAGTATTGATTTTATCAAGAATATCTCAATCATTGCGCTGTTTCATGAACTCAAGCATTTAGCTGATTCATGGCAAGATGAAACTGGTACCTTGCATCCTGCATGGGTTTTTGAAACTAATTATTGTGCTCAGCTGTCATTCATTTCTGGTTCTCCTAGAATGATTCAGATTGACAGAGGTGTTCGGGGATTATCAATGTCAAACGCTGTAGCTGAATTATTTGCACAGCAGGTCTATCTTGAAATCTTTAATTATGATTCTGATGTTCCTAAAAAAAGGCCATATGCAGAAGAAATTATTTACTTGAAAAAAATTGCAATCATCCTTGGATTAAGCGTTGCTGAGATTCTCACTTGGTCTAGTCCTTATGGGCGCCAGCAACTAGCTACGAAGTTTTCTAACTTTGATGTTAAGTATTCTGATGTTTGGAAAACTTTAGAGTTATGGATGGACTATTGTACTACAGTAAAATATGTCAAATTTAAATATCCAGACTACAAAGTTTCTCAGAAGTCAACTGAAAAGGCTAATGAATATAAGAAACATATTGATGCGTTTTTGGATGAATGCATGAGTTATCCAGTTCAACAACAGTACTATTCTTCACATGGCGTTGCAAAAATTGACTTTGACAGACTTGACGTTTTCAAAATTAAATTATCAGCTTTTAACTCTTTAAAAAAATAGTTATCTTTTTCTTTAGAGGGCACTTGTTTCTACAAGTGTTCTCTTTATTTTTGTATTCCTACTGCTTCAAAGCAAACTTGAAAAATTTTTTTCAAACTACCTAAAAAATTTTTTATTAAATCTATTGCCTTTTTACCTTTCTTGTGTTAGAATATTAAAAGTAAAATTTACTTATTTAGCTAAGAGGAGGTGCAAATAGATATGCCAAACATAAAATCAGCTATAAAAAGAGTTAGTGTTATTGAAAAGAAAACTGCACAAAATAATATGATTAAAACAGGATACAAAACAGCTGTAAAAAAATGTGAAGCATCTGTAGAAGCAGGAAATAAAGAAGAAGCTACAGCAAATTTCAAAGCTGCTGTTAAAAAAATAGATCAAGCTTGTACAAAGGGTGTTTTAAAGAAAAATACTGCTGGTAGAAAAAAATCTAATTTAGCAAAAAAATTAAATGAGATGAAATAAAAAAAGATAGATTCGGTTCTATCTTTTTTTATTTTCAATATATTGTATAATTTTCAAATCAATTGCTCTTTTGGTTGTATATTTTCTTAAAATATTTTTATAATACCATTATTTATGCATTTCTTCTTTTATTATCCAAAGTCCACAACTACATACGATTACAGAAACTACTCCTATAATTCCTATTTTAAATATTTGTATTCCTATTTGATATAACTCAGCTGATATGTAAAGTTTATAATGTACTAAGAGTACTATTATTCCTACTATGCTTACTAAGAAAAATATCCATTGCCCTATGTCTATTAATCTTACTATCTTTTTATCCATGTTTTTTATTTTATTTATAATATTTTGCATTTTATTCATTCCTTTCACGTTCTTTCTTATATAACTTATATTATCAGATTTTATTTTCATCTTCAATTGTACTTTTTTCCACTTTTTCCTCTTTATAGGTACTTGTTTTTTTTTATTTATTACGTTATAATTTCTCGAGTATATTATATAATTTTTTAGGAGATTTAATGGATATTACAATTTTTAAAGATAAATGGTTAACAAAAAAAAATATTATTCTTTTAGCAATTGTTATTGTTTTAATAATTATAGCTATTACTTTATTTGTAATTTTGCAAAACACAAAAAAGGAAAAATTGAAATTAATTTCTTTTTCTAGCAAAGATTCTTCAATTTCTATTAGTGTTCCTAATGAATACAATTTTTCGGAAGTTGATGATGATTCTTATGTATTGTCTTTAAAATCATCTTCTACTGGTTCTGGAATTTACATTTCTGAAGTTTCAGCTAATAATATTAAAGATTTTACTAAATTTGTTGAATCTGATAAAAATGATTATATTTCTAAGTTTCCAAATATTAGTCAGGTGTCAGATGTTTCTGAATCTACGATTAATGGTTTAAGAACTTTTAATTATAATTTTTGTTATAAGGATAATATGTATGTTGATGTTTATTGGATTTTGAAAGATTCTAACTTTATTACTGTTGATTTTAATGTTAATAAAGATAATCTTGATATGACACAGTATATTAGTGAGATTTTAAATTCTTTACAATTTAATTAGGAGGTTTGTATGTTAACATCTTTTTTTGCAACTTTAAAAGGGATTCCTTTTATTGCTAAATGTTTATTAACTGTTTTGGTTGGTATGATGCCAATTATTGAAATTAGAGGTGCTATTCCTTTGGGATATGTTATGGGATTGAATTACTGGGTTGCTTACCTTTGTAGTTTTATTGGTAATATTATTCCTATATTTTTTATTGTGAAATATATTAGACCTTTGTTTGATTTCTTTGGTAGATGGAAGTTCTTTAAGAAGATTATTGATTGGGCTACTGATAAGGCTACTAGAAAGATTCAGGAGAATACTAGGCTTCAGTCTGCGGTTGCTTTTGGCTTGTTTGTTTTTGTTGCTATCCCTATTCCTACTACTGGAGCTTGGGTTGGTTCGCTTATTGCTAATTTCTTGGATATTCCTTTGAGGAAGGCGTTTGTGCCTTTGGCTTTGGGAGTAGCGACGGCGGGGTTGATTGTTTTGGTGGCTACGGGTGCCATTGCATACGCCCTATAATAATTTCGATAAGAATGCAATCTTACTGCGTTAAAAGTGGCATGAAAATCCTCAACGTACCCTTGTACGCCTCCGGTTTTCATGTCACTTTTGCCTTGTAATATAAACATTTTTATCAAAATTTGAGTTGAGTTTTTGATGTTAAAAGCGATATAAATTCTTTTGTGGCTTGTTTTGCCTTTGAATTTTATATCGCTTTTTGTTTTTTATTTATATAATTCTAACCATCCTGCCATTGTTCCGTTTGTGTTTCCTCTTGCTTTTACAACTGTTGATAATGAGTACCATCCTCCTGATTTTCCTGGGTTTCCTACATATACTTTATTGTTTGAACTATCTATTCCTAATACAGATATGAAGTGGTAACCTGAGTTTGTGAAGTTCTTCCAATATTGTGATGATGCCTTCTTTCCTACATATAGTGCTATTTGATGTCCTGATTCTAATGCTGATTTTATTTCATTATATGTTTTTTGATAATTTGAACTGTATGTGTGCCTTATTGCTTGCATTCCTAATGCTTTCATTTCTTTTTCCATACTTGGTAATCCTGATGGTTTGCTGTTTTGTGTTAGTAATTTTCCAATGTCATATGGATTTTGGCTATATCCATATCCACTTAGGATTATTGCTAATGATGTTGGTCCACAACCACTACTTGACATAGTTCTTCCATTTTGTTTATTACTTGTAGAATTATATGATTTTTTTGCATAGCTTCCTAAGTATTGTTTATATAATTTGAATGTTCGTCCTCCTAATTTTATTGTGCTATTGTATCCATCTCCTTTTTTGCTTACTGGTTTTGTACTACTTGATACTTTTGTAGTCGTTTTTGGATTTACTTTAACTTTGCATTGTGCTGTTTTTCCATTTTTTGTTTTTACTGTTATTGTTGCTGTTCCTTGAGCTTTCGCTGTTATTTTTCCCGTACTACTTACTGTGGCAACTTTACTATTTGATGTAGACCATGTTATTGTTGTTTTTGCATTACTTGGTGTTATTGTTGCTGTTATTGTTTTTGTTCCTCCTACAGTTAAAGTAACTGATGTTGTATTTAGTTTTATTCCTGTTACTTCTGGATTGTTCTGAGTTGGAGTTAAACTTGGACTTGGAGATAATGATGTGCTTGGTTTTGGTGTTGTAGATTGTGATGGCTTTGGTGTTGAGGTAGTTGTTGGACTTGGGCTTGTACTTGAAGTTGGCTTTTCTGATTGAGCTGGTTGTTCTGATTTTTTTCCACCTTTAAATTCTTCTACTTTTTCTTCACCATCTTCATCTACTACTATTACTTTAAAATATGTTTCGCTTTCTGATGATAATCTATTTCCACTAATTCTATATGTTTTGTTGTTAGAGTTTACTCCATCACTTTGATAAAATAGTTGATAATTATCACTATTTCTTTTCAAATATATTTTTATATTTTTTATATTTTTCTCTGCATTTATTTCTAATAATATTGTATTATTTTTTGATTGTGACATTGAAATGTCTATTCTGTTAGTTGCAAATGTAACACATGTCCATATTATACTTGTTAAAATACTTACTATTATAATTAAATTTATTTTTTTCTTCATTTTATCACCTTATAATTCCATTGTTATTCCTTTACCTATTATTTGTAAAGGTCTATTTTCTAAAATAGAAAATTCTGCTTCTTCTGGATTACTTATTATTGTATCTTCATATTCTTCTGCTTTTATTATAAATTCTGCTACATATTCATCATTTTCTACTTTATATATTTTATCTGGTACTATATATTGTTTTTCATCATTTAAAGTACTTCTCATTATTATTGTTGCATCACTAGATGGAATTAATCCTTTTTTATTGAAATAGAATTTTACTAAATTATCTTTTTTTTCTATTTTTGTTATTTTTATTGTTCCGTCTTCTTCATTTTTATTACTATATGTTCCATTTTCAATATGATACCATGTTTTATTGTCTAATTCTTCTTCGAATTCTTCACTTGCATATTGGCAAAATAAAGGTTGAATTTTCAAATTAGTTATGTTCTTGTTTTCTTCTACTAATCCTACTATTGTTTGGATTTTTACTGTTCCATTTTTTAATTCTGTTCCTTCTCCTGTATTTCCATTCCATTCTGCTCCGTCTTCATTATATATTTTTTCTGATGTTCTTTTACATGTATCTATTGTGTTTCCGTTTTCATCTTGTACATTTATTTCAAAATTCTCTGGTGTTTTCATTTCTTCTTCAAATATTTCTTCTGTAACATTTTTTTGTTCTGTGTCAACAATTACAATTTTTGCTGTGTCTGTTTCTATTATTTTGCTTACTTTTGTTGTTATATCATCTTGTGTTGTTTCCTCATTTTTTGTTTTTACTTTTACTTTTTGATCTGTATCTGATTTCTTTAATTCAACTCTTAATGTTCCTACTTTTTCGTCGTCATCATTAATATCTAGTTCATCTTCATCCATGTCTTCTATAGACACATCTGCATAAGGTGTTACAAGTTCTTCTGTTTCATTATCATCAGTGCCTTCTTGGCTTGCAAAATATTCTTCTGAATCTATTGTAACTTCTTCATAATTATCTTCCATATCTTCCATATCTTCTGTATCTTCTATTTCATCTGTTTCATCTTCTTCTAAATCTAAAATATCTTCTGATTCATCGGTTGTGTTGTCATATTCCAAAGTGTCTTGTTCTTCATCATCATTGTCAACTAAAAGTAAATTTGTATCATATATATCTACTTCTAATTTATATGTATCCGCTATTTTATTAGTTTCGATTACATCATAAATTTTTACTTGGTTGTCTGATACTTTATATGCAATTTGTTGTGTATCTTCATCATTTTGGCTTATCTTCTTTCCGTCTAGTTTAACAATTCTTTCTAAACTATATTCAAGACCGTTAATATAATCAGAATATTCATCTGCTTGGTTATTTTTTAAATCGACATCATACTCTATTATAATATAGTTTTCTGCTGTTGCTACGTCTGATAGCGTTACTTTTAAGCTATCATTTTCTATCATTTTAACTATTTTTATTTCTTCTTTTTGTTCAAAAGGTAATTTTCCTGTTTTTCCTTTATATACAAGTGCTAGAATTAACGAAATTATAATAATTGCTATAACTACTGTGCATGCAATTATTATCTGTTTTTTCTTTTTCATTTTATTTTCTCCCTATACTATGGTTTTGTCTTTAGATTTTTTCATATTAATAATACTAAATACGGTTTAAAATAGCAAGGTGTAAATTGATTTTAATTTTTTATTCTTAATATAGTTTCATACACCTTAATGTCTGCAAAAGAAAAATACATATGAAAATTTTTTCATATGTATTTTTCTTTTACAATAGTTAAGTTATATTATTGACGTTTTTTCATGATTACGTAAATTCCTGCTGTTATTGAAATCATTATTAGTAGAATGCTTCCTGCAATTGCAACATATGTAACCTCACCAGTTTCTACTGCTACAATTAAATCTGCTTTACTTTCATTATCTGTTTTGTCTTTTTCTTCAAAACCTGCTTCATTTTCTGTAATTATACTTACCCTGTTTCCTTTTGTTCCGATATTGCTATCGCCATTCTGCCATCTTAGAACTACTTGATATTCTCTGCTTTCTCCTGGTTTTATCTCATCTGTTTCTAGGCTGGCAGTTGTTCCATTTATTGTCCATTCTGGATTGTCGTCTGCTATCATTATCATTCCACTTGGTATGTTTTCTACAACATTTGCTTTACCAGTTAATTCACTATCATTTGTTACTTTTATCTTGTAAATTACTTTTATGTCTGCTGTTGAGATATTTTTTCTGTGTAATTCAACTTTTCCTAATGTTCCATTAATTATTGTTTCTTGTCCATTTACAATTACACTTGTAATCGTTTTGTCTACTTTCAAATTAAATATTAATTTTCTATAGTAGTAATTTACATAAATTGTGTTTTCTACAAATTCTTTGCCATTTTCATTTCTTGTTACTGTAACAATCATCTTACCTTCTTTATTTTCTGGTACTTTAGAAATTTCATAGTATTTAATATCTTTTTGCTCTGTTGTGTAATTATCATTTTGATGTCCTGTAATTTCTATTTCATCTGTTATTTTTTCTTTTGTGTCTATGTCATAGTAATTTACTATAACTTTTGCTGGTCTCTTATAATAATAAATTACTTCAATTGGATTAACTGTCATTGTTCCGTCTTTATTTTCTGTTTTTTCTACTAAATCATATCCATCAAATGTTCTTGCTGGGATGTCATACGTATCACCTTCGTTTCCATTATGTACATCATTTGCTATGACTTGTCCAGATATAATATCAATATGTTTTTCTATAACTCCATCTGAAACATGAGTATAATAATATTTCACTACTTGCTCTTTCTTAGTCATCTTAACAGTTTTCTCTGGTGGTTCTTCAACTAAAATATACTTTTCAAAGTCTTTACTTTCTGTTACGAAATCATCTCCTTCTAATCCCTCTGTCGTTGATTCCTCTAAAATTTTACCTGTTATTTTATCTATATATTTTATTTTTTATAATAATTACATTTTTTTTATTAAAGTAAATAACAAAAAAATACATTTAATCAACAATAATTGTTTAACTTATATCTTGCGTAGTGCTTTGCACTTTTTAATATTTTAATATCTTTTATTTTTATTTTTTTACAAAACATTACTTTTCTTACGGAATCGCACAAAAAAGCAAAAATAGAACATGGCATGTTAAATTCCAATATTCTATTTTTATAAATCATTTTATATTATTCTTTTATTAAAATATCTTCGCTTAAGTTAATTTTCAAATTTATTTAATATATAAATAAGCTCTAGTTCCTATTCCATTCATTCTAATTTTTGGATTATATCCATATCTATATGGAGCTGAGCCTCCTGAACCAATATTTTCACAATCGCCACCCCTACATCTTCGTGCATTTTCATTGTTTGTTTCTAAAGTCCATTCATATACATTTTCTCCCATATCATAAATGTTGTTAGCCTTAGTATATGCTGTACTTCCTGATGGGATTTTTATACTAGTATTTTGCAATTTGGTTAATATATTTTCATTCGTATCAGTATATTCAAAGGTACTGTTTTTATAGTTTCCCCAACTAGTTGAATTTTTTATTTCAGAATTTGTCTTATTTCCACTATCAATTAACCACTGCAAAGTTTCATCCCATAAGCATCCCCATATCATACTTGTTTCTACATTATCATCTTTTGTATTATTACCATTTTGAGTCGTTCCTTCGTTTGATTGAGTTTCATCAGATTTATTATTTTCTTGTTCTGCACTTGCTTGTGGTAAGTTCACTTTTGAAATTTCATTTTTACTTTTTAATTCTAATGATATAATTAGCGCTGACATTAAACAAACTATAAGCAGTATTATAATCACTGGTATAATCCATTTTTTATTTTTCTTCATTCGTCTTCTCTTTTCACACAAAATAATTTTTCAATATTATTTTATACATAAATTTTTCTTTTGTAAACGTAAAAAATAACCATTTCCCCGCATCATGAGACTTCCTTTTTAACACATAAAAAATAGAAAATTTTTATATATATTTTCATTGCAATACAATTAAAAGGACATTATATTTCACTATAAATTCTTAACTTCTATTGGTTCTTTTTTCTCTTATTTCTATGAAATCTACTATTAGTAATTTTAGGATTGCAATGACTGGTACTGATAAGAACATTCCTATTACTCCGAAAAATTCTCCGCCTATTGTTACTGCAAATATTACTAGTATTGGACTTATTTTAAGTCCGTCTCCTAATATTTTAGGGTTTATTATGTTTGCATCTATTTGTTGTAATATAATAACTGTTACTGCCATTATTAATGCTTGTTGAACTCCTCCTGTAAATACAGTTATCAGAACTGCTACGGCTATAGCAATTATAGCTCCAAAGTATGGAATGATATTGAACAATCCAATAAAGAAGCCTAGTAGTATTGAATATTTCACTCCTATAATTGTAAGGGCTACTGATACTAGTATTCCAATTATTATGGCATCAATGATTTGACAGTATATAAAATCTAATAAAATTTTATTTGATGTTGTGAAATATTTGCTTAAACGGGTGTATGCTGATTCGTCAAACATAGATTTTCCTAGCTTTTTCAAGAATTCTTTAATATTTTTTCTTTGTAATAAAATGTATATTGAAATCACTATAGTAACAAAAATGTTAAATACTGCTCCAAATACTCCTATTACTGTGTTTATATATCCTAAAATTCTGTCTGTGCTTAAATATGCTCCTATATCAAATGATTGTACTTTACTTATTGCTTCTTCAATATTTACTTTTTTCAATATTGAATTTTCGTTTGCATTTGATACATAATTTTTTGCATCTTCTATGTAATTTGGAAAATTATTAATAAGTTCTTGAATGCTTTCTTTTACTGGTGGCATAACACAATTTATTAATAAAATTACCAATAGAATTGCTATTATATAAATTGCAAATATACTTATTGGTCTTGCTACTTTCTCTAGCTTTTTATTCTTATTTAATAATCTTTCCAAAAATGTAACTGGTCTATAAAATAAATATGCAACTATTACTCCCATTATAAATGGCATTATGACTGACACTATTCTTTGAGCGAAACTCCATAAAGCTCCAAAGTCACTTATAAATTTGTAAACAAATATTAGTGCCATTCCTAATGTGAAATAGTAAAACCATTTACTTATACTTTTACCTTTTCTTATTTTCATTTCTCTTTCCTTTCAATTTTCTTTGTATAGTATATCATTTTTTTGCCTATTTTACAATATTTTGGGGGATATAGTTAATTTTCCAATTTTCCTTTTCTATATATACTTCTATTGCATCAAATTGTATTTCCATGTTTTCTACTTTATTTCTACATTTATAATATTCTGCTGTTTTCCACATATGCTTTTGCTTTTCTTTGTTAATTGCTAATCTTGCTTCTATAAAATTTGATGTCCTTGTTTTTACTTCTACAAAATGAATTGTAACTCCTTTTTTAGCAATTATATCTATTTCTCCAAATCTGCTCCTATAATTACATTTCAAAATCTCAAATCCATTTATTTGTAAATACATTTTTGCAATTCTTTCTCCTATGTTTCCTAATCTTTTATTATTCAATAATTTTGTATCCTTTCTCTATATCTTCTGTTATTATTCCTTCTAACTCCAGTAAAGTTAGCTCTTGATTTATTTCTGAAATGCTTTTATTTAATTTTATTGCTATTTCTTCTTTTCCTAAATTTTTTTCTATTAATAATAATCTTATTATTTCATTATCATATGGTATTTTTCGTTCTACCTTTTTGAATTTTATATTTTTGTTTTCATAATATGTAATTATATCATGTGGCTCTGTTACTAAAATTCCTCCATTTTTAATAATCTTGTTTGGTCCTGTTCCATATGAATTATTTATTCCATGTGGTAGACAAAATACTGGTTTTTTTTGTTTTATTCCATAATCTGCTGTTATTGTAGTTCCGCTTCTATATTTTCCTTCTATTACAATTATTCCATCTGACAATCCACTTATTATCCTATTTCTCTGTGGAAAGTTACTTGATTTTGGTTCTGTTTCTGGTGGATATTCGCTTATTATTGCTCCTCCTTGTTTTATTATTTCTTCAAATAATTTTTTATTCTCTTTTGGGTATATGTAATTATGTCCGCTTCCTATTACTGCTATTGTTTTTCCTTTATTGATAATACATGTTTTATGTGCTTTACTGTCGATTCCTTTTGCTAAACCACTTATTATATTTATTTCTTTATCACAAAGTTGTTCAACAAATTCTTGCGTTATTTTTTCTCCTTCTTTTGATGAATTTCTTGAACCTATTACTGCTATTCCAAAATCATTTAATATTTTCTCATTTCCTTCAACATATATCTGTTTTATTTTCAAATCTTCTCTTTTTAATTTATCAGGAAATGTATCATCTTCTCTTCTTATTACTTTTACCATTTTTCTCCTTTTTATATATTATTTTTGATTAAAAATATTTTTTATCTAAGCTTCTATATTGAATTGCTTCAGCTATATCTTTTTTGCTTATATTTTCTCTACCATCTAAATCAGCAATTGTTCTAGAAACTTTTAAAATTCTATTATATGCTCTTGAACTCAAATGAAGTTTTTTAAATGCTCTTTCTAGTAATTGTTTACTTTCTTCATCTACTCTACAATATTTTTCTATTAACTTTGGACTTAATTCAGCATTTGAAAATATATTATATTCTTTATATCTTTCTTCTTGAATTTTTCTAGCTTTGTTTACTCTTTCTTTTATTTCTTGTGAACTTTCTTCTTGTTTTATATCCATTATTTTATTGTACTCAACGCTTTGAACTTCAACTTGAATATCTATTCTATCTAATAAAGGTCCACTTATTTTATGAATATATCTATTTATTTCGTTTGATGAACATGTACATTCTTTTTCTCTGGAACCATAATATCCACATGGGCATGGATTCATACTGGCTATTAGCATAAAATTTGCTGGATATTCGCAATTTTTATTTGCTCTTGATACTAGTACTTGCCTATCTTCTAATGGAAGTCTTAATACTTCTAATGTACTTTTATTAAACTCAGGTAATTCATCTAGAAATAATATTCCTCTATGTGCTAAGCTTATTTCACCTGGCTTTGCTTCTTTTCCTCCTCCTATTAGTGCTACTTTTGATGCTGTATGATGAGGATTTCTAAATGGTCTTTGGGTTATTAATTTATTCTCTTTTGTCATTCCTGCTATACTATGTATTTTAGTAACTTCTAATGCTTCTTCAAAATTCATATCTGGTAAGATTGTTGTTATTCTTTTTGCTAACATTGTTTTTCCTGAGCCTGGGCTTCCTATCATTAAGCAATTATGGCCTCCTGCTGCTGAAATTTCTAATGCTCTTTTTGCTTCTCCTTGTCCTTTTACTTCTGAATAATCTATTAAACCTTTTTGATTTTTCATCAATATTTCTTCTAGGTTTGTTACTGTTTTATTTATTGTTGTATCACCATTTAAGAAATCTACTACTTCTTTTAAATTTTGTACACCGTATATTTCCATATCTTTTACTATTGATGCTTCTATTGCGCTTTCTTCTGGTAATATTACTTTTTTTATTCCTAGTCGTTTCAGTTCAATACACATAGGTAATATCCCAGATATCGAATTTACTTTTCCGTCTAGTGATAGTTCTCCTATAAATGCGTAGTTTTCTATTTCTTTATTTTTTATGTATTCTAAATTATTTAAAATACCTATTGCTATTGCTAAATCAAATACTGAACCTTCTTTTTTTATTTCTGCGGGTGCTAGATTTATTAATATTTTTTTACTTCTTAATTCATATCCACTATTTTTTATTGCTGTTCTAACTCTTTCTTTTGCCTCTTTAATACTTGTATCTGGTAATCCTACTATATCCCAAGTTGGCATACTATTACTAACATCAACTTGAACTTCTACTTTATAACCATTTATTCCTACTAATGATATACTGTTTATTATAGTTAAAATTTTATCTTCTCCTTTCTATTTATACTAAATTTCTGTATATTTTTTTATTCTATAATACAAAAAAAGAGCTATTTCTAGCCCTTTTTATTTATTCTATAATTTTATCCCCCGATAATTTATAAAACATATTTTTTTATTGCATAACATCCTGTAGTTAAAATTGTCATTATAGATATTGTTAATACTATATATGCTGGTGCAGAACCTGTTGTAATTGATAAAATAACTGGTGCTGTATCTTGGTCATCTTCTCCATCAACATTGTTGTCTGGTGTTGAATCTATATCAGGTGTATTATACTCATTTTGATCTTTACTTATTTCTGCTGTATTTACTTTTAATCCCAAGTTGTTTTCATTTCTTTTCCATCTTAATGCTATCTCAACTGTTGCACTTTCACCTGGTTTTAATAAAGTATTTGCTAATGCATCTGTTGTAACAATTCCATCTTCTACAATTTTCCAATGTGGATTGTCTTCTGCATAAAATTCTAATCCTTCTGGGATTCTGTCTTTTAATTCTTTTGCATAACCTTCGATTTCACCTTCGTTTGTAACTTTTATAGTATATATAAATGTTACTGCTGTTTTATCTAATTTCTTTCTATTGATTTCAACTTTAACTGCTGGCTCTGGGTTTTCTGCTCCAGTGTGTCCTGTCTCTGTTTCTTTTACTATTCCATCTTCATTAACTACTACTTTTGTTACATATTTTAAAAGTGATAAATCAAAATATTTAAGTTCAATTTCTTCATCATCACGATCATCTTCACCGTCTTTGTCATTATCTGGTATTGAATCTATATCGTCTCCATTGTCTGCTGTTATTTCAGCTATGTTTTTAATTTTTCTATCCATTGCTCCCATTTTTGATTGATCAACTTTAAATGCTACTTGAACATCTCTATAATCAGGATTGTCATTTGTTATACCAAGTGCTTTATCAAATGGTTTTAATTGATTATCTTCTCCTCTTTGTTTTGATTTTTCTTCTGATAGATAATCTGTTCTAACATATTTTGCATCTTCTATGTTTTGAACTTCATTTTTGTTTTCATCATATAGTTTCCAACCATATTTTTGATTTATTTCATTGTCTGGTAAGAATACTAATCCAGCTGGTATATCATCTTTTACTTCTTCTACATAAGCTGGTAAAGTTCCTTCATTATATACTCTTATTGTGTACACTACTGTACTTTGATTTACTACTATTAATGGTTCTTGAGTATGATTATATGTTATATTTCCATTTTCATCTATTGATACTAATGGAACTCTTGATGTAATATCTTTATCATTTAATTTTGTTATAAATTTTTGTAATGCTAAATCATATACTGCTGGGATTATGTTATCATAATCTTGATCGTCTTCTTTTTCATCATTATTGTTTGGTATAGAATCTCTGTCTTTTCCATCATCTTCTTTTATTTCTGCTATATTTTTTATTACTTTTGCTTCTTTGCTTACTACTTTAAATTCTATTTTTACTTCTTGATAACTTATTTCTCCTGTTGTTTTATTAAATGCTTTTATTTGTTTATCTACATTTACATTTTTAGATAAATAATCAGTAACTACTATTCCGTTTTCAACTTTCCATCTATATGTTTTATTTATCTCACTATTTTCTATAAATTGTAATCCTTCTGGAATATTATCTTTTATTTCTTCTGCATATGCATCTTGTTCGCCTTCGTTGTATACTCTAATTGTATATACAACTGAATTTCCTGTTGCAACTTTAACTACTGATTTATCCATTGTATATTCAGCATTTTTTTGACCAGCTTGTAATGGTGCTGTATTTACTTTTTGTAATCTTGATGGTTGTATCTCTGAGCCTTCTACTGCTGATAAAAATTTCTTTAATGCTAAATCATATTCTTTATTTTCTAATATTAATTTTTCAAAGTCATCATCATCTTGAATATTACTGTTATCTGGGTAATTGCTTATATCAATTTCAGTTGGTTGTGAATCTCTATCTTTTACATCTGTATTTCCATTTGCATCACTATGTTGTGTTACTGCTGCAATATTTTTTATTGTTCCTTCTGGAATTTCATCAGTAAGTACAACACATGCTACTTGCACTACTTTACTTGATAATTGTGTTTTATTTTTATCAAATGCTTCTAATAGATTTTCTGTACTTCCTTCTTCATATTTTAATTTGTTTGTTTTTATTGTAGCTTTTCCTGTTACAACATCTACATCATCTAATGATTTTACTTCTTGGAAGTCTGATATTGATAAGTTATTACTTGCATTTTCTATTGTGTTTAATTTTACTATTTTACTATCTGTTGAGCTTACTTTCCAATTGTTTGAGTAGTTTGTTTTATGATTCATTATGAATCCTAATCCTTCTGGTATATAATCTGTTATCTCATTTGCATATGCATCTGTGCTTCCTTCATTATATACTCTTATAGAATATACAACTACATCACCTTTTTTAACTTGAACTGGAACTTTTGAATGTTTATACGTTGCTGTTGTAGCTGTTCCATTTGCTAAATCTGTTACATCTACTTCTGGTTCTCTATCTTGGTTTTCACCATTTACTGTTGTTATGTATTTTCTTAATGCTAAGTCAATTTCTGGATTTTCTACAGTTACTTTTTCAAAGTCATCATCATCTTCTTGTCCTCTGTAAAAATAATCTTTATCTGTTAAATCTTCTTTATTTGAATCTTTTCCTTTATAATCTGCTAAATTGATTTTAGATATATCTATTGTTCCTGGTTCTGAATCAATATCATTAATATTGTCTTCAACGATTTCTGCAACATTTGTTAATACTCCAGATGTAACTGTTTCTTTTACTTTACACTCTACTTGAATTGTTACACTTGCTATTTTTGTATTTTCACTATCAAATGGTTCTAATTCATATGCTTGAGTATATGCAGTAACTATATATGAACCATCTTGAGAATATATCCAACCATATTTTTTGTTGATTTCACTATCTTTTACGAATTCTAATCCTTCAGGTAAATAGTCTTTTACTCTCATTGCTTTACCTTTTTGATTTCCTTCGTTATAGACTGTTATGTTGTATACAACTGTGTCTCCAGCTTTTAAAACTACTGGATCTTTTTTATGTTTATAATTTATTTCATTGTCATTTTTATTATATGATATTTGTGGTGTTCTATCTGTAATTTCAGTATTTCCTACTTTTACTATATATTTTCTTAATGCTAAGTCATATATTTTTTCTGGTTTTTCAATTGGTGCTTCATCTTGGTCTTGTCCAGGTGTTTTTTCTTTTTTTACTTCTAATAATGGTTGTGAATTTTCTTCTCCGTTTTCCCAAAGTGTTGTTGTTGTTTTATATGTATTGTATTCCATTTTTAAAACTACCTTTGTTGCTGTTGTTTTTAATGGAACTTTTATGTAAAAATCTTTATCTATTGCATTATCAATACTTGTAGCTATTTTCTTTCCGTCTTTATCTACTATTTGATAATTTGTAAGTTTTGAACCTGACTGATCTTCTATTGAAATTGTATAATTTTTGTTTGTTCCAGATTTTATATGGAATGGTCCTACTACATAACCATCTTCCATTTCTGTTGATGTCTTTGTATTTTTAACAAATGATGGATTAGTTAAAGATCCTTCTCCTTGTAATTTATCACTTGTTAAGTAATCATATATTTCTTGCATAAATGCAAATCTTGCTTCTCCAACATTTGAAATTTGATACCAATCTGTATCTGTTGGATTTTCTTTGTTTGCAAGCCATATGCTTGCACCTTGCCACTCTAAATTATTTGTATACTTCCATATTGCACATTGTTGTGCAAAAAATATATCGTCTTCATTTATTGTGTTCTTTATATAATCTAATGTTACAGGGTTTGCATCTGTAGAAGTTTTTGAAATTAATTCAGCAAATATGTTTGATAATATTAAATCTTTTTCTTCGTCTGACATAGTTGTAAGATACATATTTTGTGCTATTAACTTGATTTTATCACTATTTTTTATTGAACTTGTTAGTTCCCCTTTATTAGTAAATGTATCTTTATTTGAATCTTCTGCTGGGAACTTTTTAGTATAATCCAAACAATAAATATCTCTACTATAATCTTTTGTAGAACCTTTTGCTTCATATACTCTATAAGTTAATCTGTTTTGAATTTTGTATCCCCATCCATTTTTGTTTAAAAAACTTATTCCAAATTTTGCTGTATCTCCTGTTGCATTGGCAGTATCCTCTACAGCCATTAATACTTGTGTAAAGCTTGGCATTCCTATTGTTAGCAAACAAAATATTGCTAAAATTTTGTTTAAAATTTTTCTCTTTTCCACAATATCCTCCTTAACATCCTTTATCTATATTTTATTTCCAAATGACATTTCTTTTGTCGTACATTACAATTATATTACATTTTTATTACATTTGCAAGCTTTATGGTAACATTTTATTTTACTTGTTTTGATGCTGTTGAGTTCCTTTGGCTATATATTATTATCAAATCGAAATCCGTTTTCTATTTTTACTCTTTATTTTTAAAAAATTCTGTGCTAATATTTTATTATCATTTTAGGAGGTGTACTTTATGAAAAAGATAATGCAATTGAATAATCTTTGTGGTATTGATGTTGGTTGTACTAATATCAAAATGGTTGCTTTAGTTAATAATCGGATTATAAAGAAAAATGTTTCTTCTGGAGACTCTTGTACTAAATCAAATTTAATTGATTACATTTCTGATTTTTATCTTTCTTGTAATCATAAATTTGACGGCTTGGGAATTGCTTTTTCTGGATATACTTTCGATGGAAAATCTGCTTCAAAAGGTTCTTTACAGTGTCTTGATGAATTAAAAACATCTGATTTTTCTCATCTGAATTGTCCGAAAATTGAATTAATTAATGATTCTAATGCAACTTGTTTAGCTGGAGTTTTGGAGTATCCAGATTCAAAAGTTCTTATTGCTATTACAAATGGCACTGCTATTGGAATGGGTATTGCTATTAATGGTAAGCTTTTTACAGGTGCTTTTGGCATAGCTGGTGAAATTTACGGTAATCCTGTATTTAGTCCAGATTCACATATTATGAAAGTTGGAAAACTATGTTCTGGTTCTAAAATTTTAAAAGCAAATGCTTCTAAAAAAGTTATTTCACAGGCAAGTCAATATCTTGGAATGACAATCGTATCTATGATACACACATTCAACCCAGATATAATTTATTTATCTGGTGGTGGATTTAACTATGAAAATTTCATTCCAGAAATTAGAGAATTTATTTATTCTTATACGTATCCTGATTTTTTAACTAATTTGAAAGTCGTTGAATCTAGTTTTTCTTCATATTCAGGTTGTTATGGAGCTATGAAGAAATTACTGGATTAATCAAAATTCGATTTATTAGAGCAAAAATGAATTTTTAAATTCATGCTTTTGTTTAAAAAAAAAATGATTCAATAAATTTTGAATCATTTTTTTATTTATATAATCTCTGATAATACTTTTGCTACTCCATCATTATCGTTTGTATCAGTCATATATTTTGCTTTTTCTTTGGCTTTTTCAACAGCATTTCCCATTGCAACAGAATTAGGTGTTTGTTCGAACATTGATATATCATTTTCTCCATCTCCTATTGCTATTGTTGATTTATATTCAATATTCAAATATTTGCATATTTCTTTTATTGCATTTCCTTTTGATACATATTTAGAAGCTATATCACAATAATAGCTTTTGCTAGCTGGTAATTCTGGATTTTTTAATCTCTTAGACTCGTTAACAATTTTAAGTTCTGAGTGTTTCTCTGTAATATATTTTACAAGATTTTTCATTTTTTCAAAATCCACATCTGCAATTACGCATTGTACTACATTTTCATTTTGGGCAATTTCTTTTAATTCTGATACACTTCTTACTAACTGTCTCTCATCTTCATAAAAAGCTTTATTTACTACAACTTTATCTTTATAATTTAATTTTATTCTATAACCATTTTCTTCTGAATAATCTATTAATGTCATTATTGCTTTTTTATCTAAATTTTCATTATATATTTCTTTTGATTTTTCTTTATCATATACTGATGCGCCATTTGAAGAAATTATTAATGGACTTGTTCCTATTTCTTCTTGAAGCTTTATTGCTTCTTTTCGAGATCTTCCTGATGCTAATATTATTTTTATTCCATTATTTATGCACTGCTCTATTTTCTTTTTTGTATTTTCTGTCACTTTTCTTTCGCTATTTAATAAAGTGTCATCTATATCTATAAATACTGCTTTTATCATATTCTCACTCCTATTTTAAATATTCATCAACAAATTCATTATTCTCTGGTAATTCATTATTTTTTGCTATTCTTATTAGTTCGTCTACCATTTTTTTTGTGAATTTACTGCTCTTTTTTTCATAAAACTTTTTCAATGGTTTTTGTAAATCCATCATAACTTTTGTTGCTTTATTCACATTTTGTTCTTCTAATAATTTGTTCATTTTTTCCATCTGATTCTCATAAATTATTTTACCTATTTTCGTGTTTTTTATTTGTTCTAATGTGTTTTCCTCATTAATATTTTCTAAGTTTAATATTTTGTTTGGTAGTTTTTTACATATTAATTTTTCAAATTCCTGGTCTGTGATGTTTTGTATATCTCCTGTATAATATTTTTCTGAAATTTTATTAATGCTAACTTCATCATTAGAATCAATTGTAATTTCTCCTTGCAACACAATGTCCTGACTTGATTTTCCAATCTTTATATCATATGTTCCCGCTTCAATTTGCCACTTTTGAGCATTTGTATCAAAATATTCAAATGATGTTTTGTCTAGTTCTATGTTTATTTCTTTTTCTTCATTTGGATTTAATTCTATTTTCTCAAAAGCTTTTAATTCTTTTTCAGGTCTGAATATTTTTGATTCTTTCTTTCCAACATATACTTGTGCAATTTCTTTTCCTTTAAAATTCCCTGTGTTTTTAATTTTAAAATTTATTTTTATTTTATTATTTCCTTTTTCTATTTTTATATCAGAATAATCAAATTTTGTGTAGCTTAATCCAAAACCAAAAGGATATAAAACTTGCACTTTATTTTTATCATAATATCTATATCCAACATAAATTGATTCTTTGTATTCAACAGTAATTTCATTTCCTGGATAATTATTGAAGCATGGTGTATCTTCTAATTTCATTGGATATGTTTCTGCTAATTTACCACTCGGATTTACTTTTCCTAAAATACAATTTACTATGGCTTTTCCTCCTGATTCTCCTCCTATATATCCAGTAATAATACCTTTTACTTTGTCTTTCCACGGCATTTCTATTGGTGAACCATTTGATAATACTATTACAACATTTTGATTTACTTTACAAATTTCATCTATTAATAAATTTTGATTTTTGGGTATTTCTAAATTATTTCTGTCAACACCTTCTGATTCATAATTTTCTGTTAATCCTGCAAATATAAGTACAACTTCATTTCTTTTTGCAATTTCTATTGCTTCTTTTCTTAATTCTTCATCAGTTTCTGATTCGATTCTTTCATACCCTTTTGCATATTCTACTTCTATTCCATTCTCAATAAAATTATCATATGCATTTTCTATTTTAAATGGATTTATTGTTGAACTTCCTGCTCCTTGGTATCTTGGATTTTTTGCCATGTCTCCTATTACAGCTATTTTTTTATTTTTTAAAGGTAGGATTTCATTTTTATTTTTTAGTAATACTATTGTTTCTTCTGCAATCTGTTCAGCAATTTCATGATGCTCTTGCTGATTATATTTGAAGTTCTTACTCTTAATACCTTTTTTAGCTATATTTATTATTCTATTTACTGCCTGGTCTAATTCATCTTCTGATATCTGATTTGTTTTTACTGCTTCAATTATTTCTTGAATTCCGTTTCCTCTACCTCCTGGCATTTCTAGTTCATGTGAGGCTCGTAATCCTTTTACTCTATCATTTTCAGCTCCCCAGTCTGAAATAATTATTCCATCGAATTTCCACTCATCCCTTAAAATTTCTTTTAGCAAATGTGTACTTTCACTGCAATATTCTTCGTTTACTTTGTTATATGCACTCATTATTGACCATGGATTGGCTTTTTTTACTATTATCTCAAATGCTTTTAAATAAATTTCTCTTAATGCTCGTTCATCTATTACAACATCAATTGTCCTTCTTCTGTTTTCTTGATTATTTACTGCAAAATGTTTCACACATGCTCCAACACCTTGTGCCTGTAGTCCTTTTACATATTCGCTTCCTAAAATTCCAGTTAATATTGGATCTTCTGAAAAATATTCAAAATTTCTACCACATAATGGACTTCTTTTTATATTAATTGCTGGTCCTAGAACAATATTAACTTCTTCTTTTCTTGCTTCTTTTCCAAGTGTTTCACCGAATAAATATGCTAATTTCTTGTTCCAACTGTTAGCTAAACTTGATGAAGCTGGAAAGCATGTAGAAATCTCACTTTTATTTATACCCAAATTATCGGCCTTTGTTTTTTGAACTCTTAATCCATGTGGTCCATCTGACATTGTTATTTCTGGAATTTCGTATTCTTTAAATTCTTTACTATGCCAATAATCTGCTCCTACGCAAAGCATTGCTTTTTCTTCTAAAGTCATTTTATTTATAATTTCTTCATTCTCCATATAAGTACTAGCTCCTTAATATTTTATTTTTTGTAAATATATCATATTTTTCAAACTCTTTCAATTGACTTTTTCTGATTACCATAATATAATTATTGCAACTAAATATTAATTTAAGTTTTCACTTGAAAACTCAGCATTTATTACAGGAGGTGCATCTTATGACAAAGTTTTCAATTATTATTCCTTGTTACAATGCGAAAAAGTTTTTACCATCATCTATTGAAAGTGTTTTAAATCAGTCATATGACGATTTTGAAATTATCATTATTGATGATGGTTCTACAGATGGCAGTGATGCCTTATTAGTGGAATACGAAAAAAAAGATTCTCGAATCCATGTATACCGGTTTGAGAATGCAGGCGTAGGAATTTCAAGAAGTCGTGGTATTTCACTTGCTGAAGGTGATTACATTATCTTTCTTGATTCTGACGATTCAATTAATCCAGAGTTACTTGAAAAGTTATCTAATACAATTGATGCTTTTCACTCTCCAACACTTATCAGGTATCAAGCCAATTTGGTTGGTGATGCAGAACATAAAGATCACCAAAGATACAATTTTGCCCCTGATTTCTGTATTCCATTTAACGGTATCAGTGGTGTTGGTGCTTTAAGATTATGGTCTAACCCTGGAAAAAAATATGCAGTGTATTGGTTGTATGCCTTTAAAAGATCTCTTTTTTCAAAGGTTCTGTTCTCAGCTGATTTTCGTTGCTATGAAGATGTTGCTTTCATTCCAATTTTAGTTGCATCTTCCGAAAAAGTTGTTTGTCTGGACTATGCTGGCTACAATTATAATTGCAATGTTTCTGGAAGTTTGACAAATCTTAAGACACTTGCCCGTGAACGTGAACGTGCATTAGATTTTTTACTTGCATATGATTATGCAATTTCTAATTTTATTAAACTTGAATGTACAACCACAAAAGATATTGCATTTTTCGTAAACGACTATTCGCGCAGACTTCGAGGAAAATTCGATTCCTTACCAGATGAATTAAAAAAGGATTTCAAACCTTTATTTTCATTGTATTATCAGGACTAACTACTATCTGTTTAAAGAGCAAAGCTTAATTTTTTAGCAAATTTGTTCTTATGTGAAAATTTATAAAATAAATTTTCTGCGTAAAAA